>Ga0306920_100003532_pt1 | contig 19852 bp, 18 predicted proteins | sample flu12Cox44000170_FD_204666 | JGI IMG/M metagenome (GOLD analysis project Ga0306920, IMG submission 204666) | Lab enrichment of tropical soil microbial communities from Luquillo Experimental Forest, Puerto Rico - flux4day.12C.oxic.44.000.170 (v2)... | ecosystem: Environmental > Terrestrial >... | reverse complement strand
CGCCTTCAGGCGATGCGCTCGGTCGGCGGTCAGCTTCTCTTCGACGATCGCCGGGTCGACACCGTGCCGCCAGTCGCCGGGTACGAACTCTATCTCAAGCCCGAGCCGGCTCGCCATCTGGTGCCACAGGCTCGCGAAATGCCCGGTCTCGAACATGATCACTCGGTCGCCCGGCGACAGCGTGTTCGAAAGCGCCGCCTCCCACGCTCCGGTTCCGGAAGAGGGATAGATGACGACGGTATCCTCAGTCTGAAGCACCCGCTTCATGCCGGCGACGCACTTTCGCCCGAGCGCGGCGAATTCCAGCCCGCGATGGTCGATCGTCGGCATCGCGATCGCCTGCAATACCCGGTCGGGTACGTTTGTCGGCCCTGGGATCTGCAGAAAATGGCGGCCGGTGTGTAGGGCGGCAGTATTTCTCATGGCCACGGCATCTCCAGAGGGGCTTTCGCTAGGCGCTCATACGGTAGCTTCCCATGTTCCTCGGACGCCATAGGCCTCGGCTTCGCCTGGCCAGAGCGGCATCGTCGCGGCGAGAGCGACAAGCGGCTCGGCCCCATCGCAGCGGAATTGGAAATGCGCGCCGGTCGGGATCGTCAGCGAGATGCCGGGGCCGAGTCCGACAATCTCTTCGTGCTTACCGAGCTTCCGCCACATGCGCCCTCGCCCGGAGATGACGTACCAGATCTCCTCGACCGTGTGATGCGCGACCGCCTTTGAGACGGCTTGCGAGGGCAATGAAAAAACCGCAAGACCGCCGCAGGCTCCCTGGCACAGTACCCGCACTTCGGAACCGTCCGGCGCGATTGCGTCCGGAGCGGCGCCGATACGGCGGGTGTCGAACTTCATACGAGCCCGTAAAGCTTTGCTGCGTTATCCCGGGTCAGCTTCCAGCGCATCTCGGGCGACAAATTCTTCATCTGCCGTTCGATCGCGCCCCGCGAATTGGGCCACACGCTGTCGGGGTGCGGGTAGTCCGAGGCCCAGAGCAGGTGCCCGTCGCCGAAGAACGGGATCAGCGACATCGCCACCTCGTCCTCCTGGAAAGTCGCATAGATTTGCCGCTTGAACAGTTCGCTGGGCTTGGTTTCGAGCTGTGCGCCGCCCTTATCTGCCCAGAATTCCTTCGCCTCCCATAGCCGCCAATGTCGGTAATCGAGCTCCTGCACGAGCCAGGGCAGCCAGCCCGTGCCGGCCTCGGCCATGACCATGCGCAGACGCGGGTGGCGTTCGAGAATGCCCCAGGCGAAGAGATCAACAAACGGTTCGAGGAAATTGTTGAGGAAGCCCTTGGTGTTCTCGAACACGCTGGCGGCCTTGCCGGCGGCGCGACTGCCCGGCAGCGGCAGGAATACGGTGATGTGCCAGGACAGGACAATGCCGCTCTCTTCCAACGCGTGCCACAGCGGTTCCCAGCGCGGATCATCGAGCTTCGGCTTGCTCTGTGCGATCATCAGATTGACCTGCCGCACGCCGCCCTTGGCGATCAGCCGCTGCAACTCGGCAAGCGCCGTTTCCGGAGTTTCCGGCAGCATCGGCACACCGATAAGCCGGTCCGGCGCCGCTTTGCAGAAGTCGAGGAGCCAATCGTTGTAGACCTCGTAACAAGCGACACGCAGCACCGGGTCATCGGTCGAGATTTGGAAGATCGGCCCGAAGATGACCTGCGCCTCGACCCCGTCGCGATCCATATCGGCGAGCCGCAACTTGGCGACCGCCGGTCGCCTCTCGGTCTGATCATAGATTTCGGCACGATCGAAGGCATTGTAGAGCGGCTTCACCGGGCACGCCGCGCCGGTCGTGGTCTGCTTCCCCGACCAGCTGCCCCAGATCTTACCGTCGCAGATCCACACCGCTTGGCCGTCGCGCTCGTCGATGCGGGGGGCCCGGTCGCGCAACGACGCCGGCAGCCGGCTCAACCACAGATCAGCCGGCAATTGCCCAAGATCCATATGGTCGTCGCATGAAATCAGCCGATCCGCCATTTCTTCCTCCTCACCTCAAGGGCACCGCCCAGGTTTATCACATCCCGATGCTCGCATGAAAATTGCTGCTGACGCCCTTACCCTGCCTAGCGCCGGCGTGAATCTGGCGATGCATTCGCGGCGGGATTTACGGGAAGAGAAATGCTGATATCGGCTCAACTACGATCGAGCCCAAGTGTTGATTCCTCGACGGGGGCCTATGTTTCAAGATTGCGAACGGCGCCACTATCCGCAGTCTATAAGCGGGCGCCCGATGGGATAGCTTGGTGCGTGTGGAACGCGGTCGCTCATCCGCACCCGGGTAGCCCAATTTCGTTATCCGAGGGAAACAGGATTGCGCGACTGCGGCGGTTGGAAAGGAGAACGACATGAGGCGCCGACGCAGCGCGAAGATTGTCGCGACACTCGGCCCGTCGAGCTCGACGCCCGAGAAGATCCGTGCTCTCTTCGAATCTGGCGTTGATGTGTTCCGGCTAAACTTCAGCCATGGGATCCACGAGGATCACCGAGCCTGTTTCGAAGTCATACGCAACGTTGAACGCGCTACCGGCCGGCCAATCGGCGTCCTAGCCGATCTGCAGGGACCAAAGTTGCGGCTCGGAACCTTCGCGGAAGGTCGGATCGAGCTCGTTGCAGGCGAGCATTTTCGCGTCGACCTCGAGCGCCAACTTGGCGACAAAAGCCGTGTGCCATTGCCCCATCCCGAGATCTTTGAAGCGGTGCATCCGGGGACCGAACTGCTCCTCGATGATGGCAAAGTTCGGCTTCAAGTCGAGAGCTGTGGCGCCAGTTTTGCCGACACGTTGTGCCTGGTCGGCGGGCAGCTGTCGGATCGCAAGGGCGTCAATGTACCCAATGCAGTGCTTCCGCTGTCGGCGGTCACGGAAAAGGATCGGGGCGATCTGGCGTTTGCGCTCGAGAACGGAGCCGACTGGATTGCGTTTTCCTTTGTTCAGCGCCCGGAAGATGTCGCCGAGGCCCGCAAGCTCGTCGGCGGCCGAGCCGGAGTAATGGTCAAACTCGAAAAGCCATCGGCGATCCACCACCTTGCCGAAATAATCGAGCTTGCCGATGGGTTGATGGTGGCGCGCGGCGATCTTGGTGTCGAGATGCCGTCAGAGGACGTGCCGCGCGTACAAAAGCAGATCGTATATGCATGCCGCGCTGCGGGGAAGCCGGTAATTGTCGCAACGCAAATGCTGGAATCGATGATCACCTCGCCGACACCGACCCGGGCGGAGGCCTCGGACGTCGCGACTGCGGTCTATGAAGGCGCCGACGCAGTGATGCTCTCCGCCGAAACCGCAACCGGGCGCTACCCGGTCGAGGCGGTCGCGATGATGGACCGCATCGCCCGCAGGGTGCAGGAAGATCCCCTCTATTTTTCACTGCTCGAGGGCACTCATATCGAGCATCAGCACACCGCCCCCGATGCGATCAGTGTCGCCGCGTGCCAAGTCGCGCACATGGTAGGTGCCGCGGCAATCGTCTCCTATACCACCTCGGGTGCAACCGCCTTGCGCGCCGCGCGAGAGCGACCCGCGTCGCCGATCCTGGCTCTCACCTCTGATCTCGGGACTGCGCGGCGACTTGCGGTTTTGTGGGGCGCCCATTGCGTGCACACGAGCGACGTAAAGAGCTTTGGCGATATGGTGCAAAAGGCCGCGCGGATCGCCTGCCGCGAGGAGATTGCCCAACCCGGCCAACGGGTGGTCGTGACCGCCGGTGTCCCGTTCGGTACGCCTGGCGCCACCAACGTCCTCAGGATCACCTGGGTCGATCGCTGACGGCGGCGCGGCGAACCTCGCCTTGGCTGGCGTAATATGGTCGGCATGGATCTCTCAGTCGTCATCCCGGTAAAGAACGAGGCCGACAACCTCGCGCCGCTCGTCAGGGAGATATGCACGGCACTCGACGGCTTTATTCGTTACGAGATCATTATCGTCGATGACGGTAGTAACGATTCGAGCGTTGCCGAGGTCATGGGGCTGGCCGCCGAGATGGCGCATCTGAAACTGCTGCGCCATGCCCAAAATTGGGGGCAGAGTGCAGCGATTCGTACCGGCATTAGGGCGGCCCGCGCCGAATGGATCGCAACGCTGGACGGGGATGGTCAAAATGACCCCGCGGATATCCGGAAATTGTGGAAGTTCGGCATGTCAAGGGCAGGAAGTGCCCCGATACTCATTAATGGTTATCGTCGACGGCGGCGGGACAGCTGGTCTAAGCGCACTGCGTCGCGCTTTGCCAACGCAATCAGGCGCCGGCTGCTCGGAGATGATACGCCCGACACCGGCTGCGGCTTGAAACTGCTTTCACGCTCACTTTTTCTAAATCTGCCCTTTTTCGACCACATGCATCGGTTTCTGCCGGCGCTCGTGCTGCGTGAGGGCGGAGCGGTATATTCGGTGCCGGTCAATCACCGGCCGCGTAGCAGAGGGGCCTCGAAATATGGCGTTTTCGATCGCGTCGGGGTCGGAATCGTTGACCTCTTCGGGGTTATGTGGCTGAGACGCCGCGCCGCTCGGCCGCATCTTCTCGATGAGCCGACGCCAGAGCGAATCGCCACTTCGGATTCGTCGCCTGTATCAGTGCCGCGATGATGGCGAAGACAGATAAGGCCAGATCGGTGCTCCTGCGGCGGAGCTCTCATCGAGCGGCTCGGCTTCTCTTTGTCACCCTTATTGTAATCGGTGCTTTTGGCGCATGGCGTTGGAGGGGTGCTTTCGATCCGATCGAGGTCACTTCCGATATCGCCCGATATCCGGCGGCGCCGTTGGGGTTTGTTGTCGTCCATCTGGCGGCAAGCTTGTTGTTCGTTCCACGCACCTTGCTCGCGATTGCCGCCGGCATGCTGTTCGGCATTGCATGGGGGATCGTGTGGGCCGCATTGGGCAGCGTCGCGGGCGCGACTGCGGGCTTTCTCCTTGCGCGCTTCCTCAATGCAGGTCTGATTGATCCGCGACGCAGCACGCGCATAGAGCCGATCCTCGACCAGGTAGAGCGCGGCGGTTGGCGTGCGGTGGCGTTGTTAAGGCTCATTCCGCCTGTACCGCACAGCATTGCAAATTATGGACTGGCGCTGACCCGGCTGCCGCTCGGGGCCTACGCGTTCGGGTCCCTTCTTGGGCAATTGCCAATGACCGTGGCTTATGTCGAGCTCGGCGCAGGAGGTGAGCGGTGGCTGTTGGGTGGCATCGGCTGGATTAAGCCGACATTGATCGGGCTTGGAGTGCTTTCCTTCTCGTTGCTGATCCCCGCCTATGCCCGTTGGCGGGCTCGCTGATTTACCGTCAACGCCTTCGGTACGGGGCCGCCGGTGGCCCAGTCCAGCAGCTCGACGGTATGGACCACCGGTGCCGGTGAACCCGGCCCGAGTTGTACGATACAGCCTATGTTGCCGGTGGCGACTACATCCGGACGGGTTGATGCGATATTGAGGAGCTTGCGCTCTCGCAGCGCCGTGGCGAGTTCCGGCTGCAAGATGTTGTACGTGCCGGCCGATCCGCAACAGAGATGTCCTTCCGGTACCTCGACCGGCACGAATCCTGCCGCGGAGAGAAGCGCTTGTGGCTCGGCGTGAAGGCGTTGGCCGTGCTGCATCGAACAGGCCGAGTGATAAGCGACACGCCGGTGGCTCGCGAGGGAAACATTCGGCTTTTTGGCAAAGCCAAACGTCGCAGCGACCTCGGCAACATCGCGAGCGAGCAAGGCGACCCTCGAGGCCTTTTCGGCATAGGCACGATCCCCACGCAGCATGAAGCCGTAGTCTTTTACGGTCGTGCCACAGCCCGAAGCATTGATGACGATGGCATCCAGCCCAGCAGCGAGCCTTTCTCGTTCCCAGGCCTCAATGTTGGCGCGAGCGAAAGCCACCGCCGCTGCCTCCCGCCCGAGGTGATGGACGAGGGCCCCGCAGCAGCCCGCGCCGACCGCCGTCACGACCTCGCAGCCATGGCGGGTCAGCAGACGAATTGTCGCCTCGTTGATTTCTGGGGCGAGCACCCTTTGCACGCAGCCTTGCAACAGGGCAACCCGCTTGCGCCGTGCGCCTTCGGCTGGAAAGATTTGCGGTCTATCCATGGAAGAGGCGGCTGGTATCCAAGCAGGTGCGAGCGCCGATAAAGGCGCGAGCCGACCTGGTAGAAAGCGTGCAATCGGTTTGGCGAGAGCCGCCGCGCGAAGCGCTAATCGAAACAGTGGCGGTCGCGACAGAACTGTGCCGAGAAGCCACCGCAGAACCCGCTCGCTCCATGCCCGTCGATAATTCTGCTCGATCCATCGCCGGGCGTGATCGACCAGGTGCATATAATTGACGCCCGACGGGCAGGTCGTCATGCAAGCCAGGCAGGAGAGACAGCGGTCGATGTGCTTCACGGTATCAGCGGTCGCCTTGCCAGTGCCGGCGAGCATCTCCTTGATTAGGTAGATGCGTCCGCGCGGGCTATCGAGCTCGTCGCCGAGCAAGACATATGTCGGGCAAGTTGCGGTGCAAAATCCGCAATGCGTACAGGTTCGCAGAACCTTTTCGCTTTCGGCGGTATCAGGATCGGCGAGTTGCTCGGCGGTGAAGTGGGTCCGCACCGGCTCAGCCCCCCTCGACCATGCGTCCGGGATTGAGGATCCGACGCGGATCGAAGCTGTCCTTGACGCGAGCAGTAAGCGCAGCCAAGGCAAGCGGCTGGGGCTCGAAGACCGGGACTGCGCGGCGCAGCGCCGGCGATCCCTTGATCAAAGTAGCGTGACCTGTGTCGCGGCCATCGGCCCCATGGATCGCGGCGCGGATGACCGCAGCGCCGCCGTCATCATTCCCGGCAACCGCCACCCAGAGGAGCCCACCCCCCCAATCTAAATACCAGCGGGCGTGAAGGTCGTGCGCGATGGCTTCCCCGAGCTCGGCACCGCGGCTTGGCGCGACCGAAACACGCCAGAGCGTCCGGTCGGGGAGTTGGGTGAACGACGCCACATCGCGGATGGCGCGCCACAAGGCCGCGGAGGCATCCTCATCCAGCGCTGTCGATTCGCAATCGGAGCCGAGTCCGGTCAGTAGCTCTTCTCGCCGAAACACAACTGAAGGACGGGGACCTTCGAGGCGAAGCGCGACAACGCCGTACATTCCTGACGGCAAATTGAATACCGCGGTTTCTGACGCCGGCAGATAAGCCGCACCGGAGATTTCGTGCGGCGAAGCGAGTGCACGGCTCAGACGCCGAACGCCGGAACCAGGTTCCAGTCCGCATAACAGCACCGTGCAGCTGGTCTCGGGCTGTGGTAGCACCTTTATCGTGACCTCTTCGAGCGCGGCAAGCGTCCCGTAGGAGCCGGCCATCAGCTTGCAGAGGTCGTAGCCGGTGACGTTTTTGACGACTTTGCCGCCAGCCTTGAAGATCTCGCCACGGCCGCTGACGCCGCGAAACCCGAGGAAATGATCGCGCGCTGCGCCAGACTTGATCCGCCGAGGCCCCGACAGATTGCAGGCAAGAATGCCGCCGATTGTCGGTTCGCCCCCGCCGCTAAGCAGCACGCGCCAATTCGGCGGCTCGAAGGCGAGTATCTGGCTGGCTTCGGCCAGTGTGCGCTCGATTTCCGCGAGTGGTGTCCCGGCGCCGACAGTGAGCACCAGCTCGCTTGCTAAGTAATCCCGGACGCCCGACAGGCGCGATAAATCCAGCAAATGCGGTGTCTGCAACGGCCGCCCGAGCCCGCGTTTCGACCCACTGCCCACCACCTCGAGCGGTTCCTCGATGGCGAGCGCCTCAGCAACGGCGTCGCGCAGCTCGAAGAGATCAGCGGGGGTGAAGCGGCTCATGCCCCCCGTGGGTTCAGAAACGCGGCAGGTCCGGGAACGGCAGGCGGCCTGCGCTGACATGGAGGCGGCCGAGTTCGGCGCAGCGATGCAGCCGAGGAAACACCTTGCCGGGGTTGAGCAGACCGTCCGGATCGAATGCGCATTTAACGCGTTGTTGATGCGCCAAGTCGCTTTCGTCGAACATCGTTCCCATGAGATCGCGCTTTTCGACGCCGACCCCATGCTCGCCGGTCAGCACGCCACCGACCTCGACGCAGAGTTTGAGGATGTCGGCGCCGAAAGCCTCGGCACGTTCGACCTCGTCGGGCTTGTTAGCATCATAAAGAATGAGCGGATGGAGGTTGCCGTCGCCGGCATGAAAGACGTTGGCGACGGCGAGGCCGTACTGCTCCGACACCGCGCGCATGCGGGTCAGGACTTCCGCGAGGCGCGCGCGTGGGATCGTTCCGTCCATGCAATAATAGTCGGGGGAGATCCGCCCGACCGCCGGGAAAGCCGCTTTTCGTCCGGACCAGTAGGCCAGCCGCTCGGCTTCGTCCCGGCTGGGCCGGATTGTCGCGGCCCGGTGGTCGCGGGCGATCGCCTCGACTTTGCCGACCAGATGGTCCACCTCGGCTGGCGCGCCATCCAGTTCGACGATCAGCAGCGCCTCGACATCGAGCGGATAGCCGACTTTGACGAAGGCTTCGGCGGCGTGGATCGCCGGGCGATCCATCATCTCCATGCCGGCTGGAATAATGCCGGCAGCAATCACAGCGGCGACGCAATCGCCGGCATCTTCAGTCGTCGGGAAGCCGATCAACACCGCCCGCGCGGCGGTCGGCTTCGGCAGGATGCGCACGGTGACCTCGGTGACGACGCCGAGCAGCCCCTCGGACCCGGTCATCACACCGAGTAGATCGTAACTTTCGGCATCGAGATGCTTTCCCCCGAGGCGGATCACCTCGCCGTCCATCAGCACCATCTCGACGCCGAGAAGATTGTTCGTGGTCAGCCCATATTTGAGGCAATGCACGCCGCCCGAATTCTCGGCGACATTGCCGCCGATCGTGCAGGCGATCTGGCTCGACGGATCGGGCGCGTAATAAAAACCGGCATCTCCGACCGCGTTGGTGATCGCCAGATTGGTCACGCCAGGCTGCGCAAGAACGCAGCGATTGTCGTAATCGATCTCGAGAATACGATTGAACTTGGCCATGCCGAGCAACACGCCGTCGCGCAAAGGCAACGCTCCGCCCGACAAAGAGGTGCCGGCGCCGCGCGGCACGACCTTGATTCCCATATCTTTGCAATACCGCAGTAGCGCGGAGACCTGCTCGACCGTGGATGGCAGCACGACGACCAGCGGCAGCTGACTGTAAGCGGTCAGCCCGTCGCTCTCATAGACCCGACGCTCAGACTCCGAGGCAATGACCCCCTCGCCCGGCACGATTTGCCGAAGCGCCGCCACAATCTCATTGCGCTGCGCGAGGATTGCAGGATCCGGCAGCGGCATCCTCATCAGAGAGACCCGTTAGGGCTCAGCCCTGCCGCGCCTTGTACCGCGGGTTGGCCTTGTTGATGACGTAGACGCGTCCCTTGCGCCGCACGATGCGGCAGCTCTTGTCGCGCTTTTTTAACGTCTTAAGCGAATTCACGATCTTCATACCCAAATCCCTTGCACGCTAACCAGGATAGGCAAGGGGGCGCGCGGTGTCAAACTCGCTTGCGTTTCTGACAAGGGTCGGGCGGTTTAGGACGCTGCGGCGAGGCTATGGTCACTACGGCGCGTCTCTAGAGTGTCGTTGCGGCCAGACAGGAAGCCCTTAATGTTGCGGGTCGCCTGGCGCAGGCGCTGTCGGTTTTCGACCAGCGCAATGCGGACAAATCCCTCGCCGTGTTCGCCAAAACCGATCCCCGGGGAGACCGCGACATTGGCGCGCTCGAGCAGGAGCTTAGAGAAGGCGAGGCTGCCGATCGTCCGAAAGGCGGGCGGAAGCGGCGTCCAGGCAAACATCGTCGCCCCCGGCGTCGGGACCTGCCAACCGGCTTGCCGCAGTCCGTCGATCAGGACATCGCGGCGCGCGCGATAACGCTCGCGGATTTCTGCGATACAATCCTGCGGCCCGTTTAGTGCCGCCGTGGCCGCCACCTGTATCGGCGTGAAGGCGCCGTAATCGAGATAGGACTTGACGCGCGCCAACGCCGCGATCAGCCGCGCATTGCCGACCGCGAAACCGATGCGCCAGCCGGCCATCGAATAGGTCTTGCTGAGGGAGGAAAACTCGACCGCGATGTCGCGCGCCCCCGGCACCTCGAAGATCGAGGGCGGCGGCTTACCATCGAAATAGATCTCGGCATAGGCGATGTCGGAAAGCACGATGATGTCGTGCCGCCGGCAGAACGAAACAATCTCGCTATAGAAGCCGAGGTCGACAGTCTGTGCCGTCGGATTAGCTGGAAAATTGAGCACGATCGCGATTGGCGCCGGGATGCTGTGGCGTACTGCCTTTTTCAGTTCGGCGAGGAAATCGAATTCCGGGCCGACGGGCACGTGGCGAACCGAGGCGCCCGCCATGATGAAACCGAAGGAATGGATCGGATAGCAGGGGCTTGGAACGAGGACGATATCGCCGGGCGCTGTTATAGCCTGTGCGAGATTGGCGAGCCCCTCCTTCGAGCCGAGAGTGACGATGACCTCCCGCTCGGGATCGAGATCAATCCCGAATCGACGTAGATAATATCCGGCGCAAGCGCGCCGCAGGCCGGGGATGCCACGGGACACTGAATACCCGTGAGTCCTGGGGTTGTGCACGGCTTCGATGAGCTTGGCGACGATATGGGGCGGCGTCGGACCGTCGGGATTGCCCATGCCGAGATCGATGACGTCTCGACCCGCCCCGCGCGCCTTTGCCTTCAACGCATTTACTTCGTTGAAGACGTAAGGGGGCAGGCGCTTTATACGATAAAAATCTTCGGGCATGGCGGCTCGGCAACAAGTGAGGCCCCTGTTGTAAGCCGGAGAGGATGCTTTGGCGAGCACTATGCGACGCGCCGAGCTGAGATTGCCGTCAGCCGCCCAGTGTTTGCGCCGAAGTTCTCGTGAGAGGTTAAAGAATTGGCTCAAACATTACGCCAACAACCGCTCACGGCAACGCGGACCGAAAGGCCCACACCGTGTCGCGGGCAATCGATCTGGCTCGATCGATTCGCAATCAGCAGGATCACCGGTCTGATACGCCGGCAAGTATCTCAAACATCTGTGTCACATGTGCCGGATCGAGCCCATTAACTATCGACCGAGTCTTCGTTTCCGGCAGAAAAATAAGCGCGTAGATCATCCCACAATTACAGCTTGTTTCCGATGAACTGGAGCGCGCGGCCCCACTTAACTAACGCCTATCATTGGATGATATCGATTGCGCTCAAATATACAGGGACGCTCTTCACATTCTTGATCGGCAATTTTCCCGCGCCAAATATTAAAACTTCTCCGCGGCGTGGCCAGAGCGACCAAGGAATATCAGCTCGCTAGACGGTCTTGTGAAACTGCAGCTTATGAAGGGTGTTGATCGGCCATCCGGGCGACAATGGTAATGTCGCTATCGTTCGTTGGCACGTATTCTCAGTCCGGAATTGCTGCGCGGCCGGCCCAGACACCGCCTAAGCCGTGACAGGGAACGACTGTGCGGATCGCATAACTCGCTAGCAGGTTGCTGTGAAGCGCGAGCCGCTATGATGCATCACTAGGGCGGAGATCGGCACGCTGACCAGCAGTAAAAGCTTCATTGACAAAAGCGGAGGTCATCGCGTTCGTTCTCGTAATCCTCCATCGCTTGGAGAAGGACATTGTCGGCTGGCAAAGAGCGCAGCGCTTGAGAGATCCTCTTCAGCGTGTGCTCGTCGTAGGCGACAGGCTTGGGACATTGACAAGCGGTCGGCCGCGCGGTGGTGCAGCCGACCAGAGCTACCACCGCAGCGAGCACGATGCCGGTTCGCACATTCGAAAGCATGCCTTACTCCGTTGCCCCGCGCTTAGCATGATCACAGCGCGGCTCGTGATCAAGAAGTCGGCATTGTCTACGCGGCGTCTTACTCTGCTCCGCGTAGTGCGGCCGGGCTAAGGTCAACCGCGGGACCGCTCCACCACGCCGTAAGGTCGGCTACTGTGCCGGCGAATCGGCTCCGGTCACATCGGCCAATCCCCGCGACCGGTACCGGACCTGAACCGATGGTCCCATCGGTGTATTGCCACAACAGCCACTGCGACCAGCCCGGTGGACAAATCGGCCGCGAGTTATAGGCGGGCAGCCACAGTGGGCATCTCGACAAGACGCTGTTTGGAAAACCTGTACCTCGCTCATCGGGCCCATAACGGCTGATATAGATGAGCGGTGTTCTACCGGTCGCCATGTGCAACCGAGCCGCTGCTTCGGCAGTCTGTGCGACCGTGACCGTGCCACCGATCTGATTCGGCTCGGCATCAAGCGCAAACACCGGGCAGTCTCCTGCCTGCAACAGGAAGTTCTGGATCTGCAGCGCCGGCTCCGAATCATCGAGAAAGTGATAAGCTCCGACGAGCAAGCCGGCGCTGGTAGCGGCGGCAAACCGCGAAGCAAATGTCACATCCACCCAATTTGTTCCCTGTGTCGCCTTCAGAATTACCGCGGTAATTCCCGCCGCCTTGACCTGCGCAAAATCGACTGGTGCTTGCCAATGACTAAGGTCGACGACCACGTCGGATGTCACCGGTGGAATGTAAGGCTGCGATCCCAATTCCCATAGGGGAATGGAATCGCGGGCAAAACTCCATGAGGTCATTGATGGAAAAGTCCAAGGATCGCTTGTTTGAATTGCGCCACAGCTGTAGCCGCGGCGACCACTCCGCCACCGAGCCAAAGAGCGACCCGCAGGCTGAAGCGCCCGCGATCGGCAACCGTCACCAGTTCTTCGACTTGATCGACGAGCCCTTTACGACCCTTGCTGTCGCCGTGGAGGGCACCGTGGATCTCCTCTATATCCCGCCGAATGAGCGCAAGCTGCGTCTCGAGTTGGTAGGGGACATTATCGACAGACATTGGCGACCTCAACTCCAGTGGCCGCCAGTCTCCGCGGCCGCTCTCTCTGGGGGGCTCGGCGAGTGGTCCTTTCGTGGCTCATCTTCGCCGCCCGACAATCCTGATACCGCGCGGTCCGAAACTGAGTGTCTTGGTCTCGCCGCCGACTTGAATGCAGCACTCGCCGGTCGCTTCGTCAGCCGTAATAATCTCGCCAACCACATCGGTATAGGTATCGGTACGGACGATTTTCCACCGGTGTTTTTCTTCGGCGCTGTGCCACGATTCGAGCTTCATTGTGTAAATCCCGTGATAGTCCATGCAAGATTCGCGAGCGTTGGGTCCGGGGTTGCCGGTGCCATAATCGTCAGCACATCGCCAGCGTTGAAGGCCGCCGCCGAGTTCATTGTAAAGGTCGCGATGTTGGCAGACGCATCAAACGCCATCGTTCCAACGGTCGCGCCATTTTTCTGAATGTCAAAGACGGCTACTGCCATCGCGGCAGTCGCGGCGGCGCCCTGACTGCCAGAAAGCCCCGCAGAAATTATTGTCGGGGTGGCGAAGACATAATTTTGTAACATCAAACTGGCGCTCGGCTTGCCGCCATAAGAGCCGCTAACGACGATCGAAGAGGCTTGGCCCGCGCCCTTTACAACGTAGGTATGTGCCGGGGCGGAAGCCAAGCTCTGCAGCGCGCTGCCCACGATGTTGATAGACGGAAATTTCAAATAAATCGTTTGGCCGATTAAAGTGCTTGGATAACTAAATCGGCCGATAGAGGCATCGAGACGAGCGAATTGGGAGCCAGCGGGATGATCGGCAATCTCACTACCGTATGCGCCACGATAGAGGGTCGCCAGATCGTATTTGCCCACGGCAGTCAAGGTAGCGGTTTGATAACCAATAAGCTCGCCGCCGACATAGCACAACGTGACCAGATTGGCGGCGTCGGTGGCAGAGACCGAAGTCAGCTGGCCCTGGCTTTGGCTCAGATCGACCGCTAGCGTGTCGACGGTGTCAGGCGAAGAATGCGCTGGCAAGTCGGCGGTCAGCACCCCTTGTGGTGCCGGCGAGCTCACTCTTCCGGCCATCGCATAGGAACTGCCGTCGCTTGAGACCCAGACTTGAGCGCCGCCCCAATTGGCGCCGCCCGAGAGGGCGACCCAGATTTCGAGGTCTCCCTTGAGCAGTGCCGGCGGCGGTTCGAAAATTATTGGCGGATTAGCAGTACCGGGAGGCGAGTTCCAATTCGGGACATAACCGGCTCCAGACTGGCTCGGATACAGGGGCGCCGTAGAGTAGCCACCAAAAAAAATCCTCGGCCGTTATCGAAAGGGTGCCCTCGTCGTCCTCCTCGACCGCGGTAATCCGCACTGTCAGCACCAAGGCGCCGAGCCGGGCATCAGTAATCTGGACGAGATCCATCGGCTCGAGCAGGCAATATTTCCAGCCGAGTTTGAAAGTATAAGAGTTACGAAACAGGAGTGCCCGTTGCAACAGGAGCTGAGCGACGATCGGGCCGACACTGACTGGGTCGACTATCGCTCGCGCCTTAAACGAGCTTTCGCGGCGGACGCCGTAAAGATCAATTGCCGCCTGATCGAAAGCCTCGACGATCGATGTATTGTAATTGTTCGAGCGGTCGAGACATTCGAGTTGTATCGAATTGTTGGCATCTGCCGGTGTCGACCGCGTAATGTGGACCGGATCGTCGCTGAAACCGCCAGTGATCGGCCCCGAGCCCGATCGCAAAGCGTCCCCGCCCGGGGTTAACCCGGAATTTGTCCCGACGCTCGATTCCTGAACAATGAAATCGTCATCGCCGAGGCTGTAGATCGGAGTGGTGTTGGGCGCATAGACCGTGCCGTTACCCGAGATCATCTGATCACCGTACGGGATGATCTTCAGCAACCCACCCGACCAGACAATGGCGCTGTTGGTAATTTTGACGATATCTGAAATATGCTGTTGCGCTTCCTGCTGTGTGTCGAGCAACGGCGACAACATGATTCCAGCGGCTTGGCAATATGTGGAATAGAGTCCCAGATCGCCGAGGTTTCGGGGCGGGAAACCGGCCCCATAGCGAGGGTTGGTGAGAAAGTCGGTGATGATTGCAGCAGGATTGGCGTCGAGCCCATTGGTGCCGCTGCTCGAAAACAAACCATGCACCTCGAATGAGAAGTTCGGCAGCGTGGCGGTATTTCCCATCGCGTAATTATTGGCCACGGCGCTGGCGGTGCCGGAATAGCCGAGAGCCTTGGCGGGATGGTTCGTTTGCCAGTATGGATCGGGAGCCTGACTATCACTCCCCAAATAGACCGCTGCCGGAAGGGATGACAGCATGCCAATATTCTTGTCCCACCATACCGTGCCGATTCCGGTGATCGGTCCCTGGCACAGGCCCATTATGACTGAGGCGCTATATTTGTATTGCTGCCCACCACCTTTGCCGCCACCGCCGCCTTTGCCGACACCGCCTTGGCTCGATGCTGGCGTCGCCTTGAAATCATCATACTCGATCAGGTTCGGAGAGACACGGGTCGTACCATAGATGAGCGGGATCACCCCGCCCTGCTGCGCGGTCTGGAATTGCAGTGATCCCACCGCTTTCTGCTGCTTGGCGTTCGATCCGCCGCCGATAATGCCACCCATCGCGATTCTCAGAAGTTTGAGACCAAAAACGGGTCGAAAAACCGAGCCGGTCTGCCGACGAGCGGCGGCTGGTCCGCATCGCCATAGACCACCCCGGCATTCCACCACGCGTGGATGAGCCGGGGCCAGGCAACCACAATCGCACCGTGCGCGAAGCAACGGCCGAATTTAAAGACCACGACATCGCCCTGCCGAGGCGACCCCTTGACCTCTCGTGCGTACTGCATGAGCCCCCCCAGGTACCGTTCGGCATCGCGATGTAGGTTCCAATCGGGCGCATAGAATGGGACGTCTATATGCGGGACTACCCCCGCCCTTTCATAGACTTCAGCAAGCAGCATCAGGCAATCGGTCCCACAACCTTTGACCCTCCCCATATGATGATAAGGCGTCTGCAGCCACCCCCGGGCTTCGATAATGACCGCCAGTCGTCGCCGATCAATGGGTACCGCGGTGGGTGCCTCGCTCACGGCTTCGTCCTCGGCGAACGCCATCGACCTCTTTTCATACCGCCGTTTCCGGTGTCGGGACGTACGGAAACCCGCCGAAATGACTGGCGTTGTTGAACACGGTGGTGCAAGTCGCGAGAGTACGATCGCAACCGGGAAGCAGCTGGAATTGATCGCCCACTATAACCGGCGACAGAAATGGGAGCTTGAGGTAGACCCAGCCGTCCCCCATATTGGCAATGGCGCGGCTCGTCCCGGCATTTCCACCGGTCAGACCGGCCATCGTCCCTTGAACATATAAATTTGCAGGTATTGGCGTTAGAGAAGTCGCGACTTGCACCTGGGTCGAGCCGGGCCCAGCCGAGAATGTGGCCTGAAGAGCCGATCGGTCGAACTGGCACATCGCGTCGCCAAAGGTGTGAGTACAAGATGCTTGCCAAAGTCGGCGGGGCATCTGGATATTCAAAAGCTCGAGATGCGAGCGGCATTTGAGCTCAATACCGGTACGGCTGCAGTCGATATCCGAAATGCGACCGGTGAAGAGCACGACGGTTCCCGGACTGGTGTCTCCGTACGTCTCCATAAACGCCCGTTCGAGCTGCAGTAAGGCGCCGTCGAGCTGTCCCTGCCATGCAGCTTGCAGAAACGAAAGGTCGCCGATCAGATCCGCCGGCTCCGAATAGATCTTGACTTCGAGTTCGTCAACCTGGGTGCCGATAACAACCTTGGTTTTGGAGCGCTCGAATCTAGGACCGAGCGCGAAAATGTAGCCATTGGCGGAAAGCGCAGTCGGCGCTGCCGAATACCGCAGTACCGACCCGCCCACGAGAGTGATCGTGTAGAGGTCGGCCATAATGAAATGATTGCTGCTCGCGAGGAGGGCGATCAAGGCGGAGCTCGCCGGTTTCATCAGCGCACCGAAATAAACGTTAACTTCTTCAACCGCCACAAGTGACGCATGAAGTTTTCGAAATCGTACTTATCGTCGATAAACCGGCAACGGAAGTAATACGTAAAATCTGCGGTGATGATCATCCCGCTGTTGGGTGCGGTCTCGAATGTCACCAGCCCGGTCGCTGGATCGACGCTGTAGGTCGCCGAGGATTGCGTAATTCCATTCAAATAAATCGCACTCACGACGTTCGGCGCAGTGATCGGCTCGAAGAAACCGCCGCCCGGCAGCATCGCACCCATTGCCCGCTGGAGCTGGAAGACGGTCGTACTAGCGTCACCGCTGCCGATTTGCTGCCCAGCGACTTGAAAGTCGCTGGGGTCTTGAAATAGGAATGTACCAAAAGCGCCCTGGCAGAGCATAAAGAACCCGAGGAGGGTCCTCAGCTCGTCGTAGCCAGCTTGAGAGTTGTCGCGCAGAAACTCGTAGACCAGAGCAAATTGCCAAAGCGGATAAGGATAATCGAGCGCCCGCAATTCGTGCCCAGATATCGCACGCTGGATGCGGGTCTGAAACGTCGGCGTTTTGTAACGCTCCAGGCAAGCCCGGGCAACGCCGGAAAAATCAAAGCCATCACGCGGTCCGCAGTGTAGATCCGTTGCGCATCGCCTTGTTGAGAGCGCCGACGAGAAGGCTACCATTGCTGTGGAAAAACCGTTTCACGTCTTGACTGTCGATCGCCGAAACATTGATCACGACCGGGCTTGCGCCCGTCCCAGCTCCGCCGGCGGAGATCATATTTTGGAGACCTTGGCTGATATTCGCGGGCAAGATCATTTCGTTCTGGTGCACCATGGCGAGCTGATCGGATGGGACAACCCAGCCACCCGCGGCAGAAGCGATTCCGCTCGCGGCTGCCATAACGGTGGCCTCTCCAGCCGCGGCCGGCCCAGCCGCGGCCGGCCCCATTAGCGGCGAGAGGAACGCGAAGATCCCCGAGAACGCCTGCGCCGAATCGGTCATGATGCTTTTGACCGCATTCGCGGCCTTGATCGCCAGGCCGGCCGCCATTCCTTCGCTGTCGGCCGCGGTGCGCGCCGCAGCACCGGCCTCGGTTGCCGTCGTCATACTGAGCTCGCCAGCGATCCAGTTGGTCACCATCTTCACGCCCAGATTGACAAATTCGGCCAGTATCGATTGCGCGATATTCGCCACTGCCTTTTGCAGCGTCGTCGTTCCCAGTATCATACCCGTAATCGAGGTATCAAAGGCTCGCTGGATGGGCTGCATCATTTGCCAGGTTCTTTGGCTGGTCTGCACCGCCTGAAGATCGAGTTTCTCCTTGTCGCTTTGGAATTTCTGGTAGACCTGTAGCTCTTCGTTCCAAAGCTTTTCGTCGATGCTGGCATCTTGCTGGCTGTTGAGCAGGGAGCCCGTCTGGACGAAGCCTGAAGCGCCAGCGTCTCCAGGCCCGCTGCTCGGCATCATGCCCGCGCCGATCGACCCCGCAAGGTCTGCGGTTCTTGACTGCAGTGCGCCGATGCCGGTGCCGATCTGGCCGGTGGCGGCGGTGAGCTGCGACTGCACCTGCTGAGCAATGTCACCGAGCCCGGCAAGGTGGGTGCGCATCGCATCGGTCGCGGTTTGGACCGAATTTGCTGCGGCCTCCATTCCGGATCGGAGACCGTCGATCTGAGCACTGATGACGACGCTGGTTTCAATATCGGCCATGATAGCCTCTCGATAACGATCCGCTTAGCCCGCCGCTTGCGATATCCGATCCCTGCAGATCCGTTAGTCGGCAATTTCTGCCCGACGGCCTAGTTCGGCGAAATCGAGGATCACGGGCGATAAGCCCGCGTGAACATCTCCGGCACCGAACCCAGGCCCAAGCTGAGCATCGAGCCGGCATCCGAACTCGGCCGCTGCGCGGCTCGCGCTGAAACCGGCGGCGGCCGCTGGTGCTTGTCTCTGCCCACACCAAGATAGGCTGCTATCAAAAGATGTAGCGGTGGATACCGCGTCCAGTACGACGTCAACTCATCAACTTGGAAGAGCGTCATTTCGTCAATTACCGCGTAGCTATACCCGCAGGCGGTGGCAAGCAGCCCATAGATTTCTAGCCAGCGGTCAGAGTCCCGGGAATTTTCTCGGAAAATGAGCCCGGGCTCGCTCTGTCTGCCCCCGAGGTCGTCTCGGGGGCAGGCGCTTCCCCCATAGCGGCTCCGCCCGGCTTCAGGCCTGAGCCGGTGAGGACGGCATTCAGGACAACACTGGCATTTCCGAGATCGAGCAAGTTCTCGACCTTCTCCGGCGTCATCTCGGAATAGTTACGCTGCAACGCCGCAGTGACTATGTCGATCAGCACGGCGATCTGTGCCTCTCCCATTGACGCACCGATTTCGGTCAGCTGTCGGACCTTTGGCATCAGCCGGCGGAGCTGGCCGAGCGTAAGTGGGGGCACGATCCAGTCCTGGCCGCCCATTGCCACCACTAACCCAGGGATCATCATTCCACCGTACTCAGGTAACCGATTGTTCCCGAAGCGTCGACAAAAGCGGTGAAGTCGAGCTCGTTGATCGTCCAGGTATCGAGCTTTGTCGGTAGAGACAACTTGTTCGCCGTGCAGGCGTTGAGACGAAGAGCGGTGCCGGTGCCGTTGTAAGCCGTATAGAAAGTAGCCTTGAAAGTAGGAGTAATGCCCATAGACTGGTTCGTCAGCGTCAGCCTGTTGCCACTCGTCGCGATATTGTATGTGTACGAGATCAAGACCGCGGCACTGGCATCGGCCGAGGAGAATGTATACACGCCGGTGCCGAAATTGACCGAGTACTGGCCGGCGGCCGAGGGTGTAGTCACCCGATTGAAACGCTTACCGCTGACGGTATAGCTGACGCCGAGATCGTCATTGTAGCTCGCGGCATTCGCCGGGGTCACAGTGTAAGGTGTCGTAGCCGGTACCGCTGCAGCCTCTAGCTGTGAGACCGCGAACTGGCCGGTAGCCGGGGTCACCCCAAAGAAAATGTCGG
>Ga0306920_100003531_pt1 | contig 19858 bp, 27 predicted proteins | sample flu12Cox44000170_FD_204666 | JGI IMG/M metagenome (GOLD analysis project Ga0306920, IMG submission 204666) | Lab enrichment of tropical soil microbial communities from Luquillo Experimental Forest, Puerto Rico - flux4day.12C.oxic.44.000.170 (v2)... | ecosystem: Environmental > Terrestrial >... | reverse complement strand
CAGCGGGCCACGGATCATCAGACCACCCCGCATGTTGGCCCAGCGCCGCGCGTCCATGTACGAGTATTTTACCTTGTATTCGGAATACTGACTGCGTTCGCCTTTGCCTTTCAGCCTCAGCTGAAACGGCTTCCACTTGACCCTGACCCGATATTTCGTCTCAAGCGCGAAGGCCGGGTCGAATGCTAGGAATGCATACGGACTCTTGAAGTCCGAATACATTCTTACTTCCTTACGATCATTTTGCATTGAAAACCTCCGCCTAGGTCAGAGCGTAATGCAAACCCCGGAAGATCGGGCCTCAAGTACTATTCTCTGCTTTGACCCGTTATGTCAATTTGATATAGATTACGCTTTTCAATGCTATTCTCGCATTGGAGCTTCGATGACTGATCTGCAAGGGGTGCCGAATTTATCAATGAAGCATCTTCGGGCAGTCGTTACACTCGCAAGATTTGGTAGTTTCATAGCGGCAGCGTCATATCTGCGTGTGTCGCAACCAGGGCTCAGTCGCATCATTCAGCAAGCTGAAGGGAGGCTAGGCGTAAGGCTCTTTGTGCGAAGCGCGCGGAGTGTGTCGCAGACTGAAGCCGGGCGTGAATTTATTCCCGCAGCTGAACGGCTGCTCGGCGAACTATTGCAGCAGTCGCAAAAAATCCGTGAGCTCGACGGCCATATGCGAGGTCAACTTATCATTTCCAGCTTGATGTCGATTTCGCATCGTGTTCTTCCCGCAGCTCTCGTCGTATTCCGCAAGAAAAACCCCAAAATGCATGTTCAAATCAGGGAGGGCCTGACGAGCGCGGTGCATGAAGACGTTCGTAGCGGCATAGCGGATTTCGGTATTGGCAATGCGATGGACCTTGCCGAGGGAGTTTTAGCAGAATCAATCGTTCACGAAGCTTGCTATGTGGTGATGCCGAAGCGTCATCGGTTAGGCGCGCTGTCGTTTGTGTCCTTCAAAGACATCGGTGACGAACCCATGATTTCGATGCCCAGTGATTCGGGATTGCGACGCACGCTGGATGTCGCTGCGAGCGATCGTGGCGTCATGTTCAACCACAGTATCATTACTAACCAGTTCGGTTCGCTATTTGATTTCGTGTCACGCGGGCTTGGCATCGCCATTGTTCCTGCCTCAGCTGTTCCGCCATCGAATGGATCCTCGATCACGGTGAAGCCTCTGCGCCCGGCAATGACGCGTCGTATCGGTATCCTTCGGCTTGCCGAAAGATCGTTGATACCTGCATCCCAGGCTTTTTTGGAAATTTTCCAGCCAAAATTTCTGGCAGCCACAAGCCGGCGAGCTGGACGTCGTTGACGCCGCCTGGAACGCCTTTGCTAATGTCCGCTTTTGGCACAAAGCGGACGTGGCGATCGTGCTCAGCGATGTCCGCTTTCGGGGGTAAAGCAGACATCGCGCAAATCTCCGAGAATATCCGCTTCCTACCCAGACGAGACGTCGCGCGGCTTGGCAAGCAATTGTGCCGGACATGAAAAGTGCGCTCTTCGGCGTCATGACGAACGTGGTAAGTTGCCCGGGGTCGCTGCGTCCATCATCGAGGATTTGCGATGCCCACCTTTTCGGTTTCGTCCCTCGATCCTTTCGCCGACCATTTCCTCGCCGCGCCCTATCCGTTTTATGCGGAATTGCGCGAAGCCGGGCCGGTGGTGTGGCTCGAGCGCTATGGGCTGTGGGCGTGCGCGCGCCATGCCGAAGTGCAAGCGGCCCTGAGCGACTGGCAGACCTTCAGCTCCGCGGCTGGCGTCGGCATCGACGATTTCCGCCGCACCAAGCCATGGCGGCCGCCAAGCCTAATCCTCGAGGCCGATCCGCCACTGCATACGCGCAGCCGTACGGTGATGAACCGGGCGCTGTCGGCAAAGCCGATGGCGGGCCTGCGCGCAGGCTTCAAAGAAGCGGCCGAGAAGCTCGCGGATGACCTCGTCGCCCGCCGGCAAGTCGATGCGATCGCGGACATCGCCGAAGCCTATCCGCTGAGCGTGTTTCCCAAGGCGGTCGGCCTTGGCCGGGAGGGCGTGGAAAACCTGCTGCCCTACGGCGCCATGGTCTTCAATGCCTTTGGTCCGCGCAACTCCCATTTCGAGGCGGCCATGGCCGAGGCGGCGAAGGTCGTGCCCTGGATCAACGCCCAGTGCGCCCGAGAGGCGTTGTCGCCCGCAGGACTCGGCGCGATCATCTGGGCTGCGGTCGACACCGGCGAGATCACGGCGGAGGAGGCGCCGCTGTTGGTGCGCTCGCTGCTCTCGGCCGGACTCGACACCACTATTGTCGGCATCGGCAACGCGCTCTATGCCTTCGCCACCAACCCTGCGCAATGGGAGGCGCTGCGCGAGAAGCCAGCGTTGGTACGGCCGGCCTTCGACGAAGTGCTGCGCTGGGAGTCGCCGATCCAGACGTTCTTCCGCACCACATCCCGCGCGGTCGACATCGGCGGGATCGAAATCCCGCAGGATGCGAAGATACTACTGTTCCTGGCCTCCGCTAACCGCGATCCGCACCGCTGGGACGAACCCGAGTGCTTCGACGTCACCCGCCGGGCCGCCGGTCACGTTGCCTTCGGTGCCGGCATTCATTTGTGCGTCGGCCAGATGCTGGCGCGCCTCGAGGCCGAGAGGCTCATGGCGGCGCTCGCGGCGCGGGTTAAGCGGATCGACATCGTCGGCGAACCGCAGCGCAAGCTCAGCAACAGCCTCCGACAATTTGCCAGCCTGCCAGTGAAGCTGATAGCGGCTCAGTGAACGGTGATCAGTGATCTGTTGCTCCAGGGCGGCGGGAAGCGGCACTGATTTCCACCTCCGATGGTAAGAAAATTATTAGTCAATTAAGTTTTCAATATTCCGAATCTCGCCACGATTCATCCGGAATCGAATTGCTATGTCGTTGGGGGCATAAGTCGGGGGTTGGTAGTGTTCAAAGAATCTCTTGCTCTCGCGTTGGTGGGCGCTTTTTGTCTCACGTTTGGGGGATGCGCCTATAACGGCCCGGCCGCTCCATCGTTCGCGGCAATGCCCGGCCCGCACAAGTCCTACGAGTCTTTCCAAGGAGACGATCAGTACTGCCAAACTTCCGCTCAGCAGGCGATAGGGTACCAATCCCCGGGCCAAGCGGCGAATGACGCTGCCGTTGGTAGCGCTGTCGTTGGCACCGCACTTGGTGCTCTGGCAGGTGCTGCGCTGGGATCAGCGGCCGGACATGTGGGGACCGGCGCGGCAGTTGGCGCGGGTACTGGTTTAGTTGCAGGCAGTGCAGTGGGATCAGGGAATGCTGCCGCCGCTGGGGGCTCACTGCAAGCGAGATATGACACCGTGTACGCTCAGTGCATGACCGCCAAAGGCAATCGGATTCCGCCACCGCCTCCCTATTATTGGGGCGGATATTAGCTGGTAGCTGCGTGACATCACGCGCCGATCATCTCGTCGGCGCTGACGATAAGCGGCTGCGGGTTCGCTCCGACCTTCACCAGCGCGAGTTGGCCGACGGCCATCGGTAGTAACCTTGAGCTCCGTTGTAATAGTTATAATAATTGGGAGCGCCAAATGGTGAAAAGCTCGAGCCGGGATCTGCCTGAGCCTGAGAGTGAGAGTGAGCCTGAGCCTGAGCGGGTGCCCTCGCGAACTTAGAGTCGCCGCCCTTAGTAACGCCGGTCAGCACCACCTGCGTATTCGCTAAGCCGTTCTGCTTCACCAGCGCATAAAGCGTCGTGGCATTCTCGGGCGAGATGCGCACGCAGCCATGCGAGACAGGTTTGCCGAGATTCTTCACCTCATAGCTGCCGTGGATGGCATGACCATCCTTGATAAAGAAAATGGAATGCGGCATCGGGGAGTTGTCCCATTCCTTGCTATACCAGATTTCGTTCATAGAGGTCGCAGTATAAGTTCCTGACGGAGTAGAATATCCGGCTCGACCAGTTGATACCGGCCAGTGATATTTTTCTATCCCATCTACAAAGACCGTCATTTTTTGTTTGGCTTTGTTGATGTTGATAAGGATTGCTGAGCCAGTCTTTTTAGGTCCCCGATTGGATTGAGGCCGCGAGCCCCCAGGCTCAGATTCGGCTTTCGCGGGCGTAGAATTGATCTGCGTGTTCGGCGTAGTCGTATTGGCGTCAGTTTTTGGAGTTACCGAATTAGAGCTGGTCGGTCCACCCATTGAGTCGGACTGGGCCTGGTCGCCGGCGGTAACGTTGCTTAGCGTGTTGGAGTCCGAGCCGGTCTGCGCGCTCGCTGGAAAAGCGAGTATCCCCACCAGAAAAGCGACAAATACAGGACTCAGCAAATGTCTCCGGGAAGCTGGTAGGCACATGTCTTGACCCTAGTTGCGCAAAGACCAACACTGTCGGTACATATAGAACGCCAATCAGCAACAGAATTTGCGTTGGATCAAAAACGCGAACTCTATGAGAACGCGAGCGCTACACATGAGCCCGCGCGCCTGTCAGTCTTACGCTTTTCTCGCAATACGACTGGCTATCAGCGTGGGCCAGGCGCGACCAAAACCTCGGTCTCAGCCTCGGAAGTTTGGACTCTTCGTCGCAATTTCTGCACGTATTCATCCTAGTCCCAAAGAGTCGCTTCGACTTGACGATTCGGATGACTTCGACAAGCCGGCCGTCGCGCGTCAGTCCGCTAAAATCGTTCATCGACAGATGCGACTGAAAGGTGAGCTTGGCTGGATGTTCACTGTGGCTCGATTCCTTTTAATCATTTTGCTGGCTGGCATCGGGCCATTACTTGCGCGGAATGCGGGCAGGACGGACGCTTCACGGGCCGCAAGCACGATCGACAACACGCCGTCTGGGACGCTCAATCCCCAACCGCTGCCGCCGCTCGCCAATTCCAATGCGCCAAATCTTCCAGCAAAAGAACTGTTCGCTCGCAAAGTGACACCGCTGCCCGGTCCGGTCCGCCCAATCGGTTCCTACGCGAACGGGTGCCTTGCCGGCGCCGTCACGCTGCCGATCACAGGGCCGACTTGGCAGGTGATGCGGCTCTCGCGCGACCGCAATTGGGGAACGCCTCGGCTCGTCAAGTTCATCACGCGGCTTGGAGAAAATTCCAAAAAGGTCGGCTGGAACGGTCTTTTAATCGGCGACATGGCGCAACCGCGGGGCGGACCAATGATCAACGGGCACTCCAGCCACCAGATCGGTCTCGACGTCGACATCTGGTTCAAGCCGATGCCCGATCACGTGCTGTCGCGCGAAGAGCGCGAAATGGATCCGGCCGTGAACATGGTTGCGCCGGATGGGCTCGATGTCGATCACAAAGTGTGGACGTCGGCCTACACGGAGGTTGTGAAGACTGCCGCCGAAGACCCAAGCGTCACGCGCATTTTCGTGAACGCCGCGATCAAGAAGGAGATGTGCAGCGAGGCCGGAACAGACCGGCGCTGGCTCGCCAAGGTACGACCGTGGTGGGGACATTCCGAACATTTTCACATCCGCCTCGCCTGTCCAGACTATCGCGAGTGCAAGGGACAGCCGCCGGTGCCGGCTGGGGACGGCTGCGGTCATGCCCTCGATTCGTGGTTCAGGCCGTCCATCCTGCACCCTCCACCGCCGAAAGTGCCACCCAAGCCGAAGCCGCCGCTCACCTTGGCCAAGTTGCCGGTCGCCTGCCGAGCGGTTGTGATGACACCATAATGCTAAGGTGAGGAGAAAACGTCGTCGACAGTAACGCGCGTTGATGTCTGCTTTTGGCACAAAACGGACATTTCGCGGCTCAGTCCTAATGTCCGCTTTTGGGGGTAAAGCGGACATCGGCCCGACCCGAAATGTCGGACACATGGGATCCCGGAACAACGCTGGTTTTGTAGAAACGGAAGATCGAGGAATCCAGTAGCCGTGGACCCAAGGCAATAACAAATTGAGAACGCAGGACTGTAAAATTTTTTGTGAGATTTTTTGGAAGTGATTTTCGATTTTTAATGGGAAAATACCTGGGAGAAGGAGAAATTTTCCGCGACATCCATGTTTTATTAGCGGTCGCCCGGCCGTATGTACCGGACCCAGTCCGACGTTTCGCAGAAAAATCGCGAATAATGCGGCGGCGTCATCGCGACACTTTCCGTGACGCACAGAGGACTGGATTACATTTGCCGAAAATTCCGTCACGCTTTCTTGAATAACTCAATTGCGATTGCCGGGAATGTTTCCGGCCTAGGAAAGATCAATATCCGCAACCCTCGAATACGTATCGTGGAGGGAAAGCATGGTTGATGCGGTGTTGAATGTCGGCCTGTTCGCGGCGCTGGTGTTGTTCATTGTCGGATTCAGTACGTGGGCTGCGCGCGGCCCCGCAATTTGGGGGTCCCCGCGTTGGTTGATTCGCGGAATCTTGTTTTCTGGCGCTATCGAGCTTCGGCGGCCGCGATACGATCGAGCACCCGATCAACCTGAACGGTAGTCCAGGCGCGTCCGCGCCCTAGTAATGCCGCGCTCATTGAGTGCCGCAGCAATGGCCGTTAGCGAGCGCAGAGGACTGGATTAGACTGCCGAATTCCGTCACGCTTTCTTGAATAACTCAATTGCGATTGCCGGGAATATTTCCGGCTTACGAAAGATCAATATCCGTAACCCTCGAATACGTTTCGTCGAGGGAAAGCATGGTTGATGCTGTGATCCAAAAGAGAAAGGGCGGAGCCCGCCATGAAGAAATTTTTGCTGGCTTGCATCGCAATTGGATCCGTTTTTGCGATTGTCGTTTCCGCAATGCATTCCGCCGCGCATGCACAAGACGCGACAAAGTTTTGCGATTCAGAGTGCCTTCTCAAGCAAATCGATGCACTCGACCAGAAAGTGGGTGCGCTGGAGCACACCGTAGATGCGCTGGCGATTGAGGCCAACAAGTCAATCAAATCCGGACAGAAGATCATCCTTCACACCGATCCCAGCATTCGCGGCGGCGGTTGTCTCACCCCTAACGGCCCTAGCGGCGACCTGGGCGGCTTCGTGGAGTGGAGTGTGAACTGCTCGCAGGGAACATCGTGGGTCATTAAATAAAAGCGCCGCAGCAGCCAGGCGCGGCGTTTTTGCCATTTCATCCCCCTCAGCCGATCTTGCACTCTCTCGGGTAACAGAAGCCCGCTCGCGCTCCCGCTTTGACTGACGGCGGATGCGGCATCGCCCCGAATCTAAGCTTGTGGATAGCCGAATACGACAGGCCCGCCTTCGCCGACAGGCTTCACACTAACTGGTGATGAGAAAGTGATCTGAAGTGACGCACCAACTTTCGCCGTGCCGGGAATAACGCGACCGTTTGTCGATCTTATCGAGCGATCGGGTAACTGAACCCGATGTGCAAAAGGAGATAAAAATGCGACTCTTCACTGCCATGAAAACTTTGACGATTGTTGCCGCGATCGTCGCGAGTGGAACTTCACTGGCGATGGCGCAAAACGGCAATTTCGAAGCCAGCAGCCTTAACGGCGACCAGGTCCTTGTTCGTGGTCCCGATGGTGCGCCTGCGTATGCAGGAACCACGGCTCCGGTGATTAGGCATCGACACCGGTAAGCTCGATTCATTGCAGCGGCCCCGGACTGAAATTCGGGGCCAAATTTTTGAACGAGCCAATGCGCCCGCGCATTATACGTCGATTACTTGCGCGTGTGGTTCCGTCGTCGAACGTATCTTGTCTAGTCGGACCGCTGGTGATCTCCCCTCCGGTCTTGACAGCCTTGTCGATGTGGATTTTTCCGTCGTCTCAACACATCGTTCAGGGCGAAAAGGCAAAGCCGCCAGTCTTGATCAGGAGCTGGCGGCTTTGCTGTAGGGGCCTGCTACCCTGAGCTTGCGCCAGGAAGATTCAAGAACATCTGGCGCTAGGGAGTGCCCAAATTAGACTTATCGGATTCATCGTAACTGCGCGCCAATAACAACCAGCGCCGCGTAAGCTCCAAAAACTGCTTTTTTAGCTTTGGATCATTTTGGGCCACTGCTTGCTGCACACAGTGCGCAGCTTGCTGGTAGCACTCGCGAATTTCCTGAATGCGATTGCCGAGCATCGGCAGGAGGCTCACGGGGCTGGAATTTTTGGGATAAAACCTCAGACCCGGATAGTGGCGTTCGTGACAGTCATCACGTTTCGGATGTCGGTATAACCCTCGGACTGCGCTAGCCGGTCTATTGCTCTAAGTGCAAGGCTACCGTCCAGCGCGACCAAAAGGGCGGCAAGCAAGAGCACAAAGCTGAGGGTGACAAGGTGATTCATGGCAACCCCGTTTTTCCCGGAAATGGCGTCGCCTCTGGCGCGATCCAATGCCGTGCGATGACGAACTCGCCGTCGCAATCGTAAACGTGGCGCGGTTGCGGTTGTTCGCTCCACTGTGGCGACGAATTCGCGTGTTGGCGATTTGGTCATCGTTCGACGATCCCTTCCGTGGTAGGGATTGCGGTCTAGCTAGTTTTATTCCCGCGTTATGGCCCTTCGCGTTTAGCTTTCATTGGCACGTAGTTGGAGTTGCCCAAATTGGGATAGTGGCACCTGTGACAGCCACCACGTTGTGGAGCCTTTGCCGCTAAACCAAAGTTTAAGTTTAGGTCCACCGGAGCACAGGCTCTGGTCGAACAACAATGGGCCGCCGAAATCTGGCTCCGCTCGGCACGAACAAGGCCGAAACCATCGCTTACTCGACGAAACGGATCGCCTAGATCGCCAGCGCCGCGGCACAGCCAGCAGATGAAAAGTCGTGATCGCAGACGCTCGGAAATAAACCTGTAGTATTCCAAATCTCTTTTTCGACACGACGCTAGGACTGGCCATGCTGCCCGCACATGAGTTCGGTCTAGACGGCATCGCGACTCACAGACAGGGATCAATGAACCGTCCCTGGATCTAGCGTGCTGAAGCCCAGAAGTTCTCCGTAGAGCGCCGCATGAATTAGGTGAAAGCCGCACTTTCTAACGCTATCAAGCGTTGCTCTCAGGATCTGGTCGCGCGACGAATTCCCATTGAGCCGGAGCGTCAATGCTTGCTCAAATCGCCAAGTGATCTGAGGGTATATCTGCGAAGGTAGCATGCGCCCTTCGCGATCAGCTGTGAATGCGTAAAGGCCGCTCCCCTCGCAGCGGAAAACGTAGATCCTCTTTCCGGGCGATTGTGCGGTGATTTTGGAGGTGCTTCTTGCATTAGCTGCTCGAGGCCGCCGCATATTTTCCTCCACAATTTTATCGTTTTTGAACCCATTGTGGATTCCTACAAGCGACTGGAACTCGGCAAGATTTATTCCCGCCCAGCCATAAAGGGCCTCGCATCCGGCGGGAATAATCGTCCGTGCTTTGCAGTCTCTAGGCGTCGGTGCCTGCGGCTGACACGCGTCGTACGTCATCACTAAAGCGGAAATTTTCTTCTGCTCAGTCGATTTAGGAAGCGCAGGGTGAGCAGACATGAGCGGGCGAGTTTGCTGTGACGCACAAGGCGGCGGCTCTCGCTTCTCAAAGGTAAGCAGCATGAATGTCGATCGTGGATTGGGAACCCAGGTCATCAAAATGGCGGTCTATCCATGCTTGCGCTCGCTCCCGCCCTAGCGCGCGCAGTTGCCTGAGGAACCCACCATCGGCGTTGAGTTTGCTCGCGGCCCCAAGCCCGCGCATGACGTCGTCGGCGCAAACAGAATGAACGAGCACGCGCTTTGCGGCGCCTTGGCTCAGTTTTCCGTCGTCGATCAGTTTTGTCACGAAAGCAACGGCTCGCATCTCTCGCATTAGCGAGGAATTCAAGCTGATCTCATTGACCCGGTTTATGATGTCGCAGGCGCTTGTCGGTGTGTCCGGTCGCTCGATCGGATTGACGTGTACAATGAGAATGTCGCGCGACTGGCACGAATAGATCAGCGGGAACAATGCCGGGTTTCCCATATAGCCTCCGTCCCAATAGTGCTCGCCGTCAATTTCGACGGCTTGATAAAGGAACGGCAGACAGGCCGATGCGAGCACACAATCTGCGGTGATCTCCCTATCGGTAAAGACCTTGATCTTGCCCGTGCGCACGTTGGTCGCAGACAAGAACAGCTTGATCGCCGAACCTTGCCTCAGCCGCTCGAAATCGATGATTTGTCCGATGAGCTGGCGCAGCGGGTTGTAGTTGAACGGATTAAGCTGATAGGGCGACAGGAATCGCGACATGATCTCGAACAACTGCAGCGCGCCAGACGGGGCACTGACCCGCGCGACGCCGTGCCAGAATTCTTCCAGCGCCTCGCGTGCGCCCGTTCGCCCGCCGGTGGTCAGCCCATGAGCCATCACCGCCGCGTTCATTGCGCCGGCACTCGTCGCGCTCACTCCCTCCACCTCGATGCGCGGGTCTTCGAGGAGCCGGTCGAGTACACCCCAAGTGAACGCGCCATGAGCGCTGCCGCCCTGGAGAGCCAGGTTGACGCCCTTTACCTCCGGGATCGCTGGCCCGAACGTCCGGGACATCGGCTTCGGGAGAGTTTTCCCTGGATGCGAATCCATCGCTACACTCATGCGTCCTCCCGATTTCTGCACCGCCGCCCCGCTAATTGCCTCATCCATGCTGGTCGCTTGAGCGCGGCGCGCTCCACAGGTTGAAATTCGCCACTCCGCTAGGAGCGCGGAGGATCTTCCTGCTTACGCTCGTCGTGAATCACTCGAGTGCGGCTAACTCGCAGTTCGGACCACGGCAGCGCGAGAGCAATTCCGACTACAACGAGGAAAATTTCCAAAACGAGGAAAATCTCCAATACGAACAGAAAGAAGCTCATGATCGCTCTCCTGTTGTTGCTGTGGATGAAAGCGACCAATGGGTTAAGTTGGCCGCTGAGCGATCCGAAAAAACGAATGCTCCCAGATCACGCACAATCATGATCGGAGCGGCAAGCGATCTATTCCCCGTGCCGTTCCCCGGCTAAGTTCACACGCTGAATATGACGCACTAAGATTTCGTGATCACAAAAAATTTGTTCCAGTCTGAGCGCTTCACAACTGTTTGATCGACCAATTTATCTTGCGACCACCCCAACGGGAATAACCGACCAATCTGACGATCTGCTCAATGGTAGTTGCGAAGCAGGGAGCCCTGCCGCGCCATGGCCCCGGCCTCCTTGGTTGGTCGATACGAGGATGGTCCGGGGCCACTGGCCCGACCAAACGGCAGCGATGAGTCTTGAATCAGAAAGTTGACTGAGATGGACTCTGACATGACACGCGACGAAATCGATCTGTAACAGAGCGACGACATGGATCTCCTGGTCGAAGTATCAGATCAGGCATTGGAAGCGGCATGCGGCGGGTTGATGCAAGGATCACCAACTCTTGCTTTTGGATCTTACTGCTTCACCTGTCGCCCTCATGTGCATCGAGGATAGCGCTCGACGAGCGGGTCAAGCAACCGCGGACCGATGGAGGTGGATGTGAACGGCAAACTGACTTTCACCAGGGGCGGATTTCTGCACCGAACCAGGTTCGTTCTCGTGAATGACCGCGTCCCGCGCACCGACGGACACTGCGCACTGTGCGGCAGCATTATCGAGAAAGGCTACGTGCGTTATTCACAAACGCGCCTGATCTATTGCGATACGAAGTGCCTTCCGGAAGAGCAGTTATAGTGATGCCCGTCATCAAAGATCGCGCGAGGAAAGAGTCATGAAATGTTCAAATCCTCAGTGCAATCGCGGTGTTGGACTAATCGCCCATCGGTGCGGGTGGTTCAGCCAGCGGCACTACTGTTCAAGGAAATGCCGCGATGCCTTAGCGGCGGATCTGCCAAAACGGTCACGCCAAGAACACAGCGCTTCGACCTACTTCGAGTGGCTCTTCTTGCAACCAATTGGAAATCCGCAGCAGAAGTTGATGCCAGCGGTCATCCGCATAAAGGCGCGGTAAGGGCAACAAGATATGACGGCGGTTCTCCCGACGGTTCTGACCTTCGTCGCACTCGTCGGGCCACATGGCACCACGGTGTACATCGCGCCGTCTCAAATTGTCGCCATTATCGACTCACCTAACGTCGGCGCGTGCCCGACCACGCTCATTACAATGAGCCAGCCTGTGTATGTCTGTGAGAGTCCCGCAGAGGTGAAGCGCAAGCTTGAGGCTGTTAGCACCGCAGCGGATCGCGCCGCAGCGGAATGAAAATGCCGCCTGACGTGACCGCGCTGGCCCTAGCGGAAACCCGTTAAACATCAATTGGATTGCTCACCTAAAATAACTTCTGGAACTCGGTCGGGCACGCTTGCCAATTGATGGTCCACAAAGTGTGCCGCGATAACAATTGACGCTCCAGGAAACAAAGCCGCCCTGATCTCCACTCGGACCAATGTAAGTGAGGCATCCGCCTCCACGCCCCGTTTGCGTGTGCAGGGTTACCGTTTGTCCTGATTTTATGGATCTATTGACCTGGAGTGTCAGCGCACCGAATGTATGTTTCGGTGCTTCGTTCTTTTGATTGAGCGTATCGACTCTTTGCATAAGGCAGCCGGTATAGCGCGTCAGTCGCGCCCTGTGCTTGAGCAGCGAAGTAGAACGCACAAACCACAACGAAGGCGTAAGCAATGCAAGCCAAACCAAGGGTAAGTGGAGCCGCATATTTCTTCATGGCATGAGCCTTATGCCTATTTGGCAACCCATGTGTTTTGTAAACGGATTGCCTGCCGCGCCCGACTAAATGCAGAGCGGTATTGCCGATCTACCAGTGGAAGACTGCAAACCGGCTGCGATTATTTCCGGCGGCTAATGGTCGCCGCCACAATGCAGATCACAATCTCATGAGGATTGGTTTTGAAGCGTGGGGAATAAATCTTTCGCCGCTCTGATCGTATTTCTGTGTTGGCGCGATGGCTAACATGTTCGAGAACCAAACATTTGTTGAGCGCAGCGTCACTGAGACGCTCACTACTGCGTCCCGCTCAAGCGCTCTTGATGAACTTTCGCTTTCTGCACTCGGCGCTGGACTCCGGCGAATGTTCCTTGCGGGCGGTCAAATTCTGTTTCGCGAAAACGAAGTGGCTGACTCGCTTTATATCGTGGTAAGTGGATGTCTGGGCGTCGTTGTACGTGGCAGCGATGGCCACGATGTTTTGGTCGCGGGAATCGCCGCAGGAGAAACCGTCGGAGAGATGGGGCTTCTCGACGGCGGTGTTAGGTCGGCGACGGTTGAGGCGCTTCGCGACACCGAATTACTGAAGGTCGACAAGGCGAGTTACGAAGATCTGCTCCTGCGGGATCCCAGGTCGATACACGCCCTCATATCGTTGTTGGTGCGGCGGCTAAGAAAGACGACGCATCCCCACAACAGTACGACATTGCCGGTCCGGACGGTGGCCGTGCTTCCTCTCGCCCTTGATGTCGATCATCGTAGAGTTGCCAACGATCTTCATAAAAAGCTTTCCAGTGACGGCCAACGCGCGATCCTCCTCGATTGCACTTCGGCGGAGCGCTCAACCGGTTGGTTCAATGCTACAGAAGCCGGGAATGACATAACTCTCTATTGCGCCGAACCTGCAAATCAGCAGTGGACGAACCTCTGTCTTCGTCAAGCGGATCGCGTCCTCTTCATTGCATCAGCGACCTCGGACTTCGCAATACCACCCTGGCTCACCGACCAAATTCAAACGCTCCGCCGGCCGGCTGATCTCGTATTGCTTCATGACAACTGGCGGAGCGGATTGCGCCCCCCTGTGCACTGGCGCACACACCTGCCAATCGACCTCATTTGTCACGTTCGCACCGGAAACGTGAATGATACAGCGCGGCTAGCCCGATTTCTGCGTGGAACAGCAAATACGCTCGTCTTGAGCGCCGGCGGCGCCCGTGGTTTTGCTCATCTTGGAGTCATTCGGGCATTACGCGAAGCGCATATTCCAATTGACCTGATCGGCGGCTGCAGCATGGGATCAATTGTCGGTGCCGCGGTCGCCCTGGAATGGGATGACGCAGAGATCAAAGAGCGACTGCAGCGTTCATTTGTGAATACGAACCCGGTCAATGATTACACGTTGCCGTTCCTTTCCTTAATCAAGGGCAGAAAGGTTGCCCGCCTGCTTGATCAAAATTTCGGTGGCCTTTGCATCGAGGAACTGTGGCGGCCCTTCTTCTGTGTTTCAACTAACTTAACCACAGGCACGCTGGCGGTTCATCGCGATGGACCGCTCGTTGATGCCTTGCACGCGAGTATATCTATTCCCGGGTTACTACCTCCGGTGATTATGCGGGGAGATGTTCATGTCGACGGCGGCGTCATGAATTGGCTGCCGGTGGACGTACCGGGTGCTCGGCGGGGCACGATCATTGCGGTCGACGTCGCGAGCGACCCGGCCTTGGTATCTTTCGAAGAGTGCAACAAGTTTCAAGCCTGGCGGTTTTTGGGCCGGCGCCGAAAATTTCCTCCAATTGTCGCCGTTCTACTCCGAGCTGCCACGGTCAGTGGCGATTCGCTCACGAAGATGGCACATGATCGCGCGGACATTCTGTTCAAGCCGCCATTGGAGAATATCGATCTATTGGATTGGCAGGCGTGTGATCAGGCGATCGAGACCGGCTATCGTCATGCGGTCGAAAAGCTCGAACAGCTCGGCAACCCGATAGCGAATTGTTGGGCGCAGAACCACTCCGGGCATTAAGGCGCCGACGGGGCGCGTTGCGATCGAGGCCGCACCCGATGTGGAAATCTGCTGGTTGTTGCTGATACGATCACCTCTTGTTGAGGTCGGAGAGCCAGCCGATCTGCGCGCCCCACGAGATTGCTTGTTATCTGAAACGAGCGACAGCCTCGGTATCATCGCAAACCGCAGACGGCGCCGTTGACGGTTGCAGCGGAACAGATCGCCGTTCGAGCGAATTATTCCGGTCGCGTACCGTGCGCCGCGATTACGTCAAACGAGAGCTTGATCAGCAAATCGTGATACCAAGTCTGAAGTCGGCGAAGCCGCGGAAGGGCGCGTCGGGACGAGGGTTTGGCGCCTTAATTTTCTTCGCCGGCCCGGGAATAAAGCTGGCTTTCGTCCAATCTGGCCCTTGCAAGCCGCATAGCGAAAATGGCGGGGGCAGCGGCTGAAAGGAGATTCGCAAAATGAGTGAAATCGACCAACGAGACGGGGTCAATCGCCGCAAGGTCCTGGAATGCATGACGTGGTGCGGCACCGGTGTACTGTGGACCATTGCCGGCGGTGTGCCCCACTCGCTCGGGATTATGGGCGAAGCGCAGGCCGCGGATGCGAAGGGTCTTACGTTCCTGCAAATCAGCGATAGCCATGTCGGCTTCGACAAGCCGGCCAATCCCAACGCGCTCGGCACTCTGGAAGAGGCGATCAAGAAAGTTAATGCCTTGCCGCAGAAGCCGGCGTTTATGATCCACACCGGCGACATCAGCCACCTCTCGAAGGAAAAAGAATTTGACGACGCCGACCACATCATTTCGCAGTCGCGGCTTGACGTGCACTACGTGCCTGGCGAGCACGACCTGATCGATGCGGATCAAGGCAAGATTTATCGCGACCGCTATGGCAAGGCCGCCAAGGGCGCCGGTTGGTACAGCTTCGACGCCAACGGCGTGCACTTCATCGGCCTCGTCAATGTCGTCGATCTCAAGGCCGGCGGCTTGGGCAATCTCGGTAACGAGCAGCTGGAATGGTTGGAGGAGGACATCAAAGGCCGCTCGGCTTCCACGCCGATCGTTCTGTTCGCGCATATCCCGCTCTGGACCGTGTATCAGGACTGGGGCTGGGGAACGCAGGACGGCGCCCAGGCGCTCGGCTATCTGAAGAAATTCGGTTCAGTAACCGTGCTCAACGGCCACATCCACCAGATCATGCAAAAGGTCGAGGGTAACGTCACGTTCCACACTGCGCGCTCGACTGCTTTCCCGCAGCCGGCGCCCGGCACCGCCCCGTCGCCTGGCCCGCTGAAAGTGCCGGACGACCAGCTGCGCAAAATGCTCGGCATCGCCAATGTCACCTTCAAGCAAAACGAGCAGCGCCTCGCGATCATCGACTCGCCGCTGCAAGGCTAAGGAGAACAACAATGTTGCGTCCCGTTATCGCTGCAACCGTGCTCGGCGCTGCCGTCGGCTCGCTTTTGGCCGCGAGTGTGCTGTTCGCCCGGGCCGATGGCCCGACCAGCACGGTATCGATCGACAACTTCAGCTTCGGGCCACAGACGCTAACCGTGAAGGCAGGCACTACCGTGACTTGGACCAACAGGGACGACATTCCGCACGGCCTCGCCTCGTCAAATAACGCCTTCAAGAGATCTGCGGCGCTCGACACCGATGACAGTTTTTCTTTCACCTTCACCACGCCAGGGACCTATCAGTACTTCTGTTATCTACACCCGCATATGGTGGGCTCGATCGTCGTGGAGGCGACAACGGGCAGCAACGCAACGCAATGATGCCACAATCGGCGACAGCGACAGGACTTGTGCAACATCGGGGACCACCGAGCACGATACGATGGCGAATGATGCGGTTGCCGAACAAGAGCGGATGCGGCGTTTTCGCGACGCCGCATTACCTTATCTTGACGAGGTCTACACGCTGGCGCGCTATCTCATGCGCAATACGGACGACGCCGAAGACGCAGCGCAGGAGTGCTTTTTGCGGGCGTTGCGTCATTTCGACAGCTACCGAGGGCCGGCGATGAAGCCGTGGCTATTGGCAATATTGAGAAACGTCTGCAACGCCGAGTTCGCGCGGCGCAGCAGAGGAGACGTGCCGACCGATTGCGCACAGGATGAATCGGTGGCCGAGGAAATGCCGATGTGGCGGGAGCCGCAAGCCTCGCCGGAAAAAGTGATACTGCAGCAACAGGACAGCGCCACGATACGCCGGCTGGTGGCAGAGCTGCCCGCGCCATTCCGCGAAGCCATCGTGCTGCGCGAGATTAATGATCTTTCTTATAAGGACATCGCCGAGGTCGCCGGCGTGCCGGTGGGAACGGTCATGTCACGATTGGCGCGCGCCCGCGCCATGCTGCGATCGGCATGGAATGCCAGCGAAAACACCACCGTGCGGTCGGGGCCGGCCACCGCCTCAGGAACAGCGCCATGAAATGCGATGAATTGGAAGTTTTGCTTCATGCGCTGATCGACGGCGAGCTCGACGCCGGCCATGCTCACGACGTTGAGATGCACGTGGCCGGCTGTTCAGCCTGCGCCGCGCAACTAGCTTCCTATCGCGCCATGCACGGGGTCATGGGTGGCGGCGCGTTGAAAGAGACCGCGCCGGCGCATCTGCGCAGCCGGATTGAAGCCCTGGTGGCGGCACCGGCCCCGCGCGTCGTCTCTATGCGCGGCTTTTTCAAACCTACCCGCCGGTCATTCTTCGGTGGATTTGCTTTGGGCTCCGCGCTTTCTGCAGCGGTTGCCGCGAGCCTCGTCCTGACTGTCATCCGCCGCGATGAGCAAGCGGTCGCTGACGAAGTCGTTTCGGCGCATATTCGCTCGCTGCAGCCCGGCCATTTGATGGATGTGGCGACCAGCGACCAGCATACCGTCAAGCCGTGGTTTAATGGCCGGGTCGATGTAGCGCCGCCAGTCATCGACCTGACCGCGGAGAGCTTCACGCTGCTCGGTGGCCGGCTCGACTATATCGACGGCGAGCCGGTTGCCGCGATCGTCTATCAACGGCGCAAGCACATGATCAATTTGTTCGTCGCCCAGCATTTGGGCGCAAGGCATGCCCGCACCGTGGCTGAGAGCATCCAGGGCTATAATGTGCGCCATTGGTCGCAAGACGGACTCGATTTCTGGGTGGTCAGCGACCTCGCCGGCGACGAACTGGACGAGTTCGTCCAAAAAATCGCGAGCGCTGTGCCGCGATCCTCCAGCGCGTCTTGACTGCTTGTAAGTCTCACACTTTGTCATGAGCGAATGGACGTTTATGTCTGATACAAATCAACACGAAGTCGCGGAAAGCTTGTTCGAGCGCAATCAGCGGCGCGAGACGGAGATTAATGAGGCGCTCAAGCTAGAGGCAGAGCGCCATGCGGCTGCAGTCAGGAATATGCACCGGCTGCGAGCGTTGCGTTTGGCACGAGATGCAAAATCAAACAACGAGTAGCAGCGCGATCAGGCACAACAAATGGTCGCCAGGATCAGGACTAGGAAAGCGGCTGCGGCAAGCGTCACTGTCACTCCGAAGCACTTCTAGCAGCTTCGTGATATCCGCCCGCGATCTGCCGTGTCGCGAATGTGGAATAAAATGTCCTTGATTGGCATCTGTAGTTTAAGAATCACTTATTTCGGAGGCGTTATGCGGCTTTTGCCATTCATGTTCGGGATCATTTGTATCGGCATCATCGGGATTAGCACGCCCGCCGGCGCCGCGGTCCAAAACAATCCGTGGTGGGCAATTTACAGCGATGGAGTGGTTGGCAGGATTACAAACTGCGCTTTTACAGCATTTGAACAATGCATGGAAACCGCGCGCGGGCTCGGCGCGTTTTGTCGGCTCAATCCGCAATATCGGTCCCTGTCCTGACCTTGGTGACAGGGATCGAAGGCAATAACAAATTGAGAACGCCCGATTGAAATTTTTTTGCGAATTTTCTGGCTGAGCGGGTAATTTTCCGATTTTCTAGCTGAGCGGGTAATTTTCTAATTTTTATTGGAGAGATACCGGAGAGAGGAAGAAATTTTCGGCTACATCCACCATTCACTAGCGTGTGCCCCGCCGTATCCACCGGACCCAGTTTTGTGATCGCAGGCAAGCGATCGACCTCAGGTCGCCGGCCTCGCAATGACTCAGAGAAGCTCGTGGATTCGTTTTGCATCGTCGGCAAGGTCGAGGCCTGGAGCGCTTCGGACTCGCCAGCGGGCTCGCTAAGCCGAATGCGGCGCTAGAACAAATCTGGAATACATGCTGATACCGTCGGCACATTGCCATCTGAGGAACTTTTTCCAGCGCATCGACGAAGACAACCCCTCAACCACTCCGCGACACCCACATTTATTAGCGGGCTCCCAGCCGTCTGCACCGGACCCAATTTCCCGATTTTCCGGACTTCGCCGAGTTTGATGGGCCATTTCGGCAACTTCGTTTTTTACCGTGTTTTTCCAAGTCGATTCAGTTTCGTCGGACATGTGTGCCCCTCCAATCATTTCAAACAAGCTTTCGCGCCACAGCAACTCGGCTTCGTGGGGTGGTAACAAGCGCATTGTTTGGACAAAGCGCCGCCAGTGCGCGGTGGCTTTCACACACTACCGCCGCCGTGGTCTGTTAATGAATTGGACGCCGGATCACCGAAAGTTGGTGATCGGCCGCCAGCGCGCATCGCGATCAACGTCACAGCATTAGTAGTGCGGCGTGACAATCACTACCGTGGGGCTGGCCCCGTATCCCGCATAGTAGGGTGCTGCATATCCACCGTAGTACGCCGGGTAGTAGCCATTGTAGCCGTAGCCATTGTAGCCGTAGCCATTGTAGCCGTAGCCGTTATAGCCGTAGCCGCTGTAGCCGTAGTAAGGGGAATAGTAGGGGTAAGGAGAGGCTGTTGCTCCCCCGACAAAAGCGCCCGCGAGGAAGCCGGCTACCACGGGCAGGAGCCACGGCTGAGCCGCAGCCGGATTAGAAGTTGTCAACGTCGCAGTGCCGAGTACCGCCGCAGTGCCGACTGCTACCAAGCTTTTCGCCATGACACTCTCCCTGTGTGTCTACTGCCACCCCCCAACCAATTAAACTCGATTTCAAACGTTCGTTCGGATTCTTGATGATTAATTAACTGATATGGTTAACGGCTCATCGCACTTGAACCGGGCTGCCGATCCGCCAAGTTGCTTAGTGGGGATGAGGCGCGAAGGATCGCTGTGAACTTTGCCAGGTTGTCAGAGCTACTGAAGTCGCAGCCTCATTGGCGCTAAGGCGGTCTGCCAGGACGCA
>Ga0306920_100003530_pt1 | contig 19859 bp, 16 predicted proteins | sample flu12Cox44000170_FD_204666 | JGI IMG/M metagenome (GOLD analysis project Ga0306920, IMG submission 204666) | Lab enrichment of tropical soil microbial communities from Luquillo Experimental Forest, Puerto Rico - flux4day.12C.oxic.44.000.170 (v2)... | ecosystem: Environmental > Terrestrial >... | reverse complement strand
CAGCTCGCTCTGGTCGAACCAGACCTCGATACCCGCACTGCGCAACGCCTCGCAAATGCGCCGGGCCGCCTCCGCGTCCTGCGAGGCATAGCTCAGAAATACAGCCCCAGCCGCTGTGCGCGCCTGAGTTGGCGGGTCCCCCTCCATCCGGAGCGAGAATGCCTTGAGAACCCCGCGCAAGCAAACGTACCAGTCACAGCCGCGGCGGGTGATTGATCAGAGCATCGTAGTGAGGATCGTCCTTGACAAGGATGACTTCAGGGTGCAGCTCGTAAAGGAAAGGTGCGGGCGAGCCGAACGGCACCTGCAGCAGCCTCGCCGCTTCCGCATAACCCTCGGTGCTGCGCCCGCCGCGCACCAGAATCACGCTGCGCTCAAAGGATATCCCAGGCCCGTTGATGGCATCGCGTGCCTCCGGCGCCAGCGTCCGCGCGCGCTCGATGGTGTCGAGCGCCGCGGCATGTTTGCCGAGCATCGACTCAACCAGCGCGAAGTGGACCAGCGAGTCCGTGTCTTCGGGGTCGCCCTTGAGCCTCTCGCGTCCATAGCGTTCGGCGATCCGAAAGGTTTGCGCCGCGCTACGCGGGTCGCCGGCCGCCCAGTACCAGAATCCGACGAGCGTATTGCGCCGCAGCGGGTCGTCGACGGGGATTTCTTTCATTAGGGCTATGGCATCCTGATAGCGGCCTTCGCTCGCCGCGATCGTGGACTCGATTCCCTTCAAGTCCGTTGCGTCGAACACGGCGCCGTGGTCGCGCAGTAGTGCCCGCAATGGCTCGGCGCTGTGCTTGAGGTAACACTCGATTGTCGCGCCGCTCCAATGGAGATCGGGATCATTCGGGAAGCGCTGCACAGTGAGCTTGTTCTCCTCGAGCGCCTCTGGATAGCGACGGAGCCCGAGGAGCGTGCTCTGGGGTCCCGCTGCGTACGCGCTGTTCAGCGGGTCGAGGTCCCGCGCCCGGCCGAGATGCTCGAGTGCTTCCCCCCAGCGGGCGCGCCGGCGCAGTGCGAAGCCAAGCGCCGCATGCGCCCGCACAGAGTTCGGCCGCACCCGCACAGCGACCTCGAGGTCGGCCATCGCCCGGTCGGGATCGTGCGCCGCGTACATCGTGTACAAGCCGCGCGCGAGAATACCCTCGGGCAACTGTGGGTCGATCGCGAGTGCGCGCTGGAACGCCTGTTCGGCCTTGACCGCATCCTCGCGATGGCCCTTCGCTTCAAAAGCCCAGACGTCGGTCTGTGACAGCATGGCGAGCGCATCGGTGTAGTCAGGGTCGAAGCGCACCGCTTCCTCGAGCAAGCGACGGGGCTCGGCGAGGGCGGCGTAATCCGTCGGGGAGATGCGCTGGATCACGGCGAGCGCCCGCAAGTAGCGGTCGTAGGCATCGCCACTGTTGGTACCTACGCGTTCGAGCTCACCGCGTTCGTACTGGCTGAGCGTTGCGGCGAGCGCGTCCGCGACCTGACGTGCCACCGTGCTCTGCAGGTCGAGAATCCCCGACAATTCGCGGTCATAGTTGGCAGCGAACACGTGCCGGTCGTCGCGGGCATCGATCAACTGTATGGTGAGGCGCAAGGTGTTCCCGCCGCGCCGGATCGAGCCTTCGAGAATCGAGCCCACACCGAGCCGCTGGGCAATCTCGCGCACGTTGCGCGCGGCGCCGCGAAACTGCATCACCGAGGTTCGGGAAATGACGGTCAGCGCCCGCAGCCGCGCCAGCGCATTCAGGATCTCTTCCTGGAGCCCATCAGCGAGGTAGGCATCATCGCTGTGACCGCTCAGGTTATCGAAGGGCAGCACGGCGATCGCGGTGCGGGCGGGCACGGCCGTGCCAGCAGAGGGCGCCGGGAGGGCGGGCACGGTGGCCGCGGATCCGTGCTGACTGAGGTGACCGTTCCGGGCCAGGAAGAAGACCACCAGTGCCGCCGTGGCGATTGCGGTGGCGGCGCCGGCTACAGCCCAGAGGCGCTTTCGTGATGCCGTGTCCGCCGCATCAGCCTGCGAGTGGAGCGTTCTCGGAGCGTCAGGGCGAGCGGATAGCAGGCGCTGCGCCTGGGAGATGAATGCGGGTGAGGCCGCGCCGCCTTTGAGCTGTGACCACTGCCGCTCGCGAAAGCGGTCGGGCACCCGCGCCATCGCCTGGGGTGTTTCATCGATCAGGACCGGCAGCAAGAAGGCCTGGTCGTCGGCCACGCGGTACGAGCGCTCGACCGCGAGCCGCCATTCCAGCCGGAAGTAGCCCTCGCCGCGCGCATTGGTGCTCGCCGAGACCAGGGGGACGAACAGCGCGCACTCCCTGATCTGCTTCTGGATCGCGGCGTCCCAGGCATCCCCACCGCGCAACGCGCTCTGATCGAGCCACACTTCGATGCCCGCCGCACGCAGGTCCTCACACAGGCGCAGTGCCGCCGGCGCGTCCTCGGAGGCGTAGCTCAGGAACACCGCACCGGGCGGTGTGCTCAAACGCTCTGGCGAGCTTTCCCCCATCCGCGCCCTTTGATCTTATGCGGATCGTGTGAGGATGCACTGTGCAGGCCGCCGCAGGCAATTCCGGGCTCGAAAGGCTTCTTGAGCGCCGCGCGCCGCGTGAGCCGCATCACTTGCCGGACGCCGATTGGGTGCGGCGGATGAACGCCGCGACGTTCGTCTCGAGCGCGGCGAGCGCTGCCTCATTCGCGTACACCATGTGGCCGGACGGATACAGCTTGATCTCGATGTTCGCGGCGACCGCCGGAGGTAGCGGCAGGTGGTGGAGCTCATGGACCGCCGCGAAGTAGGGCGTCGCGAGGTCGTAGTAGCCGCCGTTCATCATCACCTGCAACTTGGGGTTCTGCTTCATCGCCGCGGCGAGGTCGGGCATCACGTTGGCACCCTGCGGCACCTTCTGTGTCGCGCCGGGCGGCTGGTGCAGGAAGTCCCACAGCTTCTCGAGGTCGGCCGTGGCCTTGTAAGTCTGGCCATCGCCGTACTTGAGTTCGCGGCGCACGTAGTCGTTGAAGGCGGACACATACGCAGAGGTGATCGCGGCCGCCTGCGGATCGTACTCGGCCTCCTTGCTGAGCGGGTCAATCGTGGGTCCGGTGAAGCGCGTGTCGAGGCGGCCCGAGGTGAAGCTGTCGCCGAGCACGTGTTGGTTGAAGACGCCGACGTTGATCCGCAGGTCCGCGCGCTCGAGGTAGGCCGCCGGGAGTCCCGTGTAGTCGTGCAGCTTGTCGATGACCGCGGCGCGGCGCGCGGGCTCGAGCCGGTCGCCCGCCGCGAGTGCGGTGAGGTACTCGCCGAGCGCGAACTGCTCGACCTCGGCCAGAAACGGCTCCAGGGTCGCTGCCGGGCTCGGCAGTTTCTTGTGATACCACGCGGTCGCGGCGTAGGTCGGCAACGCGAGCGCATAGGGCTGGTCGACGCCCGGGTTGTACTGCGGCGTGTCGGAATTATCGTCGGCGCACAGCCATTGCGACAGCAGGATCACGCCGTTGAGGTCGACGCCTTTCTCGCCCTGCAGCACTAAGGCGAGCGCTGCCGCGCGCATCGTGCCGTAGGACTCACCGAACACGTACTTCGGTGAGTTCCAGCGGCCGTGGCGCGTCAGGAACTCGGTGATGAACGTCGCGAAGGCGTGGGCGTCCTGATCGACACCGTAAAACGCCTTCTCCTTGTCGGCGCCACGCAGGTGGCTGAAACCGGTGCCCGGTGCGTCGACGAACACGAGGTCAGAGTCCGGGAGCAGCGTGTAGGTGTTGTCGACGATCCGGTAGGGCGCGGCCGGGCTGTGTGTGCCATCGGTTGCGAGCACACGCTTCGGCCCGAACGAACCCATGTGCAGCCAGACGGTCGAGGATCCTGGGCCGCCGTTAAAAAGGAAAGTGATCGGCCGCCGCGGATCCGGTTGCTTACCGAGGAAGTAGGCGACGTACGAGAGCGTCGCTTCAGGCGACCGTGGCTGCGGTGCCGCCGAGTGCTCTGCTGAGGGGGCGGCCGGCTCCTCGTCGAGCGGGTCCTTGACGTGCACCAGCACCACGCCGGCCTCGGTCTGGTAGAGGAGCGTCCGGCCGCCGACGGTGATCGACTGGGAGGTACGCTGCGACTCGTCCTTGAGGGGATGCACCGCCTCGCGTTCCTCAGCCGCCTGGGCGGACTTGTCCGGTTTCTCCGCTGGTTCCTTCGCCGTGGTTGCGGCGAGTACCGGGGCCGAAAAACTCATGATCGCTGAGAGAACCAACAACGCATTGCGCACCATCTGACAGGCTCCGCGACACCTCGGGACGAGAGCGCGAGTCTCACACCGCGGCGTGGAGGCAGCAAGCGGCAGCAGGCGCCAGCAAGGGACTTGTGTTGTAGTTATTGAAGGGGTTACCGTGAGCCGCGCAATGCTGGAGGCGCCCCAATGAAAACGACGAAGATCACGCGGCCGCAACGGTTTCTGCTCGTCTTCACGGCAATCATTGGGATGCAGGCAGCTACCTACGCCGCTTCCGTTCCGGACGTGCCGGACCAGATCAAGTCACCCGCAGGCGAGAGGCTCGTGTTTCAGGCACACGCTTCCGGTGCGCAGATCTACATTTGTCAGCAGGGAGCCGATAGGCAACCTCAGTGGACGTTGAAGGCTCCGGAAGCGCAACTGCACGACCAGAAGGGAGCGGTGGTCGGTCATCACTACGCGGGCCCGACGTGGAAACATAACGATGGTAGCGAGGTGACGGGCAAGGCCGCAGCCAAAGTGGATTCGCCCGATCCCGACTCGATTCCATGGCTGCTCATCTCCGCCACCGGGCACTCAGGTACCGGGCTGTTCACACAGGTAACGAGCATTCAAAGGATACACACCAAGGGCGGCCATGCTCCCGCAGCGGCCGGCTGTGACAGCTCGAAACTCGGCACCGAGGCAAAGATCCCTTACACGGCCGATTATTACTTCTACGCCCCGGCGAAATAGCACCCGCGACGCTACCTCATCCGGGGCGCGCGCAGTCGGGCGCGCTCATTGGGTGCGGTGCATCACCAGCGCCGCGGAAAACGTTCGGCGACGCCAGGCACGATCAGCGCGCCGACTATGATGGACATGGGCGAGATGAGCAGCGCCCATGCCCCCCAGACCGAGTACCAGCCCCAGAGGCCGGCAAAGACCAGCGAGAACCCGAAGGCGCAGCGCAGGTACCAGATTGCGCCGCGCACCGCACCGTGCACACCGCGCTGAGAGTCTTCCATAGGCGTAGTCTGCGGGATGCGGTGCACGCTGAGCGCGACGTGTACCACACTTGGCGCAACCGGCGCTGGTGCACGCACGCACGGGCCGTACGCCTATATGCACACTGCAGGGGCCGGTGGATAACTTTGCAGCAGAGCTGCGCTATAGTGAATCCAGAAGCAAGATGCATTCGGCCAAGAATCTGGTGCTGCATCAGCTGGCACCAGGCGAGAGCAGGTGGGTTCGTGGCCACTTCCACAGCAGGGTCGCGGAAGAGTGGTAAGCCTATGATCCTCATGCGTGTTTTAGCCGTCGCAGTACTCCTCGTCGCACCGCTGACGTTCGAAGGCTGCGCAATGTTTAAAGGGCAGGATCCACTACAGGTGACCGTCGCTGGCGTCGAGCCGCTGGAGAGTCAGGGCATGGAGTTGCGCATGGCGGTGAAACTGCGGGTGCAGAACCCAAACGATGCGCCCATTGATTTCAGCGGCGTAGCCGTCGAGATGATCGTGCAGGGCAAGACCTTCGCAACCGGTGTCAGCGATGTCGGCGGGAGTGTGCCGCGTTTCGGCGAAACGGTCATCACCGTGCCGGTCACGGCCTCAGCATTCCGCATGTTGAGTGAGGTATTGGGCCTGATGCACGGTGGCGGCGGCAGCAGCAGCGGCAGCGGCAAGATCAGCTATGAGATGAAAGGAAAACTCAACAGCTCAGGCTTCAGCAGTACGCACTTCCAGACCAAAGGTGAGCTCGAACTGCCGACGAGCTGACAGAGAGAGGCCGGCTGCCTCGCCGTTGGCAGGCTATGCATCGCTGAATGCGGAGCTGATGAGAGCGAAGCATTTCATATCGTGATACTCACCCCTGAGATATACGCATTCCCTGCGTAAGCCTTCTTCTCTGAATCCGAGCTTCAACAACAGTTTCTCGGAGGCTACGTTCCCGGGAATGGTATCCGCCTGAATACGGTGCAAGGGCCCACATGCGAGTCGTCCCGCAAAGGCGGCGCGTATGGCTTCGAGAACGGCTTCAGCAGCGATGCCGTTGCCCCAATGAGCGCGTTTCAGGTCGTAACCGATGGTCGCATTTCGCATCTTCTCGCTCCATGAGTTATATCCACATGTCCCGATCAACTCATCGGCCGATCTCATGCGGATTGCCCAACGGATTCCTGCTCGAGCCCGGTGGCGGGATTCGAAGAGTTCGATCAGCTCTTGCGCCTGTGCGAGCTCGGTGAACGGCTCGAGATCGTAATACCGCAAGACAGCTGGATCCGAAAACATCTCAAACACCGCAGGCGCATCCGCTGAGGTGATGCGTGTCAGCCTGAGCCGCGGGGTGCTCAAGTCCGGGAATTCAATGGGCACATCCGCAGCTTTTGCAGCGCTCATCGATCGCAGCTCCCCCCGGCAGATCCGGTCCTCAGAACATGAAGGCGTAGACGCGCTGATCCGCCGCGACGTACAGGTGCCGGCCGGCGGCGATGGGCGTTTGAAAGCGGCGCACCTCGCTCATCGCTTCCGCGGGCCCGCCGCCGGCAAAGACGACAGCTCCCGTGTCGGCCCGAAACCCTCTCAGCCGATTGCTGTGCTCGGCGCCGATGGCCCAGACGATCGCATTGGCGTGGCCGTCCGTTGTGGTGATGGCGGGCGCACCCCGGCCGTTCGCGGCGGCACACCAGGCGGTGCTGAGGGTTGGCGGCGAACCGGCCGTAATCTTCAGGGCGACGAGGTCTCCGCCGGTCCCGCGCGGACAACCGACGCCGGTGCCCTGGAATGCGACCAGGGCTTCATTCGCCGAGGCGAGGTAAGCTGGCGAGGTCCGGATTGCATCCGAGGAGACCCGGCTGCTGAGGAGACTCCCGCCGATTCCTCCGAGGTTGTGACGGTCGAGGAGATAGACGTTGCCGTCTTTACCGAGCGCGACCAGCAACTCAAGTGGTGTGGCACCAGCTAAGGTGACCAGCAGCGGATTGGCGCCACCGAGATCGGTATCGCTCTCATCCAGCCTCAGCCAGTCCGCGGGCGCAAAGAAATCGCGCGGCTGCGCAGAGAAAGTCAGATCCAGGCCGAGGCGAATCACGGCCTCGCCGTCGCTCCAGCGCCGCACCCCCATGGTGTTGCCGGTCGCAACATAGAGCGCGGTTCCGTCCGAGCTGATACCGCCCGCCGCCCACACGCCGCCACCGCGTGCGCGCGTGGACCAACTGCGGGTGTTGTGTGGGCCCTGAAGCGATACGCTAACGACCCATCCGCGGTAATCGCCGCAGTCGCCGAAATGGCCGCCGTAAGGCACGTACACCGCGCCCTTGGCAAGGGTCAGCGCGCCCCGCTGGTTCTGGACTCCCGAACGGAAAACCTGGCCGCTTGCCTTCAGCGCCGCTTCCACATCGACCGGCCAGCCGGGCAACACCGAGCCGTCCTTGAGCGCCAACCCGACGATAATGTGCTTCGGCGCGCCGGACGCCTTATCAGCGATCATGGCGTCGAGGTAAAGAGCTTGCGTGTGCTCATCGATAGCCGGCGTGCCCGTGATGCCGAGGGGATCGATGTTGCCGCACGGCAGGGAGGAGCGAGCCACCGGTGATCCGAGCGAGGTCTTCCATGCCGGAGCTCCGGTGCGCGCATCGAGGGCGTAGACGAGGTTCTGTTCGGTCGCTACCAACAGCAGTGCGCGATCGCTTGCGGGCGAACGCCAATAAAGCGGCTGTGCATACACCGGTCCCGCGACCTCGCCCTGGAATTTCGGATCACGTTGCAGGCGGCCGGCAGCTTCCCAGGTCAGTTCGGGCACGACGTACAACCCCGAGCGTGCCGCATCCTCATGATGCTCGAGGACTTCCTGTGTCCCGGCCCCGGCCGTATCCGCCGCGCGCCCCTGAACGGCGAGCAGGCAGGTGCCGAGCAGCAGCAGGATGCAGAGGCAACACCGGGACTTCCGGGCCGTGGCATTCGACGGAGCGACCCCGGACATTGAAGGAATCAATCCAGCTGCGAGTCAGTGGCTCGTCTGCGGCTCGGTCAGCATCCCGGCGGCGCGGCCGATGTGCTCTAACTCCGCGCGGGTCGGCACCCAGTCGAGCACCTTGCCGTCGTGGCGGATGGTGATCTCGTAGTTCACGTGCGTCGTCGTGCCGACCGCCGGGAGGACCTCCACCTCCACGGGCCGCCCACGCAGTGTCATGGCGATCTTCAGCGGCCGGGTCCCGATGAACACGGCACGGCGCCGGTTCGGTTTGGCCGTGTTGTTCTTCCTGCTCTTTTTGCGCCGCGCCTTTGCGCCTTCGAGCTGGTTGCCGGTCTTCATGGCCGCACTGTTATCACCCGCCGTCAGTCCGACGTCAACATGGCGAGCTGTGACTGGAGCGTGTCAGCGCGGAGAGCTCGAGCGGTCACGGCCGATCAGGCCGCGACGCGGCGACGCGCCGTTACCGCGGCGGTGGAGCAGGGAATGCCTCCGGGGTCGCCTCGATGAGTTCGAGCAATGCTCTGACCCGCTGAGGTATCAGCCGGGAGCTCGGCATGACAGCCGAGATCGGCATGGGGGCCGGCCGCAAGGCAGGAAGAAGCTCCACCAGCGCGCCGGATCCCAACTCCGCACTGACCATGTAGTGGGGCACCTGGCCGATACCCATGCCCTGCACCGCAGCCTGAACCAATGCGTCACCCTGGTCCACCTTCACCTGCGATGCGGGCAAGACGTTCACGTTGCGGCGGCGCAGGCGAAAGTTCCAGGGGCGCTCGCGCCCGCTGCTCGGTACTCGGAACAACACCGCGGTGTGTTTGCGCAGATCCGCGAGGCTCCGGGGACGGCCGGCTCGCTCGAGATAGGCAGGCGAAGCGAAGAGCAGCAGCTCCTGGCTGCCCAGCCGGCGCGCGATGAGCGAGGAGTCCCGGAGCGGACCGGTGCGGATCGCAACATCGACGCCGTCCTTGATGAGATCGACATAGAGATCAGTGAAACGCGCATCGATGCCTACGGTGGGGTGCGCGTGCATGAAACGCGCGAGCAGAGGCAACACCACCATGCGGCCGAGGCTGACGGGCATGTCGATGCGCAGGGTGCCGGAGGGCGCCAAGCGGGTACCTGACGCTTCCTCCTGCAGCCGCTCCAGCTCCGCCAGCACGCGCCGGCAATGTGCGAACAACCGCTCACCATCATCGGTCAGCGTGACCTGACGCGTGGTGCGGTGGAACAGACGAACACCCAAATGAGCTTCGAGCCGTGCCACCGCCTTGGCGAGCGTCGATGGCGTGCAGGCCAGCTCACGCGCCGCGGCGGCGAAGTTGCCGCGCTTCGCGCTTTCCGCGAACGCGATCAGGCTCTGAAGGGTGGCCATCTCATTGAAGAAGTATTTTCCTCAATGTTATTCCATTCACGCATATTCTAAAAGACTGCACCACGCTCCCATACTTCACGGCGTCGCGAGCGCGGCCGTAGCGGCCGCGCCGATACAACTTCAGCCATTGCCAGGAGCAGCAGCCATGAACAGACAGCCCGTGATTCTCAAGAATGCACAAGTACCGCCACTCAGCGTCCTCGGTACCGAGGTGCGGTTTCTCTGCGAGGCGCAGGCCACCGGTGGTGCCTGGTCGCTGATGGAAGTCGTGCTGCCGCGCGATTCCGGGCCACCGCTGCACGAGCATGACTGGGATGAGGGTTACTACATCACCGAGGGTGCAGTCGAGTTCACCGTGGGTGCCCGCTCGGTACTCGCCGTGCCGGGTGACTTCCTCTACACCCCTGCCGGGATGCTGCACGCCTTTCGCGGCGTCGCCGGGCTGTCGCGCGTACTGATTCTCGATGTCCCCGCGCACGCTGGGAAATTCTTCAAGGAAGTCGACCGCGAGGTGACCGAGCTGCCGCGCCAGCTCTCCAAGGTAGTGGAGATCGGCGCACGCAACGGTATCCGGTTCGCCGCGCGCCCGTGAGGGTGCGATGCGGTGTCAGTCCCTGCCGGTAGCCCGCGGCAGCTTCAGCCGCGCCACGGCCTGACGGAATACCTGGATGTCCTGCGCGCGCGTCTCTGCAAGGGGTGGACCGTAGCGCAGCTCGGCGTAGCGCTCGAGCAGGGGCAGCACCGAAGCCTCCACGTCCGGACGGCACGCGCTGAGCGCTGCGCCGAAGTCGAGCGGTCCCTGGTGCGGAGCACGCGGGGTAATTCGTCCGAGCTTGCGACACAAGCGGCCATAGGCACGCGCGAGCGCATCGGGTCTCTGCGGGTGAAGGCTGCGCCCGATGTGCCAGGCGACGACGCCGAGCCAGGCGCACAGTGCCAGCATGAAGGCCGAACCGAGATAGCGCGCGTCGGGCGAGCGGATGCCGAGACGCTCGAGCACGCCGAGCTGCGCATCGTAGTCGAATCTCACGACGTGGTTGGTCCACCACGCGTTGGCCGCATCCCACCGCTGCAGCAACTGTGTGAGCCAGGGCGAGGCGTGCAGCAGTCGCTCGCGCACCGGAAGCTGCTGCGGTAGGAGGTCGAGGATCCCCCGTTCCAGGCGCGCGGGCGCCACCACCGCGGTCGGATCGACCCGCGTCCAGCCGCGGCCCTCGAGCCACACCTCCGCCCAGGCGTGAGCCTCCGACTGTCGCACCAGAAGATAGCCGCCGTAGGGAATCCATTCGCCCCCGAGGTAACCGGTCACGACCCGCGCAGGGACGCCTGCGGCACGCATCAGCACGACGAAGGCCGAGGCGTAGTGACCGCAGAAACCAACACGTGTCCTGAAGAGAAAATCGTCGATCGCGTCGGGGCCGAGACGCTCGGGCTCGAGCGAGTAGACGAAGCCACCGGTGCGCAGGTAAACGAGCACCGCCTCGACCAGTGCCTCATCCGACCCGGCACGCGCCCGCAGTGACTGCGCGAGCGCACGCGAGCGCGGATTCCCGCTGGGCGGCAGGGCCGTGTCCTGATGCTGCACAATGATATCGAGCGGCTGCGAAGCGCGCGTGTGGGTATAAGACACCGTCTCGAAGCTCACCGGGTCATTGAGCGGCTCGTCGCCGATGATCTGCTCGTCGTAGGTGAGCCGGGCACGGGCTTCGGGAGCCTGGACAGGCGTGTCGAGCGCAAACCACCAGCGTTGCCGGCTCGCTTCGAGCTGCACGCGATAGTGATAGGCGGTGCCGAGGTACTCGCGCGGCACGTGCGCGCGCAGGTCCCTCGGGCTGCTGCGCCAACCCTGGCCGTCGAACTCGTGCAGCACCGGTCCGCGCCAGTAGCGCTCGCGTGCCGGGGGCAGGGGACCCAGGAACTGCACGCGAAAGGCCGGTTCGTAGCTGGTCGCGAGCTGGCCGATGCTTCCCGGGGTCATGGTGTCGGAAAGCCCACTCATGGCCAGATCGTTGCGCGGGATGGCCCAGAACGCGCCCGGGAGGCGCGGGAAGAATACGAAGAGGAGCAGCGCAAGGGGCAGCGCGAGGAGCAAGGCCCGCCCTGCCAGGGAGAGGGCGGCGCGCGCGGAGGTGGTGGGTGTGGCGATCACCGCGAGCGCCGCGCAGCACAGCCAGGCCTGCAGACCATAGAGCGGCGCGCGCGCGAGCTCCTGGCGGTCGAGACAGGCGGCGAGCAGCAGGAACAGACCCGCCGCCACCATCACGACCTGATCGCGCGCGGCGCGTGTCTCGAGGAGCTTCAGCCCGGCCATCAACAGCAGGAGGGTCGTGCCGGCGGCGAGCCCGTTGAGAGTATGGAAGCGCGCTAGCACGATCGAGACCAGTGCGAGAGCGAGCAGCGCCCGGGCGGCGATGGCGGGGCTGCCACCGCCGCGGTGCGCGCTCAGCAGGCGCCATACGATGAGTAGCAGCGCGATGCCTGCCGCCCAGGGCGGCACGCGGTCGGCGTGCAGCAGCACCCCGCCACCGAATGCCGCGCAGGTCCAAAGCAGCGGCCGCAGCGGCGCGGCGGCAGGCGCAGATACCGCCGTCCCCGGCCTCACGACAGGCCGCCCTCGAGACCGAAGAGTGCGAGCGCGGCAAGACAACGGTGGCGATGCTCCGGCCCGCGGTCGGCGGCGAGCCTCGCTCCCGGGAGAATCAGGCCATAACGCTCACCGTGCACCTCGGCGTCGACCACCCAGCGCGCGAGCTGCGAGAGCCGCGCCTCCAGGTCGAGCCGCGCGAGCTGGGCGAACTCGAACATCCGCAGCTCGGAAGCTCCCTGCACGTACTCCTTGACGAGCAACGGCGCTTCGCGTGCGTAGGCCTTCCAGTCCACCTGCCTCGGGGAGTCGCCATCGCGAAAGGGCCGCAGCCCCACCCACTCGTCGGCCCCGGCTCCCGCGTGACTGCGTGCACCCGCAGCACGCGCGTTGTCCACCGGCATGGGCAGTGCGCCGTGCGGGTGCGGGTACACCAGCATGCTGACCGGGGTGTGCACCCAGGTCCACGCGCGGAAAAGCCCGAAGGGATGCGCGGTCGAGAGCCGCACCCGCTCGATGCGCACCACGCCGCGCGCCGGCGCCGGAAGTGGCAGCTCGAGCCGCTGCTGTGCCCGTGGAGGGAGATCCGCGCTCACCAGCGGAAGGTGCGGGAGCGCGGCCTCGAGGCGAATCCGGGCTGTTGCGCTGCTGTTACCGAGGGTAAGCTGCAGCGCGCCGGTGCTGCGCGCAAACACGGCCGGGGCGATGGCAGCCTGCACCTCAGTGCCAAGGAGATTCCGGTGACACTGCTGCATGACCACCAGTGCGAATCCGGCCAGCAGGAAGGTGAGAAACAGCGCCAGGCTGTTGGCGTAGTTGAGCCCCGCCAGCAGCATGAGGAAGAGCAGCGCGGCGAAGGCCACCCCGCCGCGCGTTGGCAGAATATAGAGCCGCCGACGCGCGAGCGTCACCGGCAGCTCATCGAGTCCCTGGCGGCGGCGCATCCACTCGCCCGCCCGTACATCGAGCGCCGCCGCGAGGGCGGCGAACGGGTTCCACCGTGCGCGCTCGCCGGCTGTCGCTGCGCGCATGCGGCTACGGCGGTACCGGGACCGCGCGAATGATCTCGGTCGCGACGTCCGCGCCATCGGCGCGCTCGGCGGGATCGCGCCGCTCGAGGCGATGCGCCACCACCGAAGGCAACACCGCCTGCAGGTCCTCGGGCAGCACCGCGCGGCGCCCGGCGATGAAACTCCAGGCCTGTGCTGCGCGGATCAGTCCCTGTCCGGCCCGGGGAGAGAGTCCAAGCTTGAGTTCCGCCGCCGCCCGAGTGCGCACGATGAGTGCCTGCGCGTAGTCGAGCAGCGGGTCTGCCACGTAAACCGCCCTGACCGCGCGCTGCACCGCGAGCACGCCGGCGCTAGCGAGCACCGGCGCAATCTCCGCCAGCAGCTCGCGCCGGTCGCCACCGCGCAGCAGCTCGCGCTCGTGCGCCGCATCGGGGTAGCCGAGCACCACGCGCATGAGGAAGCGATCGAGCTGCGATTCGGGGAGGCCGAAGGTGCCGAGCTGCTCGTGCGGATTCTGTGTGGCGACGACGAAGAACGGCTCGGGCAGCGCATAGGTGGTGCCATCGGCACTCACCTGGCGCTCCTCCATGGCCTCGAGCAGCGCGCTCTGCGTGCGCGGGCTCGCGCGGTTCACCTCATCCGCCAGCAATAGTTGAGTGAAGATCGGTCCGCGGCGGAAGCGGAACTGCTGGCTGGCGCGATCGAATACCGACACTCCGATGATGTCCGCGGGCAGCAGGTCGCTCGTGAACTGTACCCGCTGCCAGGAAAGGCCGAGCACGTGCGCGAGCGCGTGTGCCAGGGTCGTCTTCCCGACTCCGGGTACGTCCTCGATCAGCAGATGCCCACGCGCGAGCAGGCACGCGAGGCACAGGCGGATCTGCCGGGGCTTGCCGAGGATTACCGTCTCGAGGGTCGTGAGCACGCGCGCGAGCGTCGCGGCGTCCGTGTCCGCGCCGGTGCCGCCCGCTACGGCAAGATCCGCGGCGCTCATGATTTCAGTCCGCGCACGCGCTCGAGTTGCGCGGCAAGTCCGCTCGCGGTGCGCTCGAGCTCGGCGGCACGCTCGCGCTCGAGCGCGACCACCTGCTCGGGAGCGTTGCGCACGAAGCTCTCGCGCGCGAGCCGCTCGCGCGCTTTCTCGAGGTCCGTCTGCGCCCGGGCCAGCAGTCTTCCTAACCGCTCGGCTTCGGCGTCAGGATCGATGAGCCCCGCCATCGGCACGAGCACGCTGAGGGTGCCCGCGAGCGCCATGGCGGACTGCGGCGCCTGCGCACCCGCTGCAAGCAGCGTGATGCTCTCGAGCCCGGCGAGACGCTCGAGCCAGGTGCGATGGCGCGCAAGATGCGCCTCATCCTCCGCAGTCGCATCCTTCAGCAGCAACGGGATGCGCTTCGCCGGGCTGATGTTCATCTCGCCGCGGATCTGTCGCACCCCGAGCACCACTTTCTGGATCCAGCCGATCTCGCGCTCGGCCTCTTCGTCCGCCGGAAAATCGCCCGCGTGCGGATAGGGCTGCAGCATCACGCTCTCCCCCGCGACACCTGCCAGCGGTGCCACCCGCAGCCAGATCTCCTCGGTGATGAAGGGCATGAGCGGATGCAACGCGCGCTGCAGCGCTTCCAGGATCTGCGCGAGGGTCTGCTGCGCGGCGCGGCGCGCACCGCTGTCGGCGGCATCGCCCTGCAGCACCGGCTTCGTGAGCTCGAGGTACCAGTCACAGAAGTGCGTCCAGGTGAATTCGTACAAAGCACTCACGGCGTAGTCGAAGCGGTATTCGGCGAAAGCGCTCTCGACCGCACCGAGGGCACGCCCGAAGCGGGACCGGATCCAGCGATCGGCGACCGAAAGCGGCAGCTCCCGCGCTGCGTGCGCGGCAGTGCCCGGGGAGGATTTTGCCGCCGCGGGCGCGCGCTCGCCGAGTGCGAGCGTCACGAAACGTGCCGCATTCCACAGCTTGTTGCAGAAATTGCGGTAGCCGCCGACGCGGGCGAGCTCGAAGCGGATCTCGCGGCTCGGGGAGGCGAGGGCGGCGAAGGTCAGGCGCAGCGCATCGGTGCCGTGGGGTGCAAATCCCTGCGGATACTGCCGGCGCGTCGCCTTCTCGATGGCCGGCGCGAGCTGCGGCTGCATGAGACCGCTCGTGCGCTTGGCAATCAGCGCTTCCAGCGCGATGCCATCGACGATGTCGAGCGGATCGATGACATTGCCGCGCGTCTTGGCCATCTTGTCGCCGTGCTCATCGAGGATGAGTCCGGTGATGTACACGTCGCGGAACGGCACATCACCCATGAACTTCAGTCCCATCATCATCATGCGGGCGACCCAGAAGAAGATGATGTCGAAGCCGGTGACGAGCACGCTCGTCGGGTAGAAAGTTGCGAGCGCCGCGGTTTTCTCCGGCCAGCCGAGGGTGGAGAACGGCCAGAGCGCGGATGAGAACCAGGTATCGAGCACGTCCTCGTCCTGGCGCAGCACGGCATCGGCACCGAGCCCGTGCTGCGCGCGCACTTCTGCGTCGTTGCGGCCGACGTAGATGTTGCCCTGGTCGTCGTACCAGGCTGGGATCCGGTGCCCCCACCAGAGCTGGCGGCTTACGCACCAGTCACGGATGTTGCGCATCCACTCGAAGTAGGTGCGCGCCCAGCCCTCGGGCACGAAGCGCGTGCGGCCCTCGCTCACCGCCGCGGAGGCCGCCTGTGCGAGCGGCGCAATCTTCACGTACCACTGGTCGGTGAGATAAGGCTCGAGCACCGCGCCGCTGCGATCACCGCGCGGAATCGTGTAGCGGTGCTTCTCGATGCGCTCGATCAGGCCGGCGGCCTCGAGCTCCGCCAGCACACGCTTGCGCGCTTCGAAGCGGTCGAGGCCGCGGAAGCGCTCGGGAACGGTGTCGGCGAGGGTCGCCCGCGGGGTGAAGATGTTGACGAGCGGCAGCCCGTGACGCAGGCCGACCTCGTAGTCGTTGAAATCGTGCGCCGGGGTGATTTTGACCACCCCGGAGCCGAACTCCGGGTCCACGTACTCATCCGCGATCACCGGGATATCCCGCCCGGCGAGCGGCAGCTGCACCTGCTGGCCGATCAGGGAGTGGTAACGCGCATCCTTCGGATGCACTGCGACCGCGGTGTCACCCAGCATGGTCTCCGGGCGAGTGGTCGCGACCACGACGTGTCTCCCGCCGCGTGCCAGCGGGTAGCGCAGGTGCCAGAGTTGCCCGTCTTCCTCCTCGGACTGCACCTCCAGGTCCGAGAGCGCGGTGAGCAGCACCGGGTCCCAGTTGACCAGGCGTTTGCCGCGATAGATGAGTCCTTCGGCGTGCAGCCGCACGAACACCTCGGTGACTGCGCGCGACATCTCCGGATCCATGGTGAAGCGGTCGCGCGACCAGTCGACCGAATCGCCCAGGCGGCGCATCTGTGCAGCGATGGTGCCGCCCGACTGCTCCTTCCAGGCCCATACCCGCTCGAGAAAGGCGGCGCGCGTGAGGTCGGTGCGCTTCACGCCCTGCGCGTTCAGTTGCCGCTCGACCACCATCTGCGTGGCGATGCCCGCGTGGTCGGTGCCGGGCTGCCACAGCACGCAGCGCCCGCGCATGCGCTGGTAGCGGCTGAGCGCGTCCATGAGGGTGTGCTGGAACGCGTGCCCCATGTGCAGCGTTCCGGTCACGTTCGGCGGCGGGATCATGATGCAATAGGGTGCACCGCTCCCGTGTGGCGCGAACCAGCCGTTGGATTCCCAGCGCTCGTAGATGCGCCGCTCGATATCGTGCGGCGCGTACACCTTGTCCATGTCAGCAGGAAGTCATGGCGAGAATGGCGGCTCGATTATAGCGGTGGAATGCGCCGCGCTCGCGCCGCGTCTCGCCCTGCGTTGCGGGTCCCTCGCCGGGGTCTGTCGGGTCAACGCGCCGCGCGATTCAGCAGAAAATCCGCGAGCAGGGGCGCCGGCCGTGCGGTGCTGCCCTTGGCCGCCCCGCTCTGGTAGGCGGTGCCGGCAATGTCCAGATGCGCCCAGCGCAGTCCCTGGGTGAACTTGCCGAGGAAAGCCGCGGCGGTGATCGCGCCGCCATCGCGGCCGCCGATGTTGGCGAAGTCTGCGAAGTTGCTCTTGAGCTGCTCGGCATACTCCTCGGTGAGTGGCAGCTGCCAGCAACGGTCATCGGCGCGCTGTCCAGCCTCCAGCAGCTCGCGCACCAGCGCCGGATCGTTACCCATGAGACCGGAATGGTGGTGGCCGAGCGCCACCACGCAGGCGCCGGTAAGCGTCGCGATGTCGATGACGGCTGCGGGATGGAAACGCCGCGCATAGTGCAGGGCATCGCTCAGAATCAGGCGCCCTTCCGCATCGGTGTTGAGGATCTCCACGGTCTGTCCCGAGGCGCTGGTGACGATATCGCCGGGCTTTACGGCGCGGCCGCCCGGCATGTTCTCCACCGCGGCGATGAGACCGATGAGATGCAGCGGCAGGCGCAGCTGCGCGGCGAGGGTCATGCAGGCGATCACCGCGGCTGCGCCGCTCATGTCGAATTTCATCTCATCCATCCCTGGAGGATCCTTGAGCGAGATGCCGCCGCTGTCGAAGGTGACACCCTTGCCGACCAGCACGATCGGCGGCGCAGCCTTCTTGCCTGCCTGGTGCTCGAGCACGATGAAACGCGGCGGCTGATGGCTGCCCTGCGCCACAGCCAGGAGGCAGCCCATTTTCTCACGGCGGATCGCCGCCTCATCGAGCACCCGCACGCGCAGGCTCGTGTGCCGCTTCGCGAGCGCCCGCGCCTGCTCGGCGAGGTAGCTCGGAGTGCTGATGTTGCCCGGCAGGTTCGCGAGATCGCGCTGCACGCGCTGCGCCGCGGCCACCGCATCACCGTGTGCGAGGCCGCGCTCGGCCGCTGCGGCGCGGCGCACCGGCCCGGCGAGTACCTTCTTCAGCGCGGGCGGCGGCGGCTTGCGCGCAGTTTTCAGATCGTTGATGCGATACACCGTAGCACCCACGAGCTCAGCTACCGCGCGTCCGAGATAGTAGTCATCGAGCTCCTTGACTTCCGGGCGATCGAGCGCGACGGCGCAGCTCGCGATGCGGGTGCGGAGCAGGGCGCTCGCGGCGCTCGACCACGCTTTGCGCCAGCTCCGGCGCTGCAGCTGCTTGGCGGGCCCCATGCCGGTGAGCAGCACGTACGTGGCGCTGATGCCGGGGAGGTCCGTCAACAACAGCGTCTCCCCGGCGCGGCCGGAGAAATCCCCGCGGGCGAGGAGCTTGCGCAGCCGCCCGCCGCTGGCCGCATCCACGCTGCCGCCCTGCGCGCCGAGCTGTGCTTCCTCGAATACGCCGAGGACCAGGCAGTCCACCGCGAGCGTCGCCAGCCCCTTCGTCCACACCCCGAATTCCATGCAATGTCCTCTAAGTTCCTGCCGTTGAGGCGCGCTGCCGTCTGATTTACCTTATCCGCAGCAAATTTCAGCGGCCGCGCTCGTGTCGTTTTATTGAGCGCGTACTGCGCCGTTACGGGTGCAAGTGGTGGCAAGTGTAACGCAAGAGCCCGCGTTGGGTTCCGGCGCGCTGCAGTCATGAGGCTGGGCGGCATCCTCGGCCGCTATGTCCTGCGCGAGGTCGTGACCACCTGGCTGGTGGTCACCGGGGTGCTGCTCATCATCCTGCTCGCCAACGAGGTGGTGGGGGTCATGGAGCGCGCCGCCGCCAATCAGTACCCGCAGAGCATGGTGCTGGAGCTGATCGGGCTGTCCTCGCTCCAGTACCTGTCGATCGTAATACCCGTGGGACTGCTGCTCGGGGTGGTGCTGGCCTTTGGCCGGCTGTACCACGACAGCGAGATGGCGGCGGCGCTCGCCTGCGGCGCAGGTCCCCAGTTGCTCTACGCCCCGGTGGCGCTGCTGGCGGTGCTGGTGGCCGGCGGGCTGGCATGGCTGTCGCTGGTGCTCGCACCGCAGGCCACGGCGCAGGCGCTCAGCCTGCGCAATGCCGCACTGCGCGCGGGCCAACTGGCGCCGATCGCCTCGGGCAAGTTCCGCAGCTTCGGCGCCGGTACGAAAGCGGTGCTGTACGCACAGACCGTGGCGCGCGATGGCACTCTCGGCGATGTATTTCTCGAGCGCAACGACGGAGCTGATGTGGAGGTGGCGCTCGCGGGGCGAGCCACCCACTCGGTCACCGCCGATGGCCTGACCCATATTCTCACGCTCTACGACGGCGAGCGGCTCGAGGGCGCACCGGGGAGCCCCGAGTTCCGCATCGTGCGCTTCGCCGAGCACGTGGTGACGCTGCAGGTGCCGGCGATCAGCGATGTCGTGCGCGACCTCGAGGCACGTCCGACGGGGGCGCTGCGGCACTCGCACGACCGGGCCGAGCGCGCAGAGCTCCACTGGCGCATCAGCATGCCGATCATGTGTCTGGTGCTGGCGCTGCTCGCCGTGCCGCTCGCCAAGCTCAGACCGCGCCAGGGACGCTATGCGCGGGTGTGGGTGGCGGTGCTCATTTTCTTCGTCTACTACAACCTCGCCACCACCGGCAAGACCTGGATCGCCCGCGGCACGCTGCCGGAAGCGGTCGGACTGTGGTGGACGCACGCGGTGGTCGCGCTGCTTGCGCTGCTGGTGATACTGGGCCCGGGCCTCGCCAATCGCCTGCGTTACCGGATGCGCGGCCTGTGAGCGTGCTCGATCGATATATCGTGCGCGCGATCCTCGGTACGGTGCTGATGGTGATGGCGGTGCTGCTGGTCC
>Ga0306920_100003529_pt1 | contig 19859 bp, 25 predicted proteins | sample flu12Cox44000170_FD_204666 | JGI IMG/M metagenome (GOLD analysis project Ga0306920, IMG submission 204666) | Lab enrichment of tropical soil microbial communities from Luquillo Experimental Forest, Puerto Rico - flux4day.12C.oxic.44.000.170 (v2)... | ecosystem: Environmental > Terrestrial >... | reverse complement strand
AGACCAGCCCGCGGTCTCATTGGACAGGACCCAACATCGAGGCAATGCCGATGCGATCGGCTCCGCGGCCCCGGAGTGTCATTTCTACTTTGCGCGCCCGGTGCCATTTCTATCTTGCGCCGACACACCCTTGGTGTGTCCGTTCAAGGCCGCGAACAGCTCCTCCCGCGTCATGCCGGGCCGCAGCGCCTTCGGATCGAGGTCGGTGGCGATCAGGGTGAACGTATAATGATGCCAATCACCCGGGGGCGTGCACGGCCCGAAATAGGTCGCCAGCCCCGGCGTGCTCTTGCCGCCGACATATTTGTCGGCGGGGTTGCTGAGCTCCCCTTCTGCGAAGCCGGTCACCGAGGCCAGGATGCCGTAGGTCACCATGTGCGACACCCCGAGTCCCCCCCGTCCCTCTGGGTCAAACAGCAGCAAAGCGAAACTCTTGGTTCCCTCTGGCGGGTCCGACCAGGCGAGCGGCGGCGAAATATTGTCGCCGACGCAATTGGGGTTCTGCCTGTTGTTCCCGGCATCCTTGGCCGGCAGCAGAGCGCTGTCTTCCAAGCCGGCGATTTGAAGACGAATGGGTCCGCCGCCCTCGCGCCGGGCGCGAGATAGAGCGGCGACAGAACGAGCCCGCTCGCCAGCACGAGACTTCCGACGGCGTGCTTCACAGCTTTCCTCCTGGTGGTTCGCGACGCGCGGCGGACCATAGCAGAGCCCGGAGTGGTACACTAACCTCTGTCCATGCGACCTGCAAGAAGGGTACCGCAGAGATGGCAGCCGTATTAACCGAGACGATCAGTTCCATGAGCGGGACGCTCGGCCCGATGACCGGCCGGCGCTACATCGACAGCCTCAGGGACGGCCGCGAGGTCTGGATCGACGGCGTGCGGGTCGACGACGTCACGACGCATCCGGCCTTCAAAGACATGATCGCCGAGCTGGCGCGCATCTATGATCTGCAGAACAGTGACAAATACCGCGACGAGATGACCTGCATCGACCCGGCCACCGGCCGGCGTATCAGCGTCAGCTGGCTATTGCCGCGCTCGGCCGAGGATCTCAGGCGCAAGCGCCGCAATGGCGAGCTGTGGAACGAGCTCAGTTGGGGCCAGCTCGGTCGCAGCCCCGACATTCTGGCGCCCTACATCATCTCGGCTCTCCACCTCAAAGACCAGTTCAGCGCGGTCAAGCATCCGAAATGCGATTTCGGCGAAAATATCGAGAATTACTATAAATACTGCATGAGCCACGATCTGTTCCTGACCCATGCGCTGGGCGACCCGCAGGTCGACCGCAGCACCCAGCCGCAGAACGAGCAGCGGACCGTCGCCGAGGACGAGGAAATCGCACTGCACGTCGTCGAAGAGACCAAGGACGGGGTCATCGTCACCGGCGGCAAGCAGCTCTCGACCGCCGCACCGCACAGTCACGAATGCTATGTGTCGCTGTCGGCGACCTTTGCGCGGCGCAGCAATCCGAAATGCGTTCTAGCTTTCTCGATTCCGACCAACTCGCCCGGGCTCAAAATTCTGGCGCGCGAACCAGTGTCGCGCTGGTTCGGTTCATGGGGCCATCCATTGCAGATGCTCGACGAGCAGGACTGCATGCTGTTCTTCGATCGGGTGCTGGTGCCATGGGACCGGCTGTTCATGCTCTACGATCCGACCCCGATGGTGAAAATGCTGGGCGCGGACGGCGGCAGCGTCAATTTCAACTTCCTCGGCTGGTCAAATCTGTGCCGGGTCGAGGTTCGCATGCGCCTGATGACTGCAGTTGCGACGACGGTGGCCGAGGCGATCGGGGTCATCGACTATCGCGAGGTCGCCGCCAAGCTCGCCGAGATGGCGACCTATTGCGAGATCTGGCGGCACGCGATGGAGGGGGTCGAGCATCTGGCGCGCCCGACCGCGACCGGCCAGTGGACATTGGGCCGGCGCGCGACCTCCATATCTGGTTCACCCAGGTCTCCGGCCGCATGGTCGAGTTGATGCGCGAGATCTGCGCCTCGGGCATCATCATGCAGCCGAGCGAGAAAGATCTCGCCAATCCCGAGATCCGCCAATATCTCGACCGCTATGTGCGCGGCAAGGATGTCGATGTCGAATACAAGTCGCGCCTCTTCCGACTGGCGCACGAGCTCGCGGCCTCGTCCTTCGGGCTGCGCCAGGAAATCTACGAATACTGGCACGGCGGTGACCCCAACCGCAACCGCATCAACCTGTTGCGCGGCTTCGACCAGAGGGAAATGAAAAGCCGGATCAAAGAATTATTGCAGCACCCATTGCCCCACGGCGAAGTGCCGTGACCTGCCCCCACCCTGACCCTCCCCCGCGCGCAGGGGAGGGAAGGGGAGGGGGCGTGCCTATATCTTTACTTCGCTGATCTGCAGCGTCGGCTGGATGTCGGTGTAGTTGGGAATGTCGGCCATGATCGCCTCGGCGTGGGGCCCGAACGCAGTCTGAAACGCCTGCACTGAGTCGAAATAAATGTGGCCCATTGCGATGAACGCCGGCCGCGATCCCGGGGTCGGGCCGGCAATGCCCTGCTCGACCGCCGCACTCTTGCATGCGGCTCCGAGCTTCTCGCGAACCATCGGTATGTGACGGTTGCAATAGTAATCGATGTCGAATTTGCTGCCTTCATTGTTGGGATAGAATACGCTCACCTTGATCATCTCGACCTCCTCATCACCTCATGGTCAGCAGACGCCCATAGCCCATGATCGACTGGCCGATACCGGCCAAGCGCAGCGCCTGCCACATCATCGCGGACGCGCTCGAAATGACCGGCTTGCCGAGATCCTGTTCGAGCACCTCCAATACGGTCACGGTTGGCATACCGGTGCCGCTCAGAAAAATCGCCTCGGCGTCCGCCGCATCGACCGCCCGGGCCAGCGCATAGGCGTGTTCGGCGGTCGTGTCGTAGATGTTCTCGATCCCCTTTAGATTGTCGAACTTCACGACCTCAACCCCGTGGGCTTCGAGATGCGCCTTGCCCTGCAAAGTAACCTCCGCCGAATACGGTGTGCCCAGCGCCAGCTTGCGAATACCGAGCCGCTCCAACGCCCGCACCACCGAACCAAACGCTGTGACGACGCGCCGGCCGGTCGCCTTCTCGAGCCGATTGAGCAGCTCCGCTTCGCCCCGGCGGCCGAGATGATAGCTCGTCGCCGTGTGCGCGACGACGATGACATCGGGTTTGACCATCGCCAGCAGTTCGATACCATTGTCGATATTCTCGACCATCGAGCGGTTGCGCTCGGTCTGCCCCGCGAGCGAGCCGGGCGTGCCGTGCGCGACCATGCGGTGGAAATGCAGCGAGACGCCCTCCGGCGCCATAGCGATCATTTCCGTTTCCACGGTCGGGTTCCCCGGCGGCACCAGAAACCCCAACCTGCCCCGCCAGCCGATCATCGCCCTGCGCCCCTGCCGTGTGAAATGCCGCTCGTCGAAGGCTTGCGCGCCTTCGCGGAAAATGCAACACGCGTCTGAGAACTTGTGAGGGGAGGAAATCATGCCGAACGGCACGGCGGATGAGCGTAGCGAACAAGACGGATTGTCGCGCCGTCATCTGTTCAAGCAGCTAGGGGTCGCAGGTGTTGCGGCCGCGGCGTGGAAAGTCCCGCTCTCTGCCAATGCCGCGGTTGCCGCAGACGCACCCGCCCCGGCCGCGGCAGCCACACCGGAAGCGCTGGAGACGTTGACTGCCGCCGAAGCCGATATACTCGAGGCGATCGTCGCGCGCCTGATCCCGACCGACGAGAACGGGGCCGGCGCGACAGAGGCGCGCGCAGCGCATTACATCGACCGGGCGCTCGCCGGCCCTCTCGCCGGCTCGCGCGCAACCTACGCCGCCGGTCTCGCGGCTCTCACGCCCATACGCAATCCGCCAAGGGCGCTTCTTTCGCCGCCCTTTCCGCAAAGGACCAGGACGACATCCTCAGTGACCTGGAGAAAAACGCCGTATCCGGCTTTATGCCGAATTCCGCGACGTTCTTCGAACTGGCTCGGATGCATACGATCCAGGGGACGTTCTGCGATCCCTATTATGGCGGAAACGCCAATTTCTTCGGTTGGGACCTGATCGGCTATCCGGGGATCCGCATGGCGGTCGACGAGGACGAGCAGCGCCTGAAGAAGCCGGCGGTGGTCCGCCAGTCGGCCTACGACAACGCGATGTTCACGATGCGAGGGGGGACCCATGGCCACCAACCTTAAGAGAACCGATGTGGTCGTCGTCGGGGCTGGGTGCCGTCGGCGGCGTCGCCGCCCTGCCGCTGACCCAGGCCGGGCTCGAGGTGATCGGGATAGAGGCGGGGAGCTTGCTCGGCCCGCGCGACTTCGCTCCGACGAGTTGCGCAACAATTTCCGCGGCTGGCCGCAATCGGCGCAGAAAGCGAATGGCGAAATCCCGACGCATCGGCCCAACGCAACGGTCGCCTATTCGCCTCGGTTTGCGATTCATCCGATGATGAACGCGGTCGGCGGCACCTCGCTGCACTACTGGCCGCAGAGTTGGCGGCTCAATCCGTGGGACTTCAAGGTCGTCAGCGAAACGACCCGGCGCTACGGCGCCTCGCGCATACCGAAGGGCTCGACCGTCGAGGATTGGCCGTTCGGCCTGGAGGAGCTCGAACCCTACTACGACCGGGTCGAGTACGAGATCGGCGTGTCGGGTCAGGCGGGCAACCTCGGCGGCAAGATCGATCGGCGCGGGAACATCTTTGAGGGCGCGCGCCATCGCGACTACCCGATGCCGCCGCTGCGTGGCAGCGAGTTCACCGAGCTGATCGCCGGCAATGCGAAAAAACTCGGCTGGCATCCGTTTCCCGGCCCGCCAGCGATCAACTCTGAGGGCCATGACGATAGGCCCGGTTGCATGTATCACGGTTTCTGCAGCCGTGGTGGTTGCCCGATAAATGCCAATAATTCGACCGCTGTCAGTACGGTCCCCAAGGCGCTCGCGACCGGCCGGCTCAAGGTCGTCACGTTGGCCACCATCACGGATGTCACGGTCGACGACAACAGCGGGCTGATCAACGGCGTGACCTATGTCAAGGGGGGCCAGGAATATTTTCAGCCAGCCTCGGTCGTGTTGCTGGCCGGCTATACCTACGAGAATGTCCGGCTTCTGCTGCTTTCCAAATCGAGACCGTTTCCGAACGGACTGGCGAACAACGGCGGACAGGTCGGCCGCCACTACATGACCCATAACACCGGATCGACCGTCGCTGCGCTGTTCCCGTTCGACCTGAACAACTGGTACGGTTTGCCGGCGCAGGGGGTCGCGATCGACGATTGGGCCGACGACAACTTCGACCATTCGCGGCTCGACTCCATCGGCGGTGGGAATCTACGGATCTATTCCGACCGGCGGCCGATCGGAGCGGCGAGCATGACGACCTTTGGCAAGGCGCCAAAATGGGGCTAGGCGTGGAAGTCGTTCGTCAAAGAGAACGCGGATCGCTGGAACATCGCCTATATCCAGAAGACGACCCTCCCCTACGAGGACAACATTCTCGACCTCGACCCGACGGTAAAAGACCCGCTCGGCTTTCCGGTGTGCCGGATCACTGCAGACTTCAAGGACAACGAAAAGAAGCTCGGCGCCTTCATGCAGGAGAAGATGGCGCAATTGTTCATGGAGACCGGTGCGATTGCGATCGAGAAAGGCCCGCCGGGCACGATGGGCCCCTCGACCCACGCCTACGGCGGCACGCGAATGGGCGACAACCGCGAGACGAATGTCGCCGACCGGTGGGGGCTTCGCCCACGAAGTGCCGAACCTCGGCATCCTCGGCGCGTCAGTGATGGGCACCAGTGGCGCGCACAACCCGACCTTGACTGCCCAGGCGTTGGCTTGGCGCACCGCCGAGCACCTGGCGCAGAACTGGAACGCGATCGCGAAGGGTTGAGTGAATTGACCGCCGATTCGCAGTACAGTGATTGTGGCTCCGCAGACCCCGTCAAATCGGGAGCGGTAATCCGTCGAGAATGCGGCCGTCCCGGAGGCGGGCTGTGCGAGCCTGTGCGAACCGGCCACGAGAGGTGTCGATATGCCTGCAGATGACCACGCCCACGATCACGGCTCCGAGCTGTCGGAGATGCAGCTCCGGGTGCGGGCGCTCGAAACGATCCTGACCGAGAAGGGCTACGTCGATCCGGCCGCACTCGATCAGATCGTCGAGAACGTCGAGACCAGGATCGGCCCTCATATCGGGTCGCGCGTCGTTGCGCGCGCCTGGGCCGATCCGGAATTCAAGCGACGGCTGCTCGCCGATGCGACAGAGGCTGTCAATTCGGTGGCGGAGTTCGACCCAGTCGGGGCCCATCTGATCGCTGTCGAGAACACGCCGCAAACCCACAACGTCGTCGTCTGCACCTTGTGCTCCTGCTACCCGTGGCCGGTGCTGGGGTTGCCGCCGGTCTGGTACAAATCGGCACCCTATCGCTCGCGCACGGTGATCGACCCTAAAGGCGTGCTCGCCGAGTTCGGCGTCGCGTTGCCGGCCGGCACAGACATCCGGATCTGGGATTCGACCGCCGAGACGCGCTTCCTGGTGGTGCCGATGCGGCCCGCCGGCACCGAGGGCTGGAGCGAGGAGGCGCTGGCGGCACTCGTCACCCGCGACAGCATGGTCGGCACCGGCCTGCCGAAATCGCCCGAGGCGAACTCGCCGGGTGCCCTGTGATGACGAATTCGATCCACGATATGGGGGGGATGCACGGCTTCGGCCCGGTCGAAATCGAGCCGGACGAGCCGCAATTCCACGCCGATTGGGAAAAGCGCGTCGTCGCAATGATGCGCGGGATGGGCGCCACCGGCCAATGGACGCTAGACGGCTTTCGCGCCTCAATGGAGAACCTGCCGCCGCTGACCTATCTCTCGGTCTCCTATTTCGAGCGCTGGTGCCGCGGCCTCGAGCGGCAGGTCGTCGCCCACGGCCTCGTCGGCGAAGACGAACTCACCGCCGGCCGAGCGTTGCGGCCCGGCATCCGGCTGAACCGCAAACTGACTCTCGACGACGTAAATAAGGGTGGGGTACGGACCTTCGAACGCCCGGCACCGGCGCCCGCGCGTTTCAAGGCAGGCGACTCGGTGCGCACCCGGAACATAAACCCGACGACTCATACCCGCCTGCCGCGCTATGCGCGCGGCAAGCTCGGCACGGTCGAGGTGGTGCGCGGCTGCCACGTCTTTCCGGATTCGGCCGCGCTCGGGGCGGGGGACAACCCGCAATGGCTCTACGCGGTTGTCTTTGCCGGCCGCGAGTTGTGGGGCGAGGAGGCCGACCCTTCAATCATGGTCTCGATCGAGGCCTTCGAGCCCTATCTGATGCCGGCATGAGCATCGATCAGGCCCTCGCCAAAGAGCGGCTGGCGGCACTCGTCACCCGCGACAGCATGGTCGGCACCGGCCTGCCGAAATCGTCCGAAGAAAACAAGGCGGGGGCTGCGGGATGACGAATTCGATCCACGATATGGGCGGTATGCACGGCTTCGGCCCGGTCGTGTCCGAGCCCAACGAGCCGGTCTTCCACGCCGATTGGGAGGGCCGCGTCTATGCGTTGCAGCGCGCCATGGGAGCCGCCGGCCTGTGGACGATCGACGGCGGGCGTGCCTCGCTCGAAAACCTGCCGCCGCTCGCCTATCTCGCCGCCTCTTATTATGAGCGCTGGTTCTTGGGGCTCGAGCGCCGCGTCGTGGCCCACGGCCTGGTCGGCGAGGACGAGATCGCCGCCGGCCGCGCCCTACGGCCAGGGATCCGGCTGAACCGCAAGCTGACCCTCGACGATGCGAAGGCGATGTCGTTCGCGCAATTCGAGCGGCCGGCGCCAGGCTTGACCCGGTGCGCATCAAGAATATTAATCCCCCAACGCACACCCGCCTGCCGCGCTATGCCCGCGGCAAGCTCGGGGCGGTCGAAGCGGTGCGCGGCTGCCACGTCTTTCCTGATACGGCGGCGCTCGGCGCGGGTGAGAACCCGCAATGGCTCTACAATGTGGTCTTCACCGGCCGCGAATTGTGGGGCGAGGAGGCCGACCCCGCGATCAAGGTCTCGATCGAGGCATTCGAGCCCTACCTGATGCCGGCATGAGCATCGAAGAAGCCATCGCGACGGTTCCGGGAATCCCGCGCGGCTCCGAGGGTCCGGTATTTCGCGAGCCATGGGAGGCCCAGGCCTTCGCAGTGGCAGTGGCATTGCACGAGCGCGGCCTCTTCGGCTGGAGCGAATGGACAGCAGTGCTCGCCGATGAGATCAAGCGGGCGCAGGCCAGCGGCGATCCCGATACCGGCGAGACCTATTACCGGCACTGGCTTGACGCCCTCGAACGCATCGTCGCCGAAAAGGGTGTCACCGAGCCGGCGGCGCTCGCGCGCTATCGCGACGCCTGGGACCATGCCGCCGCGCGCACCGCTCACGGCGCGCCGATCGTGCTGCAGCCCGAGGATTTCGCAACGTAGGCAGTTCGAGCAGGGGGTCTGCCATGGAATTCGAGCATTGGGAGAAGGTACCGGCATTGCACAATGCGACGAGAAACTGACGGTAGCCGGTCCGCCACTTCGCCAAACTAATTGGACCGTTGGACATCCGTCGAAAATGGGCTTTCAGTGCGGTGAGGTCCTGGTCGTAGTCAAACCCCTTTACGAAATCCCGCAGCCAATCGGCCTGGTCGATTTTCCGGAGCCAATACCGCACCGCCGCTACGTCCTCCGGTTCAAATAATTTGCGATCCAGCGCTTGCTCCACCAGCGACATCCAGCCCAATAAGGAATCCAGCGCGGTGCGGTAGAGTTGGAGGCGATTCTCGCTACCCACCTCGGCGGTTCGCAGATTTACTTTCATAGCCTGACGTAATACTGCGGGATCATGTTCGATCACGTCGAGCGACTAATTCGACCCGTTGCGAACAATCGGACGCAATTTCTCGGGCACCACAAGTTTGCCGCCATTCCAATCAAGCGCCCGACAGGCAAAGACCAACTCCTCATTTGAGGAGAGATCCTCGAGATACTTATTAGCTAGCTCAGCTCGTTTCCAGTGGGTTGTCCTCAAGAAGTTGACGATCGCCACAGCACCACCGATTACGGCAAGGAAGGCGGTTACGCCTGAGATCAGAACCTTGATGAACTCGTATTTGTCTGCCATATCGCACCCGTTTCCGATTCTGGATCTAGGCCAAGACAAGTCGTCACGCGACCGACAGTTCTTCCGTCATCGGTCTTCGGGGGGCGCCCCGTTCGCGTCTGGAGCACTGAACGAGCAGCTCTTTACCGCCAGCTGATGGTAGATAACAGCACTAGACAAGCACCGGTGTGAGCTCGCTCACACACCGCGAAAAAATTACGACTCTTCGCCTCATGAGGAGCGCCGGTGAGCGAGTGAAAGGCGCATGTTTCAGAAGAAGGCTGAAATATAGAATCTGCTCCCAGTCTACGCCGCGAAGACGCGGTGCGCGGCTCCTTAAGCCAGGCTTGAACTCCAACGGGGCGCGGGCGGGCGTCTCGGCATCGGGCTGGCCGCTGGCGGCCGGACCGAGAGCGGCGGAATCCGGCGCGGACAGCGCTCGCGCCCAATCCTGTCGCAGGCGACGCATCACATATAGCCCTTTCCTGACGCGTCGCCGCACTTTCCGCTGGCTGTTTCTAATCTTGCGCTTGGCTAGCGATGAGAACCCCCATATCGAGGCCGCGGAGATCATCGACCTTGACCCTCTGGCCGCGTCCACCCTCGGTTGGCAGCAGCGCGGAAAGAGGGTAGGACACGACCCGCTTCAACGAGGAATTGGCTATGGAATTCGAGCATTCGGAAAAGGTCCGCGCGTTGCAGGCGCGGGTCGAAGCCTTCATGGCCGAGGAGATCTACCCGAACGAAGAGGCGCTGTTCGCGCAGGTCAACGAGGGAGATCGCTGGCAGCCGGTGCCGCTGCTCAACGAGTTGAAGGCGAAGGCGCGCGCCGATGGGCTGTGGAACCTGTTCCTGCCGGAAAGCCAATACGGCGCTGGGCTGACGAACCTCGAATACGCGCCGCTCTGCGAGATCATGGGCCGTTCTCCGTGGGCGCCCGAGGCCTTCAACTGCTCGGCACCCGACACCGGCAACATGGAAGTGCTGGTCCGCTACGGCACGCCGGAGCAACGCCGGCACTGGCTCGAGCCGTTGCTCGCCGGCGAGATCCGCTCGGCCTTCGCGATGACCGAGCCCGAGGTCGCCTCGTCCGACGCAACCAACATCGAGACGCGCATCCGCCGCGACAGCGATCACTACGTCATCAACGGCCGCAAATGGTGGACTTCGGGGGCGCTCGACCCGCGCTGCAGAATCCTGATCGTGATGGGCCAGTCGGACCCGGATAACCCCGACCGCTACCGGCGGCAATCGATGATCCTGGTGCCGCTGCCCCATCCCGGGGTCGTCGTCAAGCGCATGCTGCCGGTGTTCGGCTATGACGAGGCCCCGCACGGCCATGCCGAGGTGGTCTTCGACAATGCCCGGGTGCCCGCCGCGAGCATGTTGCTCGGCGAAGGCCGCGGCTTCGAGATCGCGCAGGGGCGGCTCGGGCCGGGCCGCATCCACCACTGCATGCGACTGATCGGGCTCGCCGAGAGGGCGCTCGAACGGATGTGCCGGCGGACGGCGAGCCGTGTGGCCTTCGCCACGCGCGTCTCAGACCAGACCGTGACGCAAGAGCGGATCGCCGAGGCGCGCATCATGATCGAAGAGGCGCGGCTCTTGACCCTAAAGGCCGCCTGGATGATGGACACCCACGGCAACAAGGAAGCGCGCGCCGAGATCGCGATGATCAAGGTCGCCGCCCCCAACATGGCCTGCCGGGTCATCGACTGGGCGATCCAGGCCTTTGGCGGCGCCGGGGTCACCGGCGATTACGGCCTCGCCTACGCCTATGCGACGGCGCGCGTGCTGCGGCTGGCGGACGGCCCCGACGAGGTGCACCGCAACCAGATCGCCCGCCTCGAACTGCGCAAGTACCAGGGCCCGGCGAGCCTCACCGGCGGCTCGGCCGAGGTCTTGCCGGCCGACCGGGTGCCCGGTCTGCGCACGCGCCCCGTGTGGATCGCGTAGCACTCCCACCGTAACCCTCCCAAGAAAATTAGCGCACCCGAGGGTGCGGGAGCATAGTCGCCCGAGCAGCCGCTGCCCTCCAGCCCGATCAGGCGAATGTTAGAGGGACCTCCATCGTCTCGGCCAGCCTCTCAAAGAGGAGGCCATCTCTATCATCTGACCCGGCCTTGAGACCGCCTTGGCTATGACATCGCCGCCTCTAGGCTCGCGCGGGTCACGGCCCGGTGGGCTACCATCCAGGTCTCTTGAGGCGAGGACGGATGCCTGCTCGCTGGCGACGAGACGCGACAGCGCAAGCAAGGCGGCCGCCCGGTGTTTCTCGTCTGAATCATCACAGGCGCGCGCCACGAGGAAGGCCTTGATTTCGGGATCATCGCCATAGTACCGGCCTAAAGCGTCGAGGGCCCCGGGATCGAGTGCGCCCGGGTCTTTAAGGGCGCGCTCCCGCAGTAGAGTCTTAGTTGCGCCTTCGCGGTCAAACCTGGCAAGCAGCAATCCAAGCGCGGTGCGGCGGACTTCCATGTCCTGATCATCATCGACTCTTCTTCGGAGAAGGAGCTCAGTTTCTGTATCTGGGCGTCTCGACGACGACACATCGAGGATCAAGCAGCTCTTGCCGGTGACGAGGTTGAGCTTGTGTCCGTACTGCACGGCACTCTTGACGATGATGTCGGCGTGCGGCTCGAAACAGCCCCGGACCTGATCCGGGGTTCTCGCCGGCCGGCACCGCCTCGCCCTTGAGCACCCGGCGCTCGCTCTCGGCGATGATGCGCGCTAGGCCGGCATCTCCTGCTTCAAACCGCCTATGGCGGAGCACGCTGCACCTGGCGCGGGCTCGACCACTTCAAGGCCTACATCTGGTCCGCCGTCGTCGCCCACAACCTGATGCTGATCGCCCGCCTCAAATCGCCATAGCCCCAGCTCCCGCCGGCTCGCTAGGGCATGCACACATTTGGTGCGACAATTTGACTCACTCTCCTATTGGTAGTTTCCTCGCATCGGCTTAGGCGTTTTTCAGGGGACGTGCTGGGCATTGGGGGATGTCCTATGGAGATGGCGCCGGGTCGGTTTGGGGATCGCCGCCTTGAAAACGGGGGCGGCGCTCCTCGAAGGGATGGTGCATGCGGGCAGCACCCTGTCTGCGTCGTGCGGCTGACGGGGAGCGGCGGTCGGAGGTCCGGTTCAACCGCTTTCTCGCCAACCCCAAGGTGAGCGTCGAGCGGCTGGTTGGGGGGTGGAGCGCGGCCACCAGCGCAGTGGTTGTCGGCCGGCATGTGTTGGCGATCCAAGACACCAGCGAGATCAATTTTCGCACGACCGAAGCGCGCACGCGCGGTCTGGGGGAGATTGGCAAAGGCGAGGGGCGTGGCGCGCTGCTGCATGCCATGGTGGCCGTGGACGCCGAAAGCGAGGCTTGCCTGGGCCTGGTTGCCCGCGAGGTCTGGACCCGCTCCGGCCGGGTTGGCGTGCCGCACGGCAAACGGCCGCTTGATCAGAAAGAATCGCGCCGCTGGATCGAAACCGCCAACGCCGGCAAGCGCGTGCTTGAGAATGCCGCGACGGTGACGATGGTGGCCGGCCGCGAGGCCGATCTTTATGCCTTGTGGGCGCTGGTGCCGAACCGGGCATCCATGTCCTGGGCCGGATCCACCACGATCGAAGCCTGGTCGACGGTGGCAACCTGACCACGATTGCCCGGCAATGGCCGCTGGCCGGCACCCGTCGGATGACGCGGCGCGAACGCACCGGTGGCTTGAGGGGCCGGCCCGAGCGCGAGGCTCGCTTGGAGCTGCGGTTCGGGGTTGTCACCATCGCCCGGCCACGCAGTGCCAACGCCCCGGAACTGCCGGCGCAAGTCACCCTGAGCTTGATCGAATTGACCGAACCCGACCCACCGCCGGGGAGCGAACCCATCACCTGACGGCTGCTCACCACCCACGCCCTCGCCAATGGCGCTGCCGCCCGGCAGATCGTCGACTGGTACCGCGCGCGATGGATCATCGAACAGCTGTTTCGGCTGCTCAAAAAACAAGGATTGCGCCTCGAAGACAGCCAAGTCGAGACCGCCCAGCGCCTGCTCAAGCTCGTCGCCATTGCCACTCATGCCGCGGCGATCACCTTGCAGCTGCTGCAGGCGCGGGATGGGCGCAGCCAAGAGCCGGCTTCTCTTGCCTTTACCGAAGATCAATTCGGCACCCTCGATGCCTGCACACGCAGTACGCTGGCAGGACACCGCGGCAGCGAAACCCGCATGCGCAGCGCGGCCTCGCTTGGGCGGCATGGCTGATCGCTAGGCTTGGCGGCTGGGATGGATATCCATCCTCGCGACCCTCCGGACCGATAACTCTCAAAATCGGAATTGACAAACTCCGCCTCTTGGCCAAGGGATGGAGACTTTAGACATGTGTGCATGCCCCAGCACCGGCGCGGGGGGCCGGCTAGGCGGCTTATCCGGTCTCACTCCCACGCGATTCCGTCGCTCATCGTCACTACTGAAACGTGAAAGCGCGCGGCCAACGCCGGACCCGCCACATCCTCCGCCGTACTACACTGCTGAAAATCGTGCCTTTATGGATGCACACTAGGGCCTGTCGTCAATTACTGTAAGGTCTGCACGTAAAACGAGTCAAGATTAGGAAAGGTGTAGTAAAAGAGTCTACCTTCACAGCAGTTTGTGTGATTGATGAAGAGTCGGCTTGGAACAAGGCTGACCCATGAACCGATATGCACTTCGCAATGACCAATGGGAGCGAATCAAGGACCTGCTGCCCGGCAAACCCGGTGATGTCGGCGTCACCGCCCGCGACAATCGTCGATTCGTCGAAGCAGTGCTCTACCGCGACCGCGCTGGAATTCCTTGGCGCGACTTGCCGGAACGGTTTGGCGACTGGAAGAACACGCACAAGCGGTTCAGCCGCTGGGCCAAGAAAGGGGCATGGCAGCGCCTCTTCGAGCACCTCGCCGCCGAGGCCGACAACGAATATGCGATGATTGACAGCACCATCGTGCGCGCCCACCAGCACCGTGCCGGCGCACCCAAAACAAGATGACGATCAAGCGATCGGCCGCAGCAAGGGCGGATTGAGCCCCAAAATCCACGCTCTGGTCGACGCCCTCGGCAACCCGTTGCGCTTCCTGCTGACCCCCAGGACAGGCCCATGATCTGATCGGCGCCGATGCCTTTCGGGATCCGTTGTCGATCACCAGCATCTTCGCCAACAGGCCACCCTGGCTGTGACCGATCAGCACGATCTGCCTCAGCATCGAGTCCTTGCCTTTCGGGTCGAGCTCGTGGGCGGCGTCTTCGATCGCCGTACGCAAGCGCAGAGCCGAGAAGGGGCTGGGGTTGCCCGTGCTGTAGGAAAACCACCAGAACTGGAAGTGATCGCGAATGACGGGGTCGCTCTGCAGGTCATTGACCAGATCGGCCCAGCGGCCTGAGCTCGACGCCGTGCCATGGATGAACACGACCGGTATCTGACCCGGGCGGTAGGGCTCGAGGCCATCGATCGGAAAGCGGTTCTTGTCGAAATAGTCGCCGCTCAGAAAGCCGCCGAATTCGCTGCGCCAGATCTTCGGGTCACTGAGGCCGTAGGCGAATGAGCACTGGTGTCGACCTCCAACGGCACCGACTGGCCGCGGATCTCGACAGTGCTCGGTTCGAAAGCCGGATAGACGTCGATAGTGCCGCGCAAATGCCCCTGGGCAAGATTTTGCCGAGAGACGTCGATGCGAAGTAGTGCGGTGACCGGTACCTTCACCTCTGCCGTGACCTGAAATTCTTTCTCCTCGACCGCCGATGTGGCGTCCGCCGCGAGCGGCGCTCCGATCCCGCGCTGGCGATAGCGGTTTTGCAGCCCTGTGATGTGCAGCTCACCGGCTGGGGTGAACTCGGACAGAGCGAGGGGACCCCATCGGGCGGTCGCGGCATCGAACGTAACGTCGATAGTACCGGACGGAAGCTCGAACCTGCCCGACCGCAGCAGGGCCCGCGAACGGTCGGCTGACGCAAAACCGGAGGTGAGGCTGCGGTTGTAGAGGTCGCTTGCCGTTCGGAAGCGCGGATCGCACGCGCTCGGCCGTTGCGCCGGATCGTCCGGGAACAGGAATGCGAAGGCGTAGACGGCGACCGCCAGGTAATAGGCGTGGTCACCGGTCTCCTCGGCATGGCGGAACGACAGCTCGGAGAGGGCGAACATGGCATCCGGGTCGGCCTCACCTGCGGTGACGGTGCGGTGCAGGCCGGCGATCGCTCCCTCCGGGTCACTCTCAAACCGCTCCGTTAGGTCTTGGCGATGTAGGACGATCTGGGCTCGCTGATGTCGCCCGTGGAGATCGCGTTGCTGGTCAGCTCACGCTGCACAGCGCGCGGGTCGGCGCGCTCGACCTGGACCGGGGTCGCGCAGGCGGCGAGCAGCAACAGCAACCCCGCTAAATAGCCCATGGGTACCCTTCACCCCCGCGAAAGCGGGAACCCAGAGCCCCAGGGTCTCAGCGGTCGCCCTCGACCCCCGCTTTTCGCGGCAATGACTAGGCACCGGCAGTAGCTGAAATTGCTGAGGAGCATACGACCCAATCCGTCAATAGACCCGCGTCTTGGGCGGGAAGGTCTGCACCTCATTTGACAAGGTGGAGAGGTGGACCGGTCGATAGCCGATCTCGACCGCCCCGCCAGCATCGAGCCAGACGAGCGTGTGCTTGAGCCAGTTCCGGTCGTCGCGCTCAGGGTAGTCCTCGCGCGCGTGCGCGCCGCGGCTCTCGATCCGGTTCTCGGCCGAGTGCAGGGCGACGACAGCCTGCTCCAGCAGATTCCTGAGCTCGAGCGCCTCGGCGAGATCGCTGTTCCATATCATCGAACGGTCCGAGATACCGAGATCGGTGAAACTGTTCGCGACCACGTCGATCCTGCTGACACCTTCCCTCAGCACTTCGGCGGTGCGGAAGACCGCGCAGTTGTTCTGCATCACACGCTGCATGTCGAGGCGAATATCGGCGGTCCGGCGGGGGCCCTTCGCGTGCCGCACCGTGTCGAGCCGATCGACCGCTGCATCGCCAGCGCCGTTCTGGAAGGGCGGATGGGGCGTGCCGGGCCGTACCAGCTCGGCCGCGCGCTGTGCAGCGGCGCGGCCGAAGACAACGATGTCGAGCAGCGAATTGCAGCCGAGCCGGTTGGCGCCGTGCACAGACACGCAGGCTGCCTCACCGACCGCCATCAGGCCGGGAACGACCGCGTCCGGGTCGTGCTCGGTCGGCCGCAGCACCTCGCCGTGATAGTTCGTCGGGATGCCACCCATGTTGTAGTGCACGGTCGGCAGTACCGGGATCGGCTCACGCGTGACGTCGACGCCGGCAAAGATCCGTGCCGTATCGGATATGCCCGGCAGCCTTTGATGCAGCACCTCGGGCGCCAGATGCTCGAGGTGTAAGAGAATGTGGTCACTCTGCGGCCCGCAGCCGCGACCCTCGCGGATCTCGATTGTCATCGCCCGGCTGACGACGTCGCGCGAGGCGAGGTCCTTGGTGTGCGGTGCGTAGCGCTCCATGAAGCGCTCACCTTGGTTGTTGGTCATATAGCCGCCCTCACCGCGCGCCCCCTCGGTGATCAGGCAACCCGCGCCGTAAATGCCTGTCGGATGGAACTGGATGAATTCCATGTCCTGCAATGCCAACCCGGCGCGCAGCACCATCGCATTGCCGTCGCCAGTGCAGGTGTGGGCCGAGGTGCAAGAGAAATACGTCCGGCCGTATCCCCCCGTGGCGAGGACCACGACATGGGCGCGAAAGCGATGCAATGTGCCGTCTTCGAGGTTCCACGCCATAACGCCGCGGCAGACGCCCTCATCGTCCATGATCAGGTCGAGGGCAAAGTATTCGACAAAGAATTCCGCATTATGGCGTAAGCACTGCTGGTAAAGCGTGTGGATGATAGCGTGTCCGGTCCGGTCGGCAGCGGCGCAGGCGCGCCGCGCCGGGTCGCCCTCGCCGTAATCCCGCATGTGACCGCCAAAGGGCCGCTGATAAATTCGCCCGTCCTCGGTCCGCGAAAATGGCACGCCGAAGTGTTCGAGCTCGATCACGGCAGGGATCGCGTTGCGGCACATGTATTCGATCGCGTCCTGGTCGCCGAGCCAGTCGGAGCCCTTGACCGTGTCGTACATGTGCCAGCGCCAGTCGTCCTCACCCATATTGCCGAGTGCGGCGCTGACGCCGCCCTGCGCCGCGACTGTATGGCTGCGAGTCGGGAACACCTTGGAGATGCATGCGGTCTTGAGCCCTTCGACGGTCGCTCCGAAGGTCGCACGCAGTCCCGCTCCGCCGGCGCCGACGACGACGACGTCATAGCTGTGATCGGTGATCGTATAGGCGGGCGCCATCAGGAAACCGCAGTCAGCTCGACGTTCCCACGGCCATGCTCAGCACCGCGAACATCCCCGCGACAGCGAGAGCGACGCACCCCAGGCGGACGATAATCACAAGACCGAGCTTGGTGAGCTCGGCGTGGATATAGTCCTCGATCACGACCTGCAGCCCGAGCGAGGCGTGATAGAAGGTTGCGATCAGCAGCAGCACCAACATCGTCGCCGGCAGCGGATTGCCGACCCAATCCCGCACGCTGTCGGAATCGGCGCCAACGAGCCGAATGATCGCGATAACGAACCATAGGCTGAGCGGCACCAGCGCCACCGCGGTGATACGCTGAAGCCACCAATGTTCGACCCCCTCCTTCGCCGAGCCCAGACCGATCGCGCGGCCGAGCGGCGAACGCAGCGGCGTTACCGCCATTTCAGGAGGCCCAGCTGGCGATCCCGGCGATCCAGGCGATCAATGTGAGTGCGGCGGTTCCCCCGACGACCAACCACCCGCCGACATAGGTGGATTTGAGGTCGAGGCCATGGCCGGTATCCCAGACGAGATGCCGGATCCCGTTGCACAAATGGTAGAACAAGGAGAGCGTCCAGCCGAACAGCAGCAGAATTCCGAGCCACGAACCGAGAAAATCCGCGACGCCATTATAGGCGTCGGGCCCGGACGCTGCGGCGACGAGCCACCAGACCAACAGGATCGCGCCCGCGCTGAGCACCACGCCGGCGGCGCGGTGCAGGATCGACAGGACGGAGGTGAGTTGCCAGCGGTAGATCTGAAGGTGCGGCGAGAGCGGCCGGTTGGCGGATCTCATTTTAGGGCAGTCCCGGCATTGACATTCCAGGCAGGCGCGGCGGTCGCGTCTGTTGCGGTGACTTAGACCCGGTACCGGGGAGTGTCAACGGAAGTGATCCGGTCGATCTCCCCGGAGACCGCCAGCAGGCGGCGTGCATTCTCGACGTGAAGGCCTTCGATCAATTTGCCGTCGACCAGCACGACGCCCCTGCCGGCGGCTTCGGCCTCGGCATGGGCGGCGATGACGCTGCGCGACCATTCGATCTCTTCCGCGCTCGGCGCGTAAGCAAGGTTGGCCGGCGCGATCTGCTTGGGGTGGATCAATGTCTTGCCGTCAAAGCCCAGCTCGCGGCCCTGCCGGCAGGATAGAGCAAAGCCCTCCTCATCGGCGAGATCGAGATGGACCCCGTCGAGGATCACCAGCCCATAGGCTCGCGCGGCGAGCATCGCCAAACCGAGCGAGGTGATCAGCGGCAGACGATCCCGAGTAACGAGAGCGTGCAGTTCCTTGGTCAGGTCCGAAGTGCCGAGCACGAGTGCGGCAGATCTGGGGCTCGCCGCAGCGATCTCGCGCGCCGCAAGAATGCCGAGCGGCGTTTCGATCATGCACCACACGGCGAGCCGCTCCGGGGCTCCCAGCGCGTCAAGCAGCGAGAGGGTCAGCCGTACGCCGTCGGCGCTCTCGACCTTGGGAAGCAGCACCGCGTCGATCGGCATCGTCGCCGCGGCGGCGAGATCGGCATGGCCCCACGGCGTGTCGAGCGGATTGACGCGCAGCACGAGCTCGCGTTTGCCGTAGCCGCCGGCAGCCAGCGCCGCCGCGGCAATCGCGCGCGCAGTTTCCTTCGCGTCCGCGGCGACCGCATCTTCGAGATCGATGATCAGCCCGTCGGCCGGCAGGCCGCGAGCCTTTTCCAGGGCCCGCGGGTTCGAGCCGGGCGTGTACAGCAGGCTGCGGCGAGGGCGGAAGACGGCAGGCATCGGGGCTTCTCCGTTCAACATTCTGTTATATCAGCGACAACGCCCATTTCGACCGAAATGCGCTAGTGTGTGCCGGCGATGGATACGGAGATGGACGGGACGAGCCGGACGTCCGCGGTCGCGGAGCGGGCTTTCTGGTCGTGGCTCGGGTTCTGGGGTCAATTCTTGATCCTAGCAGCCTGTCGGACTTAAGCAGCGTGGCACATATGTGGTAGGGTTAGCTGGTTATGGGTACCAGTGGCGGTTGGGGGGATGAGCAATTTTCGCGACGTGGATCGGCAGACGGGGTTTCTGCTGCCGCCGTCGGTGGATGAGTGGCTGCCGCAACGGCATTTGGCGCGGTTTGTGGTTGAAGTGATTGATGGGCTGGACCTGCGGGCGCTGGTTGGCCGCTATCGCGGTTCGGGTTCGGCGTCGTACCACCCTTCGATGCTGCTGGGTGTGTTGGTTTACGGCTATGCGACGGGGGTGTTTTCGAGCCGGAAGCTGGAACGTGCCACCTACGATTCGGTGTCGTTTCGCTTTATCGCGGCCAATGACCACCCGGACCACGACACGATTGCGACGTTCCGGCGGCGGTTTTTGACGGAGATCACCGAACTGTTCGTCAAGGTGCTGTTGCTGGCGCGCGAGACGGGGGT
>Ga0306920_100003528_pt1 | contig 19862 bp, 19 predicted proteins | sample flu12Cox44000170_FD_204666 | JGI IMG/M metagenome (GOLD analysis project Ga0306920, IMG submission 204666) | Lab enrichment of tropical soil microbial communities from Luquillo Experimental Forest, Puerto Rico - flux4day.12C.oxic.44.000.170 (v2)... | ecosystem: Environmental > Terrestrial >... | reverse complement strand
AACATTGAGCTGGCCGGCGAATTCATCGTGATGGCGGCCAACCTCATTTACCTGAAAAGCCGGAGCCTGCTGCCGCGCGATCAACAGCCTCCCGAAGAAGATGCCGCGGAGGACGACCCTCGTTGGGAATTAATTCGGCAACTGATCGAGTACAAAAAATTCAAGGAGGCCGCCGCGGAACTCAATCTGCGTGCACTGGAACAAGAGAAGATCTTCACTCGGGAAGCCGGACTGCTGCCAGATCTGCAGGAACCGTTGCGCCTGGGAGAAGTTGGAATTTTCCAGCTGATCAGTGCTTTCCAAACTGTGATAAAACGAATGGAAGCGCGCCAGGACGTGCAGGAAATCCTCAGTGAACGCTTTAGTGTGTCGGAAAAGATCGATTCAATTTTGCAGCGTCTCGCGACAGGCACTCGCTTTCGCTTTTCTGATTTGTTTAGCGCCGCTGCGTCCCGAATCGAAGTAGTTGTCACCTTTCTCGCGCTCCTCGAACTAATCAGACTGAAGCAAGTCCGGGCCCTTCAGGAAAACGTGTTTGACGAGATTGAAATTACGGCCGCCACAGTATGAGGCATCGGGAACTGCTGTGCCGTGCGCTATCCTGAGCGCATCAAGGTGGCGAGAACCGCGCGTTGGATAATCCGCAGAGGACAGCGGACGCTACAATTCATGCCGCGAATTTTGATCGCAGGATGTGGTTACGTCGGAGAGGCGACGGCCGATCTGTTTCATTCCGCCGGCTGGAACGTCGAAGGTTGGGTGCAATCGAAAGAAGCGGCAGGGCGGCTTTCAGTAAAGCCCTACTCGATCCGTTCGATCGATATCTCACAACGCCATGAGGTTGCTAAACGCGCAGGAGCATTCGATGCAGTAATCCATTGTGCCAGCTCGCGTGGCGGTGATGCGGAAGTTTATCGTCAGATCTACCTCAACGGCGCACGCCATCTCCTCGACAGATTTCCTCAGGCGAAAATTCTGTTTACAAGCAGCACCAGCGTTTATGCGCAGTGCGACGGGTCGTGGGTAACCGAAGAAAGCGAGACAAAGCCACTCCGGGAAACCGGCCGGATCCTTTTAGAAGTGGAAAAGTTAATCCTCGAAAAAGGCGGGATGGTAGTGCGTCTCGCCGGGATCTACGGGCCGCAACGTTCGGCGCTGTTGAAAGAACTTCTAAGTGGCACGGCGACCATAGATATCCAAAATGATCGCTTTGTTAATCAGGTGCATCGGGACGATATCGCGTCCGCGCTATTTCTTTTGTTAGATCGAGAGCCGCAGAGGGAAGCGCAGATTTACAATATCGTTGACGATGAACCAATTTTGCAGAGCGAATGCTACAGCTGGCTTGCCCAGAGGCTGAATCGACCTCTTCCGCCGATCAGAAAATCCGAGCAACCCCGCAAACGCGGCGACACCAACAAGCGCGTCAGCAACGCGAAATTACGTCGGTTAGGCTGGGCGCCGCATTATCCAACATTCACAGATGCCATGGGAAAAAGCATCCTGCCGAGTTTTGAAGAGATCACTTCTTAACTTTCAAGCAGATTCACTATTTCAGGGCTGCTAGTGCGTTTGGGCGGCTTCCACAGTAGCGAGCGTCGCCGTGCGGCGATCCTCGTACGTTTGGCCGAAAAGCTGGCGGATCACGTCTTCTACCGGCACTTCCTGCACGTTTATGTCGCTGACGTCGCAGGCCTCGAGAAGTCGCCGGCAGGTTTCGGTGACCTTTGCGCGTGGAACCTTCAATTGAACCGAGACAGGCGTTTGTTCGGTGATTTCGCCAAACGCGGAAAGATCGCGTGTTCCTTCCTTTTCAAAAGTAAGACTCAGAATCTTGTAGCCTGAGAAACGATCGACGATCTCTGCCAGCGGGCCATCGAAAAAGATTTTGCCGTGGTCGATTACCAACACCCGATGACACAACTCCTCGATGTCCTGCATGTAATGGCTGGTGAGCAGCGTGACGATGCGATGTTCCTCATTGTAGATGCGCAAGAATTCACGCACTCGCTGTTGGCTAACCACGTCCAGACCGATGGTCGGCTCGTCAAGAAATAGCACACGCGGCTGATGAATGAGCGCCGCGATCAGCTCCATTTTCATTCGTTCGCCTAACGAAAGCTCGCGCACCATCACGTTCATTTTGTCCGGCACCTCCAGAAGTTCCGATAATCCGTCCACTACCTTCTTAAACCTCTCGCGGTCGATGCCGTAGATCGCGCGGTTAAGCTCGAGCGATTCCTGCGCTGGGAGGTCCCACCAGAGCGCATTCTTTTGGCCCATCAGCAAACTGAACTGCCGTTTCATTTCATTGCGCCTTTCCCAGGGAACAAAACCCAGCACCCGCGCGTCGCCCGAAGTCGGATTGAGCAAACCGGAAAGCATTTTGAGCACGGTAGTTTTCCCAGCGCCGTTCGGGCCGAGGAATCCGACAAACTCGCCTTCCTCGATTTGAAATGTGACTTGATCAGCCGCTCGCGTTTCGTCGTATCGCCGCCACGCGAGGCCTTTCACCGCGCCCCAGAGGCCGCGCTCCTTGCGGTAAGTACGATAGATCTTGGTCAGTTTGGACGCTTCAATTGCCGGCATACGGAGCTTTGGAGAGGAAGCTGATCAGCTTCCCCTACAGAACATCGTCGATGCACGCCAGCAAATGCGAAACAGTTTGCTCTGTCTCGTCCCCCATGTTCGACAGCCGAAAAGTTTGGCCACGGATCTTGCCGTAACCGGGGTCAATCACCAGATGATGTTTTTCCCGCAGCCTTGTCGCGAACTCCAGCACGTCGATACCCTTATTGTTTTTCACGCAGGTGAGCGTCTTTGTGCGGAACCCTTCCTCGGCGAAAAAATCGAATCCCGCACGGCGCACCCAATCGTGCACAAGCGCATTCGTGCGTGCGTGACGAGCATAACGCGCTTCAAGACCTTCCTTGAAAATTTCATCGAGCTTGAACTCGAGCGCGTGAATGTGTCCGATGCTCGGCGTGCTCGGCGTCATCCATTGCGCCTGTTCGTTCCTGAACTCCAGAAAATCGAAATAGAATCCGCGATTCCCAACTTTGTCGGCCCGTTTGAAGGCTTTTTCCGAAACTGAGAACAAGGAAAAGCCCGGCGGCAGCGCGAGCGCTTTTTGCGCTCCGGTGAGCATTACGTCGATGCCGAGCGCATCCATCTCGATTTTCATTGCAGAGGATGACGACACGGTATCAACGATCAGTGCGACATCAGGATATTTGGCCAGGACGCAGCAAATTTCGGAGAGCGGATTCATCACGCCGGTCGAGGTTTCACTGTGGGTCAACGTGACGGTATCGCATTTTCCAGTGGCTAATTGCCGATCGAGATCTTTCGGGTCGATATGCTTTCCCCATTCTACTTGGAGCGCCTCGGCGGTTTTACCGCATCGCTTCGCGACATCGAGCCATTTGTCCGAAAACGCGCCGCACATGCAGCAAAGCACTCCGCGATCGACCAGATTGCGGATCGACGCTTCCATGACGCCCCACGCCGACGACGTAGAAAGAAACACCGGCTGCTTTGTTCCGAACAACGTCTGAAGCTTTGGATGAATTTCGCGGTAAAGATTCCTGAAATCTTCGCTGCGATGTCCAATCAACGGACGCGAAAACGCCGCCCAGGTCTTTTCAGAGACTTCAACTGGGCCGGGAATGAAAAGCTTGTCGTGCGGATGCATGAACCGAACATCCAACATCCAGGATTCAACATCCAATGCTAAAGTTTCGACCCACTCACTTGCACCGGAAGGCATTGAGACGTACGCGTCACGCAGATGCGGCGCCTGTTTGTCCCATGGTTTTTTTTCGTCCTTCTCGCCGCCGCGACGCACATGGAACCGCCGACTTATCTCGTGTTCGTAAGCAACGAGCGCTCAGGCGATGTTACGGTTATTGATGGAGCCACGGATAGCGTCATCGGAACTTTTCCGGTGGGCAAACGGCCGCGCGGCATTCACTCGACGCCCGATGGCCGACGAGTGTTTGTTACGTTGAGCGGCTCGCCGCGAATGGCGCCCGGCCTGGATGAAAATCGCACGCCAGCGGACAAACGCGCCGATGGTCTCGGCGTCATAGATCCGATAGCGCGCAAATTGACAGATCGGTGGCATGTCGGGTCGGACCCCGAGCAATTCGCAATCAGCAAAGACGGGAAATTTGCCTTTATCGCAAATGAAGACGATGCCAGCGCATCGATTATCGATCTCGATTCGGGCCAATCGCGCGGGAGAATAAAAGTCTCGGAAGAGCCGGAAGGCGTTGGCGTCAACCCAGCAAATGGCGAAGTGTACGTGACCTGCGAAGAAAAGGGCGAAGTGTTCGCCATCAACCCCGATCAACAGCGCGTGATCGCGACCATCGAAACCGGCGGTCGGCCGCGATCGGTTGCTTTTTCATGTGACGGCTCGCGCGCATACGTTGCTTGTGAGAACGGCGGCTACGTTGCCATGGTCGATGCGCGAGAGCATAAACTGCTCGCAAAGATTCAACTGCCGACAGGCTCGCTGCCAATGGGCACCGTCGTTTCGGCTGAGGGGAAAGAGCTTTACGTTTCAACTGGCCGCGGCAACGCCATAGCGATCATCGATACGCAAGATAATCAAATCGTGACAACAATTGCCGTTGGAAATCGCGTCTGGGGTATCGCGCTAGATCCCAGCGGAACAAAACTCTACACCGCCAACGGTGCATCAAATGATGTCTCGGTTGTCGATGTAAAATCGCGCAAAGAACTGCATCGCATCAAAGTCGGCGACGGTCCCTGGGGCATCGCGATCGTGGGCGCCGCGAAATAGTGTGGAACAGAAGGCAAGAAAGATAATGAGGGATTTGGAAGGAATTCTTCAGTAACTGAAACTCTCATGAGTGGCGAATCCGATACGAACAATCCTTCGCAAAAAAGTCAGACACTGTCTGGCAAATCTCTGAACCTCTCGACGCCGTTGATAGAATTGCTGCGGCCAAAAATCCAGACGCTGTCTGGAAAATTGCGTAGACGCTCTCTTCTGATATCCTGCCAATAGCACACCCGCCAAGCCTCTGGCCCAGCCAAGCTCAAATGTGCCGGGTTTTTCTCTTTTTAGTTGTGCCTGGAGGTGCTCGGTGAAATGGGCGAAGACGCGCACCCTCACGATTCGCTCGCAAGATTACGATGCGATGCTGAGTCGCGTCTTGGATTTGATCGACGATGCACGGCGTGCGTCGGCGCGAACAGTCAACGCGATTATGACGGCCACATACTGGCTGATCGGCCAACATATCGTTGAATTCGAACAGCAGGGGAAAAGCAGGGCCGAGTACGGCGAAGAATTACTTAAGCGACTCGCGACTGACCTAACGACTCGTTGCGGGCGTGGTTTCCAGGTGGATAATTTGCAGCGGATGCGCCTCTTCTATGCAGCGTATCCATCGGAAGAAATTCACGCGACACTGTCGCGTAAATTACCGGCCGCTTCGATCAACGACATCGCCGCTCGTTTCCCACTTCCGTGGTCAGCTTATGTCCGACTCCTTTCCGTAACCAACGAACAGGCGCGAAAATTTTATGAGACGGAAGCATTGCGCGGCGGTTGGAGCGTGCGGCAGCTAGATCGGCAGATTAATTCGCTGTTCTACGAACGCACTGCGCTCTCCCGTAACAAAGCCAAAATGCTCACCAAAGGCGCGGCTGCAAAGCGCGAAGACGCAACTACACCGGAAGAAGAAATAAAAGACCCGTACGTGCTTGAATTTCTGGGGTTGAGGGATGAATACTGAATCCGACATTGAAGAAGCACTGATTCTGCATCTCGAGCGGTTTCTGTTAGAGCTCGGCGGCGATTTCGCTTTTGTCGGGCGTCAGCGACGTCTTCGTATCGGCGATGAATGGTATCGCATTGATCTGCTCTTCTTTCATCGCAAGCTTCGTTGCCTGGTCGTGATCGATCTGAAGCGCGGTCGATTCACCCACGGGGATGCGGGCCAGATACACATGTATCTCAACTACGCGCGTGAACATTGGATGCGCGAGGGCGAAAATCCGCCGGTCGGTCTGATTCTTTGCAGCCAGAAAGATGAGGCCATCGCGCGTTACGCGCTCGACGGATTGCCCAACAAAATTCTCGCTACCGAATACCGGACCGTTCTGCCAGATGAAAAACTGATGGCACACGAGATCGAGAAGACCCGACGACAGTTGGAGACGCAGCAAAGATCAAGATGAGTGCGGCAAGCCTTTGGATTCCTCGAGAATTTACACCGCAAACGGCGCACTAAACGACGTCTCGGTTGTCGATGTGAAATCGCGCAAGGAATTGCATCGCATCAAAGTCGGCGACTGTCCCTGGGGCATCGCGGTTGTCACACAGTAGCGACGACCCGCGGAGATGCCCACTATCGACTACCCGCCTGCGTAATTCGGATAACGTTCGTGCAGCTCGTGCGCGAGGCGGTCTGCTTCCTCGGTGTTACCCGCCTGGCGAAAGGCCACCGCGGCCTTGTCCAGCGCGCGCGGAGTGATGGCTGGATCGTCATAAAGCAGAGCGACGCCTTTGAAAGCTTTGCCGGCATCGTCGAAATTGCCGCGCTCCAACTGGACTTCACCCGCAAGCAGGCGGGCTTCGGCGTTTACGCGGCCCTCGGGTTGCAGCGTCATGATTTCTTCAGCGATCTTCTGCGCCTCGTCAGGTTTATGAGCACTGATCTTAACGGCGCCCAGAGTCAGCAACACTTTGGCCTTTCCCGCGGGATCTTTCGCAGTTTGCAGATACTTCGAGAAAGCTTCCTCGGCTTCAGGTAAATTTTTCAGCTTCGTAGCCACGTCGCCGAGATAAAATAGATAATCGGGTTTAACCTTGCCTGCGTTGTCGATTTTTCGAAGCGCGCTGAGATATTTTTCGGCAGTCTGAAAGTTTTTCTCGTTGTAATATTCGATTCCGAGCCACTCCAAGACCTCCGGCGCCACGTTGGTCCCGCCGTCGCGAGATTCAGCCATGAAATTGTTCACTTCTTTCGTGAGAGCGGATCGATCTTTCAAATAAAACTCACAAAGAATGATGCGAGCGGACGCGAGGTTGTAGTACTGCTCCTTGTTCAGTTGACGGGCGGTGTTCAGCGCGGTCAACGCCGTCTTGTAATCCTTTGCGTCAAACGCGGTTTTGCCGATGTAATAATACGCCTGCGCCGCGACAGAACTCTTAGGGAATTCCTTCAGGAGCTGCCGAAAAGTGTCGACCATCCCCTTGGTATTGTCCTGTTGCCCGAGAATAAGAGCCTTCAACTGCAATGCCGCCTCGCGCTCGTGCGCTTTTGGATATTTAGCCAGGATGATGTTTAGATCCGTAAACGCGGCAGTGTAGTTCTTGCTCTGCTCGTTTGCTAAGGCGCGCTGCGCCAAAGCGGCCGGGATTTGCGGACTGTCCGGAAACGTCTGCATGTAATACGTGAAAGCTTCGATGATTCCCGGAATGTTTTTCATCTGGACGTGGCACAACCCAAGTTTGTACGCCGCTTCGGCGCGCAGGGTTGGAGAAAGCTCAGATGCGCGCAGCTCCCCATACATTGACGCTGCCTCTGTGTAATTTTGTTGCTTGTAAAGCGCTTCCGCTTTCAACAGCTTGGCTTGATCGGCGCGCTCATTCGTAGGATTTGTTGCGAGAAATTGGTCTACCGCTCCGGATAGCGCCGAGGGATCCGAGTTATAAACATTGATCAGCTGCTGATAAGCGGCGTCCTTTGCTTCTTCGCGGTTCGGGTATTTTGTGGTGATCTGGCGATAGAGAGCCTCAGCTTCCTTCGGACGGCCAAGTTGTCGCTCGCTATTTGCTGCGAGCAACAACACTTCCGCCTGCGCGGCTTCAGGAAGCTTGTCCAATTCCTTTTTATAATCGGCCAGCAATTGGGCGTATTGACCGGTTTGGTATTGCAGTCGACGAAAACCAACTTGCGCGAGAGGGCGGAACTTTCCCGATTCGGGCAACGTGCGCCCCTTTTGGAATAAAGCGGCGGCACGGTCGGTCATGACCTTGTCCGGCTTGCTTTTATCGGCCTGAATAAGTTCGAGAGCGATCAAGCCTCCGCGCACCGCGGACTCAGCTTTCAACGTCGGTTTCTGGGCTTCGTTAGCCAGCGCTTCGTACTGTTTCAGCGCATCGAACTTTTTTCCCCGTGCAGCGAAGATCGATGCCGCGGTGATTCGTGCGTCTTCGCGATACGGATTTGGATTTCCTGTCTCTGCGACCTGCGCGTAAATATCAGCGGCTTCGTCTTTTTTGCCGAGAGCTTCAAGGCAGCGCGCTTCGAAATAGCGCGCTGAAAGCGCAACGGCCGGCTCCTTTGATCTACCTGCGGAACGATGAAAAAGCGGGAGCGCCGTTGCGTAATCTTTGTCGGTGAACGCCATCTCGGCGAGAGCGAACGCCGCCGGCCCGGCGAATTCGCTGTCACCGTAGTCGGTGAGCACTTTCTGTAAATTTGTACGCGCATTCGAATCGCGATGGAGGTTTCGATAGCATTCGCCAAGGGAGAAATAAGCATTCGCCCGGCCAGCGCGTCCCGGGTAGTCCTCGAGATATTTTTGGTATTCCGGGATCGCCAAGTCGTACAATTTGCGAGCGAACAAGCCATTGGCGTAATCGAGTTGACGCTGCTCGGCTCCTTCAGTTTCGCGCGACGATGGTTCCGAACCCTCGTCTTTTAAAGAGCGGAGAACTTTGTCGATTGATTCGTCTGCCGGGACCGCGCGCTTAACAGGCGGTTCATCTACGGGACGAGCCCTGCGCACTTCCGGCTCCGATTGGGCAATGGCGATGCTCGCGGTCCAAAGCAGCATCGCCAGTCCGACAAGACTGGCCGCGCCGCGCGTGATGTTCATCTTGCGGTGGCGAAAGCTACGTTGGTTATCCCTGCTTCGGTGCAGATGTTCAGCACCCCGACTATGTTTTTGTAGGCACCGGCTTCGTCACCGCGGATGACCACTGCTTGTTCGGGATTCAGTTGAACCAGGCTCTTCAGTAATTCTTCGAGTTCGGGATTGCTGAGCGTGCGCCGGTTCACAACCACGTTACCGTCCGCCTTAACATTGACGATAACATCGCCGATGGGCGCTGTCTTTTCCTTGGCTGCGGACGCTTTTGGTACCTTCACGTCGAGCTCGTTTTCGGTACGAGCTGCGTTCCACGTCAGCAGGAAAAAAATCAAGAGCAGCAGTAGCACATCGACAAGCGGCGCCAACTGGATGCCGGGATGATGCATAGGCGCGCGACCACGAAGATTCATGATGCGAGTTGCGCGATTCGGGATTCGCGATTCGAGATATCTCTGCGATCGATACGATGCGAACGTTCCACGCTATCGATGAAAACGTTCAGCTTTCGTCCAAGCAGATCGAGTTGGGTACTTAAATCACGATACACGAGTTCCGTATCCCGCAGCCTGCATCCCACATCTCGCATCACAATTCGTCCTCGATTAGCGCAGGCATTCGGTCAGCACGCCTACCGTATTGCAACGAAAGCAGCGCGAGAACGTGCGTTGAAGCTGCCTCCAACTCGGAGATCAATTTCTGTGCCCTGCCGCGGAAAAATGCATAACAAATCATGGCTGGAATACCGATGGCCAGGCCCGCAGCAGTGTTGACCAGCGCCTCACTAATCCCGCGGGACAGGGCCACATAACGCGCCGACCCGATATCAGCACCTAACGCACCGAAGGAGCGAATGATTCCAAAAACGGTGCCTAGTAGTCCCAGCAGCGGCGCAATCATTCCAATGTCCGCGAGGTAAATCACCCGGTTGTTCAAACTGGCTGCGACGCGTGTTCCTTCTGTCTCTGCGATTTCGCGGACCTGCTGCAAATCCGCATGCGGATTTTTGGTTGTGAAATCCAGCATTTTTTGTACGACCCGCGCGATCGCTTCTCCATGCCGGTTGGAAACCGCGAGCAACCCGAGATAATCGCGCTTACGCAGCAGTGCATCCGCAGTTGCCATGTAACCGCTGGAAACCACGGCCCCGCGTCGAATGGTCAAAAAGTAAACAACCACGAGCGCGACAAAAAAAATCGACAATAAAAACAGCGGAATCATCACCGGACCCGCGTTGAAGAGCGTTTCCAGTATCGTCTGTGAATGCTGCGGAACCAAAGTTGGCGTGGGTTCCTGCGCGAGCAAAGGCGACGCGCTCCCCAGCGCGGCAAAGAGCACAACCCAAATCTTCATGCCGGAAATTTTGTAATGATATGCGGAGCGATTCATCGATGCAAATGCGTGTCAGGGCTGGCGTTGCTCATTAGAGTTACATTTACACGAAATTGTTCATACATGAGGTTGTTGGTGGCCTCTGTAGCAGCCCGTTTTCTGATAGACGCTGAAACGTTGTCTGCGTTACGGGCGGTGCACGACAAAGATGTGTGCTGGTTGAATTTCGGGGTCCAGTTCAACGTAATTTTGCCGGCCGCGCCAGGTGTAACGCGCGTCGTTCAATAGATCGTGCACCTGATACTCGTCGGTCGCCATCTGGCCAAATTCTTCAATGGGCACATGGACAAACGAATTTTGCTTGCGAAACGGATCAAGATTTACCACCACGAGGATGATGTTGTCGCGTGCGGGGGTCATCTTGCCGTAGAATAAAATCGCGTTGTTATCGGCGGGATAGAAGCGCAGGTTCGTGTACATGTGAAGCGCGCGGTTCTGCTTCCGGATTCGATTTATGCGCGTGATCCAATCCTTGATGTTTCCAGGCGCATTCCAATCGCGCTTCTTGAATTGGTACTTCTCAGAATCAAGGTACTCTTCACGACCGGGCAACGCCTCGTTCTCGCACAGCTCGTATCCGCTGTAGATTCCGTAAAGAGGCGAGAGCGTCGCCGCCATTAGCACCCGAATCATGAATGCAGGGCGGCCGCCCTCTTGAAGCCCAAACGGGAGAATGTCAGGCGTGTTCGGCCACAGGTTAGGCCGAAAATATTCGCTCATCTCCGTCTGCGTAAGCTCCGTGAAGTAGTCGATCAGCTCCTGCTTCGAATTTCGCCACGTGAAATAGGTGTAGCTCTGGTTAAACCCCGCTCTGGCCAGCGCTTTCATCATCTTTGGCCTGGTGAACGCTTCGGCGAGAAAAATCGTGTCCGGATATTTCTCGCGAACGCCTTCGATCAAATACTCCCAGAACGCAACCGGCTTGGTGTGCGGATTGTCCACGCGAAAGATCCGCACACCGCGCTCCGCCCAAAACAGCACGATGCTCTTTATCTCGGCCCAGAGCTCGCGCCAGTTTTCGCATCGAAAGTTTATGGGATAAATGTCTTCGTATTTCTTCGGCGGGTTCTCCGCGTATTTGATCGTACCGTCCGGCCGTTTGTAGAACCACTCCGGATGCTCTTTGACGTACGGATGATTGGGCGAGCAATTAATCGCAAAATCGAGGGCAATTTCCATTCCGCGTTTGCGCACCTCCTTTTGCAGCCAATCAAAATCCTCGAGGCTGCCTAACGACGGTTCCACCGCCTTATGTCCGCCGGCCTCGCCGCCGATCGCCCACGGCACTCCTGGATCGCCTGGTTCGCACGAGATCGAGTTATTGCGACCCTTGCGATTAGTCCGGCCGATCGGATGAATCGGCGGAAAATAAATGACGTCGAACCCCATTGCCTTTGCGTCGTCCACGCGCGCCAAGCAATCCCGGAAAGTCGATCCGCGATCCCCATGGCCCTCTGCCGAGCGCGGGAAAAATTCATACCACGCGCCAAACAGTGCCGCGGGGCGATCGACGATGACATGGGGAATCGGCTCGTATTGCGTGGCATCGGAGCGGTCCGGGTAGGTCCCCATTAGCACGTCCAGTTCACCTGACTGCGCGATGGCGTAAATTTGTGAATTCGCGCCGGTACCGATTTGCTCGGCAAATTCGCGCAAGCGCGCGGAGTCCGCTCCGTCACGCGCGCGGCTTGCGGCCGCCTTCACAATTGCCGCGCCTTCCAAGCCTTCGCTTCGAAGATCAGAGATCCCGCCCTCAAATTTCTTTGCGAACTCTTGCTGCCAACTGCGGAATGTGTCTGTCCATGCTTCGACTGTGTATTCGTGAATGGCCTGATCGTAGAGGGTGCACACGCCGCGCCAGCGATCGTTATCAACAAAAATCATCGGCGTTTCCCGCCACGCCCGTTTGTCAACAACACGCCACTTCAAAACCGCCGCAACCACGTCATGGCCGTCCTTGAAAATGTCGGCTTCGACAACGAGATCTTCGCCCACGATGCGCTTGATTGGGGAACCGCCGCAATCAATTAGCGGCTGCACATTGTTGATCACCACCGATGGAAACGCCAGCGCCATGCGCCTCCAATCAACCGAGATTCACCATGAGCGAAAGGATAAATCCGATTGTTCGCCGGTGGCGCAGCGACTAGGTGCGCGAACGCGCGCCTTCAGCTGAAAGCGTCGGCTATCGCTGCGAATTAGTTACGCAGAGAAGTAAAATGCGCACTCGTACAGACCAGAGTTGCGACTCACTTCACGGCGGACACGTGTCCCTAACACGGCTTCGAACATGTCCTGCTCGAACCGGCCGACGATCGGGTAATGCTCCAGCACGTTGAGAAGAGGGGAATGACACTCAAGAATTTGGGGGGCTCCGTCTTTCCCATTGTTGAGGAACTCAGCCATATAGCCTTCGCCGTCGCGGGCATGCGCAAGCCATTTCGCGCGTTCCACCACGGTTTCTCCCTTGGCCTTGGCTTTGAGCGCGGTGGTCTTCTTTTTAAAAATGCTGTAAAGCAACTTCTCCGGCGCGTTCGATCCGTAGATGTCCTCGGCTGCTTTCAATAAGTCCAGCGTCAGCTGGTGGCTGTCAGCATGAAAAAGATCATGCGTGCGGCGAGTAAGACGATAGACCATTTCCGGTCTGCCCATTTTTTGCGGTCGCCGCCACGTATCCAGATACCCATCGCGATGCAGCGTAATGCAATGCTGTTTGATCCCCATGTAGCTCATGCCCATTTTTTCCACGAGCTCGTTGACAGACATGCCCTTGGTGCGCTTGAGGGAGTTGATAATGTCGAGGCGTTGCGTGCGGCCAATTTCCGAAATTAAGCGTTGGTTCATACGGCTGAAATGGTTGGAGTGGAACGAAAGTGCGGGACTTTACACGCCACGATCTTTAATACGCAAGCCTAAAATTTACACAAGAGTGGTGCCCAAACGAAATTACAAACGAGGCATTGATTCGCTCACGTCCCCGGTCGCTCAGCTTTTGAGCCTTGCCGTCTATGTCGCGGCTTCCCAGGCCACTCCATTCTCGATGTGCGCTCGGGAATGGTACGACCTACGAGTAAAGGTACTCGTCGTGGTACTCGCGCTGCGGCGCGAATTGCAGGTTCTCGTTCCCGGTCTCGGGATACTCGAAGATTTCCCCTTCGTAATTCCGGATTACTATTTTTTCGTTGTCATGATAAAGAATGTAACCGGGATTGATCGGCACTTTGCCGCCCCCACCGGGAGCGTCGATGACGAATTGAGGCACCGCATAGCCTGTGGTGTGGCCGCGCAGCCCCTCGATGATCTCAATGCCTTTGGCCACTGACGTGCGCAGGTGTGATGAGCCGTTGATCAGGTCGCACTGGTAAATGTAATAGGGGCGGACCCGGCACATCAGCAGCTTGTGCACGAGAGTCTTCATTATCTCAACGTCATCATTGACGCCCGCGAGTAACACACTCTGGTTGCCCAGTGGAATACCGGCGTTCGCGAGACGCTCCAAGGCGTGTTTTACCTCGATGGTGAGCTCGCGCGGATGATTCACGTGCACGCTCATCCAGAGCGGATGATATTTCGCCAGCATTGCACACAACTCAGGGGTGATTCGTTGCGGAAGGAAAATCGGCAGGCGCGTGCCGATGCGCAAAAATTCGATGTGCTTGATACTCCGCAACCGCGACAACAGCTTCTCGAGCCTGTCATCGCTGAAAATCAGAGCATCGCCACCACTCAAAAGCACGTCGCGCACTTCAGTGTGTGCTTCGAGATAATGGAACGCCTCGTCGAAATTGGTGTGCAATTCCTGTTCGCCAACCCCGCTAACCACTCGACTCCGAGTGCAATAACGACAATAACTCGCACAACGATCCGTCACCAGGAATAGGACACGATCCGGATATCGATGCACTAGACCCGGCACCGGCATGTGCGAATCTTCGCCGCAGGGATCAGCCATGTCGTAAGGCGACGCCCACGTTTCCTCAATTCGCGGAATGACCTGACGCCTGATCGCGTCATCCGGATTGTTCGCAGGCAGCAGGTTAAAAAAGTGTGGAGTAACGGCCAGCGCGAGTTTGTTGCCGGACAACAAAACGCCGCTGCGTTCCTCCGCGCTCAGTTCCAGATGTTTCTCGAGTTGGGCAAGGGTGGTAACCCTGTTTTTGAGCTGCCATTTCCAGTTGTTCCAGAGTTCCGGGGCGGTGTCTGACCAATACCCCGGCGCGTGCGAAACGAAGTCTTTTCCGTCCCCATTCTCAGAGGCAAAAGTGTTCATTTTTGTAGTGGACGAAAAAATTAAGACCCTTAAATATTGTGTCAATGCAGGCACCTGGCCGTGCGCTACGCACGTGAATGAACGGTTCGGGAAGAGCGATATGACACGCCGTCTACAAGTCGTTCAGCGCTGACTTGTTTTTCGATCAACGTTCTTCGCCACTTCCAACAAGAGTGAATCCTTTCCATGCCCCGCGAGTAACGACAACCCCACTGGTACGCCGCCGGCGTCGGCGATCGGAAGCGACATTTGCGGCAGGCGGCCCATGCCTGCAACGCTCGTCAGCGATAGTGTGCGAGGATAATAGCCGCTTCCACTCGAACTACGTCTGGGTGGATCGCCCTTGCGAGGGGCGAGCGCCGGTGTTGTTGGGATGCACAGCAGATCGTCCGGTTCGAGAAACTCGCTCAAACTTCGAAAGTATTGTTCGCGTCGTTGCACCGCCTCCGCGATGCGTCGGCGATCGAGTTGGTTTATCAGTTGAAAACTCGCAGTTATTTCGGGGCCAAACTTCGGCCTGGTGTTAGCGATCCACGCGCCCAGGCAACTCTCGATCTCCGCCCATTGGATCACGCAAAAGGTCTCGGCCCATGTCGCGAAGTCATGTCCAGCGTTATCATCAACGACATCTTGCAGCGATGACTCCCGCACGGCACCGCCGGTTATTTCACGTAGCCGCCGCAGCGGCTCCGATAAGGCTTCCTGAACGTTGGCGTCGGCAAGTGCGAAAGCCTCTCGAATCAAATGAATTGTCGTGGATTTATTTGGAGACCCAGGCGTGCCGGCTAACAAAATGAGTCCCACCTTTGCCAGTACACCAGCGCTCTGCGCGAGGACGCCAACGGTGTCGAACGATGGCGCTAGCGGATTCACACCAGCAACCGATATGAAGTCATGCGACGGTCGGAAGCCCCAGATTCCGCAATTGCTCGCGGGAACCCGAGTAGAGCCGGCCGTATCCGTACCCAAGGCAAAATCCACTAACCCGCACGCAACGGCGGAAGCCGATCCGCTCGACGATCCACCAGGCACACGCTTCGGTGCGTGCTCATTAATAGGCGTGCCGTAAAAGTCATTCTCACCCAGCAGGCTGAAAGCCAACTCGTCGCAAATAGTTTTGCCAACGCAGCGGGCACTTGCGCGCAAAAGTTGCTCCACACACACAGCATGAACTACTGCCGCGGGATGGGAGTCACGCCACGTCGGATTACCACAACCGGTTTTGAAACCCGCCACATCGATGGTGTCTTTAACAGCAAAGCGCAGTCCATCTAGTGGGCCGCTACCGGTCGGTGACAGATCAAAAGTTGTTACAAAGGCGTTGCTCTGTGCAACGGTGACCGTGGAGCTGTTCATTCGCTGACCTTGACGGATCGTGAAGCAATCCGCGATCATGCTTCAAGCAATGACGGCTTACAAGCCGTCGAAAAAAGAAGACAACGGCCGGGAAGCCGTCACTCACTTATTTTCCGCTAAGTACGCTTAGCTCCCAGCGATAACCATCTGGGTCATGGAACCATAGGCCCATGTTTTTCGAGCCCGGCGCTTCCGGACCGATTTCGTGGCCCGGATCTTCAATATCGACACCGATCTTCTTCAAATGTGCGAACGCTTTTCGCAGCGTCGCCATGTCCGGTAGGTGAAACGACATGTGATCAATCGTTGCCGGTGACGGCTCTCCTTTAAACAACGCGATCGTGACGTAGTCGTTTCCAACCGCCACGCCGCCGTCGAATTCGAATTCTTGTCGCAAACCCAACACCTGCTCGAACCATTTCGCGCTCTTCTTCGGATCGCGCACAGCCAGGCCAAAGTGGCCGACTTCTCCAAGTGTGAATGGAACCTTCATCTGAATCGCCAGCTTCGCAGGCTACTCCCGGTCGGAACCGTTTCGAGAAATAAGCGGTTCCATGAAGTGGCGGTTAAAATCCTCAAGTGCGTCACAGGGAGTCGCTCCAAGACCGCTCGAGCCGGGCCGGGGGTTCCGTCCAATAAACGCCAGCCACATGTCGCCAACCATTCCCATTCTGGGGCGCAGCCGTGCGGCTGGACTGCGCGGATGGTCCTCGAGGACGTCCTCTACATCCGCCCTTATGACACCGGGAAGCTCTTCGATCGCAAGTGAGGTCACATTTAGGAAACGTGCGTGGACTTTACTTTGGACCTGAGGACTCTGAAAAGAGTCCATCAATACAACGAAAGCGACGCGACAACGCATCGCACTCCAGAGCGCTTAGTACGAAATTCAGTTTCGGATCAATCGCGGCCCCAAACCATGGCGACAGAAGTCGTTAGGCTGCCACCCATGTTGAACGTCAGAAACCGTTTCGCGTTTTCGATCTGGCGCGCGCCGGCTTGTTCGGTGAGCTGCTGATAAGCTTCGAACACTTGGCGAACGCCCGTCGCGCCGACAGGATGACCGTCACCGATGAGACCGCCACCGGCGTTCACCGGAATTTGGAACGGCGCTTTGGATTTTTCGGGACGCACCGCCGGCAGCGTCGTCGCCCCGCTTTTCACAAGGTCGACGCCCTTGCCCGGCTCGGCGAGTCCGAGAATTTCGTAGGCGACAATTTCTGTGATCGAAAAACAATCATGAACGTCGGCGCCCTGCAGATCGCGCGGCGTCAGGTTCGCCATTCGGAAAGCTTTCTCCGCAGCTTTGCGCGCCGTCGAAAATGTTGGCGCATCCTTTTTGTCGAGCGGCAGATAATCAGTTGTGTGACCATAGCCAAACAGCCGGACAGTTTTGTTTTTGTCACGGCCGATTTTGTCCAGATATCGCCCGGAAACGAGGACAAGCGATGCCGCGCCGTCGGTGATCTGCGAGCAATCGGAGACTTTGAGCGGCTGCGCCACGTGTGGGTTCTTATCCGAAACCTGCGACGCGGAATCGAGAGTGAGATCAGCATCGCGCATTTGCGCCAGCGGATTCAGTTTGGCGTGCGCATAATTTTTCCACGCCACGAGTGCCAGGTCCGCTTCGGTCGCGCCGTATTTCTCGATGTAAATCTGCGCGATGCGTCCGAACAACTTCGGAAACATAAAATCGCCGTACTCAGGCTTCTCATTGTGATAGTCGGCAGCCGCGCCAAGCACATCAGAACCATCGAGCGCTGACATTGTTTTCTGCTGTTCGACGCCGACGACGAGCACAACGTCATAAAATCCGCCGATAATCCATTCCGCGCCTAACAACACCGACAGCGCGCCCGACGCGCAGGCCGCTTCGGTATGCATCGTGGGAATGCCGCGCAATTTTGGATCGATCTCCGGAATAAACGCGCCAAGTTGCAGCTGTTTCGTGAACTGGCCCGCGTTGAAATTGCCAACCGCTCCCGCCTGAATTTCACCGGGATCGATCTTCGCATCATCGATCGCTTTTTTACCGGCCTCGATAATGATGTGCCGGATCGTTTTACCTTCCTTCTTCAGGTTGCGCTTAAAGTCCGTGCGACCACCCCCGAGAATGTAAACTGACTCGCTCATTCTTTAGCTTAACCAATTTCCAAGCCACGTCATCCTGAGCAGAAATCGAAGGATCCCGCAGAATCAACTTTCGCACGGAATGGCTGTTATCACTTTAGCCGCCAAAAGCATTCAAGCCTGTTATATCGCGCCCGATGATCAAGGTGTGAATATCGTGTGTGCCTTCGTACGTAAAGACGCTCTCTAGATTCATAACGTGCCGAATGACGGAATATTGGTCGGTGATCCCTGCGGCGCCAAGAATGTCCCGCGCCTTGCGCGCACATTGCAGCGCCATCGAGACATTGTTGCGTTTGGCCATCGAGATTTGTGCGGAACGCGACGAGCCTGCCTCCATCAGGCGAGTAAGACGAAGCGCCAATAATTGCGCCTTGGTGATTTCCTGCGCCATCCAGACAAGTTTTTGTTGCACAAGTTGGAAGCCTGCAATTGGCCGGCCAAATTGTTCGCGAGTCTTAGCGTAAGCCAGCGCTGTTTCGTAGCAATCGATCGCCGCGCCAATGACCCCCCACGCAATTCCGACACGCGCATAGGAAAGGCAGGACAACGGAGCGCGAAGCCCGGATGCGTTCGCCAGGCGGTTCTCGGCAGGTATCCGGCAATTCTCGAACCAGCACTCTGACGTGCGTGACATGCGCAGACTGAACTTCCCCTCGATGTCGCGCGCGCGAAATCCAGGCGCGTCTTTCTCTACTACGAATCCGCCGACATGGCCGTGGTCATCCTTCGCCCAAACAACTTTAACATCCGCGATCGAAGCGTTGCCGATCCAGCATTTACTGCCGTTCAAAATGTAATGATCGCCGTCGCGTCTGGCTCGAGTCTCCATCCCGCCCGGGTCTGAGCCGTGTCCATGTTCCGTTAGGGCGAAGCAACCCACGCGCTCGCCTGACACCAACCCGGGCAACCACCGCGCGTGTTGCTCCGGCGAGCCGAAGGAATGGATCGCCTGAATTGCAAGCGCGCCCTGCACTGACGCCAGGGAGCGAACGCCGGAGTCGGCGCGTTCCAATTCCTGCATGATCAGGCCATACCCTGTGTAGCTTACGCCTGCACAGCCGTGCTCCTTAAGATACGGAGCGTAAAAACGCAGCGCGCCCATTCGTGGAATCAAATGGTCGGGAAATTTGGCGGCGCGAAAACACGAAACTACCTCGGATAAGACTTCCTTCTGCACAAACTGCGCCACTCGGTCGCGGATGGAGCGCTCCTCATCCGTCAGAAGTTCTTCGATTTTATAGTAATCAAGCGAAGTCATATCGTGCGACTTGGCTAATGCGCGGCAGTTTAGCGGCTGCGGTACGCGAATACAACGGCCCCGCGATCCGCTGAAAAATCCTTCTACCTTTACGAAGCCAAACGGTAGCGTCATTGTGGCTGCTGTGGCCGTCACGTTTCATTCTTCACGTTTGAAGAAGCTTGTCTGCGCTTTACTGGCAGCTCCGCTGATGAGCATCGCGGCTGAAGACGCTGCCCATCAGAAAATTGCCGAGGCGAATCCTTCCGCCGGAGGTTTTGATGCTTCCACTGCCGAACGCTTCGCAAAGCTGGCGCTGGCGTGTGTCCATAAGGAATACCCGAACAAGATCAGTCACGTTCTGAACAGCGACGCCGACGTCGCGTCCCCATGCAAACTGACGCCTGCGTTTTGCGGATGTTACGACTGGCACTCGTCGGTGCACGGACATTGGTTGCTCGTGCGGTTATTGCGCACGTTTCCAGACGCGTCGTTCGCGAAAGCCGCACGCGACGCTTTGAAGGAAAGTCTCACCGCGGAAAATCTGAAAAAGGAAGCTGCATATCTGCGCGGAGAAGGCCGAGCGAGCTTCGAGCGGCCTTACGGATTAGCATGGTT
>Ga0306920_100003527_pt1 | contig 19865 bp, 21 predicted proteins | sample flu12Cox44000170_FD_204666 | JGI IMG/M metagenome (GOLD analysis project Ga0306920, IMG submission 204666) | Lab enrichment of tropical soil microbial communities from Luquillo Experimental Forest, Puerto Rico - flux4day.12C.oxic.44.000.170 (v2)... | ecosystem: Environmental > Terrestrial >... | reverse complement strand
TGGCAAGCCCGGCGCGCTCGCAGAAAGCGTACTCAATCCGCAGGGCAATGGGGAGCGGCTGCATTCGAAGGAGACTCGGCAGATCAAGCGTGGCGACATCGTCAGTTTCCGCTTGTCCGGTGCCGGCGGCTATGGGTCGCCCACAGAGCGTGATCCAGCAGCTATCTCAAGGGACGTGGCCGAGGGCTATGTGACCAAGGAGGCCGCAATGCGGGACTATGGCTGGTCTTCCGCCGCCGGTGGCGAATGATTGGCATGACCCCGGCCATGCTTCGCAGTGTTTTCGGGGCACTGCTCGAACCCTCTCGGCCGCGCAAGCTTCGTCGGCTATCAAGGGATGACCTGACTTGCATCATCCCAGTTATAAGCCCGCCCGATCGCTTCCAGCGCCCCGCCCGGTCTTCTCAGGAGAGCCATCTGCATTTTGCGAGCTGGCGAAGTATCTTGTTGTCACACGAGCGACCGAGCCCGGCCCGATGGAGAACTTGGATGTCAACCCTGTCCATTCCCTAATGCGCTTGGTGCACGCAGACGGAACAACAACGGCTCATGGCCCATCGAGGAACTCACAGCATGGGCCGCAGGCCACCCATGAGCAAGCGGCCGTTCCAGGTGATTTGCGGCCTTCCAATGATATTTAAGTTGACTATTTCGTAAGAGACATTGCCAAACGATTCGAGATGAGCCGGCCCGCCACATCCCGGCACCTCGGCGCGGTGCCCGATGCGATCCCGTTGCTGTTCGACGCGAGATATGCGCCGGTTGTTACGTGGTCAACAATCGGCCATCGCCAGACGCGAGCTCGAGACGTTCTGGGACGCGAGCCTGCGGTGCTTAAAGCGCGATCATCGGATTTGCAGCCGGCACCCAACGGATTGCGGTCCAATGCTTGGATGTTTACGCTGGCCGAGCGGTCCTTAGAGCTCATCCATGGAACTGGCAGGCACCAACTATCTCTATGCCGTGGCTACCATATCCGTCACGTTTGTCGGATTCTCCGCGTTGCTGCTGGTATTCCGCCAGACCATCGGCGGCAAGATGACGAACTACGATAGCCATTTCACAGTCTCGTTCATGCGGGCCGGTTTCATCGTCACCGGTGGCGGGCTGTTGCCGCAGCTGCTGGCGTTCTATGAGATGTCGCACACCTCCGTCTGGCGCGCGTCGAGCGCAATCATGGCCATCCCTATGTTGCTATTTGTTTCCACCACACCCAGGCGGCGTCGAGCGGCCACCAATGAGCCCATGCCGCTTTACGTTGGCCTTCTGCTTCTTCTTCAGTTATTTGCCGGAATTTGCTTGCTGGTCAATGCTGCCGGCTGGCCGACGCCACCCGGTCTTGCGCCGTTCGCGCTGGCACTGACCCTGATGCTATTCACAACCGGCATCGCCTATCTGATTGCGCTCGCGCGTGCTCTGCGGGAAAACCGCGATCAGGGCTAGTGCGAGCGGGCCCGTGCCGAGAAGGGAGCGAGGCTCCCGATCATCGGGTTGCTTGCCTGGGTCGTGCTGTGATTCTACGACCGATGGGTCGCCGCTTTGCGCAGCGGTTGCGGGAATTCGGCTGAACCGATGTCCGCACGATCGCGTTCGAATATCGCTGGCGCAGAGGCTAGCAGCAACCGTTTGGCTGCCGCGGAATTCGTGCGGCTCAAGGTCAATGTCATTGTCACGCACTCGATTGCGATTATGGGCAATGTCGGCGCCCCGGTTGCCGTCCTGAAGATGCATGAGGCCCAAGGAGCAGCCCGTGCGGTGAAGCGTCGGAAGCGACATTGAGCACTGCGGCGCTGACCCTTGAGCGCCTCGAAAGCTGGCCCAATATCACGGACTTTTTGCAGTGGCGACCTCGAGTCCAGGTCGCCGTCTTCGGATAAACAACACCCTGGCACAGGGGACACGAATGGCGAAACAATGCACTGATTCGGGAGTTCGGGGACCCGGTCTGACCGAGCAAACTCAAGGAGCAAAGCGGGCCGGGTTCTAGCAGGCCGAAGCGGAGCTGTTGTAGGAGGGGCGCTTGCCGTCGATGGCCTCTGCGATAGTGTAGAAATAAATCGCGATGCCACGGCCATGGCCAACGGTTAGGGGTATTCAAATGGAACTCATCGAGAACCGCACCTTCGATGAAATCCAAATCGGCGACAGCGCTAAACTCGAGCGCACGCTCAGCGAGCAAGACATCACACTCTTCGCCGTCATGTCCGGCGATATCAATCCTGCGCACGTAGATCCTGAATATGCAATGAGCAGCCGTTTCCGTGAGGTGATCGGCCACGGCATGTGGAGTGGCGCGCTCATCTCAACGGTCCTTGGAACCGTCTTTCCCGGACCTGGCACGATCTATCTCGGTCAGAACTTGCGCTTCCGGCGCCCCGTGAGAGTTGGCGACAGCATTCAACGCGTTCGAGATCGTGCCAACGGCAAACCCGCGGGAAGCCGTTGCTGTGGCCATCCGGCTCGCGCGAGAGGGCAGGATCGAAGGCATTATGAAGGCAAGCATGTCGACCGAGGAACTCATCGGTCAGGTCATTTCCACGACGAAGGGCTTACGCACTGAACGCCGCATTAGCCATGTGCACGCGGTGGACATACCCACGTATCCAAAGCCGCTGTTTATTACCGACTCAATGATCAACATCGCGCCCGGGCTCTCAGAGAAACGCGACATCTGCCAAAACGCCATAGAACTTGCGCACTGGCTCGGAATTCCGGCCCCAAAAGTGGCCGTGCTCGCGGCGGTGGAAACGATTAACCCCAAAATGCCCGCCACCATAGAAGCGGCTACCCTCTGCAAGATGGCCGAGCGCAGCCAGATCTGTGGCGGGATCCTCGATGGCCCGTTGACCGTTGATCATGCGGTCTCGCTCAAGGCTGCGGAGTACACCGGCATCCGCTCGCCGGTTGCTGGTCAGGCCGACATTCTCCTCGCTCCTGACCTGGAATCGGGCAATATGATTGCGAAGCAGCTCGCCTACCTTGCCGACGCGCTGTCAGCTGGCATCGTGCTCGGAGCGCGGGTGCCGATAGCGCTCACAGGCCGCGGTGATGATTGGCGTTCTTGGCTCGCTTCGGCTGCACTGGTGCAGCTCGTCGCACATATGTACCGCAAGGTCGCAGTCAGGGTGCCAGGCGTCCACTAACTGTCCGGCGCGCAAGCAGACGGGCCGCGCCGGAAGAGGAGAGAAGCCGTGTCACTCGGCGATGTGGCCCCAGAGGCGCAAAGGCTTGGCGGGGCGCACGCCACCACGCATTGCGGGCGATGCCCCAGCGATGGGTGGTATTTCAGACGAATGCGGCGCGGCGACCGCAACCCCGTTCGCGCTCATTGACGTACTGCGAGCCTCCGGGCATGACGCGCGCAGACTTGCTCGCGCGGCCTGGAACTCGGCTATGACGGGGGCGGCAGAAAAATACAGAGTAGATGAATGCGTCCCGTTGCCCCTTTTCGCATGCAAGCATGCATGCGGTTATCGAGGGACTCGCGGCGGGGGAAATCGGGAGGAACCATCACGCTGCCAAACTTAGTGGTGATGACCATCGTGGGTGGGGCATTGGCGCTGATCGGAGTAAGAACTTCGACCTTATCAACGGGAGCGCAATCCAAGCCGTGACAACATTCCATGGGATACCAATCGTGGGCAAGTACACTGTGAATACCCGCCCATAGTGCGATTGTTGCGCCGAGAAAGCGAAATAAGAGAACACCTACCTTGCCGCTACCATGATCGTTTTTCATGCACGTATCGCGCCGAACTCGAAATAACATCGTGCACAAGCTTGCTTTTGAGGCGCAGCTGCCGATATCGGGTCAAGTGACCATTTAGCAATGAGGGGTATCCTTAACCTGCACACCGGCGGACAACAAGGCTTTGGGCCCGCGGCCTCCAAACACTCATCGCCTCGGTGATGGAGCCGATTTCGAGCGCCGTCTTATGCGTATGTGTGCTGGAATTTCATTCGGCTCCGCACAGGCGTGGGCGCTCTCGTGCCGTTGTCGATCATTGCCGCCGCGACGCAAGCACCGGTCGGATCGCCCTTGAAGCACTGCACGGTGCGGCGATCCGACAGCTCGCGCTGCCGGCACGTGACCTCGACCGCTGCCGTCATTCCGTCCAATGGGGACCTGGGGCAGTTCCTTCCAGATAGCCCTTCAATCGATACATCAACTCACCCCACGTCGAATTGCACATTGCGAAGAAATCGGTCGCCGACTTCCAACCGCCATGCGTGAAACGCAACACGGAGCCGGCCGCCTCCGACGTGATCGTCCACGTCAGTGTGGTTCCCATCCATTCGGGATTGTCACCCTGGCAGCTCCAAACAACCTGGCGCTAGGTCGACCATGACGGTGGTCCGTTGGTGAAGGGCCGGTTGAATGGTCATCTTGCCAAGCGTCGTGGCGACTAGGCCCATGTATCCAGTGGACGGCCCGTTTCCAAGAAGGACTTGAGGCTCGACAGCACGCGCGGCCAGCCGTTCTCTATCTTGCGCTGCACATCCGACAAGGGCACAAGGTCGTCGTGCGTGACCGTCAGGCGTACCATGTCGCCTACCGGTTCAATTTCAATGGCAACCCGAGAATGTTTGGTCGGGTTCGCCGCATCGGCGACCTCACCCCACGTCAGCACCAGGCGTTTATTCGGTTCGCATTCCAATACGGTGCCGACCACCTTCACCGTGCACTGGCCGTTGCCGGCAACGTGTTCCCATTTCGAGCCGGGCTTCCAGTCGGACAGGTTTTCGTGCTTCCAGTACTGGCGTGTCAATTCGCCATCGAGCAACGCTTTCCAGACTTTCTCAGGGGAGGTGGCGATGTACGTTACGTAAACGAACTTTTCGTTTGCCATACTCCATTCCTTCCTTTTCGAGCTTAGCCTTGAAATTGTGCAGCGCCTCCAAGCGCTGCTCTTCGAATTTCCGTATCCACCGTGCATAGATTTGGTGGATCGGAACAGGATTGAAGTAATGCAGCTTTTCTCGACCTTGTCGCTGCACTGAAATGAGGTTGGCGGCTTCCAACAACTGTAAATGCTGCGTGACGGACTGCCGCGCCATGTCGAGTCCCGTGCACAATTCCCTCAATGTTTGCCCGTTCTTGGTGTGCAGGCGATCAAGCAACTCGCGTCGGCTGGGATCGGCCAGCGCCTTGAACACTCTGTCGATCTCCTTCGCGCCGCGTCGCATTACATGGCTCAATTTAGGCAGGTATCTACCTGCCTGTTTATAAGCAGGCAAGAACCTGCATGTCAACTGGATGGTAATCGGCGACCCCGCGTCTCTGTTGAAGCCGGCCGATCTGACCGCCATCACGAGTGCGGACGCCTGGCGACCCCAGCCCGTTGTTGCAATGATGATCCCGTTTGAAGCAATCGCGCGCGGCGACTGACGCTCGAACTCAGTCGCAATAGTTTGCAGCCTACGCCGCGAAATGCGGTCCCCTCATTCCGGCTGATGCGAGCGCTGGCTACGTCTCAGAATTTCAGCACTTCTCTTGAGCCTTCTGCCTGAAAGGCGCGATCAGAAGCGGCGAAATCCGCCAAGTCGCGGTTGGTCGAATCCTCGCGCAAATTCGCTTACATATGCTCGTGACCGCCGCCAGCGACTGCGAGTGCGCCGCAGCTGATCCTCATTGGCACGCGTGCAGCTCGGCTCGAATGGCTTGGCTGCTGGTAGCGCACGTCGCCTAGTTCCGGCCGCCTCTTTTGCTCATCTAACGCCGGCCCGAGCCGCTTTATCCTTGGAACCTACACGCGTGTGCCGGGGCGGGCGTAGGCGCTTGTTGACCCTTCCTGGACGTAAGTCTCGAGCACCGCTCCCGCCGCCATGGCGAGAACAAGCGCGACGAGCACAGCAGCGATGAACTCTCTCATCTTATCGCTCCTATTCGCGATAGTTCTCCACGCTACTGCGCGGCTACGTCGACGACGATGCGCATGGTCGGATCAATCAGTGCGAGCTTACCGTTCAGGGTCGCAAAGGTCAGTCCACTCAACTCAGGATACCGGGCGGTCACGGCGTCCGGAAGCGGCATCAATCCGCCGAGCGCCAGATCGGAAGGGATTTCGGCTCCCACAGCGGCCGTGACTTGCGCATTTGGTGCTGGACCTGATTTGCCAATCTCTGCATACAAGCTTGCCTTCTGCTCGGCACTGAGGTGCCTCAACCGGTAGCCGGCGGTCGCAAGCTGATCCTCCGCTGCCGTGCGGGCAGAGAACTTAGATGGTGCCGTATCAACATCGGTAAGCGCCCCTGGCGCCGTCAGCATGCCGTTGCTGAGGGCCGCAGCATTGGCATCGCTGCCAGGAACCTTTGCCGCTGGCTCCTGCGCAGCACTCTGCTCCGGTTTGTTTGGCGCCATCGCCGGTGGAACGGGCTCTTCCTTTTTTAAATCCGAAGCCTTGTCTTGGGTTTGAGCCGTTGCCGGTGGAATGGGATCTTGGGTTTGGGCCAAGACAACCGTGCCCATCAGAGCTAAGGTCAAGCCGACAGACCAGCATGCTCTTACCATGGGTTCTCTTTCCTTATTGCCAACCGGCGAGCCACCTCACGGCAAACACCAGCCCCCTTTCGATTGCCACTACTCGGCGGGGGCAGGACTGCCCTCGGATGCAGGCGGCTCCTGCACGCGACCTTTGGCAATCTGTTTCTCAAGCCAAAGGCTGTGGTGTTCACGGGCCCAATTCACGTCGACTCGCCCGTTGCCCATCGCCTCGAAGGCCCCCTCCATTCCGATCGTCCCGATGTAGATATGCGCCAGCATGATGGCGACGAAGATGACGCCCGCAACCGCATGCACCATCTGCGCGGTCTGCATCTGCGAGATGTCCGTTTCGTAGAATGGAAACATCAGGATATAACCGCTTACCGCCATCGTGCCACCGACCAGCACAACCACCCAGTAGATCATTTTCTGACCGGCATTGAACCGGCGGGCAGGAGGATGCTCATGCCCAAGGATGCCACCGCCTTCTCGTAACCAGCGGACATCCGCAGGCGTTGGGAAATTCCAGACAATCCACATGAGGAAGATGAGCACGACACCGAGGGTAAAGGGAAAGCTCGCATAATTGTGCGCGTATTTCGCCCACTGCGACCATTCGGTGAATGCCTCCGGTCCGATGTAGGGAAGGAGCAGCTCCTTGCCGAACGTGATATTCAAGCCAGTAATGGCCAGGGTAATAAAACACACCGCCGTCATCCAATGGACGAAACGCTCAAAGGCATTGAAGCGGACAATCGCGCGACCGTCGCGCCCGGACTCAATCCGGACCATGCCCCGGAACAGATAGAACACCACAAGCAAGACCAGCATTCCGAGAATGGCGATCCCCCCGATCCAATGTAGGGTGACCTCGTGGAATTGGCGCCAATCGCGTCCGGCGGGCTGTTGAATGACATAGGATTTGGTATCGGGGATGGACCCGCGCCCTTGAACCTTGTGGAGTTCCTTGAGGAGGTCCTGCTCCTTGACCGATTGAGCCGTCGGGTTGACGGAGGAGGGTTGCTGGGCTTGTGCAGGCGGACACAAGGCCACCAGGAAGCAAAGCGCCCAAACAGCGAGCATGGCGCCCAGGGGCTGATACCTTGCTATCATCTGACCTCCCGATCTTGTGCCGACCGGCTCGTCCGGGCGGATGAGTGCCAACGCCTACTGTCAGGTCGCAACCGTCTCGCGATAAGCTGTCTGCCAGCCCCAAGCACCTGAACTGTAGCCGCGCTTGATCACCCGTTCCTTGAAAATCTGGGCGATGATCTCACCGTCACCGGCCAGCAGCGATTTGGTCGAGCACATCTCCGCGCATAGCGGCAGCTTGCCCTCGGCGAGGCGGTTGCTGCCGTACTTCTCATATTCACTCTTGCTCAGATCGGCTTCGGGCCCGCCGGCGCAGAAGGTGCATTTGTCCATTTTGCCGCGCGAGCCGAAGTTGCCCACCCGCGGGTATTGGGGAGCCCCGAACGGACAAGCGTAGAAGCAATAACCACACCCGATGCACAGATCCTTGGAGTGCAGCACCACGCCGTCGGCGGTCGTGTAAAAGCAGCTCACCGGGCATACCGCTGCGCAGGGTGCATCCGTACAGTGCATGCAGGCCATGGAGACGGAGCGTTCACCTGGTTTGCCGTCGTTGATAGTGACGACGCGGCGCCGGTTGATGCCCCAGGGAACTTCATGCTCGTTCTTACAGGCGGTGACGCAGGCGTTGCATTCGATGCAGCGATCGGCGTCGCACAGAAACTTCATTCGAGCCATGGTCGTCTCCTCACGCCGCCGTAATCTGACAGAGGGTTGCCTTTGGTTCCTGCATGCCCGTCACCGGGTCGAAGCCGTAGGTAGTGAGCGTATTTACGCTTTCCCCGAGCACGATTGGGTCCGCTCCTCGCGGGTACTTTTCGCGCTGGTCGACGCCTTGGAACCAGCCCGCGAAGTGAAATGGACACCAGGTCACACCCTTGCCGACGCGTTCTGTTACCAGAGCTTTCATTCTCGCCCGCGGGCGGCTGTCGGCAGCGCCCATCACCCACACCCAGGCGCCGTCCTTGATCCCGCGCGCGGCCGCATCGGCAGGATTGATCTCGATAAACATGTCCTGCTGCAATTCGGCGAGCCACCTATTCGACCGTGTCTCCTCACCCCCGCCTTCGTATTCCACCAGGCGCCCCGATGAGAGAATCAGCGGGAATTCCTTGGCGATGCCCTTGTCGACGACTGCCTTCTGCACGTCGAAACCGACGTTTGGCATGCGGAACTGCCGCGCATTGGGCAGCGTCGGATATTGCGCCACCAACTCCGGGCGTGGCGTGTAAATGGGCTCGCGATGAACCGGGATCGGATCGGGCAATCCGAATGCGTTGGCGCGCGCCTTGCCGTTCCCGTATGGCACGCATCCGTGCGTGATCGCCACGCGCTGTATGCCACCGGAAAGGTCCAGCGACCATGAGACTGCGTCCGGGTTGGCCGGATTGATCCGCTGGATGGTCGCCAGCTCCGCCTCGCTGAGATCTTTGTCCCAACCAAGTTTTTTCAGCACGCCCAGCGTGAACTCAGGATAGCCGTCCTTGATCTCCGAGTCCTTGGAGTAGTAGCCGTTCCCAAGCAAGCTCACCTTACGGATCGTGCCGTCGGGCAGTTTCTCCTCTCGCTCTACGCCGAACCGAGCGCGGAACGTCCCTCCACCCTCCTTGACCGGCAGATTGGTGTTATAGAGAAGCGGTGTTCCAGGATGCTTGAATTCCGGCGTGCCCCAGCAGGGCCAAGGCAGACCGTAGTAGTCGCCCTTGGCAGGACCCGCCATGGCCCTCTGGGTACGCATGTCGAAGTCCTTTTGATTGGCCATGTGCGTCTTCAGCCGCTCCGGCGACTGACCGCAATATCCCGTCGACCAACCGCCTCGGTTGATCTCGCGCAATATATCTTCCGCGACCGGGACGTTGTCCTGCACCTTTATGTTCTTGAACATCTGGTCGGCGAAGCCAAGCTTCTTGGCGAGCAGGTACATGATCTCGTTGTCGTTCTTCGACTCGAAGATCGGCCTGACGATCTGCTCACCCCATTGGATGGCCCGGTTCGACGCGGTGCGCGATCCATCGCATTCGTAGCTGGTCGCCACCGGCAGCAAATATGTGCCGTCCTTGCGATCGGATAGCACCGACCACGTCGTCGGCACCGGATCGGCGACCACCAACAGCTCAAGCGCTTCGATGCCTTTGGCCGCCTCAGGCATCCGCGTGACTGTGTTGCCGCCATGGCCCATGACGAACATGGCCTTCAGGTTATCGCTTTGGGAGACTTGCTCCTTCGGCAACAGCGTTGCATCGAACCAACGGGTCGACGGGATACCCGGAGTTTCCATGATCTTCTTGTCGGCAAAACGCGACACCATCCAGTCGTACTCTACCTCCCACACGCGGCACCAATGCTTCCAGGCGCCCTCGGCAAGGCCGTAGTAGAGAGGAAGGGTGACGATATCGAGCCCGAGATCCGTCGCACCCTGGACATTGGTGTGGCCACGGAAGATATTGGCGCCGTTGCCCGGTCCACCGACGTTGCCAGTGGCAAGCAGGAGAATGCAGCTCGCGCGCACGTTGGCCGTGCCAACCGTGTGCTGAGTCTGGCCCATGGCCCAAATGAGGCACGAGGGTTTTTGCTTTGCGAACATCTCGGCCACGCGCTTGAGCTGCTCGCCCGGCACCCCTGAGACGCGCTCAACTTCTTCGGGTGTCCACTTCTCAACTTCTTTGCGTACGTCATCCATGCCGTAGACGCGTTGTTCGATGAACTCCTTATCTTCCCAGCCATTCTTGAAGATGTGCCACAGCATGCCCCAGAGCACGGGAATATCCGTGCCGGGCCGCAAGCGCATATACTCCGTCGCATGCGCCGCCGTGCGGGTCAGGCGCGGATCGGCGACAATGAAGTTCGCCCGGTTCAGCTCCTTGCCCTCGAGCAAATGCTGCAGCGAGACCGGATGCGCCTCGGCCGGATTGCCGCCGAGGAAGAGCAGCGTCTTGCTGTTGCGGATATCCGTATAGCTGTTGGTCATCGCACCGTAGCCCCAGGTGTTGGCTACGCCGGCGACCGTGGTCGAATGACAAATCCGTGCCTGGTGATCCGAATTATTCGTGCCCCAGAAGGCCGCGAGTTTGCGATTGAGATAGGCGGCCTCATTCGTGAATTTGGCCGAGCCCAGCCAGTAAACGGAATCGGGACCCGACTTCTCGCGAATCTGCATCAACTTGTCGCCGATTTCGTCGATCGCCTGTTCCCACGCGATTTTCTGCCATTGACCGCCCGCGAGCTTTAGCGGATAGCGCAGTCGACGCTCACCTTGCACGATTTCGCGCGTCGCGGCTCCTTTCGCGCAATGCGAGCCTCGATTGATCGGGCTCTCCCATCCAGGCTCCTGCCCGACCCACACGCCGTTTTCAACCTCCGCAATGACCGTGCAACCGACGGAACAATGCGTGCAAATGTTCTTGCGCAACACCGCCTGGGAGGGTGCCGATCCCGCGGCCTGGGCTTTGCGCACGCCCGCGAGGGGAAGCGCGCCGAGCACGGAGAGACTGCCGGCAGCAAGCCCGGAGCGGCGCAGGAAAGAACGCCGATCGACCACGCCGCCGGATTGGCTGGCGAGGGCCGCGGCCAAAGCGCCGCGATGTGCTTGGCGTTCGCTCTTTTTGATGAGCACGGTGTGACCTCCGTCAGCTTGGATACCTGTTCACGCGGTAGTAGGCCTTCACGTGGTCCGTCTCTTTGTAGCGGGCCTTGCGCTTTTCATTGTCGGTCTCGCTGTCGGCCTTGGCGGGGGTACTGAGGGCGCCGGCAGCGGTGGCTGCGGCGCCAGCCCCGCCCAAGGTGCGAAGGACATCGCGACGATCCATCTTTACGCCGTCTCGGCTCCGCATCGTTTCCTCCCTGGTGGCCCAGGCACCGCTCAGGACGGCAGCGCGAAGGCTTCTGTCTCGATAGTCATGAACACGCGTCCGAGCGCGCCAACGCGGGCATAGAAATCCGCCGATTTACTGCGCTCCAGATCCGCGAAAAAGCGCGGCATCCAAGGAGCGACGTGCTTCTCGAAGACTTGCCGGTCCGTTCCGGGAGCTCCATAGGTCCGAGCCGCCAATCCGGCCATGATCTCACACAGGATCGCGGCATGGTCCTCGGGCTCGGACTGAGCCTCGGTCTTTTCAATGCCGATGCGTTTCAGATCCGCGCGTAAGCGGGCCAGAGGCCGTTCGTGGAGAAAGCCGGTCAGGTAATAGGACCCGTAGGGTAACAATTCGCTGCGGCCAACGCCGATGAAGAGACGGAAGAACTCCCGCTCGACATCCCTTGCGTTGGTCCTGGTGGCCGCTGCTGCAAGCTCCGCGTGCGCCGCGCCCAGCGGCGTCGCATCGCCGCTTAAGCCAGACAAACGCCGTAAGAAATTGGCGTCCGGACTTTGTGCGAGCAGCGTGGCAAGCAGCGCATATTCGGCGGCACGGGCGTTGTCGGTTGCATCAATCGGGGCCGCTGCCTGGCGGCTGAAGAGGTCTGGCCGCAGCACCGCGCGCTCGATCCCCGTGGCGTCTTCCACCGCCGCCACCCGCTCTGCGGGCACGCGATCCCAATTCGATACCGATGGCTGCGCGATGCCGATGCGCCGAGCGAGTTCGCTCACCCCCCCAACGGCGCGAATTGCCTCCTCAAGGCCGCTGTCACGCATCGCGATCGACTCGCCGGCTGCGCCAAGTGTACGCAGCTGTCCATCTTACGACGGATTGGGACGCTAGCTGGTGGGCACTCCGCCCGTCAATAGGTGGCGGCTAGGGTCGCGAAGATGTGCGCTCGCGGGAAGCCGGTGAAGGCTACGATGGCATCGCGCCCCCATGCTTTCGCGGCTTGCCAGATGGCTCTTGGGTGTTTGCAAGTGCGCTATCTTCATGTTGCAGCGCACGCAACGGTTTGCGATCGCTTGCCCGTGGCTGCCCGCGGTCCCCGCAGGTCTGTGCACTTGTGTCGGCAGCTTGCGGCGCGCCAATACCCGGCTCGCCCCCAGGAGGCGGCGTCACCTCGCCTTCGCGCACATGGCCCTTGCGCACATGGCCCTCGCGCAAGCCCTCCGCTTCCTTGCGCAACTCTCCAAGTGCCTGTGCGACCAGACGTTGAACGTCATCGCTCGGTCCCAGCCGTCCGAAGCCCGGAATCGTCTCCGGGCGGGCAAAGTCCCACTGATTCTCTGCAATCTCGATGAAATCGCGGATCGCTGGATCGCTGGACCAAGCTTGCCGCAAGGCGGCGCGGACCAGCGCCGCGGGCACGCCTTTTTGCAGGAAGGCGCCGATGTCGCTGCCGGCAACGATCGACTCTATTGGCGGCAGGCTGCCCACATCAAAGGGGCCTGCAGGCGCTTCTGTGTTTGAGGCATTTTTCTCATCCACACGCGCTTCGCCAACGCCGACAGTTGTCTTTGTTGCGCCTTCGCGACCGAGTGACGCACGCTGGCGCTTTAGTCGCGACCAGCGCGACAGCACGTTTTCGGGCTCGCTCATTCGATCTCCCCATGATGCGCTTTGCGGCGGGCAAGCGCTTGGAGTTCCGGACGGTCCCGCTCGCGCTTGACGAACGGCCGAGCCACGTCGTGCTCGGCCACGAACCGTTCCAGCTGCCGGCGGATCTCGGGAGGCATCGGAACGGCTTCCACGAGATCGGTGCCTGCTTCCGTGGCTGCCTCGCCCTCGGCGGGATCGGCGGTCACGGTAACCAAGCTATATGGCGGGTCCCCGCCGGTCGGCCGCAGGACGACCCATAAGCTAGCTACCCCCAACGCGAGGTTATCTCGGTAATTCGCCGCTTCCGTGCGATACAGCTCGACCGTGGCCGAGCCGGCGAAGAACTTGTTGGTCTTGCCCTTCAGTCCGACCGGGGTCCATGGAGCTGCCGCGACCTCGCCAGGCAGAATATCAATCGGCCGCCACGTGTAATCGAGCCAGGGGCTCTGCGCCTTGCTTCGTTCGACCAAAACGCCAACCGGGATCGTGACGAGGGCAAGCGGCTTCAACTGACGGCCTCCCACTCAGATAGAGGTAAACCCGTGATCAGGTTTTGTGGTTTCAAACGCAGCGTTTTGTCGGGTGCCATGGCCGCAATCAGATACACCGGCTCCCCACGCAGCTTTTCGAGCACGGTCGTGCAGTCGGCAAAGATCAACCGGTAAAGACCGATCACGCTTGACCTCGTCGCATTGCCAATCTCTTCACCCTCCCAAAGGGCATCGCCAATCAGCGTGCCCTCCACATTCAACCCGACATACCAGCAAACGCTTACGTCACGCAGCTCGGCAAAGGGTTCCACGCTGACATCCAGCGCCAACAAGTGCAACACCCAGCGTGCGATTGCCTCGCCGAGCGCGGAAAGACCCCGCCTGTTGGCGGTAAGATCGAGCGCCATATCGAAGCAATCGCTGCGTTCCCAATACGAGGCGCTGTTTTCGTCGTTGAGCACGTCGATTTGCGCGGCTGCCGGCAGTCCCAGCATTGACACCAGCGGCGAAATCGGCCTGGTGCCAAGGCCTGAGATTGTTTCCTCGTCGGCGGCTACCAGCGATCCATTATGGATTGTCAACCTTTGTGGTCGGAAAAAGAGTTCCGCGGCGCGCACGACAAAGGCATCGTTGCAACCATCAAGAGCATTTCGAAGGATCAGGTGCACCAGCTGGTTCAGAAAGAGATGGGGAATCTTCCTGCCTTTGCGCACAATGTCGAGGTAGGCAGCCTCGACCGTGCGATGATGCAGAAGATGATCCCGCAGTTGGATCAGCAGCTCCCAATTTTCACGGGCATCGGGGTCAACAAGTTCCGCGATCTGCGCAGGGGTCACCGGTTGTGTCGGATCTTGCAACAGCGCCGCGTGCAGACCCTGCTCAGCCGCACACGCGTCGCGGGGCGGCGCGATCTCCGGCCGAGCCAGGTATGCCTTCAGGAACTCGTCGGTAACCACCAGCATCCCGAATGCGTCGCGATCCAACAAGTGGTGACCACTCGATTGCCAGAAATCGCGCACGGCAGTCATCGAGGCACCCTTTTGGCGAGACTTGCCAGATCAATCTCTTCCGCGGGTTCCTCGTCCTCACCCGACGTATGCAAGAATGCGTAGGCGCGTGTCGGTCTATTGGCGGCGGGCTGGAGCGAGCGAAAGCTCTCTCGTATCGATCCGCCCTCGGTCGTGCGGGAGACAGCTGCGAGCATGCCGCTTGGCTGATCGGCGAGCGCGACAGCAAAGTCGATCTCCTCCTCGGCCGCAACGCGCGCAATCGCCAAACTAGGCGCGCCGAAATGCTCCACAAGGCGCTCTGCAAGCGTGTCCACGGCGCGCGCACGCTCTGTCTCCGTCGCCTCAACAATCTGGACCAAGGTCGACCAGCCGAGCGTGTCAATCCCAAGGAAACCGCTGCGGAATGCGGCGCGGGCTTTGCCCTTGAGCCTGCTGGGATCGACGCTTGCGAACACGAAGGCACCCGAAACGGCCCATTCGCCGGGTTGCGCGGCGTGCTCGAACACGAACGTGTCGGAGGCGTCGAGGCGAATGGTGCGTAGGGCCTTCATCGGCGCCGCCTATTGCTGCCGTCGTCAAGCCAGGTTGGAGAAGCCAGCGCTGCCAGCAGCGAGTGACGCTCGGGCTCGTTTCTACCGCGCCATTGCATCAGGAGATCGCCATTCTCGACAATCGTCGCCGTGGCGCCCTTCTCGGGGACCAACCGTCGCACATAGTTGCGAGCGATGGCATCGAAACCCAGTGACTGCCAGGCATCGATATTCGACATCAGATGCCGGGCAAAGCTTTCGATAAGGCGCTCGGAATTGAACTCCAAGAAGCCCTCGTCTTCCAGAGCTGACACCAGAGAATGTACGCCTTCAACGCGCCCCAGAGATACCGTTCGGATCAAGCCGCCGAAGACGATCCAATCGGGTACGCGATCCTCGCTGGAGACCGTCGACCAAGCGAGCCGCCCGCCGCCAACCAAGCCGCCATCGACATGGATCGCATCGGGCCAGCGGAAGGTGACGGGACGGCCGGGAGGGGCCTGCGCGGTGAGGGCATCAGCAAGAGCGTTCAATCCCACATAGAAGGCGCGGCGGGCCAACCGAAGAGGTTCATCGGGCTCCAGTACCGTGGCAAATTCGACCACATCGAAGCGACCGACATAGACAAGCGTCCCGGCGCCTTCGTGGGCAGCCAGGCTCTGGGCTTGGAGGAACGCCTCGCCGACTTCCCTGAGCTTGACCGGCCGAAACGGGGGCGGAAGGTCTATTGCGACCTGCGCTGCTCGCCCACGACTGGCCATACCACCACCTACCGGACTGCCCGGATTCGCGCTTTGTTGTGGGTCTCATTATAAGACACTATAGCTCTGTGCCAAATGGCTGGTGGGAGCGAAAGATAAGGTTATGCAAACATGCCGAGTGGCGTCCGCAGAGTGCTAATTTGCTCGTGCGAAGACACGATGCCGCTTGTCTCCGATGCGGTGCAGTGCGGCTGCCGTGGCGCAGAGCTCTCAGCAGCACGTCAATTGTGCCGCGCCGAGGTTGAAAGGTTCCGATCCGCGGCCGGCGAGCCTGAGCCGCTGACGGTCGGCTGCACCCAGGAAGCTCCGCTCTTTACCGAGCTAGCGGCAGGGCTGCATGAGGACCGCCCCGTCACTTACGTCAACCTTCGCGAAACCGCCGGGTGGTCAAAGGACGCGAGCAAGGCTGGACCAAAGATGGCGGCCCTGATCGCCGCCGCACAAGAACCTCTTTCGGAAGTGCCCTTCGTTACTCTCGAAAGCGCCGGCGTGATCCTCATCTACGGTAGCGACGAGCGTGCGGTCGAGGCGGGAGCACTCTTGCAGGAACATCTCGATGTCACCGTCTTGATCAAGCCGCCCGCCGCGATTGCCCCACCGCGTTCGCGCGACTTTCCCGTCGCCAAGGGCACGGTTGCATCAGCCAAGGGACATCTTGGCGCCTTTGAACTGACCATCAATGACTTTGCCCAGCCCGTACCTTCGTCGCGGGCAATACTGGATTTCGGACCCGCGCGCGACGGTGCTTTGTCGCGCTGCGATGTCATTCTGGACCTTTCCGGCGGGATAGCGCTCTTTCCTGGCGTTGGCCTCCGCGACGGATATCTGCGAGCAGACCCCAACGATCCCGTCGCGGTCTTGAAGACGGTTCTTAAGGCGCGCGATCTGGTCGGCACCTTTGAGAAACCCCGTTACGTCACGTTTACCCAAGAGCTCTGTGCTCATTCCCGCTCACGCATTATCGGTTGCGCGCGCTGCCTCGACGTCTGTCCGGCGGGCGCCATCGCGCCGGCTGGCGATCACGTAGCCGTCGACGCCAATCTGTGCGCGGGTTGTGGGCAGTGCGCGACCGTCTGCCCCACTGGTGCTGCCGGTTATGCCCTCCCACCCGCCGATGTGCTGCTCCGCAAATTGCGCACGCTGCTCGGCACCTACCACGAAGCCGGCGGGGAAAGTCCCATCCTACTCGTGCATGACGATGCGCATGGCACGGAGCTAATCAGCGCCCTGGCTCGCTTCGGTGACGGCCTTCCGGCGAATGTGCTGCCCTTTATGGTCAATGAGGTGACACAGATCGGGCTGGAGGTGATCGCTGCCGCGTTCGCCTACGGCACATCGGCCATGCGCCTTCTTCACCGCGCCCGGCCGCGGCACGATACCGCCGCCTTGGGGCAGACCCTGGAATTGGCAGCACCGATTCTCACCGGGTTGGGGCTCGGCGCGCAAAGGATAGCCATCATAGCCACCGACGACCCTGACGCGCTCGGGGCCGAACTTAGGAGCATTCCGCCACTGGAATCCGTTCCGCACCCGACCACCTTCCTTTTCGCTGGGGCAAAGCGCGAGCTGTTGCGCTTTTCTCTGCGCGAACTGCACCGCGCGGCCGCCGCTTCTGTCGACCTGATCGCTTTGCCGGCGGGGGCCCCGTTTGGATCCGTCGAGATCGACGTCGACGGCTGCACTTTGTGTCTCTCGTGTGTGGCTGCTTGCCCAACGGGTGCGCTGTCGGAGGATTTCGACCGGCCACTGCTGCGGTTCGCCGAAGACGCCTGCGTGCAATGTGGACTATGCAAGGCGACCTGCCCCGAGAAGGTCATCTCGCTCAAACCCCAACTTGATTTCCGCGCCGCAACGGCCCCAGCACGCGTCCTGAAGGCAGAGGAGCCATTCTGCTGCATCCGCTGCGGTAAGCCGTTCGGTGTCAGAAGCACAATCGAACGCGTGACCGCAAAACTCGCAAATTCACATTGGATGTTCAAAGAATCCCGCAAGCGGCTCGAAGCCATCAAGATGTGCGAGGACTGCCGCGTTGCGGTCATTTCCGCAGAGGACTTTGACCCATACGGCGCACCTCAGCGGCCCGCGGTGCGCACCTCAGAGGATTATCTGCGCGAGCGTGAAGAAAAAAAGCGCAAGGCAAACGAACCCAAGTAGCACCTCAAGGCTTGGTCGTCGCTCTTTTCAGGAACTCAACGAGGGCCCGGCGGTCTTCAGCAGAATCGATGCGCTGCTCGGGCATCTTGGTGCCGGGTGTATAGGCGGTGGGGCCGATTTCAAATAGCTTGGACAACGTCTCGGGCGTCCAGACGATATCAAGCTTCTTCAGCGCCGGTGAGAAGTTATAGCCCGGCAAGGTCGCGATCTTGCGCCCAAATATTCCTCGCAGCGACGGGCCGGCGCGATTGCCTCGTTCGAAACTCAACGTGTGGCAGGCAACGCAGGCGCGAAACACCTGCGCTCCGGCATCCCCTGGATAGGCGGCAAGGGGATCATCGGGTGGGGCGAGCAGGGTAGCCCCGACGGGTCCGCCCGACCGAATGCTCCAGTGACGGATGATGCCGTCGCCGCCGCCGGTGAGCAAAGTAGAATTGTCCGGCAAGAAGGTTGCCGACCATACGGGCAGTCCTCGGCCGGCGAGGGCGCGCACCACCGCGTGGCTTGGGCGCTCGATCACCATTATGTCGCCCTGGATGCTGGCGGCGGCAACCCATCTTCCGTTCGGCGCTAGGGCGAGGGCACTAATGGGCGCGTCCGCTCCTCCGACCTGGCCCCTGCGCTGTCCCGAAGGCGATATGAAATAGACGTGGCCGTCGGCGGCTCCAGTTAGAATCTCACCATCGATGGCGACGGCAACGGTGTTGAGGGGAGCCGGCAGGGTAACGATGGTCGGAGGGTCGTTGCGAGTGATGGGCCAGATGCGGAGCGAAGCATCGTACCCGACCGTCACGAGTGCGTGCCCGTCGGGCATGAAGGCGAGGCCATTCACGTTCTGCCGGTGTCCCTCGAGTATCCGCCACTCTTTTCCGTCGACCGTCCACAACCGTGCCGTCTGGTCCCACGCGCCTGATGCTAGCCAGGCGCCATCGGGAGATGCCGCGAGCGCCACGATCGGACCGTGATGGCCCTCAAGAACTTGCACTGGCGCCTCCTCACCTGGGCGCCAGATGGCAATGCGCGCGTCCGCGCCGGCCGTAGCCATGCGGCCGTCCTTCAGAAATGCCACGGCGTTCACCGCGCCGTCGTGAAACCTCAATACTGATTCCGCGGTGTCCGACGCGAGCGACCAGACAATGGCAGAAGTATCAAAGCTTCCCGAGATCGCACTTTGGCCATCTGCAGAGACGGCTACGGCGCGCACAGGTCCACCATGCCCGCGCAGCTGAGCATGGGTAGGGCTCGCACCGCACATGAGCGCCAGCAGTGCTGCGCATAGGGGACGCACGACGTTCGCTTTCTGCCCTGAGGTCATGCACCTTCAGATACCGCTCCCACCATTAGTGCGCCGGATAGCTTTGGTTGGGAAGGTCTTTGGCATCCTTCATCATCTTCATGACATCGATGGGGGTAGACTCACGCACAACTGCACCAGTTCGCCTAGCACTGGAGCTGATCGCCATCATGCTGGCCACGGTGACTGCAGCCGTAATAACAGCGGTCGCGAGGACGATAGAGATTTGGCGCATCTTGCTCTCCTCTCAGAGACGTTGAGCATCAATCCCCTACAGCCAAGCTTCAGAGTCTCGCCGCCTCTAAAGCTCTCCTGGGGCAACCATGCGCTCCTCACAGAAATCCTGCTGTGCCCTGCGGAACACCCCCCGCCATCGACCGCCGTCTCAACCCCTCCCTAGCGTGCGAGCGCACGGATTTTTATTGGGATAGGGTGGTGCGGCCACGGATGTTCCCATCGCCGCAAGTGAGCGCAACCTCAACGTTGCCTGCGGTCTTGTGCGCCGCTGCATTGAACCTTGCAGCCAAGCCAATCGGGGCTCACCCGGAATTCGCGGTGAGCCAACTTCTCGGGCTCCCTCTTGCTTGGGCTTG
>Ga0306920_100003524_pt1 | contig 19868 bp, 19 predicted proteins | sample flu12Cox44000170_FD_204666 | JGI IMG/M metagenome (GOLD analysis project Ga0306920, IMG submission 204666) | Lab enrichment of tropical soil microbial communities from Luquillo Experimental Forest, Puerto Rico - flux4day.12C.oxic.44.000.170 (v2)... | ecosystem: Environmental > Terrestrial >... | reverse complement strand
GCAACAGCACGATATAGAGCGGCAAGATGTTGGCGTTCTCGAGCTGATGGAGGAGCGCCAAAATGGCGGCGGTCGTCTGCAGCGGGTTAGACACCACCACGTCGGCATCTTCCAGGAGATCGTCTTCTTTCCACAGCGCAGCAGCGCCGGCGAAGATGGCTACGATCAGCAACGAAATCAGGATCTGCACCCAGTAAATCGTGAACGCCCGGCGAAGCACGGCGCGTATCGCCCCGATGGTCTCTCCGTCGAAGAAACGCGTGCCGTAGGCGACCGCGACGGATACGCCGGATAGGAATACGAACAGCTCGGCCGCATCCGAGAAGCCGAAGTTTTTCTGCGTCACGTGCTGAAATACGTTTTCCGGCACGTGGTCAATGAATATCGTCAACAGCCCAAAGCCGCGCCAGAAGTCGATGCCGTCGATGCGTTTTGCCGGAGCCGCCATGTTCCCCCGATTTCATCGATCGCCCCTGATAACAGTCATTCATCTTGACCGATGGTGAAAATGCGACGGTCCTCGGGCCGTCACATGGCCTTGTGGTCAAGGCGCAACCCCGACAGGAATTTCTGTTAAACTGTGTCCGAACGGCAACAGATTCTGGTGCCCGGAATCAAGTTTCGCTGACACGGTGACCTTTCGTTCCCGAAAATCCCATCCGGCGCGGATTCGCGCTCGTTCATCATCCTGCGCGACGCTCGCATTAGTGCAGACTGATTCCGAGCCCGATCCGCCCTGACGCGAGAAGCCTCCCGCTAACTTGGATCGCGACAGAGATACATCGCCATGGGTAAATATCTCGACATCCTCGCCCGGGCGGAGGCGTACGACAAAAACGACCGAAACGACAAAAGCCCCGCTCTGTCCGGGACGGTTGTCCACGAATCGGCCCCGCCGATCCCCTTTGGTCGTTTAAGTCGTTTTGGTCGTATCCTCTCCGCACTTGAGGCGCGACGTCCACATCGACCGCTGGCAACTCGCGGTTCAGGACGGCAGCCGCTTCCTCGCGCAGTGGGGCGAGCAAGCGGAGGCCCTTGGCTGGACGATCAAGGACTTGTTCGGGTTAGTCACCGTGCCGGAGCACGCCAAGCCGAGTTTTAATCGGGTGTCCCGCTACGATGAGACCGGCCTCATCTGGCTGCTCGGCGGACGCCGGGTGGTGGCACTGACCGAAGGCACGGCTGCAATCCAAAATCCGGCGACCGGGTCAGTCACGATGTACGGGCGTTTCGATAAACCCGCGCTTGGACCATTGGGCGACAGCCTGGAAGACTTTACGGAGGGCCTCCGATGAGCAAGGGACCGTGTGCCTTCCGTCAGCGAGACCTAACTAGAGCTGTTAAGGCAGTAATCGCGGCTGGGCTGCGCGTGGCTGGCGTGAAGGTCAGTGCACAAGGCGATATCGAGGTTGTGACCGGCGACGAACGAGTGCACGATTCGCCGCCGCAGGGAGGGAACGAATGGGACGGCATCTAATGCGTCGGCCGCCGAAATTCGTGCACGGCTTTATCGACCGGCACGGCAAGCCGCGCTTTTACTTCCGCCGCCCTGGCTTCAAACGGGCGCCCTTGCCCGGTCTGCCGTGGTCACCCGAGTTCATGACCGCATACGAAGCCGCGTTGGCCGATCAGCCGTTGCCGGTCGGGCTCAGTCGAGCGCGTCCCGGAACCATGCTGGCAGTGGCAATCAGCTACTTCGCCTCCGCTGAATTCCGCACGCTTAGGCTGTCCACGCAAAGGGCCTATCGGTGGACGATCGACCGAATCTGCAGAGACCACGGTGACAAACGGGCCGCGGAGCTGCGGCGCGAACACATTGTCAGGCTGATGGCGGCTCGGGCCGGGCAACCAGCCGCCGCCAACGCGCTGCGGATAGCGTTGCGGGTCATGATGAAGCACGCCATCGACATCGGCCTACGCGCCGACGATCCAACCCGCGAGGTGAGAGCCATCCGCGTCAAAACGGGGGCCACCATACCTGGACCGAAAGCGAGATCGAACAATTCGAGCGATATCATCCGGTAGGTTCCCGCGCGCGATTGGCGTTTGCTCTCCTACTTTATACCGGGCAGCGACGCGGCGACGTGCTCCGCATGGGGGCGCAACATATTCGCGACGGCGCCGTTTACGTGAGGCAGGAGAAGACCGGCATCGAACTCGCGATCCCGCTGCATCCGGACCTTGCGGCCATCATTGCTGCGGTGCCGCGGGACCACCTTACGTTCGTGGTCACTAGGCTCGGCGGCCCCTTTCAGGGATCGGCATTTAGTCGGTGGTTCCGCCAGCAGTGCGAAGCGGCAGGATTAGAAAATTGTTCCGCGCACGGTCTTCGCAAGGCTGCGGCCCGACGATTGGCGGAGGCGGGCTGCACCGCACACGAGATCGGAGCGATTACCGGCCACGCGAGCCTTACGGAACTTGTGCGGTATACCAGGGCGGCCGACCAGCGCCGCCTTGCGGAGGCGGCAATGACCAAAACCCGAACATCTGCTGGCAAACCTAACCATAAGTTTGCCAATAATCTTAAAAAGGCATTTACCGCCAAAGGCTCAGTATAAATGTCACGATAGGACACGATTTGTTGCGCATTTCGGCCGCACTCGGTCGCCACTTCCATGATGCGTAAACGCGCCAAACAGACGAACTGGTAAGAGTTCCCACGGAGCAGAAAATGACCAAGAACAATGCGGCGCTTTCCAAGAATAACGCCTGCCGCGACGAATCGAATCTCGACAGCCGCTATGGCCAAATCGGAATATCTGCGGTTGCCGCGGCGCTGCCGTACCAAAGCGACGTCAAGAACCCGGCCTACGCACCGGCCGTTCATCGGTTGGATAAGTGGATCGCTGACAAAGCGGCCTGATCGCCTCGCGCGGACCGCTGCCGGCTCTCCCGCAAGCATTCCCCTGCAACATTAACTCTGACGCTCGCTGCACGGGCCCTGGCCCCGCCGCTGCTCATTGTCCTTGCAACGTGAGCCCCGGTTGGGCCATCACTGGCGCGACCGGGGTCGTTAGAGCGCGCATCGCTTGCTGGCGAGGCGGGTGCGCAGGGTTTCGCGGAGGGGTCATGCTGTGGGTCTATGTCCCGCGCGGCGCATCGCTCGAGCGCGTGCCGGTCACGTCGAATGTCGACGTGCCTGACAACGCGATTTGGTTCGACATGGTCAACCCCACCCTCGAGGAAGATAAGCTCGTCGAGCGTCAAGTCGGCGTGGCCGTTCCCACGCGCGAAGAAATGCAGGAAATCGAGGTCACGAGCCGGCTATATGTGGAAAATGGCGCCCGCTATATGACCGCGACGCTGATGTGTCAGTCCGACACTGCCGCGCCGAAGACGACGCCGGTGACCTTCATCCTGTCCGGCCATCGGCTGATTACGGTGCGTTACGACGAGCCCCGCCCGTTCATGATCGTCGGTAACAAGCTCGCCCGTGTTTGTCCCCCGGAGGTGACGGGGGAATCGGTATTGATGGATCTGCTCGACGCGGTGATCGATCGTGCCGCGGACATTCTGGAACGCATTGGTTCCGAGGTGGATCAGATCTCGCACGATATTTTCGAGCCCGAGGCCGGGGGCGCTGATCGCACACGAAGCTACAACGATATTCTCAAGGCCATCGGCAAAAAAGGCGACCTCGCTTCCAAGGTGCGCGAGAGCCTGGTGTCGATCGGACGCCTGCTGCTTTACCTCGCCAACGAAGCCGATAGCATGCGCTGGGCGAAGGAGCCGCGCGCTCAACTTCGCGGCATGCAGCGCGACGTGCACTCATTGTCCGACCATGCCGCCTATCTTTCCAACAAGATTCAGTTCCTGCTCGATGCCATGCTAGGGGTAGTCACCATCGAGCAAAACAATGTCATCAAGATCTTTTCAGTCGCGGCCGTGGCGCTGATGCCGCCGACGCTGATCGCGTCGATCTACGGTATGAATTTCAAGAACATGCCCGAGCTCGATTGGCAGCTGGGCTATCCTGTCGCGGTCGTGATGATGATAGTCGCAGCCGCGCTGCCGTACTTCTTTTTCAAATGGAAGAAGTGGCTCTGAGCTAAAGCAGCATCATTGAAGATCACGCTCCGTCATCCGGCCTTCGCCATCAGACGTGCTGGCCGCCATTGATGTGGATCTCGGCGCCGTTCACATACGAGGACGTGTCGGTGCAGAGCACATAGATGATCTTGGCGACTTCATCGGGCGTGCCGAGCCGGTGCATCGGAATTTGATGGGCTACGATTTCCGAGGTTCCCGGAGAGAGAATTGTGGTATCGATCTCGCCTGGAGCGATGGCATTGACGCGGATGCCGAGCGGACCGAAGTCGGCGGCCATCTCGCGGGTGAGCGCCGCCAGCGCGGCCTTGGAAGTGGCATAGGCTGCGCCCGCGAAAGGATGCACGCGCGAGCCGGCAATCGAGGTGACGTTGACGACCGAACCTTTGGCGGCCTTGAGTTCTTCCAGCAGCCCGCGCGCAAGCATGATCGGCGCGAAGAAGTTCACCCGGAACACGTGGTCCCAGACGTCGACCGTTGTATCGATCGAGGAAAGCCGCTTGCCCCCGTCAGCCTTGGGCGAGATCGCGGCATTGTTGACAAGGGCGTGCAGTTCGCCGTTCTCGAGCCGCCGCTTGATCTCGGCGATGGCGCCCAGCGTTCGGTCGGGGTCGGCAAGATCGACCTGGATGTGATCCTCCGGCCCCATTTCCCACGGGCAGTTCTCCGGGAATGCGTGGCGCGAGCAAGTAATGACGCGCCACCCGGCCGCCGAAAAGCGCTTCACGGTGGCATGGCCGATCCCACGGCTCGCCCCGGTGAGCAGGAGGGCGCGGCGCGGTTGATTCGATTGCGGCGTCGCCATGAAATCAATCCCAGGAGGCTTGTAATGCTAGAGCGGTTTGCGGTCCGGCGAAACGGGAAACCTCGCTGGCAATGTCGCCTTTCCGCGTTGCTAGCCGGCCCGCGCCTGGCCGGAGAATGCGCTCAGGGATAAAGCCGCGTCTTGCGCCAGGGCGCGTCAAACGCTTCGCGGCGGAACTCGAGCCGCTCGTGTAGCCGGAACGGCCGCTCTTCCCAGAACTCGATCAGGAGCGGACGCAGCCGGTAGCCGGTCCAATTCGGTGGTCGTGGAATCGTACCAAGAGCGAACTTCGCGGTGTAAAACGCGATCGACTTCTCGAAGGCGTGGGGACTCTCGAGCGGTGCCGACTGTTTGCTGGCCCAGGTGCCGATCTGGGTCAGGCGCGGGCGCGTCGCGAAATATGCATCAGCTTCCGCATCTTCGATGCGCTCCACCGGACCGCGCAGCCGCACCTGCCGATTCAGCGATTTCCAATGAAAGAGCAGTGCGCCTTTGTGGTCCCTGTCCAGCTCCTGTCCCTTCTGGCTTTCGATATTCGTATAGAACACAAATCCTGCTTCACCGAAGCTCTTCATCAGCACCATGCGGACATTGGGTAGACCGTCCGCATCGACCGTGGCCAGCGACATCGCGGTAGGGTCGCGCGGCTCGCTCCGGGTCGCTTGCTCGAACCAGGCCGCAAACAGCTTGAGAGGCTCCTCAGCCTCGGTGAAGTCACCGCTTGTTAGCCCGGTAGGATGTTGCATCGGCATTGATTCAGACATTTTGCATCCGCGCGGCGGCAGCACAACATAGCGCTTACGGACGGCGCATTTCCCGGCCGCGGCGACGAGAATAGAACGAGGCGCCCCTGAACGCACCATTGTTTGAACGCAGCCAAGGCGAAGGCCGCCCCGACCACGGCGGGCGATGGGGGCCTGCTGAACCCTTCCGGTCCGCATTGCAGTATAGGCCCGCGCCCACCACATTGAATCCATACGATTGGGGCGGTACTCGCACGACAATGGCGACTTGCCTGGGAGAGAGTGAGGATGCGTGACCCCTACGATGTTCTTGGGGTAGCGAAGACCGCGAGCGTTGCGGAGATCAAGAGCGCCTTCCGCCGGCAAGCGAAGAAGCTGCATCCGGACGCCAACAAGCATGATCCGAGGGCGGCTGCGCGCTTTGCCGAGTTGAACGCGGCCTATGAAATCCTGGGCGAGGAGAGCAAGCGCAAGGCTTTCGATCGCGGCGAGATCGACGCCGAGGGCAAGCCGCGATTCCAGGGGTTTGAGGGATTCGGCCCTGGTCGCGGGCAAGGCGGCTTCGGCCCTGAGGGCGTTTTCGAAACCTTCAGCTGGGGGCGTGATGGCTTTCAACAGGCCCGCGGCCGCGGCGGTGGTTTTCGTGGCTTCGGCGGTTTGGGCGGCTTCGAGGATATCTTGAAGGAAGCGTTCGGAGGCGCCGGACGTTCGGGACGGCCTGGCGGCGGCTTCCAATTCGAGCAGGAGGATGTGGGCCGCGCCGGCCAGGACATCACCGCGGCGCTTACGATCACGCTGGCGGAAGCGGCCAAGGGCACGGACAAGCGCGTGCAGCTCCCGACTGGCAGGGAGGTCGACGTCAAGATCCCCGCCGGACTGAACGAGGGCCAAACCATCCGCCTGAAAGGGCAGGGACTCGCCGGCGCTGGCGGCCGTGCCGGCGACCTTCTCATCACCGTCTCGGTCGCGCCGCATCCGCTGTTTGCGCGCGCTGGCGCGGATCTGCGGCTCGAGCTTCCGATCTCGCTCTACGAGGCGGTGCTCGGGGCCAAGGTGCGCGTGCCGACGCTCGATGGCGCGGTCGAGTTGGCCATTCCTCCCGGCACTAGTTCCGGGCGTACCTTTCGCCTCAAGGGCAAGGGCTTTCCCGCGAAACAGGCTAAAGGCGATTTGCTCGCCACGGTGCGGATCATGTTGCCCGAGGGGGACGACGCGGACCTTGAAGAGCTGATGCGCAAATGGCGCAAGGCCAAGCCCTATGATCCGCGCAAGAGCATGGGATGAGCGTCCCTGTCGGTCGCAACCTCTGACGCGTCATCTTGCCTGCGGGGCGCCTTTGTCGATTTGATCATAGGCCGCCTGCGCAACGCTGAGCAGCCGCTCACGGTCGGGCGGTCCGCTCACCACATAGGCTAGCCCGCGCTCGACCCAATAGATCGCGGCGAAGCGATCCACTTCGCGGTAACGCATGGCGGTCTGCGGCGAGTCCGTGCGTGCATAATAGATCGTAAAGCGCTCGCCGGAGGGGCCTTCATACATGCAGAACGCGGCCGGGCCGAACGGGCCGGGCAGCAGACGCCCGCCTACGAGCTTTAGTCCGCTCGGTTCGAGATCGGGGATCCGCAGCTCGTAGTCGAGACGTTTCGACAGCCATTGGATCAAATGCGGTCGCTCACCACCGGTGACCTCGACCGGATGGCGCACCTCGACCACGTAGACCCTGTGCGCATCGAGTGCCTGTGTGGTGAACGTGTCGAAGCGGCTCGGCGCGGCCGCCGATGCTCCACGGGCCATCCAGCCGACGACCCCGCCGGCGACAAACGCCATGATCACCGCAGCGGCCGCGATAGCACGCCAGGAGCGTGCTGCGCGGGCGAGCCGGTCGAGGTCGAAGCGCGCCGGGACTGGCTCGGAGCCGAGGGCGCCGAAGCGCGCGCGGATGGCCTCCGCTTGCGCTCGCCACTGGGCAACGCGGGCAGCGTCTTCCGGATGCGAGGCAAGCCACGCCTCGACGGCGCCACGGCGGTCGGCCGCGATCTCGCCGTCGACATAAGCGTGCAACTCCTCCTCGGTCACGGGCTGGTGTCGATCGATCATGGTCTTCTTCCTCGACTTATTTGATACGGCGAAGCGCCGGGCGTTCGCCGTCGAGATAAGCTTTGATCTGCATGCGGGCGCGTGCGAGTCGCGACATCACCGTCCCGATGGGCACGCCCTGCACTTCAGCGACCTCGCGGTAAGTGAGGCCTTCGAGCACGACCAGAAGCAGGGCCGAGCGCTGATCCTCGACCAGCGAGGCAAGCGCCCGCTCGATATCGCGTGCTCCAGCCTCAGGTCCGGCCACCTCGGGCGCATCGTTGTCGTCGATGGCCTGCAGCGCTGGGCGCCGCGCCAACGCCCGCAGCCGGTTGCGATTGAGGTTGGTCAGTATCGTGTACAGCCAGCTGCGAATGTCGCCACCATGAAACAGATGCTCTGACCTCAGCGCCCGCACCAGCGTGTCCTGGACGAGGTCGTCGGCAAGTTCGCCATTGCGCGTGAGCGCGCGCGCATAGCGTCGCAACGCGGGTACCGAGGCCTCGATCCCTTGCCGGAATCCGCCCAACGCCCTCTCCTTCATCCAGTCGCCGCAAGGTATCGCCGATTGCGACGACACGCGACAGGCGTCGGTTTTGCCGCGCCCTACGTTGTCACCCCGACAAACACTTTGCGTCCAGCGATATTCCCAACGGCGGATGATGCAAGAGGGATGGCGAATGGCGGCTGCTTGTAGGGCTTGTTCCCCTGTGTCATAGGAGGCTCCCGGTCGATGGCCAGCGAGGGAGATCATGCCGGAAGCGTCGGGCCTCTTGCGTGGCAAACGGGGCCTGATTCTGGGTGTCGCCAACAACCGGTCCCTCGCCTGGGGTATCGCAAAGGCTTGCCATCGGCAGGGCGCCGAGCTCGCCTTCACTTATCAAGGCGACGCCTTCAAAAAGCGGGTCGAGCCGCTCGCGCAAGAGGTCGGCGGGCTGGTGATCGGCCATTGCGACGTGACCGAGCCCGGCACCATCGACACCGCTTTCGCGACACTGGCAGCGAAATGGGGCGCGCTCGATTTTCTCGTGCACGCCGTCGCTTTCTCGGACAAGGATCAATTGTCGGGGCGTTATCTCGACACGACACCGGATAATTTTTGCAACACGATGCTTGTGAGCTGCTACTCGTTCACCGCGCTGGCGCAACGCGCGGAGAAGCTGATGCCGAGCGGCGGCGCGCTACTTACGCTCACCTATTACGGCGCCGAGAAATGGATGCCTCATTACAACGTGATGGGAGTTGCCAAGGCGGCGCTCGAATCGTCGGTGCGCTATCTCGCCGCCGATCTGGGCGAGAAGAACATTCGCGTAAACGCCATTTCCTCGGGTCCGATCAAGACCCTGGCGGCGTCGGGCATTGGCGACTTCCGCTACATCCTGAAATGGAACGAGCACAACGCGCCGCTCCGTCGCAGCGTGACGATCGAGGAAGTCGGCGATACCGCGGTGTATTTCCTCTGTGATCTCTCGCGCGGCGTCACGGGCGAGATTCACCATGTCGATGCCGGCTACCACATCGTCGGAATGAAGCATCCCGCCGCGCCCGATATCGTCGTTGGCAATGAGTGAGGTGGTGTCTCGCATGTCGCGATGTCGCGCAGGATCTGTGCTGATGATTCCTCCAGGCGGACCAGCGATAGCGCTCTCGCCCTGAGCGGCGGATGAACTCGTGCCGCGACCCGTCATCTACTATATCCGCCACGGCCTTACCGATTGGAACGTCGAACAGCGCCTACAGGGCCGGCACGACGTGCCGCTCAATGCGGCGGGCTGCGCGCAAGCCGCGCGCTGCGCCGGGATCCTGCAGGATCTGTTCCGGCGCGAGGACCGTGCCCCGGAAAGTTTCGATTATGTATCGAGTCCGCTTGTCCGCGCTCGCAAGACGATGGAGATCGTCCGCGCGACGCTCGGGCTCGAGCCCACCGGTTATGCGGTCGAACGACAACTTGCCGAGATCTCATTCGGGGAATGGGAAGGGCTGACCTATTTGGAAGTGACGGCTCGGGACAAGGGCATCGTTGCCGCGCGCGAATCCGACAAGTGGGGCTTCACGCCGCCCGGCGGCGAAAGTTATGCGCAAGTCGTCCTTCGCGTGCGCCAATGGTACGACAGCGTCGCCAGAGACACGGTCGTCGCCGCCCATGGCGGCACTGCGCGCGCATTGATTGCCTATCTCGGGCTCGCGTCGCCGCAGGACGCCACGCATTATTCCATCGATCAGGGTGTGGTCTATTTGTTCGCCGGAAACTGCCTCGCGCGTTACGCTTAATGGTAAACGGCAAATCCGGGCCAGCGATCAGCAGGCTGACTAAGGCATACTTCATCCCCATTGCGGCGCCGGCACTAGCCATTTGACCGCGGCTGGGACGCGGGCTACCACACGCCGGCGGGTGGAACCCCATGTCGTTCAATACCTTCGGTCACCTTTTCCGGGTCACGACCTTCGGCGAAAGCCACGGGGTCGCGATCGGTTGCGTGATCGACGGTTGCCCGCCGCGCATTCCGCTGACCGAGGGCGATATCCAGCCCTATCTCGACAAGAGACGGCCGGGCCAGTCGCGTTTCACCACGCAACGACGCGAACCGGACCAAGTGAAAATACTCTCCGGCGTGTTCATGGACGAAGCTACCGGCAAACAGGTGACGACGGGGACACCGATTGCGCTCGTCATCGACAACGTTGATCAGCGCTCGAAGGATTACTCCGACATCAAGGACAAGTATCGGCCCGGGCACGCCGATTACACCTACGATGCCAAATACGGCATCCGCGACAATCGCGGCGGCGGCCGGCAATCCGCGCGCGAGACCGCGATGCGCGTTGCCGCGGGCGCGATTGCACGCAAGATCGTGCCGGGCATGATCGTGCGCGGCGCGCTGATCCAGATGGGCAACCACAAAATCGAACGCGCGCGCTGGAACTGGGACGAGGTCGAGCGCAACCCGTTCTTCTGTCCGGATGCGGAGCAGGCGAAGTTCTTCGAAAGCTATCTCGACGATATCCGCAAGCGCGGTTCCTCGGTGGGCGCCGTCATCGAGGTCGTCGCAGAAGGCGTACCCGTCGGTCTCGGTGCGCCGATTTACGGCAAGCTGGACGGCGATCTCGCTGCCGCTTTGATGGGCATCAATGCCGTGAAGGGAGTTGAGATCGGCGCAGGCTTTGGAGCAGCGGCGCTGAGCGGCGAAGAGAATGCCGACGAAATCCGCATCGGCAATGAGGGCAAGCCGGTATTTCTCTCCAATCATGCGGGCGGCATTTTGGGCGGCATTTCGACCGGGCAGCCGATCATCTGTCGGTTTGCGGTCAAGCCGACGTCATCGATCCTCATCCCCCGGCGGACGGTCGATCGATATGGGGCCGAGACGGAGATCAGCACCAAGGGTCGCCACGACCCCTGTGTCGGCATTCGCGCGGTCCCCATCGGCGAGGCCATGGTGGCATGTGTGATCGCCGATCACTATCTGCGTCAGCGCGGGCAGGTCGGCGAGACGCCTGCATGGCCGTTCCGCCGTCTTTGATGGAGTAAGACCGGCGTGCTCGAGAGCTATCAGCGCGTGGAAGCGGTGCTCACGGCCTTTGCCGTCGGGGAAATCGTGGTCGTCACCGATGACGACGACCGCGAGAACGAGGGTGACCTGTTCGTCGCGGCTTCGCTGTGTACGCCCGAGAAGATGGCTTTCATCATTCGCCATACTTCCGGCATCGTCTGTGCGCCGCTGTCGCCGGACGAGGCGAAGCGCCTGCATCTTGATCCCATGGTCGCAGCGAACGACGCTCCGCTCGGCACCGCCTTCACGGTTTCGGTCGACGTGCGTCACGGCCTCACCACCGGCATTTCGGCGGAGGAGCGGAACAATACCGTGCGCGCACTCGCCAACCACAATTCCGGCGCGTCCGATTTCGTGCGGCCGGGCCACGTCTTCCCTCTTGTTGCGAAGGACGGAGGCGTGCTGATGCGCTCCGGGCATACCGAAGCCTGTGTCGACCTCTGCCGGCTCGCGGGATTGCCCCCGGTCGGCGTTCTCGCCGAACTGATGAACGACGACGGTACGGTGATGCGCGGACCAACCGTGACGGCGTTCGCCGCGCGCCACAAGCTCAAGCAGATCTCGATCGCCGATCTGATCGCCTATCGCCAGACGCGCGACAAGCTCGTCAAGCGGATCGGTGAATTCCCGGTGCAAAGCGAGATCGGCACGCTCGCCGGCTATGCCTATGTGACCCCGTTCGATGCCATCCAACATATGGCGTTCGTGTATGGCCGAATCGGTGACGGCAAGAACATGCTTGCGCGCCTGCATCGTGCCGACATCATTCGCGACGTCTTTGGCGGCGCACATCCGATCCAGTCCTCCTTGCAGCGTTTCAAGCAGGAGGGTCGCGGCGTGATCGTTTTCCTGCGCGACGGAGCGGCGGGTGTGCCCACGCATGCCATTCCGCAGCCGGGCCCGACCGGCTCCGAGGTCGCGCGCTCGCGGCAATGGCGCGAGGTCGGCCTTGGCGCCCAGATTCTCAAGGATCTGGGGATCACCTCCATCCGCTTGCTCACGTCCGCGAAGCTTACTTACGTGGGACTCGCAGGATTTGGCATTGAGATCGCGTCGACCGAAACGATCGATGATAGAAGGCGGCAGTAAGTGCTGCGAGCCAGCGCCTGGCTGGCCGGGCAAAGCATCAGATGAGAAATCATCGCTGACGGAGAGAGGGATGTATACAGCGCTCAGCTCGATCGTCGCCGCCGGCGCCGCCGCATTGCTGGCGCTCGGAGCTGTGGCGGCGCCGAGGTCGCCGCTGCCACTCGCCGACAAGAGCCCGGGTGCGGTCCCGGTTGATGTCGAACTCGTGTTAGCCGTCGACGTGTCCTACTCGATGGATCCGGAGGAACAGGCGCTGCAGCGGGAGGGCTACATCACCGGAATCACGTCGCGCGATTTCATGCAGGCGTTGCGCAGCGGCCAGCACGGAAAAGTCGCGGTCACCTATTTCGAGTGGGCGGGACCGTACGACCAGAAGATCATCGTGCCGTGGCGGTTGATCGACGGCCCCGAGGCTGCCGACGCCTTCGCCAACGAAATCGCCCGTGCGCCGTATCGACGGGCCTCGCGCACCTCGATTTCGGGCGCGTTGAACTTTGGCAAGCCCCTTTTCGACGCCAGCGGCTATCGCGGCTCCCGCCGCGTCATCGACGTCTCGGGGGATGGTGCCAACAATAGCGGGCCATTCGTCACGCTCGTGCGGGACGACGTGCTCGCGGCCGGCATAACCATCAATGGCCTGCCAATCATGTTGAAGCGGCCGAGCGCGTTCACAATGGATATCGACAACCTCGATGTCTATTACGAGGATTGCGTGATTGGCGGACCCGGCGCCTTCGTCGTGCCGATCCGGCAGCGCGAGCAATTCAAGGAAGCCACCCGCACCAAGCTGGTGCTGGAGATCGCGGGCCGTCTGCCGGCAGGGCGTGCGATCCCGGTGCAAGCGAGGGCACCGCGCGTCTCATGCACGATCGGCGAGCAGATGTGGCGAGATCGCTGGGGGAATTAGCGCGCAGGTCCGAGACTTGGCTTTTACCGCAGTTCGAGGTGTCCCTCGCCTTCGAGAGTGGCAAGATCGATGCGAGCGACGCAGGTTACATGGACATAATCGAGCGTTAGGTCTCCGACGAGTTTGATCTCGGAAGAGCCATTCTTGTTTTCGATGGCGCGAAGGTCGGAGCGGCTGCGGTCGAGCGGCACGACGAGCTCGGTGCCTCCCCGCGTGTCGGTGAACTTGATGGGAACATGACCCAGCGCAATGGCCTCCTTCATGGCCTCGCGCGTTTTCTCGCGCAGAGAAGCCACTACCGGATGGGTACCTTTGCAGAGAAATTCCACTAGCTGGTTCACTCGGCCCTCCTCGTTCATGATTTGCCGCAGCGGGCAACCTTAGCAGGGTTTGCAACCATCCTTGCAGGTCTCGCCGGCAGGGCTTTTCGGTTCAGTGACGGGCAATCATTTTTCGAAAGCGCCGACCACTTCTACGTGCGCTGAAAACAGGAATTGATCCACTGGTACGATGTGCATGATACGATAACCGCCGTCAACGAGGATGCGCGCGTCGCGCGCAAAGGTTACCGGATTACAGGAGACGGCGACCACCGTCGACACAGCGGAAGCCGCGAGCGCGCGCGCCTGCGCTTCGGCGCCTTGTCGCGGCGGATCGAACACTACGGCATCGAGCCGGTCGAGTTCGCGCGGCATCAACGGACGGCGAAACAGGTCCCGCTGCTGCGCCGCGACCGGCTTGAGGCCCGGAGTTGCTGCCGCAGCCCGCCGTAAGGCGTCGATCGCGTCTTTGTCGCTGTCAACCGCGGTGACCTGGGCGCGCTCGGCAAGGCGCAGCGCAAATGGTCCGATGCCGCAGAACAGGTCAGCCACGGTTTTCGCGCCCTCGCAGTGCGTTGCCACGAGCTGGGCCAAGATCGTTTCTCCGGCATTCGTTGCCTGCAAGAATGCGCCCGGCGGCAGCATGACCAAGGCGCGGCCGACGCCGAGCATGGGCGGCGTGCGCTGCGCGACAATTTCGCCATGGCGCGTGAGCCGCGCAAGATTTTGGCGCTCCGCGACATGGGCCAGCGCCGTCGTGTCTGCCGCCGTCAACGGGCCCGATCCGCGCACGTCGACGTCGAGGCCCGTATCCGTCGCCGTTATCTGAATGTCGAGGGGCTTGCGGACCGACGCGAGCACCTCGGCAATGTCCCAGGCCGCCGTGATCGCTCCGCTGAGCGCTGGCGCGAGGATGGGGCAGCGGTCGATCGCCACCACGTGATGCGCCTTGAGCGCGGCAAAGCCCACCTCGAGCACGTCGCGCGCGCTGCGGCGGGCGTGGAATACGGCGCGGCGCCGCCCATGGCCATGAGCATCGATCAAGTCGCCAACTGGTGCATCCAGTCCTGCTCGTGCCAGCGCGGTGACGACCAGACCGCGTTTCCAATCGCGATAACGCGTGCTGGCCAAGTGTTGCAGCGCGCAGCCGCCGCAGACCCCGAAATGGGGGCAGATCGGCGCGATGCGCTCGGGACTCGCGACGTCGAGTTTAGCCAGATGGCGGCGGTCGGCATGCCCGGGCCAAGGCTCGACCTCGGCAGTCTCGCCCGGCAGTGCGTAAGGGACATAGACGGCGCCCGCGGCAGTATCCGCGACACCCTCGCCGCGCGATCCCAACCGGGCGATCACTAGCCGCTCGACCATGGACTTCCGATAGCCGGCGCTCGCAAGCGCGTCCAGAACGTCAGCTATGCCGCGCCGCGATGAAGAACTCACGGTTACCTTCACCGCCCGCAATGGGCGAGGGCACGATCCCGACGACCTGCCAGCCGCGGGACCTGACGAAGCCGGCGACCTCTTCGCAGACTGCGGCATGAACGTGGGGATCACGCACGATGCCTCTCTTCACGAGGCGTCGGCCGGCTTCGAATTGCGGCTTGATCAGCGCAAGCATGCATGCCGGCGTCCGCGCCAATGCGAGCGCCGCCGGCAGCACGAGTTTGAGCGAAACGAAGCTCACGTCGACGACAATGAAATCCGGCGGCTCAGAGAGCTGCGCCGGAGGGAGAAGACGAATGTCGGTTCCTTCGATCGAGACGACCTCCGGTCGCGTGCGCAGGCCCTCATCCAACTGGCCGCGACCGACATCCACGGCATAGATTCGGCGCGCGCCGCGGCCCAGCAGGACCTGTGTAAAGCCGCCGGTCGAGGCGCCGACATCGAGGCAGATGCGGCCCCGGGGGTCGAATATCGGATCAAATGCAAAGTGATCGAGCGCGGCCGCGAGCTTAACGCCACCGCGCGATACGTAAGGGTGCGCGGGCTCCGCGCGCAGCACAGCCTCGGCGGAGACTTCCTGCGACGGCCTCTCGACGACGCGGCCGTCGGCGCTCACGCGGCCCGCGGCAATCGCCGCCTGTGCCTTGGCGCGACTCTCGAACAGGCTGCGCTCGACAAGCAGCCGGTCGATGCGAATGCGGTGGACCATGCATGTGCCGTTAGCGGGCGAGAGGACGAGCGGCGCGCAGCGTACCGAGGTTACCCAGGCGCGAACTGGAACAAATAACAGCGTTTGGCTGTTGTTTTTGGCGGCTCGCCGTGACCCGAGCCGCGCAGCCGGGGGTCAACTCGGCTGAGACCAACACGGAGTTCAACCATGGCACGACGATATTCGCGCAGTGCTTCGAAGGACGTCGAGCGCGCAATGCGCAAGCGCAAACGCGGCACGCTCAAGAGCGGAAGAAGTGGAAGAAAGGTGAAAAGCCGCAAGCAGGCCATTGCCATCGGCCTCTCGGAAGCTCGCCGAAAGGGAAAGAAGGTCCCGCGCAGGGGCAAATAGCCCCGACGGCCTTAGCCGCGCCCTATCCTCACCGCGTCGCCCCGGAGATTTTGGCCGAGCGCCTCGAATGCCGTGGTAACGATACCTTTGGCATCAAGACCAGCTTGGGCGTACATGGCCGCCGGTGAATCCTGATCGATGAACACGTCGGGCAGCACCATGCTGCGCACTTTGAGGCCGCCGTCGAGCACGCCATTGACGGCAAGCGCCTGCAGCACATGAGCGGCAAAGCCGCCGATGGCGCCTTCCTCGATGGTGATGAGCATCTCGTGCTCGCGCGCGAGCCGAAGGAGCAGGTCCGTGTCGAGAGGCTTGGCGAAGCGGGCGTCGGCGACGGTGGTTGAAAGTCCGAGCGCGGCAAGCTCGTCCGCCGCTTTGAAGCATTCGGCAAGTCGCGCGCCGAACGAGAACAGCGCCACTTTGGTGCCCTCGCGCAGCACGCGCCCCTTACCGATCTCGAGCGGCTTGCCTTCCGCCGGCATCGGCACGCCCATGCCTTCGCCGCGTGGGTAGCGCAGCGCGGACGGACGGTCGTCGATCGCGGCGGCGGTCGCCACCATGTGCACAAGATCCGCTTCGTCCGCCGCCGCCATGATCACGAAACCAGGAAGGCAGCCGAGATAAGCCACGTCAAAGGCACCGGCATGGGTCGGGCCGTCGGCGCCGACGAGCCCGGCGCGGTCCATGGCAAAACGCACGGGCAGGCGCTGAATCGCCACGTCGTGCACGACTTGGTCGTAGGCGCGCTGCAGGAAGGTTGAATAGATGGTGGCGAACGGCTTGAAGCCTTCGGTCGCGAGCCCGGCGGCGAAGGTCACCCCGTGCTGTTCGGCAATGCCGACGTCGAAGCAGCGATCCGGAAATTCCTTGGCGAACAGATCGAGCCCCGTTCCTGACGGCATTGCAGCGGTAATGGCGACGATCTTGTCGTCCTTTTTTGCTTCCTTGATGAGGGCTTCCGCATAGACCTTGGTATAGGCGGGGGCGGCCGCTTTTGACTTCGCCTGCGCGCCCGTCGCTACGTCGAACTTGACGACGCCATGATATTTGTCGGCTGATTTTTCCGCCGGCTCGTAGCCCTTGCCCTTCTTGGTGACGACGTGAACGAGGAACGGCCCGTTCTTAGCATCGCGCACGTTCTTGAGCACGGGCAAGAGATGATCGATGTTGTGGCCGTCGATCGGCCCGACGTAGAAAAATCCGAGCTCGTCGAACAAGGTGCCGCCGGTGACGAGGCCGCGGGCATATTCCTCCATGGCCACCGCGCGCTGCTCGAGGAAGGGCGGCAGCAGCTTGGCGAGTTTTTTGACGGTATGCCGCACCGATCGGTAGGTCCGCCCCGAGACGAGACGCGCCAGATAACCCGAGAGTGCGCCCACCGGCGGCGCAATCGACATATCGTTGTCATTGAGGATGACGATCAAACGCGAATTCATGGCGCCAGCGTTGTTCATGGCCTCGTAAGCCATACCCGCCGACATGGCGCCGTCGCCGATCACGGCAATCACGTTGTTGGATTTGCCGGCGAGGTCGCGGGCGACCGCCATCCCCAGGCTAGCCGAGATCGACGTGGAGGAGTGCGCCGCGCCGAATGGGTCGTATTCGCTCTCGGCGCGCTTGGTAAAGCCGGAAAGTCCGCCCCCCTGCCGCAATGTTCGGATGCGATCGCGCCGGCTGGTGAGGATCTTATGCGGATAGGCTTGATGGCCTACGTCCCAGACAAGGCGGTCCTCCGGAGTGTTGAACACGTAATGCAGCGCCACCGTCAGCTCGATGACCCCGAGTCCGGCGCCGAGGTGACCGCCCGTGACCGCGACCGCGTCGACGGTTTCCTGGCGCAACTCGTCGGCGAGCTGGCGGAGTTGGCTGCTCTCCAGGCGACGCAGGTCGGCCGGCGTCTTGACGAGATCGAGGAGCGGGGTCTTGGAAGGCTGAGGCACGGGCGACTCCACCGAATGGGGGCGGTACCCTAACGGGTTGGCCACGGTTAAACCAGACGGACGATAAAGCCAAACAAAGAACGCCGCGAAGTGCTTAACGTTTCTGGGGTTTTCTGCGATGCTGCGGAACTTGCTGCGCTTCGGGGCGTTGCTTTTTTAACGCTGACAGGGAGCGAGTTGCCTCATGGCACGACGTGCGACTTGGCAGCACGGCTGCCTTGAACTGTCGCTCCAATCCCACGCTGCCGCGGCGTTCCCAGGCGTCACCCCGCAGGATCGCATCCATTTCGGGTGCGCTGCGGCGCAATGCAGGCATGCGAGCTGAGCGTGGGCCTTCAGGTATATCGCAGGAAACGCAAGTTTGATCTGACCCCGGAGCCGCGGGGGCGCGTGCATCGAAGCGCAGGCCATCAATTCGTCATCCAAAAGCACGCGGCGCGGCGTTTGCATTATGACCTGCGGCTGGAGCTCGGCGGGGTGATGAAGAGCTGGGCCGTCACGCGCGGCCCAAGCCTCGTTCCCGGTGAGAAGCGCCTTGCGGTCCATGTGGAAGACCATCCGATCGAATACAACGCATTCGAGGGGACCATCCCCGAGGGGGAGTATGGCGGCGGGACCGTGATGGTTTGGGATCGCGGCCGCTGGCATCCGGAAGGCGACCCCTACGCCGGATACAAGAAAGGCCATCTCGATTTCACCCTCGAGGGCAAGAAGCTGCACGGGCGGTGGCATCTCGTGCGCATGCGCGGCAGGGCGGGAGAGAAAAAAGAGCCATGGCTTCTCATCAAGTCCAAGGATGAGGAAGCCCGCAGCGCGAGCGATCCGGATATTCTCGAGGAGGAGCCGCTGTCGGTGGTCAGCGGCCGCTCGATGCCCGAGATCGCCGACGGCAAAGGGCGCAAGCGCGTTTGGCACTCGAACCGAAGCGTCAAGGAGAACGTCAAGGCGGGCGCAACCAAAAGCCTCCGGCCGCCTACGAGCGCGCGGAAAAGTTCACAGCGTGCCCGCAACCCGCGCGGGCGGAGCGAAGCGAAGAAGAGCAGCAAGGACGAGGCGCGCAAGAGCAAGGATAAGGACCGGCGGCCGCCTGGCGCGCGCCTGCCAGATTTCGTGCCGCCTTCGCTCGCCACCTTGCATGAGACGCCGCCGGGCGGCAGTGGCTGGGCGCACGAGATCAAGTTCGATGGCTATCGGATCCAGGCGCGGCTCGACCACGGCAAAGTCCGCCTGCTCACCCGCAAGGGTCTCGATTGGAGGGACAAATTCCCGAACATTGCCGCCGCCGTCGCCAAGCTTCCGGCGCGCACGGCGCTGATCGACGGCGAGGTGGTCGTCGAGGATAAAAACGGCATTTCAAACTTTTCGGAGCTGCAGGCGGCGCTCAAGGCAGGCGAGCGGGAACGCTTCATCTACTACGTCTTCGATCTTCTCCATCTCGATGAGCGCGACTTGACCGGGTTGCCCATGCTCGAGCGCAAGGGCGAACTGGCGCGGCTACTCGAAAGGGCAGGGCGCGGGCCGATCAGATACAGCGAGCACTTCCTCGAAGAGGGTCCAGCGGTGTTGCGGCATGCCTGCCAAATGGCGCTCGAAGGAATAGTGTCGAAACGAATTGACGCCCCCTATCGCAGCGGACGCTCCGACAGCTTCATCAAGACCAAATGCTCCAACGCCCAGGAATTGGTAGTCGGCGGCTACTCGCCTTCGACCGTGCTGCCGCGGGCAATCGGCGCGCTCGTGGTCGGCTATTACGATGGTGGCCGGCTCGTCTATGCGGGCCGGGTCGGCACCGGTTACACGCGCACCCTGGCGCGCGACCTGTGGAAGCGCTTGCATCCGCTGGAGACGACCGCGCCGCTCTTCGACCGAATTCCCCGCGCCGAGGCCCGC
>Ga0306920_100003523_pt1 | contig 19869 bp, 20 predicted proteins | sample flu12Cox44000170_FD_204666 | JGI IMG/M metagenome (GOLD analysis project Ga0306920, IMG submission 204666) | Lab enrichment of tropical soil microbial communities from Luquillo Experimental Forest, Puerto Rico - flux4day.12C.oxic.44.000.170 (v2)... | ecosystem: Environmental > Terrestrial >... | reverse complement strand
TGCAGATCGGTGCGATCAGCTTCGGCGGCGGCGTCGTGGCCTATCTGCGAGCGGCTCTCGTGCGCAAGAAGCAGTGGTTCGACGATGTCGAGTTCTTAGAGCTGACATCGATCAGCAACACGCTGCCGGGACTCAACGCGACCAACGTTGCCATCCTCGCCGGCGACCGATTGGCGGGATGGCTCGGCTCTGCCGTTGCGCTGATCGGCATGTGCTTACCCGCCTTCGTCTTTATGGTGGCCGCGGGAATCGTTTACGGCGAGCACAACGCGCGCCCGTTGGCAGCCGCGGCGTTGCGCGGCGTCGCAGCTGCCGCGACCGGGCTTCTTGCGGCGACGTGGTTTCAAATCGGGAAGAAGTCCCTGCGTGGATTCTACGACGCGCTCTTCGTTCTCGCCGCCATTTTGGGAATTAACTATTTCAAAGTCGGCGTCCCAATGACGCTGCTCGTGGTGGGAGCCCTTGCGATTTTTGCATATCGGCCGCGCGCGGAGCACGAAAAACCCGCCCAGGAGGACGAAGCATGGATCAGATCCCTGCACTAATCCGCGTTTTTGCCTATCTATCGCTTCTGACAATAGGTGGAGGCATGGCGGCCTATCCCGAGATGAAAGTGCAAGTCGTCGGCGTTCACCACTGGCTGACCAGCGAACAGCTGACGCATGTGTACAGCACCGGACAGATGTCGCCTGGCCCGAACATGATGATGGTCGCGCAGATCGGTCAACTCGTGGCCGGCTTCCTCGGAGCGGTCGCCTGCGCGCTGGCGTTCTTTTTACCGACCGGAGCCCTAACGTTTCTGGTTGGGCGTTTATGGAAGCGGCTCGAGCATTGGCCCTGGCGCACATCGATTCAAAAGGGATTGGCACCGGTGGCGATCGGTTTGGCCGTGGGTGGACTGATCACATTCGGCAAAGGCGCCGTGACCGGATGGCTTACGTTTCTCGTCGGTCTAGCGACGTTTTTTGCGGTTCTGCATACGCGGATCAATCCGGTATTCTTCATTTTGGGCGCAGCCGTGGTCGGGCTGATCGCGCTACGGCAATAATTTGAAAGGATAGCGAATGTCATTGAGGGTTTCGATCGCACCGTGGCTGTCGCTGCGAAATGGCAAGCGGGCAGTTGAATTCTATAAGAACGCCTTCGGAGCGATTGAAGTCTTTCGGATCGACGGCGAAAATGAGAGCGTCGTTGCACGGATGTCCATCGATGGCGCCGAGTTTTGGCTAAGTGACGAATCGCCCGAGCATCGCAATTTCAGCCCGCAGACCCTCGGCGGCGGCTCCGTTCGAATGGTACTGACGGTTGCCGACCCGGACCACGTTTTCGAACGCGCGCTTAAGGCGGGAGCGGCGGAAGTGCACGCAGTGTACGAAGAGTACGGCTGGCGCGTCGGCCGTTTGATGGACCCATTCGGTCATCATTGGGAGATCGGGCGTCCCCTTTCTCCCGAATAACTCCTCGGAGGGTATTCCTTAGTTCAGAGTGCGACGGTCGTTCCGCGTTCCGCGGCACTTGCGGTGAATCCGCGTTCGTTGAGAAGGGCCGCAAGCGCCGCCGCGCTGCCCGGCTCGGCATGCACGAGATACGCGCGCACGCCTTTCGAACGCAATGGCTCCAGCCAGCGCAGCAGTTCGCTTTGATCGGCATGAGCGCTAAAGCCGGGGAGATGGACAATTGCCGCGCGCACGACCAGCTGGTCGCCGAAAATTCGGACCGGGCTCATTCCGTCGATGATCAGTCGCCCAAGCGTTCCATGGACTTGATAGCCTGGGAAGATGATGGTTGCAGCGGGATCGGAAATGTGCCTGTGCAGGTGCGCGAGTATGCGTCCTCCCGTCGCCATTCCACTCGCGGCGATGACGATCGCGGGCGAGCGAAGATCGTCGATTGCTGTCGACTGCTCGCCCGAGACGTCCAGCGTGACGTTGCGGCAGCCGAACGGCACGCCGTGCCGGTCCGGCAATGCTTTGTATGCCTCTGGGTGGCGCGCGAAGACCGCGTCGACTTTGATCGCCATTGGGCTGTCGAGATGGACCGGGAGTTCTGCAATTTGCGGTTCCGCGTCTTGAAGGCGGCCGATCGCAACCAGTAGATCCTGCGCGCGCTCGAGCGCGAACGTCGGAATGAGAATCGGGCCTCCGCGTTCGATCGCGGCGAGCAGCGTTGTGTGCAGCACCTCAAGCGAGTCGGGTGGGTGGAGACGGTTGCCGTAGGTTGCTTCGCAGATCACCGTATCGGCTGCGTGCAGCGGCGCGGGATCGTTGAGAAGCGCCGAACCGTAGCGCCCGACGTCCCCCGAAAAAATTGTAAGTTTGCTCTCGCACTCCATTTCGACGTACGCGGCGCCAATGATGTGGCCCGCATCGTGATACCGCAACGTCGCGCCGCAGACGACGAAATCACTTTCCAGCCCGACCGGCTTGAGCTGACGAAGCGTCGCGTGCACGTCTCCTTCGGTGAAGAATGGCGCTAAGCCGTGGCAACGCTCGCGGTTGAAGCCGCGTTCGTGCATGTTGTGCTGAAGGTGTGCCGCGTCTTCAAGTACGATTTCGATTACGTCCGCCGTCGGCGGCGTGCAGTAAATTGGACCAGGATACCCGTCTCGAACGAGTTTTGGTAGATAGCCGACGTGATCGAGATGGCCGTGCGTGATGACCACAGCATCGAGCTGTGATGGAGCTACCGGAAGCGCGGCCTGGTTCAGGGTCTCGATCTCACGCGGCCCCTGGAAGAGACCACAATCGACGAAAAAATGTTTTCCATCGGTCGAGACCAAGTGCTTACTGCCGGTAACGGTGCCGGCAGCGCCGATAAAAGTAAGCTCAGCCATATGGCCAGGATTGAAAGGCGATGGAGCTTGGGCGCTGCTCCGATGCGAAACGTTCCGTGCAGCGATCGATCAAGCGCTCGGGGTTGTCATCCTCGATGAGCATGGCACCCGTGTCTTTCATGAATAGCCCGGCGATCTCGCCGAAATGATCGGAAATTCCGCCGGAGTTTCGGAGGACGCCGATCAGCTTTCCTTCATCGTACGCGATGCAAAACTCACCGAGCGTTCCACTGCGGCCACCAATGAAGATGACAAAGTCCGAGCTGTGAATGTTGTCGACCTCGCGCCCCATGAGTCCCGATCCGGTAAAGACGATCGCGGTGTACGGCTGGATGGGAGATTCGTATAGTCCGACGTGTTCTTCGCGCGAATGCGCCGGCGAAATCCCCAGGCTATCGCCGCCGGCCGCGTGTGCTCCGACTACGGCCGCATGGGGAAGTCCTGGGCAGGCTCCGGTGACGATTAACGCGCCAAGACGCGCAATGCTCGCACCGAGACGATGTGCCAATGCGAGCTCGGGATCGGTCAAAATGCCGCCGGACGAGCCCATGACGCCGATTTGGAGCTTCATCTGATTGACGAGAAGGGCGACATGCCGGCTCCCTATTCGTCCCCACTGCTCCAGGTCCTCAGAGGCTGCGCAAAAGAATCATTCACTGGAGGAAATCGCCCAGTGACGCCACTCGATCTTAGAAGTCGCCCGCCACGCGGTCCGCGTGAGAAGATACTTGGTTTTTATTTCTTGCCGCGCACTATCGATAAGCTCCGCGCCGAGCTCCCGGGAGGCACCCTCGGCTCGTACATGAATCACGACAGAGGGTTCAGCGCGTATGTGATCAGACGTCTGGGACTCGACATGGGCGAACTGCGCCAAGCTGTCGCGAACGCTCCCGACGAGGCTGCGGTTGTCGACTGGTTAGCAGCCAGAATCGACACTTCGACTGCCCAGGCACTCAACGCTAAGCTCGAGAGCTTCGTGGCCGAGCGAATGTCCGTCGACGACCAAAACCTCCTGCGCCAACGCCATCCCGTAATGGCGAATCGTCCTGAACTTTCGAAGATCCTCGATATCCTCGAGGCGGACGACAAACTACATATCGGTGTCGACGGGCAATAACGAAGGCTTCTTGTGGAGGAAATACTCCTTGGAGTACTTCGAGGTGATCGGCTTGAAGGGGATGGGCGTCTGCAAGTAGTTAAAGCAGTCGATGATGCTTGCGGCGCGTTGATCGGTCGTTCCGAGCGAACCAAGGTTCCAGTTCTGCTCGATATACTTTAGGATGCTGCCAAACTCATAATTCGTCGGCGAGATATATCGTGCCCTGGCGTAGGGTGAGACGATGATCGCGGGCACGCGAAGGCCGAGCCCGCCATATCCGTACTTCTTTTGGTTCAGCATGCCTAAGTTATCGTAGAGCCCGCCAAAATCGTCCCAGAGGACGACGATCACTGTCGAGTCCCAGTAGGCGCTCTCACCGATCACGTTGACGACGCTGGCGATCCACGAAGGCCCGTAGTCTTTCCCGAGTCCGGGATGGTCGGAAGCTAACGCGTCGGGTATCACCCAAGAGACGGCGGGGAGCGCACCTTTCGAGATATCGGCAAATATCTGCGTCTGCGGCATGACGACGTTCGTCTTCCATTCGGGACCGTAGCGGACCGGATAAATAACGTCAAAGGCGTTAAAAAGTTTACCGTCCAGGCTGTTGTGTATTGGCGGGACGTAGTACTTCCAAGACACGCGCTTAGCATCGAGCAGATCGCGCAACGTCGGGTAGCTCGACGTAAAGTCCGTCGAGCACGGGAAGGGACCCTTGCCTCGAAAGTCCTTCCACTGTCCACCCTGCGTAACAAGCGACGTATGGGTCCCCTGGGGAGCATCACAGCCCCAAATGCACGACGGTCCAGAGCAGGTGGGGAAATCGATCATTGACTTACCTGGCTCGACGATCGTACCGCCGCGAATCAGGTCCTGATGAGCCACGAAGCTATCGCTGCCATGCGTCGCGAACATGTGCTCGGCGAGCACGTACTGCTGAGCCATCTCCCAATAAGGCTGAATCTGCGCCGGATTTGTGTATTGATACGGTTCGGCGCACTCGGGCGGCCCATGTTTGCCTGCCGGAATCGCGTCGAAAGCGTCGAGTTTCCCCCGATCCCATGCGGTGAGGTACGCGTCGTAGCTGTGATTCAGAATAAGAGGAACTACCAGATTCGCCTCGGCAAGTTTAATCGGCCCAGCCAGAATCGGAGGGCTGCAGTTCGGCTCGGCGATGGCCTGGGCGGTTGTCGTTCCGTCCGCGCCCGGAAAGGTCGCAAAGAAATCGTTGAACGTGCGGTTCTCTTGGATCATGATCACGACGTGCTTGATCGGCGAGCCGGTCAAATGCGAGTGCGACCGAAGCGACGCTCCGCTCGATATTACGGACTCCGATCCACCGGCGCTGCATGCTCCCAGTATTGCTACCGCGACCAAGGCCGCAAAGTAATAGCGTCGTTTTTTATTCGTGCAGCTAGCGTCCAACACGAAGTTGTTCCCCCGAGGCTACTAGAGCCCAACTCATAAACCTGCGCGACCAGCGTTTGCCCAAACCCTTCGGGCGACGGCAATTTCGGCGCATCTCATTGTCGCTGCGTCGCTTACAATGCGCTCCGGCATTGCGCGCTCCTCGCTCCTTGACCTGCGCCGAAATTGCTCGTCGCGATGGTCACGCAGGTTCATGAGATGGGCTCTAGTCTAGCAGACTTTGCGGGTTGGGGAAAAGGGAGCGAAACGGTAATGTTCGCTTCCGCAGCGCGAATTAAGCGCGCTTCGATCGCTCTCCAGCGGGCATACCCCGGCGCGCCGTCCTTCGTATCGGCGGGCGTCAGCTGTGCACCGGTGAGATCCTCCGTGTAGATGATCATGAGCTCCTTACGCGCGGCGGCATCGGCGAGATGCACGAGACGCACCGAGGCCGTGATTGGCGGCAGCCTGTAATGTCTTGCAGCAAGTAGCGCGTCGACGTGCTCTTCATCAGAGCCCGAATTGATGGCCGCCGGCACGGCATAGCCTTTCGAGTGAAGGTAACTCTCGAGCGATGCGATGTCTGCCGCATGCGCGTTCGGTCGATCGTTCTGTTCTATCCAGGTATCTACGTAAAAATCGAGGCCGCCAAGCGCCGCGTGACGCGTCGAGGTGTAAAGATGGTGCAGCTTGGGCATCGAGCTGACGTACGCCTCGAACTGGATCCAGTAGAGGCGTTCGATCGTGTTATTCGCATCGGGTTCCGCAAAGACGAACTGCCGGCAGTTCGCGATGCCGTAGAGCACCCAGGCGCCGGTGCCGACGTAACGCGCTTGCTTTGGGACTTCGATCTGCACCGCTGGATCGGCGGACGACGATACGACGTTCCCATTAACGGTTCGGTGAAGGGTCTGTTCGGCCAACGATACGGCCGTACAGGCTGCGCCGACGGCTACAATCGCGAAAACCCGCCGCAGGATCACTCGTCGGTGTTTCGAGATAAAGGGGGGCGCGGGCCTCGCGGCCATCGCGTGGAGGACGCAAAACCTCCAGGGTAAACTGGGCTGAACTGACGTACAACAGGAGGAAACTTGGTGGCCGCTCATCTTACGGAAAAAAGCGATCGAGACTTCGTAGTGACCGTGACGATCATCGTTGCGGACATCGCGAGATCGGTCGCCTTTTATCGCGACGTGCTCGGCGCGGTCGTCTTGAGGGAAGGTGAGCCGACGTTCCTGCGCTTTGGCAACACTTGGCTTATCATCAACGTCGGTGGAGGTCCGCCAACCGACGACAAACCCGAGGTGACCGTAACGCCGCCTAAAGATCTCAACGTGTTGAGCAGCTTCATGAACTTACGCGTGAATGACATAGCCCGCTGTTACGAGCTCTGGCATTCGCGCGGAGCGAAGTTCATCACCGAGCCAAAGAAGCACGCTACCGAGTATCGCTGCTATATGCGCGATCCGGATGGTTACCTAATCGAAGTCGGACAGACGACGACGACTGCTACGCCGTTAGAACTCTATGACTAATTCCATCGCTGCGAGCTGCTCGGTAATCGCCCCACTGTTAGCCAAACGCTGCAGCACGCGGAGCAGAGGCGGTAGCTTTGCTGTCAAGAAATATTACAGGGCTAGCTGAAGGAGATCGCGATGGAAACTCTAGATTTGAAGTCGCCAACAACGTTTGCGATACAGCGCGCACCGGATCGTGCGTACTTCGACCATGGGTGGCTGAAGACGAATCATTCGTTCAGCTTTGCCGACTACTACGACCCGACGAATCTAAACTGGGGAGCGCTCCGTGTCCTCAATGACGATCTCGTGGAAGCGGGGCAGGGATTCGGGATGCACCCCCACCGTGACATGGAGATCATTACATACGTGCTCGAGGGTCAGTTGGAGCATCGCGATTCGATGGGGAATCACGGAATCGTCGGTCCTGGAGGAGCACAGTTTATGAGCGCGGGCACCGGCGTTCGCCATTCAGAGTTTAATCACTCACAAACGGAGCCGCTGCACTTTCTGCAGATGTGGGTCGTGCCGGACAAAGTCGGCGTCAAGCCGTCGTACGGACAGGTCCAGTTCAAGGACGCCGAACGGCTGAATCGTTGGCTGCCGGTCGCTAGCGGTCGCACCGCGTTGGAAGCCCCCGTTCGCCTGACGCAAGATGCAGCGTTCCTTGTGACGAGGCTTGAGCAAGGCAATCACATCCGGCATACCTTCGACCCCGGCCGACTTGGGTTTTTATTTATCGCGGAAGGGGCGATCGAGGCGAGAGGAACGGCGGAAGAAGAGCGCGCGGTCGGTGAAGCGGCGCTGGGGTCTGGTGACGCCGTGCGCATTGCTGGGCTCGAACGGATAACGCTGAGCGGATCAGGCATCGCGGTGCTATGGGACATCCCTTGAAGCGAACTCTAACTCCGCGATTCTAGCGGCCAGGAATCGCCGCTCTGCGTCTTGTTGGGTCAGCCCTAAGGCGCGGTCGTATGCCGCGCGAGCCTCGTTTACTCTACCGAGACGCCGGTACATGTCGGCGCGAGCTGCGTGCGCGAAACGGTACTCTACCAGATCGCCGCGAGCCAGAATTGATTCCACAATTGCGAGACCCGCCGCCGGACCGTCGCACATTGCGACTGCCACCGCGCGGTTCAGCGCGACGATTGGCGAGGGTTCGATTCTTAGCAGCACGTCGTAAAGGTGAACGATTCGCAACCAGTCCGTTTCTTGCGGAGAACGCGATTCCGCGTGAAGAGCTGCAATGGCTGCTTCACAAGTATACCGCCCCATCTGCCCCGCTAAGAGCGCGCGGTTTAGTAACGCTCGGGCTCGGGCTATCTCGGTGCGATCCCACAGAGATCGGTCTTGCTGCTCGAGCAGAATAAGCTCGCCCGAAGGTCCCACGCGACTATTGCACCGGGCATGATGGAACATCATCAACGCGAGCAGTCCATAGACCTCAGGATCGGGCAAGATCTCGACGACAAGCCGGGCCAGGCGAATGGCTTCGCCACACAGATCGACCCGCATCAGCGACGGGCCAAACGACGATTCATAGCCCTCGTTGAATAGTGGGTAGATAACGTGCGATACGCCGCGCAAGCGTTCCGGCAACTCGCTACGAGAGGGTAGCTCGTACGCGATTGTCGCGTCCCGAATCTTTGCCTTGGCGCGAACGATGCGCTGTGCAATCGCGGATGCTTTCGCGACGAAAGCTTGTGCGATCTCCTCCGTCGTCAAGCCACAGGCTTCGCGCAGCGTTAGCGCGATCTGAGAATCCAGCGGCAACACCGGATGACAGCAAAGGAAAATCAGCCGCAAGTCGTCATCGGGAATGTAGTTGAGATCAACGCTCAATTCTTCCGTCCATTTCAACTCGTGCGTCAGACGCCGCAGCGACGCGTCGTACCGGGCACGCCGGCGCATCGCATCGATCGCTTGAAATCGTCCTGTGGAAATCAGCCACGAGCGAGGATTGCGTGGCGGCCCTTCATGCGGCCATTGCTCGGCCGCGGCGAGGAAGGCTTCGTGCAGGGCGTCTTCCGCCAATTCGAAGTCGCCGAGCAGTCGAATCAATGTCGCGAGGACGTGGCGGGACTCGGCGCGATAGATCGCCTCGAGAGCTATCGGCGTCACGAACCGCTATAGAGCTCTCTAACTGGCCGTACCTCTATCGCATCCCACTGCATGCAGGGGTGCCTTGAGGCAATGCGTACGGCTTCGTTCAAGTCGCGCGCCTCGATAAGGAAAAATCCGCCGAGTTGCTCCTTCGTTTCGGCGAATGGACCATCAGTCATCGACAGATTGCCATCGTGTCTCCGGATGGTTGCTGCAGCCTGCGCGGGCGCGAGCGCTTGTGCGTCGATAAAATGGCCCGTGCGACGAAGCTCCTCGTCGAATGCCACCCCCTCTGCGGTAAGCTTCTCCATTTCACTGGGCGGCAAGGGCTCGACGAGATTCCCGTCGCCGTAAATCAAGCAAGCGTACTTCATGTGGGTTCCTCCCCGAGATAGTCGTTTGAACAGGGTTTGATTCGACATCGCTTCTTGATGTCGATTTCAGCGAGGCTTGAGCGACAAGTGGGTATGTGCGTGGAACATCATTGGATCGCGTCGCGCGAGGAGTGGCTGGCTGCTCGTGAGGCGCTCCTGCTCAAAGAAAAGGAATATACGCGGCAGCGAGATCGGCTCGCCGAGGAGCGCCGTGCACTGCCGTGGGTCAAGGTCGACAAAGAATACGTCTTCGACACTACTAACGGTAAGAAGACGCTCGCCGATCTCTTTGACGGGCGCAGCCAACTCGTCGTCTACCACTTTATGTGGCGTCGCGAGCTCGGAAACGGCTGTATCGGATGCTCGTTCGCCGCCGATCACATGGATGGCGCCAACTTGCATCTTCCGCATCACGACGTATCGCTGGTCATTTGTTCACGTGCAACCCTCGCGGATATCCAAGAGTTTCGCACCCGGATGGGCTGGAAATTCAACTGGGTGTCATCGTACGGCAGCAACTTCAACTTCGATTACCACGTGTCGTTCACATCGGACGATCTCGCCCGCGGTCACGTCTACTACAACTACCGAATGGTGGAGGCATCCATCGAAGAACTCCCCGGAATCAGCGTCTTCTACCGGGATGCTCACGGGGACATCTTTCACACCTATTCGAGTTACGCGCGCGGCAACGAAGAGATTCTTGGCGCGTATATGTGGCTTGACCTAACCCCGAAAGGCCGCAACGAAACCGGTCCCACGTTCACGATGGGGGATTGGGTGCGCCATCACGACCGCTACGGCGCCGGCGGCTTTGTCGACGCCACCGGGGGTTACCACGAGCCCGCTGATGGCGATGCCTGTCACTAAAATGTCCCGTTTGGAAGCGCGCGTTCGTCTAAGTGATGTGATGCCGAACCAGATTGTTACCGAGCAGGTGCTGGCAGACGCGCTTTGGCGCCTCCGTCCGTCACTTACCAAGCGCGCGCGTGCTATCATCCACAATCGCGCCGACGCCGAAGATGTCGTGCAGGAGAGCGCGGTCCGCGCTTGGGACGCCCGCGCGAGGTTGCGTCCCGGTTCGGATCCGGCACCGTGGCTGAACACGATCGTCACTCGCGTCGCGATCGACTTTGCCCGCAAAGAGCAACGCCACGGAACAGACTTACCTGCAGAACTCTCCGGCCAAAATCTGTCGGCCGAGGACCGGTTCGTCCAGTCGGAGGAGTTCGCCGCCGTTAACGACGCCGCGCAGCGTCTCGCGATCGAACAGCGACGCATCCTACTCATGCACGATCTCATGGGTTTTACAAGTCACGAGATCGCGCATCTCGACAAGATTCCATACCACACCGTGAGGACGCGGCTGCGTCGCGCGCGTCAATCGGTACGCAATCGTCTTCAAGGAGCCATCTAGGTGACTCGCTTCTTTCTCCGGCGCCCGATGCTGGCCGGCGTGGCGTCCGTGATTTTCTTACTCGCCGGCCTCATCGCGATTCCGACGCTTCCGATCGCACAATATCCAAAGGTCGCACCTCCGGAAGTCTCGGTGAGCGCAATGTACATCGGTGCGAACGCGAAGACCGTCGAAAGCGCGGTGACGCGGCCGCTTGAAGAGGCAATCAACGGCATCGAAGGTCTTCGCTACATGACCTCGACGAGCGGGAACGACGGCACCTCGACGATCACCGTGACCTTCAACCTCGGCCGCGATCTCGACGCGGCTCAATCGGATGTGCAGAACGCCGTGCAGAGTGCGATGGGCCGCCTTCCGCAAGTAGTTCAGCAGACGGGCGTGTCGGTTCAGAAATCCTCTGCAGCGATCATTCTCGGAGTGGGCCTTCAGTCCGACGGGCGGATAGCAGACAACGAGCTCAGTGACTTCGCCGAGCATCACGTTATCGATACGCTCAAGCGCATCCCCGGTGTCGCCGACGTTCGCATCTTCGGATTGCGACGCTATGCGATGCGCATTTGGCTGGATCCGCAGAAGCTTGCGGCGCAGGATTTGACGACGCAGGACGTGATCGCGGCACTCCAGAGTCAGAACCAGGAAGTCGCGGCGGGAGCGGTGGGCAGCGAGCCCGCGAGCAGCGGGCAATACTATCAGGTTCAACTCAACGCACACGGCCGTCTGTCGACACCCGAGCAATTCGAACGGATCGTCCTGCGGCGAACACCGTATGGTGGATTCGTGCGAATCGCCGACGTCGGGCGGGCCGAGCTCGGCGCGGAAGATTACTCGACGGCCGCATATTGGAACGGCCGTTATACCGTCGGCTTCGGCGTCATGCAGGCGCAGAACGCAAATGCGCTTGACGTCGCTACGCACGTGCGGAAAGTGCTCGCGGAGATGGCTCCGACGTTTCCGCCTGGCGTTTCATACGTGATTCCGTTTGACGCGACGCTCTTCGTCAGCGAATCGATCAAAGAAGTTCTCGAGACGCTTGGATTCGCTATCTTGCTCGTCGTGCTCGTCATCTATGCGTTTATCCAAGACTGGCGGATGGCGCTGGTTCCAATGCTGACGATACCGGTCTCGCTAGTGGGCACTTTCGCGCTGATGAAGTTGCTCGGATTCTCAATCAACACGCTGACGCTCTTCGGACTCACACTAGCGACCGGTCTCGTCGTCGATGATGCAATCGTTGTGGTCGAGAACATCGCGCGCTTCGTCCATGAAAAAGGCATGGCGCCTTATCCCGCCGCTGTCGCGGCGATGCGCGAAATTTCAGGTGCCGTTGTCGCGACCTCGCTCGTTTTGCTTGCGGTCTTCATTCCGGTCGCGTTCTTCCCCGGCTCAACCGGACTTCTCTATAAGCAGTTCGCCGTCACGATTGCGTGCTCGATCACGATCTCGCTCTTCACCGCACTGACCCTTGCCCCGCCGCTGGCGGCACAACTGCTCGGCGACGCCGAGCGGCCGTCGCAGGCACGCATCTTCGCGTTGATCGGCCGCGCAATCGCGGCGACTCGGATGGCGTATCATCACTTTCTTCCGATGCTGCTGCGCGGGCGTGCGCTCGTTATGACATGCTTTGCCGCTGCGCTTTTGTTGACCGTCTTCACGTACGGAACGACGCCTACTGCGTTCATCCCGGACGAAGATCAAGGCTACCTCATCGTCGTACTCCAGACGCCCGTCGGCACGTCGGCCGAGTTCGAGCGCCGCGTATTTGCGGGGGTCTCGCAGCGCATCCTCGCCGCAGTGCCGGAGGCCGAAGGAATCTTTGTCGCTGACGGCTTCGGATTTACCGGCAGCGCTCCCAATCGCGGCATTGCGTTCCTTCCGCTGAAACCTTGGAGCGAGCGCAGAGGTCCGCAGCACACCTTCTCGGCGATTTTAGGACGGCTCTATCCGCTGCTCGCACAGGAATCTGAAGCGCAGGTCTTTGCTCTCAATCCGCCGGCGGTGCAAGGCATTGGGAATTACGGCGGCTTTCAATTTCAAGTCTTGAACCAAGGTGACGCGAGTTACCCTGAGATGACGGCGGCGGTGAACCGCCTCCTGTACGCCGTGAACACCGACCCGCATTTCGCAGGAGCCTTCACGACGTTCAATGACGTTACGCCGCAATATAATCTCGAGATCGACCGCGACAAAGCCGAGTCACTCGGCATCCCCTTCGAGAGCATCGCGCAGACGCTCGGAGCATTCGAAGGATCGGCCTACGTCAACGATTTCGACTACCGGAACAATACCTATCGTGTGTACGTTCAGGCCGACCAGCGATTCCGGCAGAGCCTCTCCGGGCTCGATTTTATGAACGTCCGGTCCCCGGACGGAGGGTTCGTGCCGCTTTCGGGACTCCTGAGGCACTCGGAAGAGAAGGTTCCAAGTGAGATTACACACTTCAATCTCTTCCGCTCGATCGAAATCGACGGGGCGCCGCGGCCCGGCGTCGGATCCGGACAAGTCATTGCAGCGATGGAAGCTCTTGCAAAGAAGACGCTGCCGCCGGGGATGAGCTTCGCTTGGTCCGGGCTCTCGCGCGATCAGATCGAGGGCGGGAATATGGCGGCGATCGTTTTCGGGCTAGGAATCATCTTTGTCTTTCTCGTGCTCACTGCGCAGTACGAAAACGTTTGGGATCCGTTTGTGATTCTGCTCTCCGTACCGGTCGCGCTGCTCGGAGCACTGGGCGCGATTCGCCTACGTGGGTTGCCGAGCGACATCTTCGTACAAGTGGGGCTCGTGATGCTGATCGGGCTTGCGAGTAAGAACGCAATCCTGATCGTGGAGTTCGCAAACCAGCTGCGTGCGACCGGGCTGAGCGCACGCGACGCGGTGATACGAGCCGCCGAAACGCGGCTGCGGCCAATCTTAATGACGTCTTTCGCGTTCATCTTCGGCATCTTTCCGCTGGCCGTGGCGACCGGCGCCGGAAGCGCGAGCCGCAACTCGCTCGGGACGGCTGTGTTGGGCGGCATGATCCTTTCGACCGCCCTCAATCTGGTTTTCGTTCCTGCTATGTACCTGGTAATCGAATCAATACGCGAACGAATTGCGCCGCATCGCAAGATGTCGCGTCGAAATGCAGCGTTCGCGCGCGAGGTAGTCGGGTGGGTCGCCGTCGGCACAAACGGCACGACCGAATGGCGCCCGGTTTATAATGAAGCCGAAGACAGCACCGGAGAGCCCAAGCGTAAGCCAGGACTCCAACCCAGCTCGCGGGATGCCTTCTGAATCGATGCATAGCCGTCATCATCGGCGATGTTGTAGATCCCCGGAGACCCGTGGGTGATCGCGAGCATTGCTGCCCAAGCCGCAGCGTCGACGTGCACGGAACCAGGGCCGTCCGGTACCTCCCTCCACGTTCCCGGTCCATAGAGGTCGCCGCAGCGCAAGATCAACACTTCGAGCGGCTGTGCGTTGACGAGCGCCTTCTCCATCGCCAGAACGCCGGCAACGGTGGTAGCGTGCGGCCCAGCCTCATCGAGCGGATCGGCCTCAACGTGCGGTCCAGTCCTCGGCGCATAGATGGGCATATAACTCTGCGCGACAATTCTTCGGGAGCCGGCTTCGCGCGCAGCATCTACCAGATTGACGACGCCCTCGCGGCGCATCCGCGCATTACGCCCCCGGACCTCCTCAGTCAATCCGGCCTCTAGCTGCTTGGGCAAGTCGGTCAGCTGCGAGACAACGATCGCGGGTTGAATGGCTACGACGCTCTTTATAAGCCGATTGCGATCGAAGACGTCGATAACGATGGGTTCGGCGCCCGCGTTTCGCAGCCACGCGCTCCTTCGCTCGTCATGCGTCGCGCCGAAAATTTCATAACCCGCCTCGCGCAGCAGAGGAAGGAGTCTGCTTCCAATTGCTCCGGTGGCGCCGGCGAGAAATACTTTAAGTGACATAGTCCGCACCTCCCTTTCATCGTCGCGCTCCCCGAGACGCGATTAACGTTCGTTAATCCGGTTGATTCGCGAGTCCGTTAATGCTACTCTGACCGCTTACAATGCAGGCGTTACGCGATCGAGTTGCAGTTCGTGTCCTTCCGGCCGACGTGCTAACACCGATCGGAGCTTGCCTCGCGCTGGCAAAACCGCAGGCGTCGTGCTTACTGGAAAGCGTTGAGAGCGGCGGGCGGTTGTCGCGGTACTCGTTTCTCGGTGTCGATTACTCGGCTGCCGAAAGCTTTGAGGCCGACGGACTCTACGATCGCGTTCGGACGTTCGTTGAAGCACACCGATTTGAGGGGGACGACGCCGCCCTTGGTGGGGCGCTGCTCGCATTTTCGTACGACGCCGCTCGGCCGGAGGCTCGGCTTCCCCCGCGCGAGCCCGCTGTTCCCTCGATGCCGGCCGTTTTCGTCGCGATACCCGCGACGTGGTTGATCTTCGATCACTTTACGCACACACTGACGATCTGGACGCGCGGTAGCGACGCCGGCGCGCTCGATCGGCGCATCGATGCCTACGTGGAGCGACTGTTGACGACAGCACCCGCACTTCCGGGTAGCGTTCAAGTGGTATCGCCCGTGCAGCAGTCCATCGAACTCGGCCGCTATCTAGAGCTTGCCGAGACCGTAAAGCGGCATATCTTTGAGGGCGACGTCTACCAGTTACAACTGGGGATTCGGTTCTCCGCAGAGATTGCCGGCGACGCATTCGACCTTTATCGCGCGTTGCGCCGGCTTAATCCATCACCATACATGTTCTTTGTCGACGCGCCGTTCGGCCGGCTCCTCGGTGCGTCGCCGGAGTTTCTCGTCCGCTTGGAAGGGCGCGACGCCCGGGTTCGACCGCTGGCCGGAACTCGGCCGCGAGGGCGCGACGACGTTGACGACGCGCGAATCGCCGCCGAGCTAATCGCGAACGAAAAAGAACGAGCCGAGCACGTGATGCTGGCCGATCTCGGCCGCAACGACCTCGGCGCCGTGTGCGAGTACGGCAGCGTTCGCGTGGACGAACTGATGCAAATCGAGCGCTACAGCCACGTCATGCACATCGTCTCGGACGTGATCGGTCGCCTCCGCGAGGATTGCGATGCGCTCGACCTTTTTCGCTCCGGTTTCCCCGCGGGCACGGTTACCGGCACGCCTAAAGTCCGCGCGGTGCAGTTGATCGATCGCTTCGAGCCGGTAGCGCGCGGTTTCTACGCAGGCAGTATCGGGCGCTGGTCGTTCGGCGGCGATTTCGACTCCTGTATCACGCTTCGGAGCGTTCACGTGAAGGATGGCCGCGCCTCGTGGCAGGCTTCCGCCGGCATCGTCGCCGATTCCGATCCGCTTTCCGAATACGAAGAAGTGCAGCAAAAAACGCGCATCGTTCGCAGAGCGTTGGGACTCGAGTGAGCGCGCAAGCAAAGCGAATCCTCGTCATCGATAACTTCGACAGTTTCACGTACAACGTGGTGCATCTGCTTGCGTTGCAGGGAGCGACTCTCGACGTTCTGCTCAACGACGACGCTCGATTGAAGCCGGCCATCCTAGCCCAGTACCAAGCGCTGGTAGTCGGGCCGGGACCCGGGAAACCGCAGCAGGCGCCGTTGACGATGGCCGTCTTGATGGCGGCGCTCGAACTGGGCCTTCCGGTGCTCGGCGTTTGCCTAGGGCTGCAAGCAATCGGTGAGGCGCTGGGAGCCGTAGTGACGCATGCACCCGTGCAGATGCATGGGAAGACGTCGAGGATCGAGCACGATCGAACCGGCCTATTTGCGGGCTTGCCCTCGCCGCTTACCGCGACGCGCTACCACTCGCTCTGCCTCGATCAGTCCACGATTCCGGCACAGTTGCGGATCAACGCTCGCAGCGACGACGGAGTCGTCCAAGGGATTGCTCATCGGCTGCGCCCCGTTCATGCGGTCCAATTTCATCCCGAATCGGTACTCAGCGAGTACGGCGACGTGCTCGCGCGAAACTTCTTCGCCCTTGTCGACGGAGCCGTTAACGCGCATTAATGCCTTGACAGGCGAGTGTTATTTATGATTGCATAACCGGCACATGCAGAATTCGCGCTGGTACGGCTACTGGTACCGTGACCACCTTGGGGGTCGGGGAGGGTAGCGTTTTGCGCGATGCATAGAGAAAAGCCGTTGCAAACCCCCGCCGATCCGGCGGGGGTTTGCAATTTCCGGGTCTTACGAAGGCAGGCGGAGAGTAGCACCGTCCGTGTCGGCGGCGTGCGCATCGCCGACGGCGAGTTCGTTGTGGTCGCAGGACCCTGTTCGGTCGAATCGCGCGGGCAAATTCTCCAGACGGCGCATGTCGTGCGATCGCTCGGCGCGACGATGCTGCGCGGTGGCGCCTTCAAACCGCGTACGAACCCATATGCATTTCAAGGTCTCGGTTGGGAAGGGATCACTTTGTTGGCTGACGCCGGCCGGTCGAGCGGCCTGCCGACCGTTAGCGAAGTGATGACGATCGATCAAGTCGAGCGAATCTCGGATTCGATCGACGTCCTGCAAATCGGCGCGCGAAACATGCAGAACTTCGACCTGTTGCGCGCCGTCGGGCGCACGCGCCGCCCCGTGTTGCTTAAGCGCGGATTTTCGGCAACCATCGACGAACTGCTCGCGGCCGCCGAATACATTGTCGCCGAGGGAAATTCAGATGTGATCCTGTGCGAGCGAGGTATTCGCACGTTCGAGCCGGCGACGCGCAACACGCTCGATCTTTCGGCGGTTCCGATCCTGCGCGAGCGATCGCACCTGCCGGTCTTCGTCGATCCAAGCCATAGCGTTGGGGTACGGCGCTGGATCCGTCCGCTTTGCCGCGCCGCGAAGGCGGTCGGCGCGCACGGCCTGTTGGTGGAAGTCCATCCAAACCCGGCAGAAGCAATGAGCGATCGAGAGCAGGCGCTTTCCTTCGATGATTTTGGCGCGATCATGGATGAGCTCGATCGCATTCCAATCATGTCGCATGCTGCAGACCTCGCACCGCCTTCCACCTATGATAGCCGCGCAACGGCGTGATCAGCCGCCGCTGTTGCGGCGCCTGCTCGCGGGTGACGACCTTTCGCGGGGCGACGCTGCCGATTTCATCGGCGCCGTTATGGATGCGCGCTACACGCCGGCTCAAGCCGCGGGTTTGCTAGTTGCACTCGCGGCGAAGGGCGAGAGCGTCGACGAGATTGTCGGTGCGGCTCGTGCGATGCGCGAGCGTAGTCTACGAGTGGAGCACGGATTCCCGATGGTCGTCGATGTCGTCGGCACCGGTGGCGATCACGCAAACACGATCAACATCTCCACGATGGCCGCTCTCGTCGTAGCCGCTGCCGGGATTCCGGTTGCCAAGCACGGCAACCGCGCGGCCTCGAGCGCATGCGGCAGCGCCGACGTTTTAGAGGCGTCGGGTCTGCCGCTCGAGCTTTCCCCGAGGGTTGCGGCGACGATGCTGCGCCGCAGCGATTTCACCTTCATGTTTGCGCCGCACTATCATCCGGCGATGCGAAACGTAGCTCCGGTTCGGCGCGAGCTCGGCATTCGCACGATCTTCAATCTGCTGGGCCCGCTCAGTAATCCAGCCGGCGCGACGCATCTGGTAGTCGGCGTGGCTCATGCCTCGCTGGTAGTGCGCATTGGGAATGCGCTGCGCGCGCTCGGAGCCCGCCGCGGCGCGGTGATTCATGGCTGCAACGGCGTCGACGAAGTCGTCGGCGACGCGCCAACGCTCGTGTATTCGTTCGACGAGTTGCAGGCGCATGTTTGGGAGCTCGATCCATCGGCGTACGGAGTCCGCGTTCCGCTGAGTGCCGTCGTGGCCGGGTCGATGCAAGCCTGTCACGATGCCTTCCTTTCCGTGCTCGGCGGCGAATCGTCCCAAGCCGCAACCCTTGTGGCGCTCAACGCTGCGATAGTCTTGCATGCAATTGGAGTTGAAGCGCGGCTCGAGCATGCATTCGACTGCGCGAGAGAGATCTTGGAGAATGGTGCGGCGCTAAAAACTCTGCAAAGAGCGAAAGCAGTTGCGGCGGAGATTCCGCAATGACCGCTTGGGTGAAGTTTTGCGGGTGCGTGAGTTGGAACGATGCCGCGCTGTCAATTGATGCCGGAGCCGACGCGTTTGGCATGATCTTCGCCCCATCGGCGCGCCGGATCGCGTGGGGCGCGGCCATAGATATCGCACGTCGCCTTCCCGAATCGATCGAGCCCGTTGCCGTCTTCGTGGATCCCTTAAACGAAGAAGTCGATGCGGTGCGGCGTCTCTTTCCCAATGCGCGCCTGCAGTTCTCCGGAAACGAAATGCCGGAATTCGTCGCGGTCTTCGGCGATCGCGCGATCAAAGCGATCCACGTCGATCGCGAGATCTCGCCGGCAGGTCTGGAGGAGCGGTGCCGGTCGTATCCGCGCGCGACGATCCTGTTCGATTCTCGAAGCGACGGTAGACCGGGAGGTACGGGAGCGCCGTTTGCCTGGAAACGCGTCGCATCGATTGCCGCTCGGCGCCGCGTTGTGATCGCCGGCGGCCTCGCGCCGGAGAACGTCGCCGCATGCCTTCGGAGCGTGCCGACCGTAGGTGTCGACGTTCGTAGCGGCATCGAAACCGCAGGGCAGAAGGACGCCGCGAAGATGCACGCGTTTGTGCGCGCCGTGCGCAAAGCCGATGAAACCTGACGAACGCGGATATTTCGGCTCGTTCGGCGGGCGCTTCGTGCCGGAAGTCTTGATTGCCGCGCTCGAGGAGCTCGAGCGCGCTGTAGAACATGCGTTCGCTGACAGGACCTTCTGGGACGAGTACGATGCCGTGCTGCGCGATTTTGTCGGGAGGCCTTCGCCGCTTTATCGCTGCGAGCACTACACTGCGGACGTGTCGCGCACGCCTCTGCTGATGAAGCGTGAAGACACCAATCACACCGGTGCGCACAAGATCAACAATGCCGTCGGCCAGGCTCTGCTCGCGCGCCGCATGGGCAAGCGCCGGTTGATTGCAGAGACCGGCGCCGGACAGCACGGCGTTGCCGTAGCAACGGTGGGAGCAAAGTTCGGAATTCCGGTCGACGTCTACATGGGTGCGGTCGATGTCGAACGCCAGGCGCTCAATGTGTTCGTGATGCAGCTGCTCGGTGCTCAGGTGCACGCCGTTGCTAGCGGAT
>Ga0306920_100003521_pt1 | contig 19878 bp, 32 predicted proteins | sample flu12Cox44000170_FD_204666 | JGI IMG/M metagenome (GOLD analysis project Ga0306920, IMG submission 204666) | Lab enrichment of tropical soil microbial communities from Luquillo Experimental Forest, Puerto Rico - flux4day.12C.oxic.44.000.170 (v2)... | ecosystem: Environmental > Terrestrial >... | reverse complement strand
GGTCCACGGCCCAGCAGCAGGCGGGGGATTCTCGCTGGCACTGGCCTGCGAGGTGCGAATCGCTGGCGAATCGGCAAGGTTCAATGCGGCCTTCGTGCGCGTGGGATTAAGCGGCTGCGACATGGGGGCCAGCTATTTTCTCCCTCGCGCTGTGGGTACCTCGGTCGCCTTCGAGCTGCTGACTACGGGGCGGTTCGTGGACTCGAAGCGCGCGCTTGCGGTGGGCCTAGTTTCCGAAGTCGTGCCGGACGCGGAGCTCGACAACGCGGCCGGGAGACTCGCGCGAGAGATGGCCGAGCTGTCGCCGCTCGGCCTCACGATGACGAAGGAGGGCGTGTGGGCGAACCTCGACGCAGGAAGCCTCGAAGCGGCAATCGAGCTGGAGGACAGGACGCAGACGTTATGCGTTCAGGCCGGGTACCTGGCCGAGGGCGCGAGGGCCTTCAACGAAAAGCGCAAGCCGCGCTTTGACTCCGGGACGTGACGGCGATGCCAAATCAAGCTGGTCTGGCCGAGCGAACGAGATCCTGTGTCCAGGCCTGCCACCAGACCGTATAAGGATCGTAATCCCAGCTACCGTCAGACGCGCGGGTATTGCCCACTACCTCGTTGCTGCTCTTGTATTCCGCGTAAAGCACATCATGTGCTGGACTCTTAGGGCAACTCATTCGCACTCGGCAGGGCAGGGGCCTGCCGTGCAACAATGCGCCGGCTCGCGCATTACAGCTCCATCGGATCGCGAAAGTGACCATGAAAAATTCGCGAACGGTGCTCGAGCAGCAACGGGTCCAAGGCGGCTTTTACGACCGGGTCGATAACAGTGAAAGCAGGGCGTAAGGCCTCAGACATCGGACACTGTTCCTTAGGTAGGGGGTCGAGCAGATTAGCGAAGGCGGTCCAGTAGATGTCGAGAGCACTCAGGTAGTCGCCGATGAAATACCGAACACCGCGCTCGTACTGCGATTTGAGCTGTTGGGCGAGCGCTTTCAATGATCCCGCAATGCGTTCACCCGCCGCCTTTGCGGCGCCTTCATCATAGCCATATTTGCTGCCCATCAGAGCGATGTTGGGCGGTGGGCTGCCGGCAGCATACGCTGGCGCAAAGAGCTGTAGCCGCGGCTTCCAGCCGATGCCCATCTGCCCGCAGATTTCGTGCGACAGGCCGATCATCAACGCACGTTGCGTGGCGTCCACTGGTATCAGGGAAGGCTTCGGCATCAGCCGTTCGGCCAAGTAGAGAATGTCGATCCAGCGATTGATTGGCTTTTCTTTGGCCCACGCGACGATTGGCGCACTCGCTTCACCGCCCCAGGCCACGATATCGGTGTTAGGCTCGCCTCCCAACCACGGAGCAGCGACATAGTCGAGACCTTTGATTTCAAAAATGGTCTTGGCCGCCTGACCCCAGGGGCTAGGCGAGCCCTTGACCAGCACAATGCGCAAACCGGGGTGGTCAGTGATCTCCTTGAAGCTGCGATATTCCAGCACGTCTGTCCTTCGAACACTGAAATGAAGCTCATCCTCTCAGTCAGATGTGCCATTTTCAATTGCAGCGTTGAGGAACAGCCCGCTTAAAACCCCACCCGTTAAACAGCGGTGCAACTACATTCCCAGACGTGGAGAATTCGCGAACCGCAAAAGTCACCTGACCGATGAACAAGATCGCGGTGCTTTGTATGAGCCGGCTAGCTGCCATTGGTGACGGTGTGTCTCACCGACTATTCCGTCGTAACAACTGACGGTCATGCTCGCTGAACTTAGCGATGCAGTGTAGTAGTCTGTCTCGCTTAATGGGACAAGACACACGATCGAAGGGCCCCTTGCGTGAGAGGTGTTAGACGGGGATCGGTAGCCAGCATTCCGACAAGGTGATAAACGGACATGCGAATCACTGCACCATTGGTGAATTGATGCGCCGCTCGAGAAGTGGGAACCAGAACCCTGCCGGCAAGAAATTCTGCGGCGATTGTGGGGCCGCACTTGAGGCCACTATCCCTGCCGTTCAGGAACCAGCGTCTTCGCTTAGCACCCCCGTTTGCATGCCGGCCGCCGTCTATGTCCGCGCCTCCATCGATATCGCGTAACACCAGAGTTATGCGGAGCGACGAATCTAAAGCTTAAGAAGCCAGCAATCGCCGCGGCAAGTTGCACGACCCGTCAAAGTCTGTAGCCATACCTGTGCATCACGGTGCAATTGATAATTTCATATTCAGAGTAGAACTCGTTACGACCGCGTTGCTGTGCCTTGCGGTGATCGGGATGGTCACGCCAGGCCGCGAGCGCGTCAGCCGACGCGAATTCGACCACCGCGAACGTCTCACCGTCGTCGCTCGTGTAGTGGCGAAACGAGATGAAGCCCCGCATCGCTGAAGCGAGCTTGAGCAACTGCTCGAGACTGCTGCTGTATTCTTCGCGTTGAGCAGGCGTTAGGTCCCGCATCCGGAATCGGAACAAGCTGATGACGCGCTCTGAATTGTGCTCCTCGGCCATTTCCTGAACTCCTCGCAGAAATGTATGAAATCGTCTGGTAACCAACACCTCGGTAAATCCGGCCTGCAGTACAAGTCCGGTCTTTGGGTTTTGTCTGGTCTTATCTTCGGGTTATGCACTATTCGGCGAGAAATCCCGAAGATATACAAAATTTCGCCCCCTCGTTTGGCGCTACGGTACAGTCAGATGAACAGCATCTGATTTTAACTAATGCTGTGAATCGCAGTCATGTCTGTAAGATTCGAGGATGGTCCCAAGGGGAACCTATTCCCGAGTCACGAGCACCGATGAAGTAATGCGACTGGTTGCGTTCCTGGCTTCTGATCGCGCATCGTTTATCAGCCGGCAGCTATTTCAACGTTGATGTGGTCTGATGAAATCTATCGAGCCCGCATACCAGGAGTACGCATGAGCACAATCTATGGAGAAGCCCAGCGGGTGTTGCAGGAAGAGTTCGATACGGTGCGGCTGGCTGATCGAATCGAGCAGGCGATTATTCGGCCATTCCTTCCGGACGACGCGAAGGCGTTTATCCAAGCACGCGACATGTTTTTTCTAACCACCGTTGATCATCGCGGTTATCCGACCTGCTCGTATAAGGGAGGTGCGCCGGGATTCGTACGCGTGGTTGACCCGAAGACGATCGTATTCCCGAGCTACAACGGCAACGGCATGTTCCTGTCGATGGGCAATATCGGCGGGAATCGTAAGGTTGGGCTGTTATTTATCGATTTCGAGACGCCGCATCGGGTGCGCGTGCACGGCGACGCGCACATCGACCGGAATGATCCGCTACTTGCCGAGTTCCCCGGCGCCGAGCTGCTGGTGCGCGTGACCGTTCAAGAGACCTTCATCAATTGCCCGCGCTATGTGCACAAATATCAACGCGTCCAGACCTCGAAGTATGCGCCGCAGGGCCGATGCGCGCCCCCGCCTCCGCCACAGTGGAAGCGTATCGATGCCATGCAGGACGTGCTGCCGCAGCGTGAGAAAGGCGTTGCACAGCAGCTGGGCGGAACGATCACGTTCGAGGAATACGTCGCGGCGGTGAGTAAAGGTGAGGGCTAAGAACGTGCTCAGGGTTTAGCCGCAGCGACGCACCTACGATGACACTCGTCGAATACCGGCGGGCCCGGTTAGGAAAGCAGAGCGGCTGATTTTAGAAACGCCTACGCAAGCGTATCCGGATGCGCTCTCCAAACAGGAAGTGGCGATCAAGGCCGGCTACGAAGCCAACCGTGGCGGTTTCAACAACGTCCTGGGCCAGCTAAGGACGCCGGAGCTGGTCCAGGGACGCGGCGAGCTCCGAGCGAGCGATTACCCTTTCGACGCACGCTAGCGAGCCTCCTGGCGCAAGTCGTCTACGTCAGCCGCCGAATCGGTAACAATCAATAAACATCGTGTTTACCGCTGTCTTGTGTTGGATGCGACTAAAACTTAAAGCAAGCCTTTCGTTTGGTACAGACTGAAATGCTGACCGGTATGAAACCGCAGATTCTTAAATTGTGGTTGCGGGTTGCTATAGAGGTACGCTAAGGCGACTACTCCAAGAGATGAAACTATCCCTGCCGCAGCTTGACCGGTATAGCGAACAGTTCACGAGTAACTTCGAGCGCGTCAGGCGCCTGGTTGAACCGCAAAGATCCAGCTTCGACTCGAACGACATCGTGCTCCTGCCGGAATTGGTAGAATTTAGGTCAAGCATGAGAGGAAGGTCGTCTCCGCAAGCTCGGCGAATATTCATGAGCACCAACTCCCTGGGTAATCCCGTCTCCTTCACTGCTGCCGCTGTCCAAGCGACTCAAGACCAGGATAATCTTTCAGGTAGGCAAAAGGCGGATGCTGCTGTACTAGGCGATTTCGACGCTGCCCGTAACATGGGAGCCGCCGATATCCTATGTTCAATTCCCAACAGTTCGTTGACTTCAAACGCGACGGGATCGTGCGCGTGAGCCGCGCAATTCCCGCCGCAGACGTAGAAGCGATGACCGCGCTGGTGTGGGATAACCTTGAGCGCCGCTATCCTGTTCGCCGCAATAGGCCGGACACCTGGACGCCAAAGCGAATCAACGGGCTCCACGCGCTCGACGACTCAGTCACTTTTGAGGAGATCGGCAGCGCTACGGTCTGCCAGATGCTCGATGATGTGTTCGGAACTGCCAACTGGCAGCGCCCCGCGCGATGGGGTTATCTCCTGATCGCGTTTCTGGAATCCCACGGACCTTGGGACATACCGCATGGGAGTTGGCATCTGGATTTCCCGGCGTCATGTTCGCTCCAGGGAATGTTCCTGGTACGGCTCTTTACCTGTCTGCGGCCGGTGCTCCATGGAGGAGGTTCGACACTGGTCGTTGCTGGATCACATCGGCTCGTTGAGGATGTCGTGCGAAAGAACTCGCACCAGCGGTTACGTTCGGCGGATATCCGGACGGCGCTGATACAGACCTATCCCTGGGTGAGAGCGCTTTGCTCACGCCGGGACGGCGCCGATCGTATTGCGAGGTTCATGGATTCAGCCACCCGTATCAATGACATCGAGTTGCGCGTGATCGAGATGACGGGCGAACCTGGCGACGTGTTTTTGGTCCATGCGCTCAACCTTCATGCATATTCACCCAACTGCTCTGACGCGCCGCGAATGGTGCTTTCCAGTTTCGTGTATCGGAACGGAGTTGGGCCGAGCGCGTTTTATTGAAGACCCGCGCTGAATCGTTTTTCTGCATGCAGTGGGGGTGGCATCGTGGCGAGCACCGAAGACAAAGAAGAGGTTGCGGTGAAGGCTGGCTACGAAGCCAACGGTGGCGGTTTCAGGCTAGAGCGTTTGTTCCTTCACGCCGCATCGAACAGAATGCCGCTGGCCTTCAGTCGCCCAGGGCGTTATTGCGAATTCCGTTTGCCTGCCGAGGCGTGTTGTCTGCGCGGGGGCGCCCGCGTGGGGGGGGCGCGCCGCGTGCATACTAGACTGATTGCGAGCTCTTTCGGTTGAGAACGTAATCAGCCGCGCGCTGCGCTTGACTCGCGGCATGAATCAGTAACTTGCGATCAGCGCGCAGCCTCGATAACCATCCAGAGAGGTAGGCGGCCTGGTTGTCAATGACCGCATTGGAGATTCCAGCTTCGGCACACACTTCTCCGTGATAATTCCGTATACGTCCATCGTCATGATCTCCGAGTCGGTTCGTGTTGAGGAAGGGGGGAGGCGCTTTTTCGCTGCTCCTCCCCAAGGAGAATTGTCAGCATGGGGTTTCGTCGGATGCTTCCGCTCGCGGCGTTCCGTTGTCCGCTGGCCGAGCAATTGGAGTTGCTGAGCTACGATTTCAGTTCGGTAACGGAGGCCGGTTCTGTCCTTTGACTGGTGCCGGCGAGTGCTTAGACGGCCTTCAACGTAAACCTGGCGTCCCTTCGAAAGCAGACGCTGGCAGTTATCCGCAGCTTTCCGAACGCGACCACGCGATGCCAGTCGGCGCGCTCTTGGGTCTCACCGTTACGATCCTTAAATCGCGCCGTGGTTGCGAGTGAAAAACTCGCGACGCTCTGACCTGACGGCAGCGCCCGAACTTCGGAATCACGACCTAAGTTGCCGACTACGATTGCTTGTTGACTGACATGATCAAATGCCTCCGTTCGTTCTTGTGTTGTGCTCAGTAGACGTCTTCGTCGATCCGGTGAGCGGCAAAATCACGCCCGGCCCGTTCGCCATGCCCGCAGCGCGAGCCGTAAAGCGACTTATCGCCGGGGTAGTAGAAGCCGCGTTCGCCGGGCTCGATTGGGGTTTGACAGTTCGGTTCGGCGCATCTGGCCGGATGGCGGACCGTGATCCACTTGGGATCGGCTTTGAACCTGCGTCGCATACTCGTTGCTCCTTTCGTTTTCGCCCCGCCCCCGCTCTTGCGGCAGGAGGCGTGCTGCGTTTGCTTAGTGATCCGCGCAACTTTTCCGCGCGGCCCTTGTATCTAGGAAAAAGGCTATTAATGACCATCTTTGCCCTCGGCCTCTCACCCATTTCTGGAGGCCGAGGGGAAAGATGCTGGGTTGGGTCAAGGAGTTTTAGAATCTGTAGACGCGAAGGCGCGTCGTCTCTGCGGAGGAAGGCCAGGACTCCTTTCCCTGGCCGACGACGCGCGACGCGGCGAGACTTCAACTATTGGGTTTAACACAGTGGCGGCGAATCGGAGTCTGCTGCGGCAGATCATGCGCGGCCCTGATCGCGAAGATCGAGTGAGAGCTTGAACTGATCGTCGCAGCCAAAATTTGTGAATCACAAGCCCGAACGGTTGCCTGGGCGGAAAGCCCAGATCGTGCAAGGTGGGGCTGTGAGGAGCTGGAGGAACAGAAATGGAAGGGAAGGGTGTGGTTGGAATCGATGTATCGAAAGCTCAGTTGGACGTGGCGTTCCGAGCAAGCGGCAAAAGGCTGGCGGTAGCGAATGTGTCGCGCGCCATCACGCGACTGGTGACGATGTTGAAGACTACGGCACCTCGGTGTGTGCTGCTTGAAGTCACCGGCGGATATGAGCTCAAGCTGGTGGAGCGCCTATCGGCAGAGGGCTTGCCAATAGTGGTCGTAAACGCTCGATAGGTGCGTGAGTTCGCGCGAGCAACGGGCCGGTTGGCGAAGACCGACGCGGGATCGTGCAGATCGTAAAATGCCTGAAGAAGCAGCTTGCAGCGGTGGACCCCGAACTCGAGGCGTTTATTCGGGAAACGCCGGTGTGGAGTGCGTAGGCGAAGCTGTTGCGGAGCGTTCCTGGAATAGGGGCAGTTGCGACCGCTACCTTGCTGGCCGAGTTGCCAAAGCTGGGGAGGCTTGACCGGAGGAAGATCGCGGCGCTGGTCGGTGTCGCCCCGTTCACTTGGCGACAGCGGTACGTTGCATGGCAAGCGCGTGATTTGGGGTGGACGATCGCCGGTTCGCGCGACGCTCTATATGTGCACGCTAACAGCAATTTCGAGCAATCCAATCATCCGCGATTATTATCGGCGCCTGCATGCGGCCGGGAAGCCTTCCAAAGTCGCACTCGTAGCCTGCATTCGTTAGCTTACGGTTATTCTCAACACAATGATCAGGAGCAATACATCGTGGTCGCCGCCCGGGCTCACGGCCTGATTGAGATGGTTGCGTGTCTCTGTGGTGAAGAACCAATTTGTCTCCTCACGTCCTCACCCTAGTCTGCGAGCGCGCTCTCCGCTGGATTCCTTGGGGCCGCTCGCCTATGGTGATCCTCGTCGTGTACCCGTAGGAAAATAGTACACCAGCAATTTAGGGAGGGCGTGAGGATGGCTCGAATTCCGCTGGTGCGCGAAAACGACCCTGCGACACCACCCGAGGCGCGGCAATTCCTCAAGCGCGTGGAAGGCGGCCTCGGCGAGGTCTTCAACGCCGTGCGGCTACTCGCCAACAATTCTCAACAGGCGAGCGCCCTGATCAACTTCGTCCGTTCGGTGCGCCACAACAATCAGCTCACGCCAACCCTGACGGAACTAGCATATACGACGGCATCCGTCGTTAACGGCTGCCATTACTGAGTGGCACACCACAAGATGCTCGGTCGGGGCATCGGAATCAGCGAAGAAAAGTTGCGGCACTTGGGTGATGACCCGCTGCCCGGAGGCATCTACAGCGAGGCTGAGGCGGCCATTATTCGATACGCTCAGAAGTCCACGAAGCTGTTTGCCCATCGACGACTCCACATATCAGGGCTTAGCGAAGTATTTTTCCGTCCCGCAGATCATCGAAATCTGCCTCAACGTGGGTCTTGCCCAAATCACCAATCGCTTTAACGCGACCTTTCTCACGGAGGTCGACGACTACATAGTGGACGCCAACGAAAAGGCAGCCCACTAGCTTATCGCCTTGGAGATCTTGACCTTCGAGACGGTTGCTCTCACCCGAAACTGGAGGGCCCGCGCGTAGGTTCCGGGATGCGTGAAGCGGAGCGCTGCACGGACGTGACAAACGCAGTGGTCGGCGACGCCGATGGCGCGGTCCTGCTGGCGGAGCTCACGCCACCACTCATGGGGCTGCGAGCGGGGAGGCGGTCAGGTTAGGCCGAGAGACTGGGAGGGAGATTGTCAGAAGCAGAAGCAGGTCCTTTTGGAAAATAAGCAATGCCGTGCTGATCGCGGCCACTACCGTTGTCGGAATGATCGCATTTCTTCTGCTGAATCCAGCCTGGTATTCGTGAAATAGGCGCACCGCGAGGCGCAGGCAATGAAATACATGCCGATTATGTTAGTAGTTGCTGCCCTCGCCGCATTGTCGCCCGAGCCTTTCCCGGGTGGAAGCCGAGGAATAGGTTTCGATGACCTTGGTTTCGCCCCGACATTGCGCAGGGTGATGGTGCCGGGCGGCAGTACTGGCAACCTTGGACTGATCGACCCGGATTCCCAGAACATCGTAATCATCGGCGGGTTCAGCGAACGGGCGGGCTACTCCGGCGGCCATGGTGAGGGGATAACTTCTTCCGACGCCGGGCGGGGCCTCATCTATGTTACGGATCGAAGCTCCAGATTACTGGACATTGTCGATCCCAACAGTAAGAAAGTTATCGCTCGTGCGCGGCTGGCTTCGGGACCGGATTATGTGCGGTTTGTCTCCGACAATAAGGAGGTGTGGGTCACGGAGCCGGTGGCTCAACGCATCGAGATATTTTCTTTAGCGGACAACGGAACCAGCGCTATTCACAGTGGATTCATCCCCGTACCCGGCGGGCCGGAATCATTGGTAATTGGACGCGGACAAGCGTTCACCCATTTATGGCGTGGTACTACTCTCGCCATCGATCTTAAGAACCGCACAATCGTCAGCAGATGGCGCAACGGCTGCAGAGGTTCTCGTGGTATCGCGCTCGATGAAAAACGCGGCTTCGTCTTTGCTGGTTGCGATGAAGGCAAAGTGAGTGTGCTCGATTTTAAAAGCGGGGGAATTGTGGGTCAGGCTTCTGCCGGCGTCGGCATCGATGTTATTGCCTATAATCAAAAGCTAGCGCATGTGTATGTGCCAGGCGCAGACAGCGAAACCCTCGCCATCATAGGGATTTCAGCGAGTGGGGAGGCTAGGGTGCTGAAAACAGTGGATACGGTGGCAGGCGCCCACTGTGTAACAGCCGATGATCGCGACCAGGTGTATGTCTGCGATCCCGAGCACGGCAAAATTCTCGTATTCAAAGACGCGTTGCCTCCCAGCGAATGAGCAACCGGTAGATGCCTTTTTCTCAGGCTGTGTTTAATTAGAGCGGAACGGCTTGAACCTAAACGTTGTCACGGTCGCTCACTTCTAACTTCATGACTCTGCGTTGCATGTAGTAAAGTGTTTCAGTCACCCGGGTTTCACGCAATAAACCAGGGTCTAACGCGGGGGTCCACATTGCGTACAACCCAGCGAGCGGAGCGGAAATCACCGGAGCGCTGGCTTGCCGATTTCGTCGGTCGCCTACGCCGCGACGATCTCGCGTCGGCTGCTGCTTGCCAAACGTTACGACGTCTATGCACTGAGACGGTTCGCTGCGGCCGAGCGGCACGCGATGCTCGCGTGCTTCCTGGGTGGAAACCGAAAAAAGCCTGCTCGATCACCTGGTCGAAATGCACGACCAGTACCTGACTGCCGCTACCCTAATATGCTGGAATAATTTTGTTCGACCGCGACGCCAAGATCCTGGGTTACGGCCCCGCGCGGCTCGCGCCAGTAAGTGAGGATCTAAAGAATCTTGGAGCGAGCGACGACGCGAACTACTGGTCCATTGAACACAGTAGCGGGCGGCAAGCTTTGCGCCCATGCGCCGCCCGCCGGATATACGGCTATGAGATCCCAAAGAACTCCGCGCCGATTGCAGCAATCGGGCCTGGAATCGGGATCGCGCGACGTGGCCATAGCCGTTGCCACGGCGTGGTCCTTATCCCAGAACTGACTGACTCGCTGGTCTGAGAGGCGCCGAAGGGTGAAAGTTGTCGGTGCGCTCCAGTCGGTTGGCAGAATCGGCTCCCAAACGGCAAACACTCTCGCTTTCGCGTCTATATGTTGCTCCAGCAATTTCTCGACCGCGGAGGCCCCCCGCAGACATACGGGTCAGGTTGGTGAAAGCAGAAGAATGATGCGGACACCATCGGCTGATGCGTTGAAGTCAGCCTTAAGAGAGTCCAGTGAATCGCTCGTTAACTCGCTAAGCGATGGCTGCCCTGCAGGTACATGGTGGCCGAGAAGCTGGTAACGCACAGCTAAAGCCAGCACGACCATGCCGAGGACAATGACCACGCTGAACATTGTTTTTCTTCGCATGGTGGTCTAGCTCAGCATGCTTGCGAGCAAGCCGGCCGTTATCTGTGGGGACACAAGCGCGCCTATAACGAGAATTGCGGATATAACGAACACAGCGATACTGACTAGGCTCCGCCTGTGACAGATTCGATTTGTGCGATACAACTGTGCGAATCCGAGGACAAGCAGCGCAATCGAAAGGGTGAGGAGCAACGGACGAAGCGGCTCCAGGAGCACGCCCACTCCGGCCGATCCTGCTGCTGCGGCGATACTTGAAGGCAGGCAGCAGGCGAGGGTGGATAATGCACTCGCCACGGCAGCCAGAGGCGTGATCTTCTCCGAGTGGTTCATGCTCTCTTGACCTCCGTGTCAGCAGGCGATACCGCGGATAGAATCGCTCTACGAATCATGTCTCGGGTCGGGGCTGCGTGACGCTTTCCATCGATCATGTAAATACGGCAGGAGAGCCCGCTACTCTTCTCTCGGGGCAAGCCTGCCTCGACGTCGATCCCATCGACCCGGATTGTCGGTGATCCTGGAAAGCTTAACGCTTCAACTTGCGATGAATCGAATACTTCAATTTCTCGAATTTCCTCAGTCAGCCCCAGCTCTCGCAAAGTGTCATTGAGCAACCGCCGGGTGGCTTTAGTGTTGGGACAGTTCGCTATGTGAAGCAGTTCCAGATTCATGTTGGATTGTGCTCGCCTCCAAGCAGCTCAGGATTGGGCATTCCTCCGTCTTCCGCCGTCGCGAGCAAGCCGTGACCAGTCCGCTGAGGGCGCGCCTCATTCGGCGGAGAGCCTCGATCTTGCGTTCAATATCAGCGATTTTGGCTTGCGTCCGCTCTCGCACGCGTTCGCATGTGTCGATTGAATTTATTCGTAGAGCCAGTAGCTCTCTGATCTCCTCGAGCGAGAACCCCAACATCTTCGCGTGCCGGATGAACCGTAAGCGTCTGAGCGCATCGTCCGAGAACACGCGATAGCCAGTAACCGATCGCGACGGCCGCTGCAGTAGTCGTCGGCGCTCATAGTATCGAACGGTTTCGCGGTTCACGCGGGCCTGTCTTGCCAACTGGCCTATGGTCAGAACGTCCATACGTCGTCACCTTTACGGAAGCAGCGCACCGATCCCAGGCGCCCGCAGCGACGCCTCATCTGGACCGGCACCTGCGCAACACGCAGCGTGTCGGCCATCGACCGCGAGCCCCCGAAGACCAATGCAGCATACACCCATACACCCTGTACCTAGGTACAAGGTCAAGGGCCCCCTGCGTGCCCATTCGCGATTTCCGGGGAGGAGGTCATCCACATAGCGGTCGGCTCCCGAGATTGCCTCAGTAGTTGACTGACTGAGTCGGTCATATTAACCTATCCCATCCAAATGGCACGGCATGATCCATCGAGGCGCTTGCGAGATTTAGTGCGGTGCGCCGGCGAGGTTTTCATCGAGCACGGATACAAAGCGGCGCAAATGGAAGATGTGGCGAAAGCGCTGGGGGTCGCAAAGGGCACAGTCTACGTTTACGTGGAAAGCAAGGAAGCGCTCTTCGATCTAGTTGCCCGCTGTGCGGGTCGAGAAGAGGTGTTTGCGGAAGTTCCGCGGTTGCCGATTAGGACCCCCAAACGAGGGGCAACTATCGCCTACGTACGGCAGCGACTCGCGGAGAGCCAAGCCCTTCCCCTCCTCACGAAGGCGCTGGCGCGTGCGCGGGGTGCGACTCCGACGGGGGAGTTTCAAAAAATCGTGCGGGAGCTGTACGAGGCGGTGGAACGCAATCGCTATGGCCTGAAACTTCTTGATCGGACAGCGAGAGATCAACCTGAACTCGGCGCACTGTGGTTTGAAGGAGCGCGGGACGGTCTCTTGGCAGCGCTGACAGAGTACCTCAAACGAGAGATGGCGCGCGGGACGATGAAAAAGGTCCCCGACGTTGCGGTCGCCGCCCGCTTCATTATCGAAACGGTGGTCTTTTGGGGGGTCCATCGGTATTGGGACCCCCATCCGCAAACGGTTGACGGCGTTGCAGCACGCGAAACCGCCGTCCAGCTCATCGTGAACGCTTTGGTTAAGGAGTGACCTTCGTGATGCAAGGTTGTGTTCGATTTCAATCCCTGCGAGTAGAGCGCTGCGGCAAACTCTTGCTGGCAGTGGCAGTGCTTATCGGCGTGTTCCAGCGCGTCGCTTTTGCCGCCAGTCCGGTTGGGCTCTGGTATGCGGAGGGAGGAGCGGCAGAAGTAGAGATTCGTCCGTGCTCTGACAGCCTTTGCGGAAGAGTGGTGTGGCTGAGATCGCCGATCGGCGATAACGGCTGCGAGCTGCGCGATGACAAGAACCCCGATCCAGCGGCGCGCGGCAAGCCGATCATCGGCCTGGTAGTTCTTCATGGCCTCAAACCATTCGATGCTGAAGGAAGACGGTGGGCGGGCGGGACGATTTACGATCCGGTGAGCGGCAGGACTTACTGGTGCAATGCCCGGCTGGATGGTGATGACAGGCTGTTTCTCCGGGGCTTCTGGGGTATCCGGCTCCTTGGCCGGACGGCAACTTGGACCCGAGTCGGCGCCGAAAAACGACAGTGCGAGAGTTGACTCAAGGCCTCAAGCGGACCCAAGAGATTTACGGCCTCGAACGAACCAAGAGGCAACAATGAAACTAAGTTACTTCTTTCCGTTGCTAGGATTCGTGGTCCCGACCGTTGGAATCGGGTTCGGTCTTGTCATTCCAAGAAGCTGCATCGCGGGGGTCAACGATCTAACGATGGGCTTCGCGATAACTGTTGCCAGTGCATGCGTGACTTACTGGTTGGGTCTTCGGACAGTGCTGCGGGACCATACCGAGGCGCACCACAAAGGTGAGGCTGTTCCCGAATTGCGCGTGAGAATCATCGTGCAACACGAAGGGCAAACAGTTGCGCCGTCCTGAATTCATTGCGAGACAGGCCGCACATCCCCGCGGCCTTGTAGGCCGACTGCTGTTCCGGGTGATGGCGGTGGAGACGCTGGCTGTTAACGAGCGTGCTCTTGAACTTTTGGAGCTGGAACCGAACTCTCGTGTTCTCGAAGTCGGCTTTGGACACGGCAGAACACTCGCTGGTGCGTTGGAGCTGGCGCCGAACGGACTCGTGGCGGGTATAAACATTTCAGCGGACGTGGTAGAAGCCTTCCGAATTCGCCAGCGACGCTCTAACGATCGGGTTGTGATCGAGGTGAAGCAAGCCAGTAGCGATCAGATTCCCTACCCCCATGCACGCTTCGACCGGGTATACGCCGTACTCACGCTGTATTTCTGGAACAACCCCGCTCGTCCATCTTGGGGAGATCCGTCGTGTCATCAGGGCGGATGGCAGATTCGTTCTCGCCTTTACGCCCAAGGAAGACGCGCGTGCGGTTGCGAGCTTCCCGAAAACTGTCTATCGCTTCTATTCCATTGAAGAGACGAAGAGATTGTTGTCGGAGGTTGGCTTCCGTGATGTCGGGATAGTTCGAGAGCCGATCGGGTCGAGAGATACCGTCTCCGCCGTGTCCCATTGCTGACAACAACCGATTGAGCCTCGAACTCTTATGAGGTGCAATCGGGCAGATTAGCTACCGCGCGAAGCTCGGCAGCCAAGTCTTTGTGTCATTGACCTAACCGCGGCTTATCTGTTATTGCTCGGTTAGTGGGCGCTCACTAACCACTATTTTATGGACATACTCGACGAGAAGCCCGACACCAAGCGACCGGTCATCGTCCGGGCAGCAACATCGTTGTTTGCCAAACGCGGGGTGGATGCGACCAGCATGCGAGAGATCGCCGATGCCGCCGGCGTGAGGGAAGCGGCGATTTACCGTTACTTCGCGAGTAAGGAGGAGTTGAGCCGCGAAATTTTTGTGAGCTGGTATGGCTGGTACAGCCGACAACTGCGGGAGATAGTGCGCGGCCCCAGCGGCACCAGGGAGAAGGTCTATGGCGCCGCCCGTTTGGAGCTCTCTGCGGCCGTCGAGCATACCGAAGCGTTCACCTATTTCTGCGAGAACGAAGCGCGGTTCCTCCGCTCCCTTCCTGCCAGCGTACCGCGCGTGCGGGACGTTGTGATTGAACTCGTAAAGCAAGGACAGGCAGGGAGCGAGGTGAAAGCGGGAGATGTGGGAGTGCTCGCGGACATGCTCAGCGGCGCTTTGTGTACGGTCGCGTTGTCGTTGGTCTGGCGGCGCCGCCGCGGATCGATGGACGATCAATTGGACCTTATCGCTGAGACGTCCTGGGCGATGATTAAGGCGTGAATTCTGAAACCAGTCAACAAAATGGAGGCTAGTCGGATGACGCATGAAGAGGAATTGATTCAACGGTATTTTGACGCTTTCAACCGTCACGACATCGAGGGAGTGATGGCCTGTTTCCATGACGAGGCTGTGCTTGTCGCTCCGAACGGCAAACGATGCACAGGCCGTGCAGAGGTCCGGCGCTCGTACGAAAGCGAATTCGCCACGTTTCCCGACGGATTTTGTGACCTTCGGTTATGCACCGGCAACAGCGGGCGGGGAGTAGCCGAATCGTTTTTCCATGGGACCCACACGGAACGCGGCAAAGTTGAGGCGATCGGCGCAGAAGTCATGGAAATCGTGGACGGGAAGATCAAGGAGATCCGTGACTATCATCATTTCGCGCCGGCCAAAGCGGCGTAGCTGCGGATCCGGATCGGCGCCCTCCGTTGGGTGAAGCGCGATGAGCGCAGAAATTGCACAGGAGAACGGCGGAATGACACAAGAAGAGCAGCTTATTCGGCGCTATTTTCAAACGTTCAACCGTCACAACATCGAGGGAGTAATGGACTGCTTCCATGAACACCCCGTTCTCGTGGGTGCCGATGGCAAGCGGATCGAAGGCCGGGCCGAAGTTCGGCGTTGTTACGAGGCGTCGTTTGCCTCGTTTCCTGACGGCCGTTGCCAATTGCGCCTGTGCACCGGCAACGACGGCCGTGCAGTGGCCGAGTCGCGATTTTTGGGGACCCGGCGGCGCGACGGCCACGTCGTAGAGGCGATCGGAGCAGAGATGATCGAGATTGCTGATGGCAAGATCAAGGAGATCCGCGACTACCATGAGCGTATGAGTGCGGCAGTCACAGACGGCGCTCAAGCCGGAGACGCCTTGCGCTAATCTTGAGCTGCATTGGAGACTTCGCCACCCCACCGCTCGGATCTGGCAATTAGGCTGGTTCGAATTTGAGGGCGCTTCGGAGGTCCCGGGGGGGGCGGTTGGGCCTTTATCGCTTCTACCATAACGATGCCGCTCCTGCCCTCTCTTCGGCGGGTGTGCGCCGTGCAGGTATCCCGAGGAGCTGAATTAAGACAACCATGTGGACACCGCGGGAGCGGCCCACCGAGCAATGATTGCCGCTTAATTTTGACAACGCCGGAGGTAAGTGACTCCAGGACGAGCGGAGGATCAGATCATGAGCGGTACGACCGAGCAGTTTGAAGGTGGCTGCCTCTGCGGCGCAGTCCGCTTTGTCGCGACTGGGCAGCCCAAGGCGGTGTATTGGTGTCATTGTCAGAGTTGTCGAAGGCATACCGGTGCACCGGTCGCCGTCTTCGCGCTTTATGACCTGAAGGCTTATACAGTTATTAAAGGGGAGATAACCAAGTTCGATTCTACGCCCGGGCAAACGCGGCGTGGCTTTTGCGCGCGATGCGGATCTACCTTGACTTGTGAAAGCCTTCCCGGGCCGACGGAGACTCATTTCCATATTGGTGCGTTCGATCAGGCCGCACAGCTTGAGCCGACCAAAAAACAATACTTTCCGGAGGAACGCCTGCCGTGGTTACACACGGGCAACCCTTAAACGGTTCGGGCTCAATGTCATCCGGTCCCGCACAAATATCCCTGGGTCCCTTTTGGGTCTGTTCCCCAAAAGGACTCAGTTAGCGGGGGAATCTTCCACTGGCAAGCCGGCTGCCTTCCACTCGGGAAACCCATCTTCGAGCCGGAATGCTTTGAATCCGCGCCTGCGTAGCTCGGCTACCGCCTCGTAGGAGAGCACGCAATACGGGCCACGGCAGTACGCGACGATTTCCTGGTCGCGAGGCAGTTCCCGTAGCCGGCGCTTAAGGTCGCTTAGAGGAACATTGATGGCGCCGGGCAAGTGACCTGCGGTGAACTCCTCTTCGGGGCGCGTGTCTATCAGCGTGACCAGACCGTCGCGCATGCGCCGGAGCAGCTCCTTTCGTGACACCGGTTCGAGGTTGTCGCGCTCACGGAAATAACTGTTGAGTACCTTTTCGACCGCGCCGACGTTCCGCTGCGTGACTCTGGACAACGCGCCCAGCAGCACAACCACCTCAGGGTCGGCCAGCTTGTAGATCACGCGCTTGCCTTCCCGGCGCGCTTCCACAACGCCGAAGCGGCGCAGTTGTTGCAAATGCTGCGAGGCGTTGGCGATGGTCAGGCCGCTCAGATTAGCCAGCTCCTCGACGCTGCGCTCGGTCTGGGCGAGTAGCTCCAGGAGCTCTAGTCGGTGCGCCGATCCAAGGCTCCGGGCGACCGCAGCAAGGTGATCGAACATTGCACGCTTAGGGTTCTGGCTTGACATGGGAGGACGAAAGACCTAATTCTTTAGTTCAAGAGATTAATTGATTATTTGAGCCAAATCAACAATGGCGATCAACGAAGCGACAATCAGGCTCGGGGCATTCATAGGAGTGTTCACCGCGATGGCGCTATGGGAGGCGGCGGCGCCCCGCCGGCCCAGGTCATATTCGAGGCTGGCGCGCTGGCCGAGCAACCTCGCGATTGTCGCGTTCAATACCGTGCTCCTAAGACTCCTGCTGCCCGCCACGGCGCTCAGCCTGGCGTTGATTGCGGCGCAACGGGGCTGGGGCCTTCTCAACAATCTGCGACTTCCCTGGTGGAGCACCGTTGTTGTCTCCGTAGTTCTATTGGACTTGGCGATCTATCTGCAGCATGTGATGTTTCACGCGGTACCCGCGCTTTGGCGACTGCACCGGATGCATCATGCCGATCTCGACATTGACGTGACCACAGGTGCTCGCTTCCATCCGATAGAGATCATTCTCTCCATGTTGATCAAGTTCGGCGTTGTCGCGGCACTGGGTGCGTCGGCGGTGGGCGTGCTCATCTTCGAGGTCCTGCTCAACGCAACCTCGATGTTCAACCATGGCAACGTCCATATTCCGGTTGGGCTTGATCGCTGGGTTCGTTGGTTCGTGGTCACGCCGGACATGCACCGCGTCCACCATTCGATCCTGGTTGGCGAGACTAACAGCAATTTCGGCTTCAACCTGCCGTGGTGGGATCGGCTGCTCGGCACCTATCGCGATCAACCTGCTGCCGGGCATCAGGGGATGACCATCGGCATCGAGCAATTCCGAGACGGTCGCGAGTTGTGGCTTGACCGCATGTTGCTCCAGCCGTTTCGTGGTCCTGCCGGTGCGTACGCCATCACCTGGAGGAGAGCAGCATGATGCATCGTCTTATACGCCCGGTCCTGCTCATTGCCTTGGCGGGAGGAATCGCTTGGCTCGCGCTCCATCGCGAGATCCTTCAGCCCGTGGCGCTGCAGCAGGAGCTAAGGTCTTTCGGCCCATGGTCGCCGATCTTGTTTGTTCTGCTTTACTCGCTGGGGACAGTGCTGTTCATGCCCGGGTCGATTCTTACGGTGGCCGGCGGCGCTCTGTTCGGGCCTCTATGGGGGACCCTCTGGAACCTCAGCGGCGCCACCTTGGGGGCGATGCTCGCGTTCGTGATTGCCCGATATATTGGCTGCGATTGGGTCGCCAGGCGCGCCAGCGAACGGCTCGCAGGGCTTATTCGGGGAGTCGAAGAGGAAGGTTGGCGCTTTGTCGCCTTCGTGCGACTGGTGCCTTTGTTTCCATTCAATCTGGCGAATTACGCGTTCGGTCTCACCCGGATTGGCCTTAGCGAATACGTGTTTGCCTCGTTCGTATGTATGGCGCCCGGGGCGATCGCCTATACCTACCTTGGCTATGCGGGATTGGAAGCAGCATCGGGACGGGCAGGTGCCATCCACAAGGCCTTGCTCGCCTTGGCTCTGCTCGCGGCCGTCGCTTTCCTGCCGAGCCTGATTCGGCGGCTCAAGGGTCAGCGTTATGCTGACGCGGCGAACCTTAAGCAACGTTTGGAAAGCGGCGAGAAGCTTGCGCTGCTAGACGTGCGCACTGCCGAGGAGTTTCGTGGTGAACTCGGCCACATCGCGGGGGCAACCAACATCCCGATCAGGGAAGTATCGGCGAGGCTAAGGCAACTCACCGGGATCCAGGAACCGATAATTACCATATGAAGAACAGAGCGGCGCTCGTCGAGCGCCGCTGCAACGCTATCTCAAGCGGGCTTCAACCAGGTGTTCGTTTTGCGCGGCGGAATGGAAAGTTGGAACAAGTTGGGCTATCCGGTCGAGAGAAGTTGAGTTTTGGAAGCAGGTACCGGATCGCTCCGCCGCACGCAGCGGAAAAAGGATACGGCAGATCGATGGAACTCCTCCGATCTCAGGAGACCACGTAGTCTAATGCCGAACCACTTTTAGACATGCTGTCGAACGATCTGGACGGTTTCGATCTGAGAGTGCCTGCTCACTGTTCCACTTCGTCGCTGCGGAATCGGTGAGAAGGTGTACGCATAAATTTAATCCAATCCGCCGACGCTTTCTCTCGGGATCGGCACTTGGCGCAAAGCTCGAAGTCGTGGTCCGCGTCGTGTCCACAATCGAAGTCGCCCTCCGCCACCACCGCGTTGCATTTCAGACAAAAATGTTTGTGAGCCATCGTCGTTCTCCTCAGAATTGATTGCGGTTGCGAGTCGCGCTCGTGCCAGGTTTGACAAGCTGCAGGCGCTGAGAGGACAATAGTATACCTCTTAAGTCCACTATTCGACTGGCCCCAGGGTGGTCCGAAGCCTGACACGAGGGAGCGATGGTTAAGTTACCGATCTATATGGACAATCACGCCACCACGCCCCTCGACAAGCGGGTGCTCGAGGCGATGCTGCCGTATTTCACCGAGAGGTTCGGCAATGCAGCGAGCCGCAATCACAGCTTTGGCTGGGAGGCAGAGGAGGCGGTCGACAAAGCCCGCGGTCAAATCGCTGGACTCATCCACGCCCAGTCCAAGGAGATCATTT
>Ga0306920_100003517_pt1 | contig 19886 bp, 16 predicted proteins | sample flu12Cox44000170_FD_204666 | JGI IMG/M metagenome (GOLD analysis project Ga0306920, IMG submission 204666) | Lab enrichment of tropical soil microbial communities from Luquillo Experimental Forest, Puerto Rico - flux4day.12C.oxic.44.000.170 (v2)... | ecosystem: Environmental > Terrestrial >... | reverse complement strand
GCCGCAATGGAAGTTCTCGTATGCCACCAACTATACCGACCAGCTCGGCAAGGGCGATGGCCCACGCTCCACGCCCATGGTCGTCGGTAACCATGTGATCACGCTCGGCGCCGAAGGGGTGCTGCAGTGCCTGGACCTGCAGAAGGGGACCAAGGAGTGGTCGCGTGCCTTGCTCACCAGCTACAAAGTGCCCGGCAGCTATTTCGGCGTCGGCACCTCGCCCACCATCGTCGACGGCCTCGTTCTGGTCAACGTCGGCGGCAAGAACGCCGGGATCGTCGCCTTCAACGTTGACGACGGCAAGGAAGTCTGGAAAGCAACCAGCGACGGCGCCAGCTACTCCTCGCCGATCGTCATTACCTTTGACAAAAAACAGCTCGCCGTCTTCTTCACGCGCTTCGGGGCCCTTGTCGTTGACGCGAAGAGCGGCGATGTCACCCATCGGCAGAAATGGCGGGCGCGCTACGATGCCTCCGTCAACGCCGCCACGCCGCTTCTCATTGGCGATCAGCTCTTCTTCTCCACCTGCTACGAAACCGGCGCCCTGCTGCTGAAGCTGAAGGCCGACGGCAGCGCCACGGAAACATGGCAAAGCGAAGACGTGATGGACAACCACTACAACACGTCGATCTATCACGACGGCCATCTCTATGGCTTCCATGGCCGCCAGGAGAAGACGCCGGATTTCCGCTGCGTCGACTTCAAGACGAAGAAGATCGCCTGGGAGAAGAAGAAGTTTGGCTGCGGCTCGATGGTAATAGCAGACGGCAAGCTGATCGTGCTCACCGAGGCAGGAGACCTGGTGCTGGTGGAGGCGACGCCGACCGAGTACCGAGAGCTGGCGCGGGCCAGCCTCTTCGCCGGCCCGTGCCGGGCACAGATCGCGCTGGCAAACGGCAAGCTTTATGCCCGCGGCGAGAAGAAGCTCGCCTGTTTCAACCTCACGAAGTAGGTTTGGCCGCGTCGCGGCCGAACGAGGAACGTGGTTGTGGTTCGTATCGTCTGCTGCATTCTCTGCGCTCTAGCGTTACCGGCCACCGTCATCGCGGGTCAGCATTGGGCATTTCGGCCTCGCAGCAATCCCCCGCTGCCGAAACTCGCCGACGTCGAGGGCCGCGCCTGGATTCGCACGAGTGTCGACGCATTCATCCTGGAACAGCTTCAGAAGAACGGGCTGCGGCCCGCGCCCGAGGCGGACCGTGCGACCCTGATTCGCCGGCTCTCGTTCGATTTAACGGGCTTACCGCCGACGCCGTCTGCCATCGCCGCATTCGTCGACGATCCCGCGCCGGACGCCTATGAACGGCTCGTCGATCGACTGCTTGCATCGCCGCATTATGGCGAACGATGGGCGCAGCACTGGCTCGACGTGGTACGCTACGCCGAATCCGACGGTTTCGAGTACGACCGCTATCGGCCCGGCATGTGGCGCTATCGCGACTATGTCATCCGCTGCTTCAACGAGGATATGCCCTTCGATCGCTTCGTTACGGACCAGATCGCCGGTGACGAGATCAGCCCGAATAATACTGAGCGACAAATCGCGGCAGGTTTCCATCGCCTCGGGCCGGTGCGCCGCAATGCCGGGAACCAGGCGGTCGCCTTCAGCCGCAATGAAGTGCTCACCGAGATGACCGACGCGGTCGGCATGGTTTTTCTCGGCCTGACGGTTGGGTGCGCTCGCTGCCACGACCACCGCTTCGACGATTTCCCGCAGGCGGATTACTACCGCCTTCAGGCGTTCCTGGCGGCCACCCAGGAGCACAATCTCGTCCTGGCGGACAAAGCGACTCAGGCCGACTGGCAGACGCGGACCGAAAAGATCGAAGCCGAGATCAAGCAGTTGCAAAAGCAGTTGGCCGGCGAGGTGAGCGGCGCACGCCGTTCGATGCTCGAAGCCAAATTGAAGGACGCCCTGTCACGCCTGCCGCCGGCGTTGCCCGGCATCTGCACCGTCCGTCATGTACCCGACCAGGCCACCGAGATTCACGTGCTCAAGCGCGGCTTGCCGGAACGCAAAGGCAAGCAGGTGGGCCCTGGATTCCCGACGGCCCTGTTTGCCGACAGCGCAGGCGACCTGCCCGCGAAGGACACTAGCAAGCCTCGCGCGGCCCTGGCGCGCTGGCTGACCGCGCCGGACCATCCGCTGACATTGCGCGTCTTCGTCAATCGTGTCTGGCAGTACCACTTCGGCACCGGTATCGTCGAGACGCCCAACGACTTCGGCCACAATGGTGGGATGCCAAGCCATCCGAAGCTGCTCGATCATCTGGCGAGCGTTTTCGTTGCCGAAGGGCTGCGGCTCAGACCGCTGCACCGTCGGATCGTCCTGTCGAGTACTTATCGCCAGGCATCGCGTTCACCGGATGCGGCACTCGGCCGAGCGAAGGATCCCGCCAACCGCCTGCTCTGGCAATTCCCGCGCCGCCGGCTCAGCGCCGAGGAAGTGCGCGACGCCATGCTGGTTGGCGTCGGTACCCTCAACCTCAAGGCCGGCGGCGAGAGCGTGATGCTGCCGGTCGACAGCGATCTGGTTAACTTGCTGTACGATCCCACGCAGTGGCGCGTAACGGCCGACCCGCGCGAGCATGATCGACGCTCGATCTACCTGATCGCCAAGCGCAACTTGCGGCTGCCGCTGGGCCAGGCGTTCGACCAGCCCGACTTGCAGACGAGCTGCCCGCGCCGCGAGACGAGCACACACGCTCTGCAAGCGCTGGCTCTGCTCAACGGGCAGACCGCGAACCGCCTCGCCGAGGTGTTCGCCGAAAGACTCGAGCGCGAGGCGGGGACGGATCCCGCCCGGCAGGTTGAACGGGCCTATCGGTTAGCCACGGGCCGGCCGCCTACGGCCGTCGAGGAGAAGCTGGCAGTCGCTTTTCTTCAAACACAACCTTTGCGCGAGTTCGCGCTGGCGATGTTCAATGTGAATGCGTTTCTATACGTGGAGTAATCCCGCCGGTCTGCGAGACGACATTCCAGTTCCAGTACTCGCCCTGCGGTGCGGGATTCGGCCGCTGCGGGAAGGGGTTGCACGCCTCGCCGAACCATCCGTGGCAGGAGCCGAACTGGAACACCAGGTGGGAGTGGAGACTGCCGCAGCCGGGGCTGTCGACATACGCGGAACAGCACATGCCGACCTTGTTCGCGGTGGCCTTGGAATGCCAGTAGGTCGTGTGGGCCGCACTGGCGAGTGGCCGCCGGAATCCGCCGCGTCCGGCTTCCACGGGAGCTTCCTGGATCGCTGGCGTGCCCGGAGGCGGGACCGGCGTCCCCGGCGTCTGCGCCGGCAGTCGCCCGGCGCCCCAACCGACCGCCAGGACCAGGCTCAAGCCCACGCGAATCATGCGGCGGTTCATTCCACACCCTCCCCGCACTCGGAATCTGGTCTACTTGCATCTGTCATCGGAAGCCTGGCGATTCAGTCCAAAGAGGCAAGCGGCGTTCTTGCCGAATACCGGCGGAAGGTAGGCAAAGCTTGCGGATAAGATAAAGGCGAGCTCTCAGGCCCGGTCCGCAAACATGCATCAACCCGTCTATCTCGACAACAACGCCACCACCCCGGTCATTCCCGAGGTGTGGGAGGCAATGCGGCCATTCCTGGGCGATAGGCCGGGCAACCCCGCCAGCAGCCACGCCTTTGGCCGACATGCCCGCAAGGCGCTCGAAGACGCTCGCGAGCGCTTGGCAGGGCTGTTGGGTGCGGACCCCGATGAGGTCATTTTCACCAGCGGCGCGACGGAAGCGAATAACCTCGCGATCTTCGGCCTTAGGGGGCCAGCGCCCGGCACCATCGTCACCAGCGCGATTGAGCATCCGTCCGTCCTGGGGCCGGCAGGGCAGCTCGGGGCAACAGGATACACGCTTTCCACGCTGCCAGTCACCTCCGCAGGCAACGTCGATCTGGATCGGGCCGATTTCCCTGCGGACATGCGGCTGGTCAGCGTGATGCTGGCGAATCACGAGACCGGCGCGGTGCAGCCGATCGAAGCGCTGGTCGAGCGAGTGGAAGGCCATGCGCCGTTTCACTGCGACACTGCGGCGGCCGCCGGCAAGATCCCCGTCTCCTTCCATCGCCTGGGCGTCACGGCCCTGACGATCAGCGGGCACAAGTTTCACGGCCCGCCCGGCATCGGCGCCTTGCTTTTGAAGCGCGGAACCAAGCTCCGGCCATTGCTCTGGGGTGGCCACCAGCAGCAGGGCCGCCGTCCCGGTTCCGAGCCGGTCGCGCTCGCCGTGGGGTTGGCTGCTGCACTCGACTGGTGCGTCCGCAACTTCGCCGAGCACGCCGCGCGCGTGCTGGCGCTGCGGAAACAATTCCTTGACCGCCTGCGCGCCGACGCAGCTCCGATTGTGTTGAATGGTTCCGAAACCGGTGGCATACCCCACACGATCAACGTCTCGTTCCCTGGCTGTGCGGCCGACGTGCTGCTCATGAAGCTGGATCTCGCCGGAGTGGCCTGCTCGACCGGCTCGGCGTGTTCCAGCGGATCGCTGCTCCCCTCACCGGTGCTCCGCGCCATGGGCGCCGCGCCGGAAGTGTTGGGCTCGGCGATGCGATTCAGCTTGAGCCGTTTGATCGAAGGTGACGCGCTCGAGGAAGCGCTCAGCCGGATCGTCGAGTGCACACAGGCGCTACGACGCTGTGACTCGGCACCGGCCAATCCGCGTTTCGGGCCTGGTTGCTCGCGGACCATTTGAACACGGTCCGCGAGGTCTATGCCATAAGTCCTTACCAGAGCGCGAGATTCGGCGAATAACGGACCTCGCGGACCATCAGACTGCCTCTCAACCGGGCTTCTGCCAATCGGCCACATTCCATTCGCCTTAAGGTCCTTTCTCCCTTGATATTGCGGCACAAGGCCCCAACGCGTCGGGACGGCCGAAAACCGAGGTCCAAGATGGCCCAGATGGTCCGCGAGCTAAGTCCATGTGCATCTGATACTTACGCCGTGATCTCCGGCTCAAATGGCTGTTCTTTGCTGACCCCGAAGAGATCAGAGATTGTGCGTGTTCTGCGGTGACCCTGCGACCTCCCGCGGGGTCAAAAAACGGGCCTCATCCGGCAAATGCGCGTTTCAGCGCGTTTCAAGGTCCGATTTCCTAGCCTAGCACCCCCCAGACACACCCCTCGGCTAGGAAATGTTGGAGGCGGGCGCTGGAGGTCTAAATGCATAACCTTCTATACGACATGGACTTACAGACTCGGCTGCTGAAATCCCGTTTCCATTTCCTAGCCATGACCTCCTCGCCAGCCGGTAGATGGCTCCGTGGCCTGGCAGGGGCAGAACGCGCATTTCCCCGAGGGGCCAAAAAACGGCGCGACAACGCGTCTCCCGCATGAGCCGTTTTTTGGCCCCACCGAGCACGAAACACGGGACACAAGTCCGTATTTATAAATAGCTTACAACGCATCATTCGCCTGTACGTGAGAAGGCAAATCCCATACAATGAAGAAAAGAAAAAGGGCCGCCGTGGCGTCGCGCCGTGGCGTCGTAACTCCTTCAAAGGCTTTAACTTGCAACTAATCGGCCACGACAGCCCTCCGTCGAGGTCCGGCACTGCCGGCCCCTCGATGTGTTCACAGCCGCCTTTCTTGCGCTTTTCGGAGAATCTGGCTGCTTGTTTCGCTTGCGACGACCTTGTGCAGTCCCTATACACGGGGGGATGCGCGGGCCATCCCGATCCACTCGTACTGCATGGCCCGACCGGCGTTGGCAAGTCGTGCCTGGTCGCTGCGCTCGTCGAATCCGTAGGGCCAAGCGCGACATCATGCGTGTTGTCGGCCAACGCTTTCCCCTTGCCGTGGGACCGGGATTGCGGAACCGACGCCGCAACTCGATACGAAGAAGCGCGGAAAGCGTGCCTGCTTGCCATCGAAGACCTACAACACTTGCCCGACCGAGCGACAGAAGCCCTGGTGCAGCTACTCGACGCGAGGCAGCCGCATGGACTGCGGACCGTGGTCACCGCGAACTCGGGCCCGGCCGCGATCGCACGCCGTGACGGCCCCTTACCCGCCCGACTGGTGAACCGGCTCATCAGCGGCCTCGTTGTCGCCATCGCACCGCCGGGGACATCCAGCCGGCTGCTGCTGCTTCAGGAACTCTCGCGACGGCGCGGCGTGTGTCTCTCCGAGGACATTCTCCGCTGGCTCGCCCACGCCATGGTTGGCGGCGGCCGGCAACTCGACGGCACCTTGCAACAAATTGAGGTGCTGCGGACCCTGACCGGCAAACCGCCTTCCCTGGACGAACTGCGCCGGCACTTTCGCGTTCCGATCGATGCCGCCAAACCGACCGTCGAGCGCATCGTCAACCGCGTCAGCGCGTATTTCCGCATCGATGCTCGGCGTGTGCCATCGCCGCGTCGACACCCGGCACTGATGGTCCCCCGGCAGATCAGCATGTATCTGGCCCGCCGGCTGACCCCGCTGTCGCTACAGCAGATTGGGCATTGCTTCGGCGGACGTGATCACACGACAGTCCTGCATGCTTGCCGCAAGATCGAGGAAGGGATGAAAACAGACGCCCGGCTCTTCGGAATCGTCCGGCAGCTCCACGCAGAGCTGGCGTGAACGCGGTGGATAACCCGTTGGCAGCGAGTTGATTGACTGTTGCGGATGTTGCGCATCCGATTGCTTGGCTCTGCATCCGGCTCGGCCGGCTCCGCTGTTGCCACGGATCAACGAAAGGCAAACATGAGATCGACGAGATTTGCACAACAGGGCGTCGGTCGCAAGGTTCTGTTGCCAAAGCGATTACGACGTTGTGGCCTGTGATCCTGACAGTTTCGACTTGGACATCATAACGACGACTGTATTTCTCAATGACTCGAAATAGATAGAGAGCCGCGATCAGGCATCCATTGGCAGGAGAGCACCATGAAGATCGTTTGCCATCGGGAGGGGTTGTTGTCGGCATGTCAGCTTGCCAGCACGGCTTCCGCTTCGCGCGACGTCAAGCCGATTCTCAAGAACCTCAAAGCCGTGGTGAACGGCGATCACTGCACACTGATGGCAACGGATCTGGAGTTGGGTATCCGTCTCGATGTACGCGGCATCCGCGTCGAGGAACCAGGAGAGGCGATTTTACCGGCAAGCCGGTTCATCTCGATTCTCCGCGAATCGACGGATGAAGAGATGACCGTCGAGGCGGGGTCCGAGGCGTGCCGGGTGCTCGGAGCGACCAACGAGTTCGACATGGCGGGCGAGGATCCGTCCGCTTTCCCAGACGTTCCGACCTTCGATCTGGAGAACTACCATGAGCTAACCGCGGGCTTGTTGCGTGAGATGATCCGCCGCACGGTGTTTGCCGCAGCAACCGGCGAACACCTGCGCTATGGCGCCACGACCGGCATCCTGTGGGAGCTGGAAGGCGACCAAGCGACCCTGATTGCCACCGATGGTCGGCGACTGGCGCTCTGCAAGGGAATCGCCGAAGCGCACGGTCAGCACAGCACCAAGGGGATGACACCCGTAGTCCCGGCCAAGGCAATGACGCTCCTCGAGCGCAACCTTGCCGAGCCGGACGAAAAGGTCCGTGTCAGCTTCCGCCCGAACGAAGTGCTGATGAAGACGGAAAAGGCGATGGTTTACAGCCGGCTCGTCGAGGGCCGGTTCCCGGACTGGCGCAAGGCGATGCCGCAGAAGCACGCTGCTCGCGTACCGTTGACGGTCGGCCCGTTCCTGGCAGCGATTCGCCAGGCGGCGATCATGACCGACGATGAGAGCAAGCGAGTCCGCTTTGGATTCGCAAAGGGAAAACTCACGCTCAAAGCGCAAGGGGCTGAAGCGGGTCAATCGCGCGTCGAGCTGCCGATCGAGTACGGTGGCAAGGGCCTGGAGATCAGCTTCGACCCGAAGTTCCTGATCGACCTGCTCAAGGTCTTCCAGCCCGATACGGCGTTGACGCTGGATCTGAACGATGCATCGTCGCCGGCCGTGTTCCGGCAGGAGCCGGATTATCTGTACGTGGTCGTGCCGCTGGTGGCGAGCACGTGATTGTCGCTTGCAGTGTCGCGGAGCAGCGTGCGATGTACCGCCTCCACAAGCCCGAGCCGGACGCCGAGCCGATCAAAGAGATCCTGGCCCGGCTGTTTACGGCACGAGGCTGGGGGCGACGACAGGCCCGGCTGCACCTGGAGCGAGCGTGGGCGGCTGTGGTTGCTGCGGAGCACGTGGCTCATACGCGCGTGATGGGCTTGCGCCGCGGCATCCTGGAGGTGGAGGTCAACAGTGCCCCGCTGCTGCACGAGCTGAAGAGCTTCCACCTGCGCCGCCTGCTGAAGGCGCTCCAGCAGCAACTTCCCTCCGAGCCGCCGCGGGAGATCCGCTTCCGCGCCGGCAGCTGGGTCGATCGTTGAGGTTGTCCATGAATGATAAGGTTGCCGACACGGTTGTAGACACGATCGCCCAGCAGGACGCGGCGTCCGATGCCTACATGCCCGAGCACGTCAAGGTCTTGCGCGATGCCGCCCACATCCGCGAGCGCCCCGGCATGTACATCGGCGATACCGGCACCAAGGGGATGCACCATCTCGTCTATGAGTTGGTCTACAACAGCGTCGACGAAGCGCTCGCCGGCCATTGCAAGAACATTCAGGTCCGGATCCATCCCGACGGGTCGCTGAGTGTCACAGACGATGGCCGCGGCATCCCCGTCGATATGCACGAGGCGGGCAAATCGACATTGGAGCTCGTGCTTACGACGGTCGGCGCCGGCGCGAAGTTCGACAAGAGTGCCTACAAGACCTCGGCAGGACTGCACGGCATTGGCGCCAAGGCCGTCACGGCACTGTCCGAGTGGACCGAAGCCGAAGTGCGTCGCAACGGCAAGGTCTATTTGCAGGAATACGAGCGCGGTCATGCCACCACACCCGTGAAGGAGCTGGGGGCGAGTCCCGGAAATCGTTCGGGAACCAAGGTCACGTTCAAGCCAGATCCCGAGGTATTCAAGACCGCGACGTTCGACTACGACACACTCGAAATCCGGCTGCGCGAGCTGGCGTTCCTCAACAAGGGGCTGGCGATCAAGTTGGTGGATGAGCGGATCGGCAAGGAAGAGACGTTCCACGCCGAAGGAGGCGTCGCGGAGTTCGTCGAGTACCTCAACCGCACCGAAGAAGCGATCCACAAGACGATCTACGTGGATCGAACGCTCGACGACGTGCGCGTCGAGGTTGCCCTCCAATACACAAACGGCGAAGAAGAGCGCGTGCGCTGCTACGCCAACAATGCGCACAACCCCGGCGGCGGCACACACCTGTCCGGCTTCCGCGCCGCTCTGACCCGCGCGCTCAACAACTACGGCACCAAGGATAACCACTTCAAGAACGTGACGCCCACCGGTGAGGACTTCCGTGAGGGCATCACCGCCGTGGTCAGCGTCCAGGTCCAGGAGCCGCAATTCGAGTCGCAGACGAAGATCCGCCTCAACAACCCGGAGGTCGAGGGGATCGTCACGAGCGTCGTCTACGATTTCCTCAGCAAGTACCTGGAGGAGAACCCGAAGGAAGCGCACAAGGTCATCAAGAAGGTAGTGCTCGCCGCCGAGGCCCGCGAGGCCGCCGCCAAGGCGAAGAAAGCGCTCAAGGATCGCAAGAGCGTCCTCTCCGGCGGCGGCCTGCCCGGCAAGCTCATGGACTGCACCACCCGCGAACGGGACGAGTCCGAGTTGTTCCTCGTCGAGGGCGGCTCCGCCGGCGGCTCCGCCGACAACGGCCGCAACCGCCACACGCAGGCGATTCTCCCCCTGCGCGGCAAGGTCCTCAACGTCGAAAAAGCCCGCGTCGAAAAAGTGCTCGATAACGCCGAGATCTGCTCGCTCATCAGCGCTATCGGCATCGACATCGGCAACACCGAGGAGCTGGAAGGATTGCGTTACGGCAAGATCATCATCCTGACCGACGCCGACGTCGATGGCCAGCACATTCGCACGCTGCTCCTCACGTTCTTCTACCGGCAGATGCGCAAGCTCATCGAGAAAGGACACATCTGGGTGGCCCGGCCGCCGCTCTACAAGGTCGAGCAGAAGAAACAGATCCGCTACGTGCAGACGACTGAGGAGATGAGCCACGAACTGCTCGATCGCGGCCTGGACGGCACCAAGCTGCGGGTCGCGCCGCCGGAGTCCAACGGCGTTAAGGAGCCGGCGGTGTTCGAGGACGGTCGGCTGCGACAACTGATGGAAACGCTTGATGAGATGGAGCAGACGCTGACCATCCTCGAACGGCGCGGCATCAATTTTCAGACGCTCCTGGAGCACATGAAGAACGGCGTCGTGCCGGGGTACCGAATCACCCTCGGCAACCAGGTACACTGGTTTCTCGACCGCCAGGCAGGCGAGACATTCATCGAGAAACAAAAAGCCGAGGGCCGACACCTGCTCGTCGCCGATGAGCAGGTCGGCTCAGGCAACGGCAATGGCAACGGCCAGGGCGAAATCTACCTGCCGCAGGAGCTGCACGAGGCCAAGAAGGTCAACGAAGGCCTGCAAAAGCTCGCTGCATTCGGAGTCCGTGCCACCGACCTGGCTCCCGCCCCACGCATCGCCGGGCGGGACCCCGCGCCGCGTTTCTTCCTTGACTCGGACGGCAAGGCCCAGGTCCTGCCGCACCTGCGTGAATTGGTCCCCGAGATCCGCAAACTGGGCGAGAAGGGGATCAAGGTGACCCGCTTCAAGGGCCTGGGCGAAATGGACGGCGAGGAGTTGTGGGACACCACGCTCGACCCGGCGCGGCGAACGCTGCTCAAGGTGCAACTCGACGAGGTCGCCGAGCTGGCCGTGGAAGAGATGTTCCGCACGCTGATGGGTGAGAAGGTGGAGCCGCGCCGCGAGTTCATCCAGAAGCACGCCCTGGAGGTCAAGGACATCGACTATCACGGGGCGTGATCCGACCAGCCGCAATGAATTCACCGCCATATGTCCTGGGCCAATCCGAGCGCGCCGCGCGCCGGCTCGACATCCAGGATGCGCACTTCGCCAATGTCTCGGAGAAGCTGCTCGACGAGATCGCGCTGCGCCCTGACGACCGCGTTGTGGAGCTGGGTTGCGGGCCCGGCGGATTCAGCCGCCGCGTCCTGAGGCGGCTTGGCGCCGGCGGCGTGCTGGTCGCGGTCGATTCAAGCCAGGGTCTGCTTGCCCAGGCGCAGGCGAACGTCACAGGGATTTCTGCGGCACGGTTCGAGCCGGTCTGTGCCGATATCGCGGGGCTCGGCGGGTGGCTGGACGGCGCCGACCTTGTCCTGGCCCGCACCATGCTACATCATGTACCGATGGTCGAGGTCGTACTCGGCCGGCTCCGCGCCCGGCTGCGGCCCGGCACACGCGTCGGCCTGCTGGAACCCGATTTCCGCTCCCAGCTCGCGCGGATCGGTTACCTCGAAGCGACGGGTCGGGCGGAGCTGGCGCCGCTCCGTGTCTGGGCGTTCGCGATCAACGATCTCTACCTGGCCCGGCGGCTATCGCCGGCCGTCGGCGCGACACTGGCCCGGACTTTACAGTTGGCCGGTTACCGCAATGTTCGCGAAGCGTGGCAAGAGGCGCCGACCGGCGCGAATGCAATCGAGAACATGCTCATGTTCTACGATGAGGTCCGCACGCACTTGATCGATCTGCACATTCTGACCGCCGAGCAGATCGCCGAGCAGCAGCGGCTGCTGCGAGCGCTCCCGACCGATGGTCTGCCGCCGGCGTGGGCCATCTTCCGTGTGGCTGCCGAGGCATAGGACTACTCCATGGCAAACGCGCTCGCCGACCGCTATCGCCGCTGGTTCGTTTACGAGCAGGACGCTCACGCCAAGGTCATCGCCTCGCTAGAATCGGTACCGGCGGAGGGGCGCCTCAGCACTGAGTACGCCAGGGCGGTCGGCTTGCTCGGTCACCTCGTGGCGGCGCGCCGGGCGTGGCTCTACCGGTTTGGCATCGAAACGGAGCCGGTCGGAACCCTGTTTCCTGAGAACGCAGATCTTGCCGATGTCGCGGCAGATTGGCAGGCGGTCGCGAAGAAATGGTCGAGCTACCTGGCTCGCGTCGATGATGGCGACTTGGCGCGGGAGTTCGAGTACCAGAGTCTGGACGCCGGCCGGTTCCGCAATCGCATCGAGGACATCCTGTCCCAGCTATTTGGGCATTCGTGGTACCACCGCGGACAGATCGCCATGCTCGTGCGCAAGGCCGGCGGCGAACCGGCGGTGACCGACCTGGTCTACTGGTGCCGTGAGGCCGTGGCCGACACACCTCCTTAGGGCGAAACCTTGCCCCGGTGCTGGTGTTTGCCCTAATATCACCCTCGTTCCGATCCACCCCCTTCGAGGCTGCGCCATGTCTGCGCCGATGATCCGCTTGCGGCCGCTCGTCTTCGTTGCTCTGCTGGCGATGGCGCCGGTGGTCTGGTCGCAGCCGCCTCCGGATCTGAGCGAATTCAAGACGGTCGAGAACGCGATCACGGCCAAGATCGTCAGGGGGAAGAAGGAGTCGCCGCAGCCGGCGTACCTCGGCATCGGCGTCGCGACGGTGTTCGGCGATCACCTCGCGATCACCGACGTGGCGCCGGATTCGCCGGCCGAGCGGGCGGGCCTTCAGAAGAGCGATGAGCTGCTGAAGCTTAACGGCAGAGCCGTTCCGCAGCCGGAGGTGCTCCGCGAGCTGCTGCAGACGTACAAGCCGGGCGAGCGCATCACCTTCCAGGTTCTACGCAACCAGGAGCGCCTGGATGTGACGGCCGTCCTCGGCGCCGTCAGCCGGCCGCTCTCCCTGAGTGCCCAGCGCGCCGTCCTCGGCATCAAGCTGGAGCCGCCCGGCGGCGGCGACGGCGTCAAGATCAGCGAAATCACGCCTGGCTCTCCGGCGGAGAAGGCCGAGCTGAAGGCCGGCGATCGCCTGGTCAAGCTCGACCAGACCGAGATCACCTCCAACACCCGCCTCAACGACTTCCTCGCCGAGAGGAAACCCGGCGACAAGATCACGCTGACCTACCAGCGCGACAAGGAGGACCCGGCCCAGAAACAAATCACGCTCGTCAGCGACAAGGGCTTCGGCAAAGGCGGCAAGGGCTTCGGCCCGCTCGCCGGTGGCTGGGACACCCGCAATCTCTCCGCCTGGAAAAAAGACGCCTACAACCTCGCCGTCATCATCATCGAGTATCCCGACGTCAAGCACAGCGACAAGATCTCGATCAGGGACTGGCACGAGTCGTTATTCAGCAAGGGCACGTACAAGGACAAGAGCAGCGTCACGGGCCAGCCCGTCCACGGCAGCGTGTACGACTACTACCAGGAAATCTCCTACAAGCACCTGACCGTCGGCGGCAAGGTCTTCGAGCCCGTGATGGTGAGCAAGAAGCGGCCCGAATACGCGCAGACCGCGAAGAAGGACATGCTGCTCGGCGAAGCCCTCGACAAGCTCCTCGAACGCGACGGTGGCGATGCCCTCAAGGAGTTCGACGGCATCTTCTTCATGTACGCCGGCACCCGCTTCCAGACCCAGCGCGGCGGACTCTACTGGCCGCACCGCTCCAACCTCTTCCACAAGGGCACGCGCTGGTCTTACTTCATCTGTCCCGAGGGCGGCGAAAAGATGGAATCGATCAGCGTCACCTGTCACGAGTTCGGCCACATGCTCGGCCTGCCGGACCTCTACGCTCCGCCGGAGAGCCCCGGAACCGAAGGCCTCGGCGTCTGGTGCGCGATGGCGAACCAGCTTCCGAAGGGCCGGCCGCAGCACTTTTCGGCGTGGTGCAAGGAGCAGCTCGGCTGGATCGAGCCAACCGTCATCGACCCGACCGTCAAGCAGAAGCTGATGCTGCGGCCGGTGCAGCAGTCGTCCAAGGAGGTCTACAAGGTGCTGGTCCGGCCCGACGGCAGCGAGTATTTCCTGCTCGAGAATCGCACGAAGACCGGCTTCGACCGCGATCTGCCGGGCGAGGGGCTGCTGATCTGGCGGGTGTCGAGCGGCAAGCCGGTGCTGGAGGAATCGCACGGCATCCTGGGCCCGGCCGGCCCGCGCGTCTTTCTCGGCTCGGTCCCCTATCCGAGCCCCTCGAACAGCGCGTTCACGCCGCAGACGACACCGTCGAGCCGTTCGCCGCAGGGTGGCGGCCTGCCGGTGCATCTGACGAACATCCGCCGCCTGCCGGATGGGACGATCACCTTCTACGTTGGCTACGAGTACTATTGACGGCGTCGTTTGCAGCGGAGCTTTCGACTCTCAGGGCGGGTTTCAGCATCGGGCATGGATTCCTCTTATCGTTCCACCACACGCACACGTCTTGAAACGAATGAAAACCATGAAACGAATGCAAACTATGCAACGAATGAAAACTATGAAAGGAATGCTCGTCGCGCTGTGAAACACCGCCAACCCCCACCCCCACCAAGCTGAGCGCGTCTCGAAACGCCGTGAAAACCGCCCGGGATTCATTGCATCGCACCCCCCAGACCGAGCTGAACGCATTTCGAAACGCCGTGAAAACCGCTCATGTGAGCGACACGCGCCTTCCACGTGCGGATCGCAGTTTCGAAATGCCCCCGGCTTGACCCGGACCGCCCCTCCCGCTACCGTGGCCAAGTCGAGTTTGTCAGAAGGCTCGCCGGGCTCGCCTTGCCGGCCCGGCAGAGACAGGAAACGCCCGATGCACGCCACGCCTTCCATGATCGACCAAGCAGCAACATCACAGGCTCGGCCGCCGCTCGTGTTCCGCTGGTTGATGACCAGCGTCGTGAGCGTCGCCGCGTGGATTCCCTGCGAAGTGATCGGCGGGATGATCTTCCTCGGCCTGGGCGTGCGGCTCTGGGCGTACCACATCACGCCGGTGTTCTGGGAGCTGACCAGCTTCGTCGGCTGGGCGTTCGTCCTGATCGTCCTGGGGACGCACTTCACGCTCTATCTGCTGCTGGAGCAGCGGTTGGGCGTTCGCGGCAGACGCCGCTGGGGGTACCGGGCGCTGTTCCTGGTCATCAGCGGGCCGGTGAACGAGGTGATCTGGAACTCGTTGATCCTAGCCGTGTCGGGCAAGCCGCTTTACCTATATACGGTGCTGCCCACGTTCGAGGGTTCCGGTTCGGTGCTCTCGCCGTTCTACTATCTGACGTTGCTCACCGGCTTCTGGCTCGACGAGCGCATCCCGGGTACGTTCGCGTTCTACACGCGGCGGCCCGTAGCGGCGTGACGACAAATCATCCTACAAACCGATCGCGCACGTCCGCCGTCGGCACGCGGCAAGTTTCGGTCTTGCCGAACCAGCGGTAACGGTTGCTTGCAAGCACGTTGTAAGCGCCATCGCGCAGGAGCGGCGGAATCGCGAACAAGAGCGTGAAGAATCTCCACCAGCCGCCGAGCCGCCACGCTACTCGCAGGGCGGCGGATGAACGAGCATAGGCACGCCCGTCGTCGACCAGGATCATTGTGTCGACATCGCCCTGCGGTAATCCAAACCGGCGCAGGAGGGACTGGCCGAGCTCGGATTGCAGCGGGACAAAGCGGAACCGCTTATGCGGATCGTGGTCGATGATGAAGTTGACGCTGCGGTTGCAGAAGTTACAGATGCCGTCGAAGAGAATCAGGGGAACGTGCATGGCAAAATGGCCCACCGGTCATTTTACCGCACGGTTTAGCGGGAATTAACGCCGCGCATCGATCTGGGCCACGATCGCCTGCACGGCGGTGGCGTAGTCGACGGCGGTCGTTTCGTAGATCTGGTTCGCGTTTGGATTGGCCGGATTCGTCACCGCGCACACGAGGTGGATGCCGCCGGGCACGTCTTCTTTCTTCTTGCCGATGACGCCGCGGGAGTCCAGCAGGGCGTCAAGCGATTCGGGTGTCGGTACAACGGTGGGCGCCGGTCCGCTTGTCTGCCACGAGCCGGTCGGCTGGAGCGCCGGAGCCGTGATCAGGCCGGATTCGTCCTTGGGCACCGGGTAGACCTTCGGCTGCGAAACCGGGACGACCGGCGCCTTGAGGGTGCCGGAGGTGGACGCGGCGGCGGGCGTGCCGTCGACCTTGCGTGCCCAGCCATCGGCGGCGCCGATCGACAGGGCCGGCGATTGGCCGGACAGGGCAGCGGTGGTTGTGCCGCCCGCGGCGGGAATTGGCCCCAGGCCGGCGGGGGCCTGGGCATGCGTGGTCGCGTTCTTCTTTTCCTGCGGAGTCTCGCCGAGCAGCGGATCGCCGAGCTTGTCGTTAGCGGCGTGCTGCATCGTGTTGCAACCGGCGCCCGTCAGCGCGGCGCCGAGGCCGAGGGCGGCGCCGGCCAGGAAAACGCGTGCTTTCCTGGCCCACCGTGCTTTCCCATGTTGCGCCGATCGGGACATATGTGGTCGCGGTCCGTGCCTACACATCGGGATACACTCCAATAAAAAGGCATCGGCATTTTGACCAGCGGAACTTGAGCGAATCTTCCCAAACCGCGGGCCTCTCGGCCCGCGGCTTGGCATCAACTGAGATCACCTATGTCAGCACCGCGCATTGCCGTCATCGGGGGCGACGGCATCGGGCCGGAAGTCATCGAACAGGCAATCCGCGTTGCCGACGCCGCTTGCGACGTTGCCCTGGATTGGCACCGGTTACCGTGGAGCTCGATGTACTACCTCCGCACCGGCCACATCATTCCCGAGGACGGTTGGGAGCAACTGCGCACTTTTGACGCGATCCTGCTCGGCGCCGTCGGCCAGCCCGGCGTTCCCGACACCGTCACCGTGCATGGCCTTCTGCTGCCGATGCGGCGGAAGTTCGATCTCTATGTCAATCTGCGACCGGCGTATTTGTTCGACGGCGTGCAGTCGCCCTTGCGCGACAAGGCGGCCGGCTCGATCGACATGCTCGTTTACCGGGAGAACACCGAAGGGGAGTACGCACCGGTCGGCGGCCGCCTCTATCCGGGAACGCCGTACGAGACCGCGCTGCACACGGCGGTCTTCACCCGCCGCGGCTGCGAGCGGATCATGCGCGCCGCCTTCGAAGGCGCCCGCAAACGCAAGAAGCGCGTCACGTCGATCACCAAATCGAACGCCCAGGGCTTCACGCTCGGGCTCTGGGACGAGGTATTCACGACCGTGGCGAAGGAATACCTGGACATCGAGGCGCGTTCACTGCTGGTCGACGCGGCGGCAATGGATTTCGTCCGCAAGCCGGAGGTGTTCGACGTGATCGTCGCAAGCAACCTGTTCGGCGACATTTTGACCGACCTGAGCGCGATCGTGACCGGGAGCGTCGGCCTGGCCGCGAGCGCCAACATCAACCCGGAGCGGACGTTTCCGAGCATGTTCGAGCCGGTGCACGGCAGCGCGCCGGACATCGCGGGGAAGGGGATCGCCAACCCGCTTGCCGCGATCCTCTCGGTGAAATTGATGCTGGACCATCTCGGGCAGACGAAGCCGGCGGCCGCGATCCAGGGCGCGGTCGCCGCGGTCCTGAAGGCCGGCAAGGTACGGACGCCGGACCTCGGCGGCACGGCGACGACGACGCAGATGGCGGATGCCGTTCTTGCGGCGCTGCGGTGAGCTGCTATGAAGTTGTCTGATTCGGAGCCGCGACTGTCAGGGAGCGGAAAGTCCGCTCCCGCACGGTCGCGGCTCTGATCATGTCCATCATCCCGCCTGTGCGAGCACGCGCCGGACCGGGCCTGCGGCGGTCGCGTCGTCGGGATGCCACAGGGTCTGGTGCCGGGCCGCTCGCTCGATGAGCACGTCAATCTTCGCCAGGCTGCCCGGCGGCGCATCGGTCGGCAGCGGCGGCAGAGGGGCAGGTCCGCAGAAGTTGCCGACGCCGCGCCGGCTGTGCTTGCTCGTCGAGGGATAGTGGTCGCGAACGCCGGCAGCGTAGTAACAGTGCCAACAAAGGCCGCGCGGGCGCGAGACGCGGCCGGTTCCGCAATGGCGACAGGACATGGTGCAGATCTCCGAAGGTGTGTACGTACATTGCTCCTTTCATGTAATGTACACCAGTATAGTATATGAGTCAATAAAAAAGCGCACGAATATCTATAAAGCGTGCTCTTGGACGCCTAATTAAGATTATTTTGAGGCACAATGGGATTTGTAATGCAATTCCGATCTGGCTTCCTGGCGACGCCAAGCTCGCCGCCAAGGAGCTCGCCGCCAACTCCCCTTGGCGGCGAGATTCTCGAACGTAACTCGCATCGTGGGTGCAAGTTAGGGCGCTGGAAAAAGCTCGCCGCCAAGTGATTGTGTCACCAGGCGTCGTCAAATGGCTCGGTATGATGACCGCGATCGGCTGTTGCGTTACAAAGCCGGCTAAACGGCGGACGGCGCGCGGCGCAGCGAGGGCTTTGCTTGATCGCGGCGCGTCAGCGCCTGCTCGACGAGGCGGACAATGAAATCCTTGTACGCGATCCCCGCAACACCCAGGCAGCGCGGGAAACCGGCCTCTTCGCTGATATCCGGGTTCGGGTTTACCTCCAGGATGTAGGGCCGGCCGTTGGGGCGCATTCGCAGGTCAACGCGTGCGTAGTCTCGGCAACCGAGCATGCGATACGCCTTCATCGCGATGGTGCCGAGCTTGCGGGCGGTTGCCGGCGTCAGATCCGCGGGACACTTGGGCGGCGTGTTGTCGAACTCCGGCGTGCCCGGCCGCCACTTGCCGTCGTAAGTCAGGATCGGCCAATAGCCGGGCGTCTCCTCCGGGAAGACGATCTCCGCCGGTGGCAGGTACTCCAGCTCCGGCAGCTCGATCAGGGCGACGTTGATCTCCCGGCCCCGGATGTACTCTTCGACCAGCACCGGACCGTATGCCTCCAGGAGATAGCGGACGCGCTGGTCGAGCTGTTCCTGCGTGGTGCAGACGCTGTCCTGGTCGAGGCCGACACTCGCATCTTCTTTCGCCGGCTTCGCGATGACGGGCCATTCCAGCGAACAGGGCGGCACCGGCAGCTCCTCGATCGACATAAAGTCCGCGGTCGGAAGGCCGGCGCCGCGCAGCACCTGCTTGGTCAGGTCCTTGGCGCGGGCGATGTTCAGCGCCTGATAGGGCGAGCCGGTGAACGGAATCCCTGCCCACTGCAATAGGCCCGCGACGTACGACTCTGTCTCGGCGTGATCCGCGCAGCCCTCGAAGAGGTTGAAGACCACCTGCGGCCGATTGCGGCGCAGCTCCGTCCAGAGCGGGGCCGGGTTCGGCTCGAGGCCGAGGCGGCGGATGCGATAGCCGGCGTCTTGCAAGTAGCCGGTGATCGCGTCAACGCTGTCAAGGATGGTGTGTTCCGCGGCGGAATCGGGATGGTCGGGAGGAAGGAGCGGTTCGTTGTAGAGGATGAGAACCGTCGGCGAACTCATGAAGGAACTCCCTTTCACTCCGCGCGGGAATGAGTTGTGGTTCAGAATATGTCTTTCGCGCGAAACCGCAAGCGGTGGCGCTACGATTGCTAACGATTTCGCGCGATCGCCGCGTCGAGGATCGTGGCGACGAGGCGGTCATAGCTCCAGCCGACGTGTCGCGACATGATCACCAGGTCGCTGTCGTCGGGGTTGAGTCCGGGCAGCGGGTTCACTTCGAGGAAGTATGGAATGCCGTCGCGGACGCGGAAGTCGATGCGAGCCACGTCGCGGCAGGCGAGTTCAGAGAAGACGGATCGTGCCGACTGCTCGACGGCAGCGAGGACTTTGGCCGGCAGCGCCGCGGGACAGCGGTAGGTCACCAGTCGTTTGTATTCGCGCTTGATTTCCAGACTGTAGATGAAATGACTCGCGGGCTGATTCGGCTCGACGCTCATGATGCCGAGGACTTCGGGTGGGTCGTTGCCGAGCAGGCCGACGGTAACTTCGAGACCGGCGATGTACTCTTCGAGGAGGATCGTCTGCGGGTGCTCGCGGCGCAAACTGGCGATCACGTCGGGCAGCTCGGCCGCGGTCTGCACGAATGACTTGTTGCGGA
>Ga0306920_100003516_pt1 | contig 19892 bp, 24 predicted proteins | sample flu12Cox44000170_FD_204666 | JGI IMG/M metagenome (GOLD analysis project Ga0306920, IMG submission 204666) | Lab enrichment of tropical soil microbial communities from Luquillo Experimental Forest, Puerto Rico - flux4day.12C.oxic.44.000.170 (v2)... | ecosystem: Environmental > Terrestrial >... | reverse complement strand
TATCGTAGGCGTTCACGACCGCTGTATCATCGTTGAACACGCGACACGAAGGTTGATGGAAGGCAAAAGTCATCGATTCCGCACTGCCCATAACGCTGCCCAGATAATCGAGGAATTCGTCTTTGCGCTCGAAGCGATAAGGAATGTGATCGAAGACCTCAAGATCATCGTCCAGTGCGGCGACGAAGGGAGCGAAATCGCCTTTGGTGGAAGCGGCGGCGATTCGTTCGATGATCCTGCGAACATCTTCCAGTGCTGACATGGCATACCTCCCGCCGTTTGATTGCTGCCCGAAGCGGCGCCCGAAACCGCTTGCCCAGCAAATCTCGCGCTTCCATTAATTCGGAGCAATTACTTCCCAGGTAAGCGGCTGCACCGTCACGTTTTGAATGATTGGCAGACAGTGGTTTGCCGCGTGCCAGACTGGTTACGGGCAGCAAACCGATCTCCAAACGCTAATCTTAGCCAAGAATGGATTAATCGGGTCCGGGGGTACCGCCAGAATAGTATTCTTCGACGAGTTAACTTCAGGGACTCGCATTAAGAAACAGGTCATCGTTCAACGGTCCTCACTTGAAGGCCTTGCACGAAAGAACGTTGCGCTAGACCGACCACGGAGACCTCACGGATTCAAAAATTGCACTAAATCTGAACTCTTGGGACCCTCTCCTTCGCACCGGGGGAAAGGAGCCAGTAGATCTGAAGCCCGCCGAGTACGGTTGCCAACCCCAGTATCGTTTCTGCCCAACGTGTGAGCGCGGCGGAAGTAACTATCCATGCGCAAATCGCCAGGTATGCTAGAACTGCACACGGATAGCCTGGCATGATGAAAGGCCGTACTGCTCTGGGTCGCTGCATTCTGATCACGATGACGGCTGCAACCGTCGCGGCAGAAAAAATCGTGATAGCGACACCGGAATAAACGACAATTCTTTCGAAGACCGCGAAGGCAAGAATCAGGAAGCTGGCCCATGCGGATTGCAGTAAAACAGCGGCAGTAGGGCCTGAGCGGTTGCGTGCGATGGCAAAAGCCCAGGGAAAAACGCAGTCGTGTGCCATCGCAAAATAGACACGCGGCCCAGCGACCACCATCGCACTTGCCGATGACAGGATCGCAAGTGTGATGAGCGCAGTGACGATTCTGGAACCCCTCGGTCCAAACATGGTCACCGCCGCTCTTTCCGCAATCGCCATAACGCCGCTCATCTCTGATATCGGCAGGGCCCATAAGTACAGCGCGTTGAGCGCGACATAGAGTCCGCCTACGCACACGGTTCCAACGATCAGCGCGCGAGGCAGCCCGTGTTCAGGTTCGACGATCTCCCCAGCGAGGTATGCCGCAGCATTCCATCCGCTGTATGCATACAGAACAAAGATCAGAGAAACCGCCACGCTGCCTCGCGGGGCAGCCGAAGAACGAAAATGCGCAACTGCCCCATGACCAATTGCAAAACCTGACATGATCAACGCGAGCGACCATCATCATCACGGTGACGGCGGCGAGCACACTTTGAAGCTTCCCGCTCAACTGCACACCCGCGAGGTGAACCGCGGTAAGCATCCACAATGTAGTAATCGCGAGCAGTCGAACATCAAGTTCGCCAAGCACAGGGAATAGGCTCGAGATATAACTGGCGAAGGCCAGCAGCGCCGCAGCGATCGCACCGCCGAATCCTGCCAAGAACGAGGTCCACCCGCTCAAATAAGCCACCACAGGACCGTACGCTTCCCTCAGGAAGATGTATTCGCCGCCGGCTTCTGGCATGGCGGCTCCCAACTCCGCATAGGCTAGGGCTCCAGTGAGCGCGATGAGTCCACCCACGACCCATAGGGCAAGCAAAATCCGGGGAGAACCAGTGTCACGTGCGATGAAACCGGAGGTCGTGAATATTCCTGTGCCAATCATGTTAGTGATGACGACTGCGGCGGCGGTTCGCCATCCGATTGTCCGGCTCAGTAGGCTGTTGAATTCGAGGGTCATGTGGGAACGGGACAGGTCGTGCAGAAAATCCTATTTCTGCGGTGCAGTCTTGGAATCTTCCGGCTTTGAAAACACGAGGCAGTAAGTGTCGCGGATAAGAAGTCCTGGATGCCAGGGGCGGGTCTCCTTCATCTGGCGAAATCCGGCTGCGGTGATCTCATTGATCACGATATCGTCCGGCACGCCGTGGCCGCCGCGATTGGCAGGTACGCCCTTCACTTTGAAGAGCGCGAGCCAAATCGTCGGTGGAAAGTCATTGATCAGAAGCCGCGCGCCCGGCTTCAGAGCACGGAAGATGCTCGCATCGGTCGGGGCGGGGTCGGTAATGTGGAGATAAACGCCAATCATGTACGCGGCGTCGCAGCAGTCTGCGGGAAGCCCGCTGTCGGTACGCCTGGCTGCCACGACAGTGACATTATCTAGGTCGGCCTCTCGGGCACGCACGCGGATTTGTTCCATAAGTGCAGGATCGATTTCGGTAGCGAAGACGCGGCCGCCCCGACCGAGCTTCTTCGCAACCCGCACGGCCATTGCACCATCTCCAGCGCCGATTTCGGCCACCGTAGCGCCGGGTTTGATCGCAAGCATTTCCAAGAGTTCGTCCGCCATCGCCTGGTCGTCCGTTTTCCAGGCCAAGGCGAGGTAGGGCGACCACAGCGTCAGGATTGCGATTGCCGCCGTCCGGCAATCGCGGCAGCGCACCTGCCGCGCCGGAGTGAGTAGTGATCGACTCTGTGGAAATTCCGTGTCATAAAAGGTAGCACTGTCATATGACAATAAGGCTGTCACATGTGTCTAACACTGTCAAATGAACGATAAGGGGAAACGGCCAACAGCGCTGGCGATGGACCTGCTAATCCGGGAAATCCTGTTCAGCTTCTTCCGCCTCAACGCGACGGGCGAGCGGCTGTTCGCCGGCATCGGCCAGACTCCCGGCAAGGTGAGCCTGATGCGCAGCTTGATGGAACAAGGTCCGCAAAGCGTCGCTCAGATTGCCCGCGCACGCCCGGTCGCGCGACAGGCGGTGCAGCGGATGGCGGATGAGCTTGCGGAGCAGGAACTGATCGAGTTTGTCGAGAACCCGACTCATCTACGCGCCAAGCTCGCGCGGCTCACCGCCAAAGGGAAGAAGATGATGGAAGAGACGATGGCGGCGGAGCTTAAATGGGCCGCTCGGTTGACGCGCAATTTCGGCGAACGGGAGGTGGAAATCACTCGTGATGTCATTCGGCGGCTGACCCAGATTCTTGCGGATGAAAGTTTTGCGCGGCGGTTGTCCTAACGAAGCCTAGTTGCTGTAGCGAGTTGATTCGCAATCGATGAAGGTTAAAGGAGTAGGCGCTCCGCTTGCAGCCGGTGCAGACGCCTGCCTGACGCAACGTGATCGCAACAAACGATCAGGCCAAATGTGCAGCGTCTCTTTGCTCCTCAAATCGCAATACACGCGCGGCGGACATTACTTCGTCAGCGAAGCTCTGCGTTTTAGACGTGTACTGGACCGCCTTCGCAAATTTGCTGGAGCCTCTACCGCAAGAACCTGAAAGCCCGCCTGATCGTTAGCGCTATCGCCGGGCTGACGATAAGCCAACAGATTCTCAACTCGAGCAACAGCGCAAGCTTGTTGGCTGGTCAGGTGAGCCAAGCGCCAGCCTAGTCAGTATCAATGCAAACTTATCTCAGTGCCGAGCGCAGATAGAAAATATTGCAGATTTCCGCACTGGGCGCTCAAGGCGACCAGATCTACTCCATGATGTTCGCCGACCGACGAGGCCCACAAAGCACAAAGCAGGCTCGACCGTCCAATTGCGTGCGATCTGGATGCACTTACGCCTGAAGAGCGCGCAGATAGTTCTTAGCCCCGTCGCGCAAACCATAAACATTGCAACGAACTCACCAGCAGATTCGAGCTTCGCTTTCATGCAGCAAGACTCGATCTTGCTAAACTCGGGCAATCGATCGCTCTACAACGCCGCTAATTGTTGCACCTTCGCTCGACATCGAACCTTCAGGCAAGACCGCGCTAGCGCTCACCGGCGGTCAGGGAGTCAAGGTAATTCCTCCGGGCCGAAATGACCGACTGGATCCTCGTGCGATGTCCGCTCGCGCCTCATACGCGCGCTCTGGTCTCGGACACGTCACGCCTCATGCGGCATCTGAATGAGTCTCTCCCAGGCTCATGGGAGTGCAATCCAAGCCCATGCTGTCCAACAAAACGGTAATTGACGCGTGCTGCTGTCGAGGCGGCACACCTGGAGCCGCGCCAGCACAGCAATGGTAGGACCCTAACGGCACCCACCTGAAGTCGGCCCAATAGCATAAGAGTTTTACGCAGATAATTGGCAAGAGTGACTCACCCTTGCCAACGCTTCCCACCTGTTTATACTGATAACCAGCGGTTAAGCAGTGGCAAGATTCTTCGAGCATTACAAGAGAACCACATAAATCCCTTCAGAACAAATTGCAGGCAGGGTGGGTACGATCTCGCTTGTTCCACAGGCCGCGCGAGAAGCCCCTCATACTTCCCGACGCGGTAATCTCAAAACTACTCGATAATTGGAGATAGAGTCGGGACAACACTATCCCAATTCGATGAGACGTAGTCATGTTAACATTAGACCGGACGATTAACCGGAAGCGATCGCACTTAGACGTTGCTCGATCAACCGTGTCGCCTCATCAGCGAGTTCGCGCACAATGGTCGCCGCGGACTTAATTTCCTTGACAAGGCCAACCGTCTGACCGGCGAGCAAAGCCATCGACTCGATGTCTCCGGTCACCCGATTAGTAGGTGGAAGGCTCATGAATCGATGAATTGGAATTTCCCGGTCCGCGATCGAGGTCCTTCCAATCACTGGTTCGTCAGTACGCGATTCTTGCGCGCGCGCTTCGTTTCGGAGCCACTGCTCGACAAAGCGAGTGCGCAATGTGCGATGAGGGGCATTGGGCCATCCGTGGCCGAATAGAATCGTCCGAACTGTATCAGTCTCGGCTGCTTCGAGTAGTTTCTGTTTGTAGTGCGGATGTGCGTTCGCTTCTGGCGTGGCCAGAAAGCGGGTCCCGAGCACTGCGCCTTCAGCTCCGAGCGCCAGCGCAGCGACGAGTCCGCGCGCATCTGCGACGCCGCCTGCTGCGATGACAGGCACCGGCGCGACCGCATCCACGACCCGCGGTACCAGCACCATTGTGGCGGTCTCACCTTCGACGTGACCACCAGCCTCGGTCCCCTGTGCGATGATGACGTCTACCCCAGCGGCTGCAGCTCGCCGGGCCGCTTCGACGGACCCAACTTGCAGGAATATCTTGCTACCTGCGGCGTGCACCTGCTCAACGTACCGAGCGGGATCGCCCCAGAAGAAAGAAATAACAGGAACGTGTTCCTCCAAACATACGTTCAAATCTTCCTCGTGTGGCAAGGCAAGAATAAAATTCACGCCGAAGGGCTTGTCCGTCGCGCTTCGCACTCGCCGTATCTGTTCGCGCAAATGCTCGGGTGGACTGAGCTGAGACTGCATTAATCCGAGTCCACCGGCGCCGCTTACCGCCGCAACGAGCTCGGGACCGGTGAGATCCGGCCCCATCGGCGCGGAAACGATCGGAAGTTGGATGCTTAGGAGCTTGCGCAGACGGGTTGTTAGCATGAGCTTGTTACCTCTGCGGAAATACTCGATGCGCGCTTGGAATCGTGAAGAGCGGCTCGATAATCATTTTGACGATTTGTCTTATGCATTCAAAATCTGACTCCGAGGTGGCCGGGGCCGACCGATGGTACTGTCTGCTCGACACGAACGATCCGGAGCGTGGCGAACCGATGAATTTTACCTCTCACGATTCGATATGAGGTTATTGGGCGCTCCTTGATTCTGTTTGCCCTTGAGCCCACGGGGAGACTGGGCGCGTTCTACGTCGTCTTGCCGTCGAGCTGTCCAGCGACCCGCATAACAACCCGCCCTAAGCCCTCTGACCGGCGTTGCACCGTATGATCTCGCACACCCATTCACTTCCAGGTGTCGCCCGAGGCGGCTAGTCACGTGCTACCGCTAAAATCGGATTGCTACGGCGGCCTCGCACTTTTGCGTAGGGTGTAACCGATCCGCGCTCAGTTGCGAACTAGCCATAGGGGATCCTAGCTCCACAAGATTGGCTGCGGTTGAGGTATGTCGGATGAAACGAAGAAATGAGAGCAGCGAGCAGCAGTCATGCGAGCGCAAACGGCACTTGGGCGTGGATTTTGCGGTCTGGGGGAGTGAAGGTGCGTAGTTTTGGTTTCTAATCAATCCGAGCAGGGAGGGTGGAATGATCGGCGCGAGCCCAAATGAGGCTCAAGCGATGCACGAGGCCTGCCTTTCGATTGAAGAGATATTAACGGTCTTTTGATTGCTCCCGCATATGAAGAGATCCGATGGAAAACAGCTTGAAGACGACACTTGGCACGAGCGTATGCTATCCACTGGCGATAACTACGACCCCCGAAACTATTTTTCTTCATCGACAGGTGAAATATGCGCCGGGGAAAGCAACGCTCGCGGAGTGTACTACGCATTTGTCGCTCGTGGCGTGCGGACAATGGCGTAACCTTCGAATTCTAGTGCAGCTTATAGATGGACGAACTCGCTCATTCGCACGAACGCGAGCTTCGAGCTCTTATGACGTCAAGCCTCGACGGCGACGCGGGGGCCTATCACGCGCTTCTGGAGCATTTGACGGGGCATCTGCGAGCTTACTACCGGCGCCGCTTTGTATTGATTGGGCATGGTCCTGCAGAAGCGGAGGACCTTGTGCAAGAGGCGTTGATTTCGATCCATACCCATCGGCATACATACGACCGGTTGCAACCTTTCACGCCCTGGATCTATGCAATCGCGCGCTACAAATTTCTGGATTATCTCCGGCGGACCAAATTGTCGTTCAAGGACGTGCCGATGGAGACCGCCGAACAGCTTACGGCCAGCAGCGACCTGGCTGCTATAGAGAGCGGATTGGATTTGCAGCGCCTGATGTCGAAGATTTCGGCCAGGGCGAGACAGGCGATTCAGTACGTGAAGCTGGAAGGACTGAGCATTAGTGAGGCGGCCACTCGATGCGGAATGTCGGAGTCGGCGGTGAAGGTAGCGGTGCATCGCGGTTTGAAGGCGTTGGTGGTACGGATTGGCGAGGAGACAAAAAGGTGAACACGGATAGGCTTATTGACGTGCTCAGCGCCAACCTGGAGCCGGTGAGTCCGGGCCAATTAGGAAGGACGCTATTGTTGGCAATGGTTACAGGTGGAGTGGCAGCGTTTGGCCTGATGTTGGCCACCATCGGTCCGCGGCCCGATCTCAACTCGACGGCACACATTGAATGGGCGGCGGCGAAGTTGTTGTTTGCCTTCAGCATAGTCTTCGCTGGAGCCCCTTTTCTAATTAAATCGATACGCCCCGGCCGCGAGAACGAAACCAAGTGGGCTTTGCTTTTCTTCCCGCTGGCAGCAACTGTCGCGTTGGCGCTGGTGATGCTGCTCCTCGGGCGCGATGCGTGGGGGACTCCTCTTGGTGCCAGGGCATCTTCGCCCGCACGTTGCCTCTTCTGCATCCCGTTTTTTGCCGCGATCCCATTGGCAGCGCTGATTTGGGCCCTTCGTCAAGGAGCACCCACCGTGTTAAGGCTCTGCGGCGCGATCGCTGGGATCGTCGCGGGAGGGCTGGGGGCAGCCGCTTATGCGCTGGCTTGCGGCAGCGATACGGTCCCGTTCATTGCTATCTGGTATAGCGGCGCAATCGCGCTCTGCGGCTTAATCGGAGCGCGTCTCGGGCTGCGCTTTCTCAGATGGTGATCCACTTGATTGGCTTAATTCCTAACTGCGATTCGTAACGTAGATCTACAACAATCCGAGTGTGAACAAATTACAAGCTGACCGTCGTTAGCCTGTCCACAGTAGTTCCATCCGATTGCGAAGCGCGATGTAACCGATCCCTTTTGCGCTGCGAACTACATTCACAAAGGCACACCCACAGCCGATTCTGGATCGACTCGTGTCTCATCATTCTGCAATCGAGAGGAGATGCTCATGCTGAAGAAAGAACGGCTCTCAGCCGGCGGCTACAGCAGGATCTTCGCCTGTCGCGTTTTGAGGAGCATGTGAGCAAGATGAGAACTCCTTCGGCGAAAACACTGCTAGCTGCGTTGAATCCCTCACCCCTTTTTGAGGCGGTCGCCATCTTCGCGGATCGATTGGTGGTAAGGGGTGACGAGTTCCCGTCAAGCGAGATCGATGGGGCGCACACGTTTGCGGTGCCCAAGCGGAGACGACAAATGACCTTGCGTTTTGAACAAAATGCGGCTTTGCCGTTGACAGAAGTTCGAAACTAAAAGTGATCTCTATGAGTCGCACAAATCGCATACCACTGTTGAACATTGTTCCACGCCCTCACTGTCTAATATTGAAGACGAGCTGCGATTTTCTTTCGCGATGGCGGGGCACCGGACAACACCAACGGAAGCGAAAGATCAATGACTAGCCAACAGTTTCTAACTTGGTTATTGATGTCCCCGCCGGGTCGATCGCGAAACCACTCCACCGATCTGCTACTCGACGCAGTGCCAGGCAAGATCATCCAGCCGTTTAAGACAGCGAGTGAAACGCTGGCCGGCCTGAGCCACAACTCGATCCCGACTGCAAGCGGCAAGATCAGGCGAGGATTCGACGATGCGCGGACCAAGTTGGCGCAACGCGCGGCTCACATTAGCTGAGCGCGAAACGAATGAACTCATAGTCCTCATCAGCGCAGCGATGGCGATTTCGATTTGGTCAATGACCACCGTCTGACCCTGAGGGAAGCGAAACGGGACCAAGGACTAGTAAAGTTGCGGGTCGAGACACTAAGCAAGAGTTACGGCGCGATCGAGGCCCTATCGGGTGTGAGCTTCGATGTGCGCTATGGAGGTCGTCGGCTTACTAGGTGGCATGGACATTCACTACTGCCTTGGTGCGCCGTTAGCTCGGGCAGTAGCCAAGGTTCAACGCGCTCCTGAATTGTGTTTCTGCAATCAGACGTGGCCCAAGCCCGCTATTCGACAGACATTCACTCGGATGTTGTGCGGCTTTGAACGCTTAGCGCTCCTCCTTCAACGAGACCATTAAGAGCAGTTCTTTGGGCTCATCGCTCAGTTGATGTTCAAGGTCCGAGCGTCTGCTTCGGTCCGAGGGCCTAATACGCCTCTACGTTCTTCGAAGGCAACTTAACGTGTAACTGATTCTCCCGCATTACCGAACTACATAACGAAGACCTTGTAGAAACCACTCTTAAGTACAGGCGAAGAATCAATGAAACAAAATACGAACGCGACAATATTCTCGCTCAAGGGCGAAGCAATCGAAGACCTGATGGTGAGGAAATTCGAGCAGCACCTGCTCGGTGAGGTTCTGCGTCCGGGCGAGGAACGTTATGAGGCGGCGCGCCGGGTCTGGAATGGGATGATTGATCCGCGACATCCAGCAATGATCGTGCGATGCGCGACAGCGACCGACGTCGCGCGGTCGGTCAATTTCGCGCGCCGCAACGAGCTCGCAGTCGCGGTACGAGGAGGCGGTCACAGCCTCACCGGCGATTCATTCTGCGACGGCGGCATGGTCATCGACCTCTGCGGCATGAAGGAGATCGAAGCCGATAGCAGGAGATGCACGGCGCGCGCCGATTCTGGAGTTACGGCGGGTGAATTCGATCTGGCTACCAAGGATTGTGGCCTAGCGGGCGTTATGGGTGAGTGCAGTTCTGTTGGAATCGCCGGTTTTACGTTGGGCGGCGGACTCGGGCGCTTGATGGGTCGGTATGGTGCCGCTTGCGACAACCTTTTGTCCGCCGAGTTGATAGATGCGGACGGCGAATTCCTCCGAGCAAGCGAGGATGAAAACGAGGACCTATTTTGGGCGATTCGTGGAGGCGGGGGCAATTTCGGGATTGCGACGTCGTTTGAATATCGGCTCCATCATGTGGACAAGGTGTTGAGCGGCAGTCTGATGTATCCGGTTTCTGATACGCGCGAAGTTCTCACCTTTCTCGATGAATTCATGATGAGCATTCCAGACGAGATGGACATCTCGATAGATCTCGGCAACACTAGCATGATGACTTCGGCCCCCGGGATTACTATTCCGGTTATTAGTCTCGGGGTGAGCTTCTGCGGGGACGTCGAAAAAGGCGAAGCAGCGCTAAAACCGCTGCGCCGCTTCCGCCAACCTCTGGCCGATAAGATCCGTGTGATGCCCTACTACGAATCCCAGGGGCTTTTCGATCTTCGTCCCTTGACGAATTTCGTGTCAACAGGAGGTTTAGTGGCGATCGAGGGCGGGTTCATCCAGCGAATTGGAGACGAAGCTATAGACATCATCGTCGCGGCGATCGCAGAAGCTCCAAAGCTTTATTGGATCTCTGCCGAGCACTATATGCACGGAGCGGTATGTGGTTATACCTCAGACAACACCGCGTTTGCACTGAGACGTCCGGGATACTGCTCGCGAGTCTTCTCAGCCTGGCGCGAAGCCGTTCACGCAGAGATCGCAACCGGCTGGGTCAAACGCGTAAGTGCAGCGCTGGATGCTTTCTCCGGTGGTTCCGCGTACCTCAATTATCTGACTCAAAGAGAGAGCGACGAAGGCGTACGAGTGGCTTACGGTTCAAACCTTGAACGTTTGGCATCGCTCAAGAGCAAATTCGACCCAACCAACTTTTTTAACTCCAATCGCAACATCCAACCGGTATGTAACGCTCATGCTTTATCAAACGAGGTCGAAGCGGAACGGTTGCGCTGAGCGTTTTAGTCCTATTGACAATTCATTCTTCTGGGAAGTCGCGTCATGAATTCAAAACTAACTCAAACTCATGGTCCAAAGGACCATCGATGAAAAGGCTATCCGTATCTCCACAATAGGATGATCGATGCCTGGAACGCCGGAGGATGGATCGATGGCCTGGAACGCCGGCGATGCCGCCACTTTTGTCGCGCCCTTCAGCGATGATGCTGACTTCATTGCGTTCGAGGGAACGCACCTAAAAGTGCGCGAGCAGATGCTCCTGTTCCATCAGCATATTTATCATCTGGTATAAAACCGCCCTTGCCCGCTAATCGTGTAAGGGATCGTCTACCAACATGTCGCATGGCTTTATATCTAGATTTGGAGATGACCGCTGGAGAGCAACTATCAGCGTTGAGGAAGTGCGGTGCGGAGGTTCGCGTCTATCTATTGTGCACTTGCCTCCATTGTGAGCACACGAATGTCGGTCAGGGCGTCAAGAGAAACTCATTCTGTCGCTTGTTGCTGTCGCCTCCGCGCATCCAAATGAAGACGTTCACAGTAATCGCGAGCTTCGTGCCATATCGCGCTAGAAAGCCATACAGAACAGACCGCCGTTTGAATGATGCTAACGTTTCTAACGTTTAGTGCTTAAAGTCTATCAGCCGGATAAACGTCCGCCTCGGCGTCAATGTTACCTGGATACGCCTACGCGGCATCGGACCGCCCCCGGGGCCAGTACAATTATGGAGGAACTGCAGCTGGAGTCGTCGCGAAGATTCGTCTCGCTGCTCTGGGAGCCATTATTTGTCTCGGTTCTGGGCGATCGCCGAAAGCCGTATGAGAAATTAAGGATGGTCTGCTCATACACCGCTTCCAGCACCATCGTTACCGCCCGTTGAAGCACTTTGTCCGCGAAGCTGGGAATTCCAATCGGCCGCGTTTGCGAGCCATCCCCCAGCCTTCGGGATATATACCCGTCGGACGGGGTGGTGCCACGTAGTTGCTGGATTTGGCGCGCTCAAGTAGCGAGCGGAGATTTTCATCCGGATTCCGCGCGTACTCGTCGGCCGTCTGGCGGTCTATGCCCGTGGCTCCACCCTTGCGCGTGCGCCCATACGCCTCGCGCCGCCAATCGATGTCGATGTGATGGCCGAGCGTGGTCAATGCCGCCTGCGGCATCTCGCGCGCCAGTTCTGCTATCCGCTCAAGTTTCGTTGATACGGTTGTGGAGCTCGACGTTTCCGCAATCTTTCGGTTCAAAATCGCTGGAGTGAGTTGCAAGGACAAGGCGGCAGCATCATAGCCGACGCCTTGTCTGTTTATTCGGTGCTCAACCTCCCTGATGGAAATCGAACATATCCATCAGATCGCCGATCGCCGGTGAGTTGGTCGGCACGTACGGATTGCCGGCGGCGGTGAGAGGATTCGGAAGATTGTCACGGCTGCGTGCGGTCAACGAAGAGAGGCTCCAGTTCGCTTCGATGAACTTCAGGATCGACACGTGGTCGTAGTAGGTGTGAACGACCTCACCATGCCTCGCGTACTTGGAGACGACGTGGAACGGGATACGCGGTGCGTCGCCAAAGAAATCCAGCGGCTGAAAATAACCGGAATCCCAGAAGCCGCCAGTCTCATCGAATACGACGAACAATGCGGTGTCGTTCCGATCTTTCATCTGATCGACGATGTTCTCCAGCATCCCCTCGAACAAGTCGAGCTTTTGAGCTCGCCGGATGTCCGTCGACGTAGCTGTCGGGCTTGACGAACGAAACCGCCGGCAGAGTCCCGGCCTGCAAGTCGCTGAAGAAGTCGATCGCATCCTTGATATGTGTTGCGCGTTGCGCCGATGAGCCCATGATCGACGTTACATACGACTCGAAATTGCAGATGTCGCAGTAGTTCTGCGCGATCGCCGTATCGGTCGGATCGGTCGAGCCGTTTGCTACGCGGACCGCGGCATCGTAACCGCCGCCGTAGTAGGCCCACGAGATGTTGTGGTCATTGAGCTCGTCGCCGATCGTACGCAACGCTGACGGCGGAACCTTCGTACCCGCCAAAATGCTCGCGCTGTCGACCGTGCCATTAGGCAAAAATCCCGGGCTCAGGTTGTTCACCATGTAGAAGACGTTCTGGCAATTGGAATTCAAGTGAAGCGAGGTCAAGTAGCTGAAGACCGCCGGCACGCCGGGTTGCGACAGATCTCCGCAGTTAGTCCACGCCTTATCGCGTGTGTACTTGTCGCTAGCCGCAGGATTCAGCGGATCTGGATCGGCTATCTGCGACAGAGGTGGCTGTGTCTGGCCCATGAAAGTCGTCCAGAAGATCGCATCGCCAGTGCCGAGCGCCATGTGATTAGCCGCCGTTCCGCCCATCACCGATTGATGAAAGTTGTCGCTCAGCGTGAACTCATCAGCCAGACTCTCAAATACCGGCGCATCGCCGTTCTGGACATTGAAGAAGCCCATCGAGTTGCCGCCCGAGTCGTCGCGCGCCAGACCGACGAACCGATACAAGTCCCTTAGACAGCCTGCCGGATTCGTCAGCGTCGTGTTGGCGACGTTGCAATCCGTTTGCTGCCACATGTGATAGAAGCGGTGGACTGTGTCACCGGTGTACGAATCGTAGGGCAGATTCGGGCCGGTGATCTGAAACGAGGTATTGGGCAGATTGGTTGCGTCGGTCACTCGGCTGTCAAGGCCCGTCGTACCGGCAGCGCCCGTAGCTCCGGTGCGCAGCAAAAACAGGTCGCTGACTTCCAGCGATGGCTCGAGCACCGGCAATAGCGAATCCGGTACACTGTTATCGAACGGTGCGGTGCCTCCAAGCGGTTGCGGAACGTTGGGCGCGCCATTCACCTGTGGAGTCGGAAGCGGTGAGTACGCAGTCTTGTTGTTCGAGCTGATGAAATAGGTCGCAGGTAGCGGCAAATTCACTGCGTCCTGAGACGCCAGGCCCGAATTGATTCCCGGCGAGCCGTTGGCGTCCACGATCCCTTTCGAGAGCAGATTCGCCACCGTGCCTCGTTTTGGTACGTATGTGGCGTAAATACTGTCGAAGCTCCAGTTCTCGCCGATCAGCACAATGACATGCTTGATCGGAGTCGTCGTCGACGCGCCCTGGCTCATTGGAGCCTGGCTATTAGAGCGCGCATACGCGATTGGCGCCGCGCTTTGCGTGCTAACCATTGCAGCGAGCGCAATCGTGGCAGGCCACTTGCCTTTACGTAGTGTCTTCATCATTTCCTCCGTCGTTGAAAGTTCAATTGAGGAAGATCGGAGCTGCGCACCTCGCAGCGCAGGATGAAGAGTGATCATTAAATCCTGATGACTAGCCGAATATCGGATAATGATTAGTCGAGAAACGAAAGATGAAGCCCTTACGAAACGCTTGTGAAGGCACCAGAGCCTGCGCGTGCGTCGATGCAGCTTAATTGAAAAATAATTAGACGACCGGCATTAGCCTCGCTGGGGAATAGAATGCGAGGCGAATGTGGTCAGGTCCTTTTGGTTCCCATTCCGGCTGTGGGTTCTCAGAACTTAATCGGCATGGATTCGTTGGTGATTTCGAACGTCTGGCGATAGCTGCCTGCATGACAACGCCGAGCGATGAGGCGGTTTTGGTGCCTGAGCCGCCAATCCCGAAGCTGCGCGGAATTAGCGTCGGAAGCAGTCGCGCCGCGCCATCAGATTGCCGTGTTGACGCGCAGCGGTACTCATCGACCATGCTTTCGCGGTTGGGATCGGCGGTTTTGGGTCTCGCTGTCGTGGTGATGGCCCCGCTGGCGGCAGGCCCTACCGATCGTGCAGCCGGAGAGAGTCGTGCGGTGGCGAAGTATCTTTGCCACGTTCCTGGAGATATAGATCGCTCGCTACGCAGGCAATTTTCGACGGCTCTACCACAAGACGCGCGAAGACCAGACTGGCTGCTGAGCGGACTGGATTTGAGCCCCGAGAGCCCCGAGACCCTTCCGTCTGTGTAGCCGCTTAGAATCACGCTTGCCACTCCGATTCACTAGCGTCGGATTAGGACGAACCAGCCCGAGATTTGCGACTTCCGCCAAAGCAGATCCCGAACCGTCGATTCTTTGAGATTTATCACTCACACGAATTCTCCGCGCGTCGCCCAAACGCCGTGCCTCAGCCGCGCCCGGAAGCCGCAGCCGAATGACCGAATTGAGTATGAGCGCGCGACGACCGATTCCCAAGTGTCACCCGGCGGCTCGACAGCCTCCACGTTGCGGCAAATCGTACATGTTGAAGTGCGCTTCACGTCAAGGGGATTTTATGCCTGACGGATCCCGTCTCTTCGCGATCGGTGAGCTGGCTCGCCGGACCGGGTTGGTTAGCTCGGCGCTCCGCTATTACGAGCGGGTTGGACTGCTGCTGCCTGGCGTGCGCGCGGGAGGACGACGGCATTACACGCCCTCGAGTACCGACCACGTGGCGTGGATCCGACTCTGCAGGATGCCGGGTTCACACTTCGTGAGATCCGTGCGCTGCTGGCCACTGGCAGTCGGGGCCGCCGACCATGGGCCCGCCTAGCGGAAGCCAAGATTCGCGAACTCGATACACGCATTGCTGAGGCAGAGCGCGCGAGTACGATGGTTCAAGCACCTCTCCGCATTGCAACCTCGTCATGTGTTCTAACTTTCGTGCCGCTCGCAAATCGTAGCTCGATTCGAGAGAGCCCGGCGCGACCCAGCGGCGGACGAGAAGGTCGTCCCTCGCGTGATGCGAAGCGGAGACGGCAGGCGCAGTGTTACGCGCACGTAGGAGCGCGACCTACCGCCACTTGATACGATGAAGCCGGGTCGAGATCTTCCACGCGAGCCTCTATCGCAGATTGCAGCCGTCATGTCGACGTAACGGGGACGACCAAGAGTGCTTGATAAACTGCGCGCGGATTCGGCGCATTGAATTTTGGGGAAGGTTATTAGATCGCATCTAGTGCGTCGAATACAGACATCGGCGAACTTTGGAGAAGCGAACGGGCCAAGGCTCGGATGTGAACTCAATTACCGCGCCGCCGACGGCAGAAAAAAAGTTGCGTAAAGACGCTCTGAGGCGACCCCCGCCTAACGCCTTGCCCGCATTTGGGTGCCCATGCTTCACCTGGCCCACCTAAATAATTCTGAAAGTAACAGGTGCAGGGGTGGTGCAGGTATGTATGTCTCTCGTGCGCTCTCAGGCGGCGCGAACCTGCCGCCGCCGCCGCGTCGCGAACATCAATGCCGCCCCTGCCATTCCAACCGCGATCCAGGCGAGGGGCGATTGAGATCTCAGGTAACCGAACAGGCTTTTGCCGCCGATCGAGACCAGCGCTATCCCCGGTAGCAGACCGACTGCGCTCCCGATCAGATATGCGGGCCAACCCACCGAGGACAATCCAAACATCCAGTGCACCGGCGGGGCCATGAAGAACACGAGGCGCGCCGAAATAACGCTGATCAAACCCCGCCGCGCCAGCTGTTCGTCGTAACGATGAAAGCGCGGCGGTATCCGTCGTTGAACCCATTCGCGCCCGATCGTTCGGGCGAATGCGAATCCGAGGATGGCTGAGCTTACTCCGCCGGCCCAGGAAAGCAGGATCGCAAGCCACAGCGGCCAAATCAGACTGGCGGTGCCGACGAATGCCACGCCCGGCACGCCGAATGCTTCGAAGGTTGAGAAGAGTGCAACGAACAGCAACGGCCCGAGTGGGCCGATTTCTACGATCAGACCACGCAAGTAGGAGGCATTTGCCAGATACGAGAACACACCAAAATGGGAGGCGCCGACTATCCCCATGGTGAGTGCGGGGAGCAAAAGCCCAAGTCGCGCGCGGCGAGGCGTCCGCCGACTCGGCTCGCTTGCTCCTTGATTGGACGAATCTTCGATCACGGATTCTGCTGCCGAGATTGCCGGTGGATTCACTTCGTAGGACCTCCGTGCCTCTTAATCAAACGGTACGCTTGCGGGCCATCGGCGAACATAGCTTTTGTCTTCACATTTAGTGTGCAAAAATGAACAACAATGGCTACCAACTGGCGTTGGGATGACGTTCGTTTTCTTCTTGCCGCAGCACGCGAAGGGACTCTTTCGGCCGCAGCTAAGGAGCTCGGCGTGGATCACGTCACGGTGGGACGGCGAATTGCAGCGCTGGAGGAACACTTCCGAACCAAGCTGCTGAGCCGAACTCCTGATGGCCTCGCCCCGACCTCGGCGGGTCAGACGATTCTTGAGCAGTGTGAAACCATGCGAAGTGCGGCGCTGGCGTTGGAGAGAATGGTGGCCGGCCAAGACAGCAGGGCTGCAGGGTCTGTTCGCGTAACGGCGACTGACGTAATAAGCCGCCACATTCTCATGCCGGTAGTCGTCGCTCTTCGCAAGAGCCATCCGGAACTTCAGGTCGACCTACTCACCGGGGTTCGCTCCCTGGATATCACGCGGCGCGAAGCCGATCTTGCCGTGCGTGTCAGCACCGTTCGACCAGCCGACTCACGGCTCCTCTGTCGAAAGCTTGCGGAGATCGGCTTCACACTGTACGCGTCAAGCCAATATCTGGCCCGCCATGGAACGCCGGTGCGCGGTGAAGGGCTTGCCGACCATGACCTTATTGGCTTTCCCGCGGCGCCGCGACTGGTCCGCCCTTTCTTCATGGGAGAGTCGCTGGAAGGCGCACGATACGCAGTCCGCAGCAACGACCAGTATGTTCAACTGACCGCCGCAGCTGAGGACATCGGCATCTGTGAGTTGGCGTGCTTCTTTGGCGACAGTCATCTCGAGGTCGTGCGCGTATGGCCGAAGGAAAGACCCAACCTTCGTCCGATCTGGCTGATAACTCACCAGGACTTGCGGCGAGCGGCCAGAATTCGTGTCGTGTCCGCGGCAATCGCAGCCGCGTTCGAGCGCGAAGCCAAGACTCTGCGTTACGGCGCTCGCGCCTCGAACGGCAGCGAGTGACAGTCGTCCACTGCTCGCGGGCCGCTTTGCGAAATCAATAAGAGTGCTCTGCCTAACGACTAATACGTCTAGGAGGCGATTAAACCCAAATTCGCCCAGCTCAGAGCGTTGATAGCCGCCGCCGGACGGGATTTCTCACACTTGGTCGACCGGCCTCGCGGCGGAGCTCGATCCCGAAGAGTGCGGCGAGATCGTTGCAAATTATCATCGTAGGGCGGCTCACGAGGTGGAGCGCTTTGGCGGTCCGTCGCTCAGTACCTGGGCGACGGAGTCATCGCCTACTTCGGCTGGCCGAAGGCCCACGATGATGACGTCGAGCGTGCCGTACGTGCCGACCTAGCGATGCTCGAAGCGATATCAAAGCTAAACGGACATCCCTTGCACCCCAAGCTGTCCGCCCCGTTATTGAAAACGTTTGCGTTGCTACATCACGCGCTGATCGAGCTGAAGCACATATGTCGACCCGATAGTTGAGAAACCCGCAATTCTGGCGTCTGTGACCGAGCGACGTCCAAGGGCCAGACTGGCTGCTGGGAGCAAGGTGGGTTTGAACCGTCGAGCCCCTCAGATGCGCCTTGCGGTGAATGTCGAGCCCAGTTTGATCGCTGCATGAAGCGAGGCATTTCTTGGTGTTGGTCGGGCTCGGCTTAGGCCGAGCCGCACGACAGATCGACAACAAGCAGGCCTTTAAGCGATTCGTATACGCCAAGCAACAGTTTGCAAGACGGCATCGCGCGCCGCATCTGACATCCGGTGCGAGATGATGCGAAGGGGCTCGACGGTTCATATATGGACCGCTCCCGAGCGCAAGACCTTTGGGAAACTTCTGAACGGCGATGCTCCGGTTGCGTTCATATATTCGGCCTCTGAGGTGGGCATGAAGCGATTTGCCCTGGGCCCTGATGGAAATCCGCGCACCTTCACCTCAATCAAATCCACGGCCTCTTATTTACGGCCCTGAACCATCGACAGGTTTGGAAGGTGCCGGTCCGACCGGTTCGCCATGCAGCTCTCCAGTTAGGCCTGCGCAATCTCTGGCTGGTAACAGCAGATTCGATACACGCTGTTGCTCTGCGAGTATGAAATGGCTGCACCGTGCAGCAGTCGCAACGCGACTGCGTAATCGCCCACAGCCGCAGGGCCGGGCCGCGGTCAAGGGCGGCCTCAGCCAGCGCGCTGCGCGCGTACCTTAACGGTGGTCCGGCGCTGCGGCTATCGGACAGCTTACTCATGGAGACTGGAACTTTATATTCGGATCGAATACTGGATTCTCCTGTTGATGCCTTCCTCTCAACCAGCAGCCTGGGCCATGCGTGGGGAACATGGTGCCCCTCGATAACCTTCGCCTCTGCTGAGTAAGGCCCACAGCACTCGCGCATTCTTGTGGGCCAGCGCGACCGCCGCGACATTGCTGCCCCGGCGGAGTTTGAGCCGTGCGGCCCAGGCACTGCGTTGATCGCCACGGCGTGCAATCGTCCACAGCGCTGCGCGGGCACCATGAATCAGCAGGCTGCGCAGGTAGCGATCGCCGCGCTTGCTGATCCCCAGCATTTGGGTGCGGCCGCCGGTGGCGCGATGGCGCGGGACCAGGCCCAGATAGGCCGCCAGCTCTCGTCCGTTCTTGAACTCAGCCGCATTGCCCACGGCCGCCACCAGGGCGGTCGCGATCAGTGGACCCACGCCTGCGACCTCGGCCAGTCGCCGGCAGCGTGGGTCCTGACGGAACAGCCGCTCGATGTGGAGTTCGTACTGGTGCAGCCGCGCCTCGATGAATTTGAGCCGCTCGCCAATCTCGCTGAGGATCTCACGCATGATGCCACTCAGCCGATGGTCAGCATCCTCGAGGATTCGCGGCAGGGCGCGCTGAAGCTGAGCGCGGCCTTGCGAAATCACGATGCCGTGCTCCGCCAGCAGGCCGCGCACCTGGTTGATCAAGGCGGTGCGGCTTTTCACCAACTGCTGGCGGACCCGGTGCAGCGCCTGCACTTCGAGCTGCGCCGCAGTCTTGACCGGCACGAAGCGCATCGACCGGCGGCCGGCGGCTTCGCAGATCGCCTCGGCATCGCTGGCGTCGTTCTTGTTGGCTTTGACGTAGGGCTTGACGAATCGCGGATTGATCAACCGCACTCGATGACCCAGCTGCTCGATCTCGCGCGCCCAGTAGTGCGCGCTCGCGCAAGCTTCCATCGCCACCGTGCAA
>Ga0306920_100003514_pt1 | contig 19894 bp, 27 predicted proteins | sample flu12Cox44000170_FD_204666 | JGI IMG/M metagenome (GOLD analysis project Ga0306920, IMG submission 204666) | Lab enrichment of tropical soil microbial communities from Luquillo Experimental Forest, Puerto Rico - flux4day.12C.oxic.44.000.170 (v2)... | ecosystem: Environmental > Terrestrial >... | reverse complement strand
GGCGGCCGAGGGGCTCGTGGAGTTCATCGACAATCCGAGGCATCGGCGATCGAAATTGGTGCGCCTTACTCGCAAGGGCGATGCGCGTTACCGCGAGTTGAACGCGCGGTTTCTGGTGATTGCTTCGACGATGGGCGACGAACTGAGCGAGGCGGACATCCGTGAGACCGTCGAGATCGTGCGGCGGCTCAGCGATGAGGCGAAGGGGGCGCTCGGAGCGGCTGGCGTGGAGCACGAGGCAGGGTAAATTGTCAATCGGCACCTGTTGACCGGCGTCGAAGAGTTGACCAGCCTCTAGGTTGTGGTGACGCAGCGCCAAGCCTTCTGGCGCTACGCTTCGCTGCGCGCCTCCAGCCTTGGCGCTGCGAGCGTGCCGAGGGTGGGGAGGGCGTATTGCCGCACGAAGGAATCGTTCCGCTTACAACTTGCTGCAGATGCTCAGGGCCGTTGCTGGCACTCAGCTGTCGACTTCCCGCGATGCAGCGATTTGGTCGGGTATTTGGGGTACTCCTGCCGTGCGGACCGAAGCGTTACCCCCGAATAATCTTCACGACCTTGTCGAACGTGACGCGGTCCTCGCAGCGATTTTAGAGCTGCGTGGTGCGGGTGGGCCCGCCAGATGGCCGCCCATTTGCCAAACTGGAGCGCTATTTCCGAATGTGGCAAAGAAGTCACGCGTGGCGGTGGAGATCGCTGACCAGGCCCAAAGCGGAACAGCAGGCAAGATGATGTTGGCAGCACGCGCAGGCCGCATTGCGACCATGGCCCCATGGTTCAAGACCCATTGTGTGATCGCGTTGCGCCGAGGAACGCGGTGTCGTCCTCTCAAGGAATCCTGCTCGGTCAGCGCTCGTCGCGCGCCCACCTCATGAGCCTACGAAGCCGTTTGGGTAAGGCGGCCGTAATCGGCGGCCGGGCCTATGTCGAGCGCTTCGCCACCTCGGATGAATTCGCGGCCATTTTCATGTACGGGCTTGATCCCGCCGGCCGGAAGACGGCGATCGAGATGGTGGTGCGCATTGCGGAGAGATCGCGGCGGAAACCGCCAGCAGTGAGACCCCCCTCGCGTGAGGAGCGTGTCAAGATCCGGTGGACCGATGACTTTGTTGCCCTGCTTAGGGCCGAGGCGCCCCAGACCAAGGACGACATCGAGCTCGCTAAGAGGCTCGGATTACCGCCCTACTGCCGTGGCGCCATGCGGGCAGCGCGGTCGCGGTATGGGCTGCTAAGGGGAAGTCAGAAGGGCGACCCCCGTCCGCCGCCCCGCACCAGCGTCCGCCAAGGCGTCCGTCCTAGCCGCGGCCTGACCTAGCCGAGCGAGCGGCGCGCAAGGCTTGTGCAGCCCACAGCGCGGACGGACAGGGGTTCCTTTGGGGTCGCGGCCCGGGCGCCACAGCGCCACGAGCGCCGCCGAAATCCCAGTCGTGCCGGCCGTGCATCAGGACGTTGGTTCGGACGTGGGTTCAGCCGCTGGCTGATTGCCGGGCCGGGCTCGCTCCGTGTTGCATCGCCCCGCTTACAGGGTGCCTGTAACGGTGTATGTTGCGGTCGGAAGGCGTCGCAGAAATCCGGCAAACATTGGCATATACTGCACGAGTTCGGCGGACGACCTCTCCGCCAACGGATCAATGTATCTATCTGAAATACAAAGATATTTATTAGTCGTGCGCATGACCCATCCCACATTTAGCCCCACACTTCGCATCTCGTCTCCGCGCTGATCATGATCTCTTCCGTCGGCTGACACTCGCTACTTCGGGAGGGTGGCCATCCAGACCAACACCTCGGACGCAAGCCAAGCCACTCGCCGCGGTCCAAGGTGTCGCTGCTTCGCAAACAAACCTTGCGCGACGTAGGCGTAAAGCGTCGACCTCGACAGTCCCGTCCGCGCAAGCACGATCCTCAAGCTCCAAAGCTCTTCGCCAGCGTCAATGCGAGGTGCGGCGTGTGTCTCGGTGCTCACCATAGTCGCTTCTCACGATCACTGCCCGGTGGTCGCTCAAAGCGTCGTCGCAATGGGTCCCGCTCGCCCTAAGGTCGTGCGCGTTGAGAACCGAGAGGAATCTGGCTCTGACCGGAAGACCAGGCAATAGGGTAAATCGCGCAAACGCAGGAACTTCCATGCACTTCTTTGAAGCATCGGTGCAACTCTCCGGAGGCGTCTGACTGCTCTCAGTGAGTGGAGCTTTCATCCCCATCTCCGTCCAGTTCCCTTGTTCGATCTGAAGGCCGTTCCCTCGCCCCGACCTTGCCGCATTGGAGCTGCGCCGCGCGCAGGCACGGTCAAGGCTGGGCCGCAGGCCCACCCGCAGGGCGTGGCCTTGACGGTGCTGAGCACGGTGCGAGGCTGTGTCCCCGGAGGGCATCACAAATGCGCCGTTGAATATTAGTCCTCGTTTCGGCGGCTCCTCACCGAACGGGCGAGAACCGCGCTCTATCGCGCGGCGCCGCGCGACTGAGCCCCGCCTGGCCGGAAGCCGCGGGTCTCAGCCCTGGCGGGCGATGATCGCTGCCGCAAGAAAGGAAGATCTCGGATCGAACCATGCCGAGCATCGAAACGGCCTCTTCGCATCCTAGCACGGTGCTCGGCCGATCAAGGCCAAGCCCTGCGGGCGGCCGCTGAAGAAACGACCGGCCTTGACACGGGCCTTGCGCGCCGTGCGGAGATGCGATCCCGGCCGAACAAGAAGATGGACCTTAGGGAGCGTGTGGATCGGTCTCTCTTGTTTTCTTCACACCCTATGCACCTGCGGTGCGCACGCCTGCACTGCATGCGCTGACCAAGGGCTTGGTCGACCACGCGAAAACCGCGAGACGCCCCGCAAACGCAGCGTTTACGACAGCGCAAGTTGGGAGGGGGAAGATCTTGGCAGATCATGGCGTTTTACCCCTCCTAATCTGAATACGTCCCACGTGGACGCCCTGAATTGCGGTTCTCCGGCCATTCAAACTCGATCGAGATCCCACTCCCGCTCTCTCAGATTGACCGCGAGCCCCACCATGGACGCGTGTTGGTTCATAGCCTGGAATGCGCCAGTCATCTTGCTCGCAGCTTGCGCGACTTGCGACCTACCCTTTGCAAAAATTGCTGCCCGGATCGCAATTGTTGAGGGTTGTCGCTGCGCGCTGCTTGCAGCGTCGCGTGTAGTCGCGCCAGCATTTGCCCGCGCCGCGCAGTTGAGCTCGAAACCGAGGCCGCACGCCTCGGTGCGCCAGACGTGAAACAGGGCATGGCGGCACACATTCAGCTTCGCTTTGCGCGTCCGAAGTGCCGCTAGCTCCATGCCCTTGGGCGATCGATAGCCGTGCGCCGTGACCGCCGTCTCGATCGCCTGGCGTCGCTTGGAGAACGCCCACTCCACATGGCGCGGGATCGCGACGACGCGAAAGCTGTCCCCAGACCTCTCTACAGCGTAGCCGCCGCGCTCGAGCTCGTGAGCCAACGCCGAGCGATACTCGGCACCGGCACGCTTCTGCGCCTTGTACAGCTCGCGACTGACGATGGCGCCCCAGGTTCCGTCCCGGCGCGGCGCAAGATTGAAGATAAACACGTGGCTGTGCAGCTGCGGGTCGAGCTCGCGGCTGGTGTGATGATCGAAAGTCGCCATCAGGAGCCCAGCCGTCGGCTCGCGCACGGCCCCGCGCTTGCCGCGGCGCGCCCAGGCCGCCTCGTGTTCCACGTAGCGTGTCGCCGTCGCGACCGCGGCCCGCTGCGCCGTCTCAATAGTCCTGCGATCGCCCGGCTCCGACAGCGCCCACAACACCGACATCGATTTGGGCGCGCTGAATGTCATGTCCCAACCGGCGGCGTGGTCCTGCAGCCGGCCACCCAAGGCAGCGAGCCGCTCGTCGGTTTTCGGGTCGATGCCCTTCAGCGCCGCTTCGAACTCCGACTTGGTCACCGGGCCCGTCAGCGACAACCGTGCCGCCCCCTCCCCAGCCCACCTTCCCGGCGGCTCGCCGTCGCGCAGGTAATAGTCGTCCTGGCCCAGATGCGTGTAGTACTGCAGCGCCGCATGGACGCCGCCACGCGCCGAGATCGACGCCACCATGGCTAGGCCTCCATCTCGCGGATGCTCTCGCCCACGGCCTTTGGGAGCGGGCGCACGAGGCGCAATTGACCGGACCTACGGGATGTCGCTTCTGGCGGTGATGCCGTGGTCACCCATGCCGCCGGTACGTGACCCGGCCGACGCTCCGGCAGGGTCACGTATGCCACCGTCAGTTCGAGTACATCGGCTCCGTGGCCCAGCAGCAGCACGCGAATGCCATCGTCCTTGGGTCCGAGCCGGGCCGCAATCTCCGCTGCCGTGACAACGCGACGGATATCGCGGCGCACCGTGGTGGTCGTGCTTGCCCGCGTCCCGATCATCGTCTCGCTGCGCTCGACGCGTTCGACCTCCTGGTCTCCGATCAGCTGGCTTGCCTCTTCCGCGGCGCGGCTAGCGTTAATCTGGGTGATGATTTTGGTCCCGATCATGCCGACCCAGGCGTCAGCGCGCTCACGACCGTAGGTGGCTCTGAGCTGGGCGATATCCTGCGCCCCAATCACAGCGATGACGCCCTTCGAGCGGCCCAGGTCTAGAAACGTCGAGAAGTGGCTCATCCGCGGCAGCTGCGGAAACTCGTCGGCGAAGATCCAGACGCGGCGCTCGCGGCTCTCATTTAGCGACGGACTGCCGACCGCCGAGGCGAGCAGCGCCAGCAACCCGCCGATCCAGGCATGCGATAGCTCGGGGTAACGGGGGTCATGCTGCAGAATGACCGGCCGTTGAGGGAGCGGGCGCTCCAGCCATCGGGAGACCGAGAAGCGGCCATTGACATTGTCGCGCCAGGCATCGCTCAACGCGGCGACCACGTGCATATGGGCCTGAAATGTCGTCAGTACGCTCCGTGTGGTTCGACTCTCCGGGTTCTCGAGCAGCCGAACGGCATCGCGATGGTAGGATTTCGCGAAATTATGGAGCTCATCAGCATCGGAGGTCGCTGCCTTGTGGAGATCGTGCCACGACCAGCACTCGGGTTTGGTTGCCTGCAGGGCGGCAATGCACGCCACGAGGATATCGCGGGCCGCGTCCGACCAAATGGGATCTTCGCTCTTGGGAATGAGCCGCGCGCTGAGCTCGCGCGCATCCTGCTTCGTGGGGCAATCGCTGGCGACGTCCCATATGAGCGAGCGCTGATCCTGCGGTGCGATCAAGAGCGGGTCGCCCGGCAGGCCGGCGGTCATGTCGCCTTTCACATCGAGCACCAAGACGCCATCGCCGCGTGCGATGGCGGCGAGGATCAGATTGAGCATGGTCTGCGTCTTGCCGGCGCCGACACTCCCCCAGATCAGCCAGTGCCGCGTCTCGCGCTCCCGGCTGACAGTGAGGCCTGGCAAGATCTCGAGGCCGGTGCCGGACAGCCGACTTTCGAGTTTGGCGGTTTGCGCGAAGGCGCGCCGCGCTCCGGTGCCAGTCAGCAGTTGGCGGCCACGCAAGACACGAGCCCGCGGACCGTCAAACCGCAGGGTCAACGCAATGCCCAGCGCACATATCACCGAAAACGCGCCCGCCAGCACCAGGCTCCAGTAGCGCAGATCGAACCCGGCCAGAGCCTGGGTTTGCGCAAGTGTCGTTGCGCACCGATCCCAGTGCCACTGACTGATCCGGTCACCAATCGCGGCGAGGGCCCGGACGCCCATACAGGAACGCACATCGGCAGGGTGAAAGCTCCGCACGTTACCGTCGGGAAATACGCCAGCAGGCGGGTAGAGGCCGATGCTGATCTCATTGAGCAGCATGACCGCGCCAATCCCCACGAGGAGTGCCGCGAAGAGGCCGATCTTCACTTTGAGCATCACGCTGTTCCCTCGGCAGAAGACAGCGCGGTCAGCAGCGCGTCGAACTTGACGCGCAGGTCGTGTGTGGCCGAGCTCATCTCCTGCGCTTTTTCCCTCAACTCTCGCGCCACGCTTTCCAGTGCAACGAGGCGGCGCTCGATTGCCATCAGCCGCTCAGCCACAGCCTTATTGTCCCCTCCGGCCAGAGCGGTCAGGATCAACTCGCGCGCCACACCGGTCAGGGTGCCGGAAACAGTGAAGGCCCTCGCTTTCAGCTGATCGATGTGGCGGGGCGCCAGTCGCAGCGAGATTGGACGCGTCGCTGATGAACGCTGACGGCTTTGCACAAGTCCTCTCCTGTTCGTTGCGCTACACCGTCAGCAAACCAGGAAAGGGAAAGGCGAAACATCAAAATGATTTCGCGAAACTCGCGCGGCGGGACGGTGTACGCAACAGCTCGCCGGCCTGGCCACTACGCCCCAGCCTCGTCACTTCCGGAGACCGGGGAAAGGTCGGCTTACCCCCCAATTTCTGCCGCGATTGCGCAATGCAGCGAACTGGGAAAGTGTGCCAACTGCTGACGTGAGCAGATGCAGCAAGCTGCGTGTTTTGAGGTTGGATCTGCTCGATCACCTCGTCGGCGCGGGCGAGCAGTGTCGGGGGCACGGTGAAACCAAGTGCCTTGGCGGTCTTGAGATTGATGACAAACTCCAATTTTGTGGATTGCACGACTGGCAAGTCCGCCGGTTTCTCACCCTTCGGAACTCGGCCGGCGTAGACGAGGACGCACCCTACCACAGGCGACCTTGGTCATTTTGGCCAGCATTAGGCCATCCGCAGCGAATCCTGTTTTCGCGGACGGAAAAAACCCTCGTTACGCTCACTCAAAAAGAAAGCCGCCGCGGGAGGCAGTTCTCGACCGCGACGGCGGAAGACGGCTAGGTACCGTCGCTACTGAATGTCAGCTAAACGCGGTGACAGGGCACGTCCTGCATCGCCTAAGTCCAACGCGCAGAGAAGGTCACAGAAGGACGCACCCTGCCAATCTGACCATGCTCCTGTAGTCAGCGCTCCACAATCCGTAGGGAAACCGATTTCCGCGATGGAAGAACCCTCTACACGGAACGAAGTCAACCCAACTGAACCTGAACCCCGGATTGCACCACCGTGTAGGTCGCCGCGCCGAGATCAGCGAAGCTTCCGCGCGAGCTGCAGGCAAAGCAAAGAGGCGGCCCATTTTTTGAGCGCGGTGGGCCACCTCCGCGGGCGCGAATGAAAAAGGTAAGGTCGTGAGCGCCCACAGACGACATTCAGAAGGCTGTGGAAAACTAGACCCTTGCCGCCAAGCCTCTACCGCCGCCATTTTGCTCTGGACGGCGCCGCTCTCAATGCAGCCTCAGTGCTTTATCGGCGACCGCAGAGCCCGACGGCTTCTGCACCAAAGGGTGCCTTCATCTACGGGGCTGAGCCGTGCATTGGCCCAGATCGCTCACGGGCGGAGCCTCCCCGAAAGTGGTGATGACAGCAAGGGCTCTTGCTGTCATCAAAGCGACTTCGTCGTGCCGCGGTCACCGTGCGCGTCACGATCAGGTAAGGACGGCCCGGCTTGAAGGCGCGGTGACGAAGTCAGGGCCTTGTTCCTTTTTGGCCGCGCCGGCATGATCCGGCGCGGCCCCTGATGCTGCAGTTCAGCACCCCCATAGACGCCTCGCTCATGGTCCTTGGGGTTCCAAATCCGGGTTAATTTCGATTGTTGGGTCGAGGATGTTGACGACACTGTGCAGCATGCAAGCTGTAACCTCACCTTCACTCGCCAGAGCGGCACCCGTCGCGCATTCTGCCGATCTTCAAACAAGTCTGATCGAATACGCGAGCCGTATTGGAGAACTTCAAACGCCAAACGACGTGCTCAATGCATTGCACGTCATCACCACCAAGAGCCTACCGCTGTGCGTTCTGGGGGCAGTGCGGTTTCCGGTCAAGGCCGTCGTAGACTGGAGCTCAAGCCGGCTTGGAAAATCCGTTTTTCTGCATAAGGACGTTCCAGAGGGCTGGTGGGAAGAGCACACCGCACTCTCGCCGGGAAGGTTCTCACCGCATTTATTCCTGGCTAGGTCAAGCCTTGCTTCTTATACGTGGACTGAGGTTCAGCATCTATTCGAGCCTGTTGGCATCGATCGATGGGCTTACGAGCTAGCCCTCAAATACGGAATGCGCGACGGCTTGACGTGCCCAGTCGGAGGCCGTTGGGCGGTGGCCTTCTGGTCGCACAAGGTTCTTTCGAGGACTCTCACGCAACCCTGTCGGATCATGATTTTCGCCGCCGCAAACTTTGCGGCCCTTCGCCTGGAGCAATTAGTTGGTCCGGATGTTGGTCGAATTGGATCATCTGCGCGTTTGACGAACAGGGAACTGGCGGTACTGCGTTTGGTATCAATGGGGAGAAAAACCCATGCCATCGCCCAAGCACTGTGCCTTGGCGACGAAACAGTCCGCTCTCACCTGAAAAAGGCTGAGACTAAGCTCGGCGTCCATAGCCGAACGCACGCGGCATGTGAGGCCTTGCGAAAGAACCTGATACCCTGAGGCCGGCGTTACGCCATTGCGGATAGCTTAGCGCGGCATGGGTTCGCGTCCACCCACCGCTCGGTCTTCATCTTGATCCATCCCGAACGCTTCCGCTTGCACACGATGCCTACGAAGCCGAGGTGCACGAAACCGGGGCAAGCCCAGGCCGCCTACTTGGTTTTCCCTTTTTGGCGTCTGGGTCGTTTGGGCAGGGGCACAAGCTGCACAAGCCGGAGCGCCGCGGACAACAGTGCAGCAATGAGGATGAGGACGAACAGGAGATACTGGCGTGTCAGGCTCATCAAGTATTTTTCGCGTGCGGCACCGGGCCTGAGACCACCAATGGAGAAGGATACGCCGCCGAGTCGTACCTTTACGGCCGCGGCCTTCGCCATCCACAACGAACCTGATTCATGACGATTCGATGCCTCGAACCGCTAGCAGCTCGCGAGAATTTAGTTTCCTTGGAGCTGAAGCACCCGACCAGGAACAGGGTAGAGCTCTCGCCCGTCCACTAGATAGCTTCGAACCCGCCGATCAGCATGGTGCGACTGGATTGAGGCCACAGTGCTTCGGTATTACTCATGCGCGTTCGGTGCGTTACCTTGCAGACGATAGACGACACCCGTCTTAGTTGCAGCCAACGAGATCCAATCTTCAGCCGCATACTGGAGCGAGCGGAAGAATTTTTCCGCTTTTCTTATCGCAGCTTCACGCAGGTCCTCCCGGCGCCTAAACTTGAACTGAAAGGCGAATTCACCGATGAGCGGACGATGGTCACCTCGGGCGCGCCAAAGGGCAACATTCGCTTTTGCTGACATACCATCGCCGAACTCAATGACGCCGATGTCCTGCAGCACTTCTTCGACGATTGTGCTGGAGACGATTTCTACTTTCTCGCCCGGCTCTTTTTTGAGGCGCGCTAGCACAGGAAAAATCCGCGTGAGTGTGTCCATCGAACCCCGGTTATCCTCGTGCACATGGGAAATCGGAAATTGCACATTGTGTGAGAAGAGCCGCCGAATTCCGCCCAACCGATCCTTGAGCGGGAGTGCCTCGCACTTGAACTTGATTCGATAATCCCCATAGATCTCAGGTCTGACGTCGGTCTCCGCAGCCTTCTGCATGTCTGGATCTCGAAACTTAAATACCACCTCAGGATCGCCGGTCGGAAAACCATCAGCGTAAGGAATCCGACGCCGAAGTATGAAGCCGTTGTTGTAGAATCGGAAATCCGCCGTATCTATGAAGAGGACTTCTCGGATCTTGAGCGGTGCGTCGACGAATGAATCCGTTGAGAATTTTACCTTGTGCTTGTCAGCCGGTCCGCGCAGAATTTTCGCAAAATCGAAGAGCCGCTTCCGCGAATGAAACTTATTCGGTCGCAAAATGAGCTTGCATTGCAGATATTTGACCTCGTGCAGGGGTAGACCATCCGCGTACACACCTGGTTTAAGATTCGGAACTCGTTCGAGCTTTTCCTTCCCTAATGTGGTGACTATCGCCATATCCACTCCTACCGGGTCGAAACACGAAGTTAGTGCGACCAAGCCTATCTTAGCTTTTCGACCGTCATAACCTTTGCTGCTTTGCTGCGCTCCAAAGCCCCTTCGCCCCTTCCGGCGCCTGCGGATCGACAAGTGAAGGCCCCCCAGGGGTGGTAGGTCCGGGCCGGAGGCAAGAGCCTCCGGCCGACACCGCAATCCGAACGCTTATGCTCGGCTGCGTGTCAGAGGATCTGCGAAAGCACCATGCGCCGCAGACGCCGGCGGCGGAGCATGCCGCCGCCGATCAGGAGGCGCGCGAGACGGCGGTTCTCCTCGTCGCCCCCTTCGCCTTCATGCTCTTCCTCCTCCTCGTGCCGCCTTTCGCGCAAGATATGCGCGAGGAGAAGCCGGCGTAAGCGCTGACGCCGCACCATACCGCCGGCAACCATCAAGCGCACGAGACGGCGTTCCTCGTCCCTGCCGCCCTCCTCCGCGTACTCTTCTTCGCCTTCCTCGTCCTCGCCCTCCTCCTCGCGCCTCTCACGCAGAATGTGGGCGAGCAGGAGGCGGCGGAGCCGCCGCCGGCGCATGATGTTGCGACCAATCAGGAGGCGAACAAGGCGGCGTTGCTCGTCTGTTGCCCCCCCTTCGCGCTCGCCCTCTTCCTCTCCCTCTCCCTCTCCCTCTCCCTCTCCCTCTTCCTCGCCGCGCGCGTCGCGTAACAGGTGGGCGAGAAGTAGCGCGCGCAGGCGCCGGCGTCGGATCATGCTGCCGCCAATCAGCAAGCGCACGAGACGACGTTCCTCGTCTACATCTCCTTCTCTCTCGCTCCTGGAGCGTGTAAAAGTCTCTTCACCCATTTCTAGGGGCATGGAAGATCTCCTTTGAGGTGCTAGTAGGTTCAGTGCCACTTTAGTTCGGTAATCAATGCGTCGTCCGTGGGGGAAGGCGAGCGAGATTTGCTTGGATCAACGTTCGTAGCGCCGCTCGGCTCATTACATCTCGCTGCATGTAGCGTGCGGCCGAACTGTGTTCGATCAGCTGGCGTAGCAGCAAACGCCGCAATTCGGCTTCTTCTTCTGACTCTCGCTCATCGTCCAAATCGGCTCTACCGCCAAGCACGCACGCAATACCCGCCTCGAAGGCCTGTTCGATAATTCCCCCTAGCCTGCCTTCGTTCTTTTCGGCCGCGAGGCGGATTCTATCGCTCTCCGAAAGATCCTGGCGAACGCCATTGGCATCGATGCGCTCGAACTTAACGACCTCACCCGTTCCAGCATCGAAGGTAATTGTGTACAGCTCGGGCTGCGTAGCTGATGGCTTCTGCTTTCGCTCACTCGAAGCTGGGTTTTGGCGCCTGGTGTCGTCGGGATCAGCCATTACCGACTCCCCAAGTTCGGTCGCGGCGAGCGAGCCCCGTCCCGCGATGCTGATGAGAGATCCGATAGTCTGGAAAAAGCATATGTTGGTGCTGGAGTTAGATGCTATCGGGTTATGTGTCCAATACTGACATGGCGGGTTCCCTACGGGTCGTTTGGCCCCTCGGATAGGTGTTTGCCTATTGGCTCAATGGTCAGTGCGTGGCCGGCACAATTCCGTGACTTACGCCACGATTGTCGGTTCCGCCAGCAGTGGCGTCTGTGGGTGCGACTCCACGGTCCACGGTCGGCGCGGTACGTCGAAGCGAAGCCTAGCGATTGGGACGATGATGGAAATTGCGTAGGGGTATATCCCAATCCGGCCTTCGAATCGGATGTCATCGGAAGGTTCTTGGCTACGCTCCAGGGGTTTCTACGACGTGATCCCCATGACCACGAACCACCTGGCGCACTACAGCGGCGGATACTGCTCGCGCGCGTCAACCTGATCCCTCATTTCACCAGATACCGACTGAACCTGGACATCATGGGGACGCCCCACCGATCGTGCCACCAGTGCTGCGAAGCCTAAGATATCACTCCCTGCGTGCGTGTGCATCGCAATGGATCGCGCCCGGTCCTGGACCGGTATGGGTCAGATTCGGTCGCTGCAAGCGCTTCCGAGGAACCTTATCGCCGCGTGTGCCACGAAAAGACTCATGCACCGCAGCAAGACGAGGATTCCATGCCGCCGGTGAAGATGTCCGAGACCACCACGATGTTGCCGCCCAGCCCAAGGTCCTCTGCGACGATCAAAAGAAACTATCAAGCCTCGAATATTCCAAGCGGGGATGAGCTGGCGGAATGGGGCTGTCGTACCGCGTATCCTTCGATTTTCTCTTGGATACGCGCGCGACTTTGGCTGAGCGGTAGTCAACGCGCTTGAATGCGGGTTCTTGCTGATGGCGATCTGCGTGAGCATCGGGCAAAGTCCTTATTAGGTCGCCAGGGGATATTTCGCCAGACTCCTTTGCAGAGGCGGCCCGTGAGCCGCCCTCTACTTTTGGGGGGGTCATTGCCGCCCGCTCCGAGTTCCGTAGCAAAGGCGACTGCCGCCTTTGGCGCCGGCGAGAAGACCGGACAGGACGGTGAAACCGAGCGCCTTGCGCCAGATGCAAGGATGTGGGGCCCACGTTCGCACTAGCCGGTTTTCTCACGCTATTGACGAAGAATGACCCATAGGAGGTGGTAACGAGCTCTTTCGCTTAGACATGCGACAGCGTTGCCGCCGACGCAGTTGGGGTAGGCTCTGTACGAACCGGCGTTTGGTCCGCGTGGTGCAAAGGAAGGGCTAAACGCGAGGGCCGCCTGTTTGATTATGCCTTCTTGGGGTTTGGGTCGTTTGGGCACAGGCACAAGCTGCATAAGCCTGCGCACCGCGGACCAAAGTGCGGCGATGAGGATGAGCGCAAACAAGAGGCACTGGCGTGCGCCGGGCACCGAGTTCCAGCGCGGGGAACCCTCGTCACACTCACTCAAAATGAAAGCCGCCGCGGGAGCAGTGCTCAACCGCGACGGCCAGTGGCGGCATGGCATGCCGTCGCTACTGAATGTCGGCTAAAACGCCGTGACGGAGCACGTACCGCATCGCCTGAGATTTAACGCGCGAGCGAAAAGGTCGCACTCTCCATAGTTGACTACCACCGCCGCCAGCCGCGCCGCCAACCCCAGCCGCCCCAACCCCACACGCGTGGTCGATAGAAGCCAGCGTAGGCATAGGCAGGTCGATAGGCGTAGGCGCGTCGATAGGAGTAGGCGGGTCGATAGTAGGAACGATAGGCGCCATACCCGTAACCGTAGCCCCTGCCGCAAGCCGATGCTGGTCCGGCGTCAAATGCCAAAAGCGGTGCCGCGGCTAACAGAACCAGAAAGATCAGTCGACGCATTGTGCGCTCTCCTCTTCACAGGATCCGCATTTATGACAATATCAGCGGGACACCTGGCCGGCACTACAAAATAACCATGATTAGCGATCAATAGAGGTCTGCAGGCGCCGTTAGGGTCTGCCTTCGTTAATTTTCCCGAGCGCGGATGGTCCATTTGCGCAGACACTCCATATGCGCGAAAGTCCTCAAGAATCCCCGTAGGTCAGATAGTGGGCCAGACTCCGCGCACGGCCCTAACCAAACCGAACCAAACCATCGTTACTCGCTAGCTTTATTACTTCGCTACCAAGTTTCCATCGGCCGAGAATAGGAGCTTGCTAGGGTACAGACCTGAGCAGGCAGGCTAATGAATCATCCTTGTTACCGGCAACCGGTTGCCATTCAGCCTGCGACAGGAAATCAAGCGTACGCTGGACAACCAACTCACGCTGCCGATCAAGCGTGACGATGTGATAGCTATCGTCGAGCACCACAGTCAGCGTTGGTCCGCCGAGATTGTCTTGCAAGAAGCGAACGTTGCGCAGGCTCGCGCGGTCATCCTCGCGCGGATGCACGATCAATGCTGGTTGCATGATCCGCGCAACCTCCTGCTTCACCCGCTGAACAAGCCAGCGCAGCTCCAGCATCAAGCTACCCGGCAGCGCGGCAATGCCGGCCTGGGAACTATCACCGCTCTTGATCGCCAGCTCCACGAGCGCACGAATGCGCACGTCCTTGATGCCCCAGGGGTGCCGCTCGGCGAAGGGAAACATCTGTGCGAGCCATTTCTGCGTGATCAGTGTGAAGAAGTGGCTGTACCAGGGGACGCCCCAACCGTCGAGCCAGAGGGAGGGTGCATAGAGAGCGAGCGCCGAGACGTCGTCTGGATGCTGCGCCGCGTGATGGAGCGCTAGAATCGCCCCCATCGAGAGGCCACCCACAACGATCGTGCTGCAATCCTCGCGCAGGCGATGATGCTCCTCTTCGACGCTCTCGTACCAGTGCTGCCAACTGGTCGCATGGAGCTCCTCGGCAGTCCCGCAATGGCCTGCGAGTTGCGGCACGTGGACCGTGTATCCGGCGCGGGCGAGACCTTGAGCGACGTAGCGCAGTTCTATGGGCGTGCCACCGAGCCCGTGGATAAGAAGGAACCCCCGCGGCCCTCCGGCAAAGCGAAGGCTTTTATCCTCGATATGCATCCGGTGCTCCTCACCCGTGGATCCCCGGAGGGCCTTCCACTCGCTCAGCGCGCAAACGGCCTTGGATATGCCGTATCATTCGTTCGCGCACTCGGGAAAAACCCTGAGACCGCCCATCGTACATAACGCTGCAAACGATGATCTCGGCGAGTGGAACTCAGTGCCGAAGTCGTTGGGGTTCTCGAGACGCCGCAGACGGTGAGGAGAAGGGCACGCGAACACGACATCAGTTCTCGGTGCAAGCGAGGTGGCTCATGATTGCTGCGTCGCAATGAGCGCTCGTTGCCAAGGACGGGTATGGGTCATAAGCAAGCGCGCCGCGGACGTCCACGGGACGCCTGTTGTTCCCCCACAGCGGACGGTATGTTGCAGCGCACCACCTTGATCTGAACCCACCAAACCGCCACGGGTCACTGCACGAGCTTTCCCCTAAACCGATCGCGATTGTACAGAATGCGCACGCGGGATCTGGGCACCACTGGCCCTCGTAATCAATCCCTGGTTGTGCGGGCAGCCAATGATGCCGTCCGTCATGATGATCGACAGTGCGCCGTGCTTTTCGATGAAACCCAAGATCTGGGTCGCGATCGCCGCGTTGTTGCGCACGTCGCCGGTCGAAGTAGACCAATCGCACATCTCGCGCGGGCTCCTCTTCGTCAGCCATGACGATGCCAACGGCGACCTTGGTGGCGCGCTTAGCGTCGGGGCCATAGAACGCGATCGTGGCCGCCGGCCACCCGCGCATGCCGCGCTTGGCTTTCTTTTGTAGTCGGTTCAGGGCGCGGTCTTCGAGCGGCATGGGGCGGGATAGAAATCGGGCGCGCCTCGCTGTAGGTGAGGGGTTTCCGTTCCCGCAAGCGCACATGCCGCTCGAGCTTGCGCGCGGTCTCTGACGTGATCGGCATCCCAGGCGTGTATCCGTCGCGCAGTGTGATCTCTATGAGGAAGAGCGCGCCGGCCATCCGGGCAATGCGGCCTTTAAGCTCTTTCCAGCAATCGGCATCGGCCGGTGAGCAGTCGTCCGCGCGGAAATGGTCATCGAGCTGCGCGACGATGCGGAAGAGTGGATTGTTCGTCATCCTTGCGACCGCCAACTTGCTGCAGTCAGCTCGACGAGCTCGCGGCCATATTTTGCATTGAGATCGCCGCCCGCTTTCTTCTTAACCGCATCGAAAATGATGCCGATCAGGACGCTGCCGATGGCATGGATCGCGTCGTGTCGGCTGAGGCCTTCCCGCATCAGCCGATCGAGGGTCGCCGGCACGACCGTCACGTCGCCCATGGCGATTTGATTTTCGACCATGGCGTGTGCCCTTGCGTGCAGATTGGCGTTCCCGCCGAGCGGTAGGTGATGACGTCGGTGGCACTCAATGACCAGGTCAATGCGTTCGGCGTCGTCGAGCGCGAGCCATTCCTCGGGGTTGGGGGCCGTGTTGGCATCGTATTGCATAGTCAATCCTTCACCCCATATCCTCGACCGGATACAGCTCATCGATTTCCTTTAGCCGCTGCGCGATCAACTCGCGGACGCGCTGGCATTTGGCCTTGTCTTTCGGCTGGCACGTCGCAAATACGGCGTCAGCCATTTCAAGCGTATGCTGGATGCGGCCTATAAGGGCGGCGATCGTTTCGTGAGCGTCGTCTGTCATGGCTTGTCCCGTTTGTCGTTCACGGCGTCTCAGCCTGCAGCTTGCGCCTTGTCTCAACGACTCTTGGCGTACCATTCGCGCTGGTCATAGAATCCGGCGCGCAGGCCTTCGCAGAGTGCGACACCGGTGGTCGAGTAGTATTTGCCGTCAGCGCGCAGCCTGAGGCGCGTGCGTTTCAGCTTGCCGTTCACTTCGACCATGATCACTTCGCTCGCCACAATCGTGACCGGCTCGCGCCCTGGCGCCTGAATGGCCCACTGCCCTGAGGACAGTTGTCGAAGTTTGCCGTCCGTTTTCATGGCTTGTCATCCTTCCCGAGGGCGAAGCGTGCCAAGCCTTCGAGCTTGCTCCCCATCTCGGTGTTGCGTAACAGCGGTTCCATCCGCATCGTGCTTTCCACCAGGTCAAGAGCGTCCTTCATCCTGACGATGTGACGCTTCAACTCGCGCCACAGATCACGATTCGACGCTACCCACCCATCATTTTGAGCGCCGTTCGTGGTCGTGGGCGAGGGTGCGTCGCGCGATGATCAGACAGTTAGTACGCGCCTATGCCACACGGCTGTGGCGGACTGGCACCACGGCAGAAATGGGGGTCATCTTGAGAAAGCCTCGTCGTGAGCATATCGCGCCCGAAGAACCTCCAAAAGTTGCCGCAAATCTGCGCGGCTGCTGACGATGCAAAATAAAATTCTTCAGGCCGCCTTCCGGCGTCGACGCCTGTTTGGTGCAGGCGTCGCGAGTTCGCTGAAGTTGGTGATCGTGACCCGCCCTTCTGGGAACGTGGCGGTGATCTCCAGCGACCCGCCGAGCGCCTCGATGTAGCGCCGCAGGTTGCTGACGTACATGTCGGCGCGCTTCTCCAGCTTGGCCACAGCCGGCTGCTTGACCTTGAGCGTGCGGGCGAGTTCCTCCTGTGAGCGCTCGCGCGCCTGGCGCAGCTCGGCTAACGCCATCTCGCTCTTGAGCTCCGCGACCCGCTCGGCAACGCGAGCGCGGCGCTCGCGCGAGAACTTGGCAGTCAGCTCTTTGAACGGCCGGTGTCCGGTCATGCGATGCGCCCTTCACGTTTCAACTGCGCTATGTGTTCGTCGTAGAGGCGGTCGGCGATCGGAATCATCTTCTTGTAGAACCGCTTATCGCCGGTCTTATTGCCGCCAATCAGCAAGATCGCGGAGCGAGTCGGATCGAACGCGTAGAAGACGCGGATCGGTTGGCCGCCACTTTGCGCACGCAGCTCGCGCATATGGCTGTGCTTCGACCCTTCGATGCCGGACGAGTAGGGGAACGGCAGATCCGGTCCGCGCTCCATGAGCAGCTCGGCCACGGCGCTAATGTCCTCCTGCTCGGCGTTGGTCAGCGTGGCCCACCATACGCCGAACTCGACCGTGTACTCGACGTTCCAGCACATGCAATGTATTCCTTCTATGGAATGTCGTCAATAGTCTTCCATGTATGAAATATTGACTTTTGTGCCAGTCGGTCGTGATAGCAGCGACGACAACCCGCCCCCGCTATACTACCCAGAGCCACCTTCCAGAATTTCGACCATGCTGCGCTGGATGGTCGTCACCGACGGTAGCTCGCTCTCGTTGAATTCCCCTCTGGCAAGGCTCCACGCTTCAAACGCAAGCCGCTTCTTCTGCCAGTCGGGATGGTCGCTAGCGAGTTGCCGCACGAGCTGGACGATGCGGGGCCATGCCGGCTTTTGAGGGCGACCGGAGTGTCGCGACTCGGGCACATCCATCTCCGAGCCTCGTCGCGTCTCGGCGGCTCTCGCCAGAAACGCCGGCGTAGGCAGTCCACACTGTTCGAACCAAAGAGACTGGTCGGATGACGCCGTGCTGGAGCGTGTCCAGACCTACACGATCCCGCGTATCGAAGCGCATGGTGCCATTTCGGCGTGGATCGTTGACGACACGGGTTTTCCGAAAAAAGGCAAGCACTCGGTCGGCGTCGCACGGCAATATTGCGGACAACTCGGCAAGCAAGACAATTGTCAGGTCGCAGTTTCGCTGTCGATCGCCAACGATCACGCGAGTTTACCGGTCAAGTATCAACTGTACCTGCCGCAATCCTGGACCAATGACGAGGCACGGCGGACGAAAGCAGGAGTGCCCGAGGATATAGAATTCAAGACAAAACCGCAGATCGCCTTGGAGCAAATCAGATGGGCTTGCGAAGCGGGCCTGCCTCGCGGTGTTGTTATCATCGACGCCGGTTACGGTGTTGAGGCGAAGTTCAGGAGCGAGATTAGCGCGCTAAAACTCAAGTATGTCGCCGGCGTTAAGACGACAAACACCGTCTGGGCGCCGGACACGTTTGCCTCGCCACTGGCAGCGAATTGGCGTCGAGGACGCAACGAAAGTACATTGATAAGTGTGGAAAAGCTTGCGCTCGCATTGCCAAAAAGCAGCTGGAGGACAATTCGTTGGCGCGACGGCACGAACGAGATCCTCTCCTCGCGCTTCGCCCGTGTCAGGGTCCGTTGCGCGCACGATCGCCATGCTGCGATGGAAACGGTTGCCGAGGAGTGGCTTTTGATTGAGTGGCCACCCGGTGAAGCCACACCGACAAAATTCTGGCTCTCGACGTTAGGTCGAAACGTCACATTCGCGCACCTTGTTCGCACGGCAAAACTTCGATGGCGCATCGAGCGAGATTATCTCGAATTAAAACAGGAGATTGGGCTTGGCCACTTCGAGGGCCGCGGGTGGAGAGGGTTTCACCATCATGCCACCTTATGCATCGCAGCGTATGCTTTCTTGGTGGCCGAAAGGGCCGCTTTTCCCCCCTCACAAGCGCGTTGCGGCACGATCGTCGAAATGCCTGCCCTTCCCGAAGATTACCGGCCGCGGGGGCGCTTCCAATCCGCACCCAGCGCCACATACCGGATTCAATTGCGACACTACGCCTTGAAATCGCGGCGTATCTCGCCGCCAAACTCGAGCGATGCCCATGTTGCGCCCAACCTCGATCAAATCAAAAAAATCGATGATATGTTTGACGCAGTAGGATTAGGGCGCGGTTTCAATCCGGCGTGGCTCGGCGGGAGACTGCATCTGGGAGCTTCGATCTCCATGTGCAGCCAATTGGACGGATGATTGCGGGTTTCGCCAGCCCCCAGTGGTGGCGCATCGAACTCACGCGCGCGTTTGAACAGATCCATGATGTCGGCGGGCGTGCATTGTTCGTGCTCGCGCGCCAGCAGTGCAGCGGCTTGACCAAGCCGCACATAGTCAGTGTCGAGAGGCGAGAAGTAAGTCGGCATTGCCTTTCCCCAGTTGCTGCCGCGTTGCTCGTTTCGTCTGGCTTCCCAAGTCCCATAGAACCTCTAGATCCGCAAGTGCTGTTTGATCCACGTAAAAAAACAACTCGACATACCAGCGATATTTATAGAGAGCACAGATGGTTGTAGCCGACAGCATGCGCTGGTTGGTAAGAAACACCAGCGTCTTGCCGGTCTCTGGGTCCTTGAATCGGATGCGCCGCAGATGCTCAGGATAGTGCTGGCTCGTCTGGATGCCCGCGAGCACGATGGTCTGATCACAGATAATGCCGTTTGCACGGTCGGAGGGTGCGGAGTAGAGGCGCCTTGTGTCTATGTTCGACTTCGCGCGAGTTACAAAAAAGGCACCGGCCTGATGTAGTAGGTAAAGTCGCGCGAAATCGAGGTATCCGCGGTCCATGACATAGATGGCGCCGGGTTCTGGCAGCAGCAGATCGAGAACATTCACGTCATGCAATTTTCCCTCGGAAATATGGATGAAACTGGGGATGCAGCCTCGCAAGTCAAGCAAGGTGTGCATCTTCACAGCGGCCTTGGTGCTGCGGAAGTGCGCCCAAGGAAACACCGACAGGCACAGATCGATGGTCGTAGAATCC
>Ga0306920_100003513_pt1 | contig 19894 bp, 22 predicted proteins | sample flu12Cox44000170_FD_204666 | JGI IMG/M metagenome (GOLD analysis project Ga0306920, IMG submission 204666) | Lab enrichment of tropical soil microbial communities from Luquillo Experimental Forest, Puerto Rico - flux4day.12C.oxic.44.000.170 (v2)... | ecosystem: Environmental > Terrestrial >... | reverse complement strand
CCTCGCGCCGCGCAAAATTCGGTTGGCACCAACGCTTGCTCGCAGACTGGATCCCAGACTCGATCCCAAACTGGCGGCAAGTGCGGTGCGGTAGATCGGTCACGGGATCGGTCCTCGCGCTTTTGGCGTGGCGCGCTTGCGGCCTGTGAGTGCCGGCAGGCCCCAATAACATAGGTTCTGGTGCGAATAAGGCAAATTGGCGTGAGGAACGCCTTTGCCGCCCTTGCTGTGCGCCTTGCGCAACCCTTGCCGCACGTTCCACCGCTGCATGGACGCTATAGCTTTGGCGTTGTCTCAGCGGTTGGCTTTGACCTCGGCACCAAGCCTTGCCAGGGCCTCCCGCAAGCCGGGATCGGCGATGTGGGCCACCTCGGTTGTCAGCGGGCTGGGGCGGGGTGCGGGCGTCCCGGAGCAGCGCTCGGCACCGACGGGCGCCTGCACGATACGCAGCTCGGCAACCGCCGCGTAGCCGAAATAGGCGTTGATCCGCTCGATGAGCTGACAGGCTTTGTGCTGCACGTCGAGGCTTCGCCCCCCATCGACCCGCAGCACCAGGGTTGCGCCCCAGCGACCCTTGCCCGGCTCACCGGTTTCCGCGTCGGGCTGGGCGGCGCCGCGCGGCCATTTGAGGCGATCGGGCGCTGTATAGGCAGCGAGCTCCCGGCCGGCGATCGTGACCCAGTCGGTGACCAAGGTGGCCGTCGAAAAACCGTATCGCTCGAAGGCCTTGCGGGTGAGCGCCGGCAGGAAACTGCCCACCGCCTTGACGCCATAGAGGGGGCTCGCGCGCCGCTTGAGGAAGCCGATGGCCTCGCGCGGGCGAGGCGCCGGGGTAGGGGGGTGATGGCGGGGCGACAAGGCCATGGTGGATTGCTCGGGGGACGGGTGGCTCGGCCGCTATCCGCGGCCCGCCACTCATGGCTAGGATGGGCTAAATGATTCGCGCCGAGCTGGAACCACCCTTGCGAAGGCACCATGGCTGGTGTGGCAAGAAAGCAACTGCAATTTCGCCTGGCTGGCCAGGATGCGGCGGGCGCCTTGCTCGACTGGTACGAGCGTGAGCGCCGCGACCTGCCCTGGCGTGCGCCGAGCGGGCAAATGCCGGACCCTTACGCGGTTTGGCTGTCTGAGATCATGCTGCAGCAGACCACCGTGGCGGCGGTGATCCCCTATTACCAGCGCTTCCTCGCACGCTGGCCCACCGTCAAGGCGTTGGCGGCGGCCAGGCTCGATGAGGTGCTCACGCAATGGGCCGGGCTCGGCTACTACAGCCGTGCCCGCAATCTCTACGCCTGCGCCCGGCTGGTTGCCGAGCGCCACGCGGGGCAATTCCCGCGGACCGAGGAAGCATTGCGCGAGCTGCCGGGGATCGGCCCCTACACGGCCGCGGCCATCGCCGCGATCGCCTTCGGCGCGCGGGCAACGCCGGTGGATGGCAACATCGAGCGGGTGATCGCCCGGCTGTTCGCGGTGAAGAGGCCGCTGCCGGCAGCCAAGGACGAGATCCATCACCTGGCGGCCACGCTGACGCCGGAACAGCGGGCAGGCGATTTCGCGCAGGCGCTGATGGATCTCGGCGCCAGCGTGTGCACGCCCAAGCGCCCCTCCTGCCTGATGTGTCCGCTGCAGCGCGACTGCTCGGCCTATGCCCAAGGTATCGAGAGCGCATTGCCGGCGCGCGCCGCCAGACCCGAGCGGCCGGTGCGCGTCGGACTGGCGTTTCTGGCGTTGCGCGAGGACGCGCACGTATTGCTGCGGCGACGTCCGGAGGCGGGCCTGCTCGGCGGCATGCTGGAGGTGCCCTCCACGGCGTGGGCCGAAACGCTGCCGCCCGTCAACGAGGCCCTACGCACCGCGCCGGTGCGCGGCGAATGGTGGGCCGTGCCGGGCACCGTCACGCACACCTTCACGCATTTTCGGCTGGAGACGCTGGTCTATCGCGCCATCGTGCCTGCGGATGCCTGCCTGACGTTCTGGGCCGACCCGCAGCGCTGCCGTTGGGTTGCGCGCCGCGACCTCAATCGCGCCGCTCTACCGAGCGTGATGCGCAAGATCATCGCCCATGGGCTGAGGGAGTCGTAAGCACGGCAAGGCTCAGCGGGATGGGCGAGCGAGGGGACCGTTTGGCCGGTGCCGGCCGCGGCCCTGATCCTCGACACCATGATCCTCGAGGGCATGATCCTCGAGGGCATGATTCTCAACATCATGATCCTGGGACCATGATCTGGCACCATGGGCTCAGGCGTAGCGTGCCCGCGCCAGCATGGCACCCTGGGCAAGCGCGGCGAGCTTGGCGTAGGCGATGTCGCGATGCATGGGCGCCATGCCGCAGTTGGTGCAGAGCTGGATGTGGCCCTTGGGCACGTGCTTCACCGCTTCGGCAACGACAGCCAGCACGTCCTCGGGCGTCTCCACCGCGTCACTTGCCACATCGATGGCCCCGACCAGGATATCCTTGCCCTCGAGCAGGCCGAGCAGGCTCATCGGCACCCTGGAGTTGCGACACTCCACCGACACCTGCTGGATCCGGCTGCTGGCGAGCGCCGGGAATATCTTCTCGTATTGGCGCCATTCGGGCCCCAGCGTCGCCTTCCAGTCGATGTTGGCCTTGATGCCGTAACCATAGCAGATGTGCACCGCGGTGGTGCACGTGAGACCGGCGGCGGCGCGCTCCAGCGCGGCCACGCCCCACTCCGTCACCTCGCTCATGAAGACGTTGAAGGCCGGCTCGTCGAACTGGATCACGTCCACGCCGTCGGCCTCGAGCGCCCGTGCCTCCTGGTTGAGGAGGTCGGCGAACGCCAGCGCCATCTTCACCTTGTCGCCGTAGTGCCGGTCGGCGACGGTGTCGGCGATCGTCATGGGGCCGGGCAGGGTGAATTTGAGCTTGCGCCGGGTGTGGGCGCGAGCGAGCCTCGCCTCCATCGCGTGCGCGCGGCCTTTGAGGCGCACCGGCCCCACCACCTGCGGCACTATCGCCTTATAGCGGTCGGCGCGAATGCCCATCTCGACTTTGTGCGCAAAGTCGATGCCTTCGATGCGCTCCAGGAAGCCGTGCACGAAATGCTGGCGCGCCTGCTCGCCGTCGCTGACGATGTCGATGCCGGCGTCCTCCTGCCCCTTGATGGCGAGCAGAGTGGCGTCGCCCTTGGCTTCATTGAGTGCGCCACCTTCGAGCCGCCAGGGGGCCCACAGCGTGTTGGGCTCGGCCAGCCAACGCGGCTTTGGCAGGCTGCCGGCGATGGTGGTCTCAAACATGGGGCGTCCCTCCGCGGCTTTACTGCCGGGCGTTTTGCCGGCAATGTTGCTGCCGATCATAACCGACGAGCGGCGCCAGAAAAGCCTTGTGCGGGACTTGGGCACCGTCCAACGCGTCGCCACATGCAGCGCCGAGAGTGCATCGGCAAAAACTATCCACGCAAAGCGCACGGGAGGCGCGCCATGTTCTCAGCCGCAGCGACCGCGCAATTTCTGGACGAGGCGCATCGCGCGCGCGCCCCCTACCGCAATCTGCCCGAGCCGATCGCCCCCACGAGCTTTGCGGAGGCCTATGCGGCGCAGGAGGCGCTGTGCCGGCTATGGGAGCCGCGGCTCGGGCCGGTCGCCGGCCGTAAGATTGCCGTCACCACCAAGGTCATGCAGCAGCTCATGGGCATCGAGCATCCTTGCATGGGCGCGGTCTTTGCCTCGCGTGTGCACCGCTCGCCGGCCAGGATCGCCAAGGCGGACTTCATCAATGTGCGCGTGGAATGCGAGCTCGCCGTGCGGCTTGGCCGCACCCTGCCCAAGGGGCCTTCGCCCTACACGCGCGAGAGCGTTCGCGGCGCCATATCGCAGATCATGGCAGCGTTCGAGCTGATCGAAGATCGCCATGCGGACTACAATAGCTGCAAGGCGTTGTCGCTCATTGCCGACAATGCCTGGAACGGCGGCATCGTCCTTGGCGCTGCGACGCCGGCGCCGGCTGGATCCGATCTCAACGGCATCCCCGGCCGCCTCAGACGCAACGGCAAGGCGGAGCTGGCCGGCACAACCGACGATCCCTTGGGGGCGCTGGCGTGGGTTGCCAACCTGGCCGCCGAGCGCGACCAACCGCTCGCCGCCGACATGGTCGTCATCACGGGGAGCATCGTTCCAACCATCGACATCGGCGTCGGCGAGCGGCTCGATTTCGCGATCGATGGCGTGGGCGAAGTGACGATGTCGGCGACATAGGAAACGAGCAGCGATGAAGTTTGGCATCTTCTACGAACTGCAGCTGCCCAAGCCATGGCAGGCGGATGACGAGCGCCAACTCGTGCACGATGCCCTCGCTCAGGTGGAACTCGCCGACCGCCTGGGGCTCGACTATGCCTGGGCGGTGGAGCACCATTTTCTCGAGGAATACTCCCACTGTTCGGCCTCGGATGTGTTCCTGGCCGCGGCCGCTGCGCGGACCAAAAACATCCGCCTCGGCCACGGCATCCGCCAGGTGATCCCCAACTATAACCACCCCGCACGTACGGCCGAGGCCATCGCCATGCTCGACCTCGTCTCCAACGGGCGCGCGGAACTGGGCATCGGCGAGGGCGCCACGCGGCTCGAGCTTGGCGGCTTCAACATTCCCGCCAAAGAGAAGCGAGCGATGGCGCTGGAGGCTGCCGAGCAGATCGCCAACATGATGGTGATGACGCCCTATCCGGGATTCGAGGGCCGCTCGTTCAAGATGCCGTGCCGCAACGTCATCCCCAAGCCGGTGCAGAAGCCGCATCCGCCCATGTGGATGGCCTGCACCAACCGCGATACGATCAAGATCGCGGCCAGCCTTGGGCTCGGTGCGCTTGCCTTTTCCTTCCTCGACGAGGCCGAGGCGCGCACTTGGAGCCGGATCTACTATGACATCATCAAGAGCGACGCCTGCGTGCCGCTGGGCCACAGCGTCAATGCCAACATCGCCATGGTGTCGGCGTTCTCCCTGCATACCGACCCCGAGGTTGCGGCGCGGCGCGGGCAGGAGGGCTTCGAGTTTTTCCGCTTCGCCATCTCGGGCCTCGTCGTCAACGACACGGTGCCGGGCCGCTCGCGGCTGTGGGAGGAATTCGAAAAGGAGCGCAAGAGCGGCGGCATCGATGCCATCTACTCCAGCACCGAGAACCTCGCCAGCGCCTTTCAACGCTCGCCCGGCATCGGCACGGTTGCCGACTTCCGCGCGCACGTGCGGACATTCGAGGCGGCAGGCGTCGACCAGATCATCCTGCTGCAGCAGGCGGGCCGCAACCATCCCGAGCACATCTGCGCGTCGCTCGAGCTGCTGGCGGCCGATGTGCTGCCCGAGTGCAAAGCCCAGGCCGGCGAGCGCGACAGGCGCAAGGCTGAGGAGCTGGCGCCCTACATCGCCCGCGCGCTTGCGCGCAAGAAGCGGATGGCGCCCCTGGCCGACTCCGACATTCCCGTCGTGCGCGCCTCCGTCGCCAAGCCGGTCGTCAACCAGTCGGCCGGATAGGATTGCGCTTCACGTCTTCTCGCACCAGAACAGGTACATGTTCTCAAACAAGTGCGGGTTTTCCTCTTCGAACCGAGCCCAGTTATCGAGGGTGCCCGGCCAAGTCTCGAAGGGAAACCGCTGCCAGAACCTCGCCTGGCTCTCCTTGGGCAGTTGGAATCCGCAAAATGCCAGGCGCTCGTCCTCGAGGAAGCCTTGGATCTGCGCGAGCTCGAGCCTGTGCTCGCAGACGTGGAGCAGCATGTCGCGAAACGACCCGGCATCCCAGAAGTCGACGTACTTGCGCGCATTGAGCGCTTGGCCGTCCTGCCGCGTGAGCAGCCTCTGCCGGAAGGCACGCAGTGCCGCATCGTCGGAGCCTGGGCCCGGATAAGCGGGATCCTCTCGCAGCGCCGTCAGATGGCGGCGCGCGATGGCGCTGTAGAGCCCAATGCGCATCAGCCCCCGGGGCGCCAGGCATTTCAGCAGCGCCCGCCAGCCTGCAAACGGCTGAGCCATGTGATGCAGCACACCGACCGCCTCGATCACCCGGGATCGCGCGGCGAACTGCGATCCTGGGCCGGCGATTTGCTCCACATCCGCCCGCGCGAACTCGACGTTGTCGACGCCAAAGGTGTGCGCCATGCGGGCGGCGTAGCCGAGGCTCGCGGCCGATAGGTCGAGCGCGAGGATCCGTGCGTTCGGCCCATAGTGGAGCGCCGCCTGCACGACTTGCTGGCCGGTGCCGCAGCCGGCGATCAGCACCTCGAAGGGTTGTTGCAGGAAGGCGGCCCGCTCGTTACCCAGAAATTTGCCAAGGGTTGCGCGATAGTCGCGATTGACGATCACGTTAGACCAGCGCGGATAAGGGCTTTCCTCGTAGAACCGCGCCACCTTGCGCGAAGTCGCGCCGTCGATGTCCCCGAGCAGGGGCATGCGGGCAGCGCGCTCGCGCTCATCTCGCTCGATCGCCAGGCGCGCATCGACCACCTCGCGCGGGGCGTGGGGCGCAACCCCGTGCATGACGTCCTGGGCGGTCTCGCCTCCCAGCACCCTCCCCACCGGCGCATAGAGGCAATTTCGCAGGAAGCGGTGCCTCTCCCCGAAGTCGCCGCTTGCCAGCCTGTCCGGCCGGACCGGCGCTTGCGCCAGACGGCGCCACTCTTCCTCGCTTACCCCCAGGCGAATTGGTTGATCCAGCATTGCTGCAGCATGGCAACCGCGAAGCCCATGAGCGCATGATCGGCAAACCGCGTCGGCGCCAGCTCCAACAACAAAACGCGGCGGATGGCGGTCAGCAGGCTCTCAAGTTCAGGGCTGGACAAGGTGCTGGTTCGGAGCACGTCGAGGAGCAGCTCGTCCTTCAAAATGGCGCTGGACCTGGTGAGGCACAGGCGGCGCGCAGCCTCCAGCCAGCCAAGCGACCGGGCGGTGGCGAGCGCCTCCCGCAGGTGCCGGCCCGTGACGAGAACCCGCACCGCGACGTTGGCGATCGCCTTTTGGTCCACGCGAACATGGTAGAGGCCGTGCCTGAGGCCCATCGTGTTGAGCTGCTCGTGATCAGAGGCGCCGAAGTCAGGGCGCCTGAAAAGGGCGGCGAGGGGGCGCGCCGCCTCCTCTCGCTTCGGGTCAAGGCGCAGCGCCTGCGTCAGCTCTCGCGCGGCTGCGGCGAGCTCGCCTAGACCTTCGAGCACGACGGCCAGATGGAACCGATGACGGCCATTAGCGCACTCGTCTTTTACCGCGCGCGCGAAGCACTGCTTGGCCAACTGGAGATCGCCGGCATCAACCGCAACCGACCCGCGCTCGGACCACGAACCCGGCATCGTTCACCTCGAACAGCAAGGGACAAGGCCACTGTCTGCGTCGTGAACTGCCTGAGGCCGGCGCGAAGCGGGATCGCCGTCGATCCGGTGGGCCGGCGCGCATGATCATCCTATAACGGACGAATACTCGGAGATCGGCAATCGCGCTGCGGGCGCCAATCCAATCAACGAGCCGACGACGCGGGCCCCAGGCAGCGCGCAAACTAGGCGCGTCGGACCGGTTGCCGGTTCGAGTAGGGCTCGTCAGGCGCAAAGGGCAGGCCTGGACCATGGCAGCTCCGCATCTTGCGACGCATGAGCGCGTGGATGCTCGTCTGTGTCGCCTCCGCTGCGAGGGCACACGCGAATATGATGATGGGCCGCGGCAAAAAGCGTTTGGTCATCGGGTGCTACCTCCCGTTGGTTATTGGCCCGTTGGTTATTTGCATGCCTCGACCCGCGCCTGCGCCGCCGCAGGCGCGGATTGCTCGTCGGCATGCACTTCGGGGTGGCTAAGCATTTTTTTGGAGGTCGCCTGTGAGGCGGCACCGTGACGGACGCTATCTCACCCCGAATTTCGGCAGCGTGGCACGAGATCACATTCCTGTCAAAGACAGTTCGTTGGCAGTATAATATGGCTCTTCGCGATGGTGCCCGGCTGCGACAAGCCTCGATTGGCGCGGCGGCGAAAAACCTGCTCTGCTTGGACCATAACGCCGCTGCTCTACATGGGCGAGGCACTCGCCCTCAACGCCCGCCTCTACCCTGACACCGAGGGCGCGCGCAACCTGTCGCGGTCGATCACGTTCCGGCAGTGGGACGAGCGCGCGGCGCTCGCGATGCGCTCTTGGGGCTCGGCCTCGACGAGGGCGACCGCGTGGCCATCCTGGCCCACAACTGCGTAGAGTGGCTGGAGATCTATGCGGCCACCGCCAATGCCGGCCTCGTCATGGTGCCCATCAACTTCCGGCTGGTCGGCAACGAAATCCGCTATCTCCTCGAGGACGCGAGGCCAAGGCCCTCATCGTGCAGCATGACCTGATCGGCCCTGTGGAGGGCATCCGCGCCGATCTTTCGATTGCCGAGAGCCGCTACGTCCACCTCGGCGGCGCCGTAACGCCCAAGGGCTACCGCTGCTACGAGGACCTGGTCGCCGTCGCGTCAGCACGCGATCCCAAGGTGCGCGTGGCGCCAATGGACACGTGGGCTCTCATCTACACCTCGGACACGACCGGCAGGCCCAAGGGCGCCATGCGCAGCCACGAGGGCTTCGCGCCCCACAAACCTCGCCACGCTGGCGAACCTGGGGTTCACGCGACAGGACAGGAGCCTGCTGGTCATGCCCATGCGCCATGCCAATTCGCTGTTCTTCGCCTCGGCATTCGCCTACGCCGGGGCCATCTCCTGCGTCTACGGCGCCAAGAGCTTTGCTCCCGAGCAGCTTCTGCGTGCGCTGGCGCGTGAGCGGGCGACATTCAGCTCGCTGGTGCCAACGCACTTCATCATGATGCTGGGCCTAACCGACGCGGCACGCACGGGCTGTGACATCAGCAGCGTGCACAGGCTGCTCATGTCGTCAGCGCCTGCGCGCAAGGACACCAAGCTCGCCATCCTTGCGTGGTTCCGGAACTCGCAGCTCCTCGAAATGTACGGCTCGACCGAGCAGGGGTGGGCGACCCTGCTGCGTCCCGAGGAGCAACTGACGAAGCCGGGCTCGATCGGCCGGAAGCTCATCGGCTGCCACCCGATCAGGCTACTCGATGCGAGCGGCAACGAGGTACCGGAAGGTCACGTCGGCGAACGCCCTGGTGCTTCGGCGGCTACTGGAAGCTGCCCGAGAGACGGCGGAAGCCTTCCGCGGGCACCATCTCTCGGTCGGCGACATGGCGCGTCGCGACGAGGAGGGCTGCTACTACCTCGTCGATCGCAAGAACAACATGATCATCTCCGGCGGCGAGAACGTCTATCCCTCCGAGGTCGAGAACCTGCTTGGCGCACATCCCAAGGTCAAGGACGTGGCAGTGATCGGCAGGCCCGACGCGAAATGGGGTTAGTCCGTGCACGCGGTGATCGTGCTGCGTGACGGCGTGCTCGCAACCGAACGGGAAATCCTCAACTGGTGCATCGACAGGATTGCCGGCTACAAGCGGTCCGCGATCGGTATCGTTCCTGAGCGAGGAGGCAATGCCGAGGACCGCCACGGGAAAAATCCTGCACCGCGTCCTGCGCGATCGGATCTCTGCGCCGGGGGCCACCCGCGTAGCCAGTTCGGCTGGTATGCCGGCGCTGCCCCGCGTCCGGCGGCAGCATTGCCGGCTCGGTCTCGACCATTGTTTCGACCGTAGTGTCGACCATTGTCATGGGCTCGACTTCCGGCGTCGCTGTGGCCAGCGCTTCGGCCGGGGCCGACGCGGCCACCTGTGATGGGGGTGCAGCTACCTCGGCGGCAAGCTGCGCTGCGGGGGGCTCGGGTGCAATCTTTGCTTGCCCACGACGGATGCCGCGGCAGCAGCGCCGACCGCGGGGCTGCCGCTGGCGAGGTCGGCTCCGTGGCGCTGCCGGGGCCGCTACGGCCTCGCCTGCTGTCGGCTCGGCCGCTTGGTCGGCAGCCACTGGAGCAACGCCGATCGTGATGGGTGCAGGCTCGGTCGGTGACTTTGGGCCGGCGGAAGGGCCGCGGCTGCTCGCTCGGGATCGGCTGCGCAGCCGCCGGAGCCCCTGTTGTGGAGGTCCGTCGCGTTAGGAGAGCGTCGCAAGCCCGTTGTTTAGCACCACCACGTCGCGCTCCAGCACCCGCGCGCGGAACGAAACGCGGTTCCCGTCGGGCCACATTTCGGTGCGGATGGTCTCGCCGGGATGAACCGGCGCGGAGAAGCGCACCTGCAGGCTCTTAAGCCGCGTGGGGTCGCCGCCGCAGCATGCCCTCACCACCGCGCGGCCGGCCACGCCGTAGGTGCACAGCCCGTGCAAGATCGGCGTCTTGAAGCCGCCGGCTTTCGCCACCTGGGGATCGGCATGCAGGGGATTGTAATCGCCGGAGAGGCGGTAGATGAGCGCCGAGTTAATATGTGTCTTGAGGTCGACGCATGTCGCGGGCGGCTGTTCGGGGAGCGCGTGGGGTGCAGGCTGGGGACCCGGCTTGCCGCCAAACCCGCCGTCGCCGCGCAGCATGGCGGCCGATGTCAACGTGGCGATGAGTGCGCCGGTCAGCTTGTCGGTAATCGTGCGCTCGGCATAGAGCACCGCGCCCTTGTCCTTGCCTTTGTCGAGGAGGTCGACGATTCGGCCGTGGCCCACGACCGTGCCCGACGGCGGAATCGGACGGTGCAAAGTCAGATACTGCTCGCCGTGCAGGACCTTGGTGTAGTCGACGGTGGACTCCTTGCTGCCGAGCCAGTTGCCGGGCGAGGCCAGCACCACCGCCATGGTGGGCAGCGCCACGAGCCCCTTCTCAAAGACGTACTTGAGATCGTCGGCGTCTGCTGCTTCCGACCCGCAGCCGAGGCCCAGCGCGTAGAGAATGGTGTCTTTCTCGGTATAGGTGTGCTCGATTGCACGGAATTTCCATTTGAGGATCTTGTCGGCATCCATGGGCGTCGGGCTCGCAAGTGAGGGTGGGGCTTTGTTACCGGCCCGCTACGCCGGGCGCAATGCGCGTGTGGGGCGCACGGCGCATTCCTGCTGTGGGCAAGCGGACGGACCACACCTCGCTGCGCCGGTGCCGCCGCTCCCCTGGCCCCGCCGGTGGCGGCGATGGCAGACGCAAACGGCCGCACGATCATCGGGCGATGCTTGCCACGAGGACAGCGCGCCTGCTGCAAGGCCAGATCGCTGCCGGAATTGACAAGCTTGGCCCCCGCCTCTACGTGATGGGCCCCGAACGGTCCCGCGAGCCTGCCCAGGTGGCGGAATTGGTAGACGCACTAGTTTCAGGTACTAGCGCCTTCACCGGCGTGGAGGTTCGAGTCCTCTCCTGGGCACCAATAATTGACAGAAATCTCAATGATATCAACAGGTTATCCAGGTTGATCAAAAGTCTGGCTGCAACCCATCTCCGATGCATGCGGCGTCGCACGTCAGCTGTACACCCAACGTTCTCCGTGAATTGCTCCGTACACGACCGGTGAAGCGCCTTTGGCGGTCGTGAGTTTGAATATCAGGACTGGCCAGCCTGCTCGACGACCGTGGGACAAAAACGGCTGGAAATGTGCTCCGCGCGCCAATGCTTCTTCGGAGGCTCGGGGTCGAGCGTAATGCACATACTCGCATTCTTAGAAAGGGCACCAGCTAATTTACGACATATAAACTCCACTCGCCTTCGACTCCCTTCAGCACATGGGACCCTCTACTCTCGAAGTGCAGCCCTGAACCGGCCACCAAATCCTTCACCGTGCTCGACACAAGCACTTCATTCGGACCAGCTAGTGACATCACGCGCGCTCCAATGTGTACGGCGATGCCAGCCAACTTCTTGCCGGCCTTTTCGCACTCTCCCGTGTGCACACCGGCACGGACCTGAACGCCCAAACCTTTGACGGCACCTGTAATGGCTTGACCGCACCGTACCGCCCGCGCGGGTCCGTCGAATGCCGCAAAAAAGCCGTCTCCGGCGGTGTCGATCTCGCGACCCCGAAAGCGATCGACCTGCCCACGAATGATCTTGTGGTGCTCGTCCAGCAACTTGAGCCACGCGCGATCGCCAATTCGGCCAGCCAGCTCGGTAGACCCGACGATGTCCGTGAAAAGGACACTTGCTAGCACACGATCCGGATCGAAGTCGGCCGCTTGTTGTTCCCTGGTCAAAAAGTCCTGGATTTCATTCACTATGGTGGTGCTATCGCCAACCCATGGGAGGTGGTCTACTCCAGGAAGCTCTACGTATTTGGCCCCTCTGATCTCTCTTCCCAGGTAGCGGCCGTGCCTAACATTCATGGGCACATCACCAGTGCGATGAATGACGAGCGTCGGGGCTTGGATGGTAGGTAGAATGTGCCGCACATCAATTTCATAATTCATGCGCTGTATGAGTTGCGCCGCACCAGGGCTTGCGCTCGATCTCTCTATCCGACCAATAGCTTTACGCACTTCCTCGTCACCGGAGAGACTTGGGCTGTACATGTCGATCGATTTGCCTTGACCCCACCACTGCTCGATCATCGCAAGACGAGCCTGCTGTTGCTCGTCGGTTCGTCCCCATGAGTTGTCGGGCGCCCACGCAAGACGAGCCATTGCTCCGTATAAGACGAGTGCTGACACCCGATCAGGATACGTCGCGCAGAACAAGATGCTCATCGGCCCGCCCTCGGAAAAACCGAAGAGAGCCGCACGCGAGGAGTTTGCGGCGTCCATCACAGCGCGGACATCATCCATGCGCTCCTCAAGGCTCTGAACCCCGCTAAGGCGATCGGACAAACCAGTTCCCCGCTTGTCGAACCTGATGAGTCGGCAGAAGGATGCAAGGCGAGAAAAAAAGCTCGCACACAGCGGCAACTCCATCTGAAGCTCAAGGTGTGAAATGAAGCCGGGAACAAGAACCAAATCAAACGGACCGGTGCCCATCACCTGATACGCAATGTAGCTGTCTCCGCGCTTGGCGTAGCGGGTCTCGGGGATGCTCGTCATGGCTCCTCCCAATCCGTGCACCTCGAACATAGCGCAGTTAGCAACTGCTGGCATTGGCATAGACTGAAATGTGCCCCCCACAACAGGACATCCACGCCATGTATTCGAGCGCCTGCCGATTGGGTCTGACCCGAGTCGAAAGCGTAGTGCTGCCTAAGGCCGCGGGGAAGTCGGGATCGGGCACACGCTCTGCCTGCGTACTGCCATTCGGTTCTTGGGCGGGGACCGCATCAGAATGGGAAACAGGAATATAGAAAGCCTTGGTAAACCGCGGTATGATTCGAGGCCGTGGGAAACTACAAGCAGTTGATTTTCCTCAAGAATGTGACGCCTCTCCTGGGCACCACCCGGAAAATATCCATCATAAATTCAGTAGGTTAGATGGTAGTGTATCACTTTTCAGAGGGCGGTGTATCAGATTCTCTAGTTGTTCTGTTCTGCACCAGGAGGGGCATGGCATCCAGTGCGATGCGCTTTTGCTCGGCCGCTCTGGTGTAGTGCAGCCGAAGACACTCATGAGCTGATGGGCAGTCGCGCCATTCTCAGCAGCGATGACAGCACCCGCCTTCCGCAGTCCGTGGGCGGGCATTGCGAAAGACCCGCCTCGTTGCAGCGATCTCTGAACCAGTTGCCGAACCCGGCCACCGTAAATGGGCGCCCTTGCCCGGTCAGCAGGAACGTCATGTCGCCTACTGGTGAAGCATCAATGATGGCTTGGAGCGCGGGCAGCAAAGGGAGCTGGAGATTGATTGGCTTCCTGCTGCGATTCTTTTGTTGAGTGAAGCGCAGTCATCCGTCTCTCACGTGCTGGCGACCAAAGAGGACAACGTCAGAGCGCCGCTGACCTGTGTAGAGCAATAACGCCATGGCCAGCCGCGCCTTGGTGCCGATGAGATGACGCGCCTCGAATTGCTCCACTTCCTCGCGCGTCCAAGAGTGGAAACCACCTGGCTTGCCTTTGAGATACGCCACGTCGCGAGCGGGGTTCTCAAGACCCTTAACGCACTTCTTCTTCGATGGCCCACGCGAATAGCCGCCGAAGTGCCTTCACCCGGTTGTTGGCTCCCTCGGGTGCGTGCTTCTTACGATCACGGAGGACGCGGATTGCCTTAGGGGTCAAGTGGACGCACTGCACGTCACCGAATAGCAAATCACTTCCCGGCATGGTGGGCTCGGCACACGCGCTCTCAAGTCGCAGGAGCTGCACCCGTTGAGTCCGTGGATCCAGGCCATGAAATCGGCTCGACTTGGTGTACTCCGCAACAAGCCAATTGAGCGTTCCAATTTTCTGACCAAGCGACGGCTTCGCCCCATCAGTGGCGGACATTAGTTTGTTATAGGTGGCCAGGAACTCCGGGCTTCCGACAGGCTCACGAATGCGAACAAGCCGGCCAGCACGCCGGAAGTAGACGCGCACGTTACCGTGGCGATCCCGGTTTCGATGGATGTACTTGAGCCGAACGTTCACCATGACCCGCTCACACCGCGAATACGGGCGCGTTTTCGGTGCTTCCCTGCTCATTGAAAAGCCCGTCTAGCGCCCTGTCAATTTGACGACGGTCCCAGAGAACGCGACGCCCGCAGCGTGCTGGTTTCGGCATCCGCCTGAGGGTAGGAGACACGCCGACGTATTCGGCTGCCTGAATACGTGACAGGCCGCGCGGCATCACACCGAGCGGGAGCGAGCTTCCGCGGGGCGGGCTAACGGCCTGGCTCATTTCACTGACCCCGCCGGCCGCCGCGCCGCCTCACGCTGGCGCAGATACGTTACCACATCCCACAAGCAGCGCCCGCTCGAGGCCCTGATGCAGCGAATGTCGCTACGGTCGCGCATGTGCCTACATCGCCCAACGTGCTCCGGGCGAACCGGAGCACGGTTACGTTTGTTGCTCAATTCGCGAACATCTCCAAAGCCTGAGCCTCAAGCTTCCCTTGGGCTTGGGCTGGATTGTAATGTCAGGTAGCGCTGGGCCGGGGGGTACCAAACAGGGTGATTTTGGGCGCCGCTACAACGCTAGGTGCGCGGCTTGTACAGCAAGTGCCCGAGCGCAACCTTCCGGACGGCGAGAAGGGGAATGTCCCGTGAGTTGCTCGAGCAATGTTTTGCCCAACCAATCCTGCACAGCATCAGTCGGCCACGAAAATCCTCGCGAGTATGATGCGACTCGCCTTACCAACCAGGCGCCCATGAGAACGTGAGTCCAAATGTGTGACAAAAGGACTCGCGTGCGAGGAAGCACATATGATGCGCGACGATCACCTTTCCGTCCGTGTACCGGCCGATCTAAAGGCCGCGCTGCAGCGGCTAGCTGACGCCGAGCAGCGAACGCTTGCTTCGTACGTGCATCACGTCCTGCATCAGCACGTCGAAAGCCTTGAGGGACCTAGGTCTGCGAAATCGGCTAAGTTGCGGAAAGCGTAGAGGAATTTGGAGACCTAGGTGGACCTAGGTCTATCTTTTTGGTGGCGAACCTAGGTCGTCCTAGGTGGGCCTAGCGTAGGAAACCTAGGACAACCTAGGAGGAAGCGGAATGACGGCCAGGACCATCGCGCTCGCCGCAGCCAAGGGCGGAGTTGCTAAATCAACTATAGCGAGCGCCCTCGCGGTACAGGCCGTGAGCGAAGGTGCGCGCGTTGCACTCGTTGACGCTGAGCCTCAAGCTTCCCTTGGGCTTTGGTGGGAGCGCCGAGGAGAGCCCGGCAACCCCGGCATGTTCACCGTTGATGATGACCGCGGTCTAGGTCGTGCGGTTGCCAAGCTGCGCGCGGGACCGTGGGACTACGTCATCGTCGATACCCCCGCCTGCCATGATGGACCGCATCGAGGCAGCGATCCGCGCCGCGGATGTGGTGCTGATCCCTGTGAGGGCGTCCATCTTCGATGTGGAGGCAATCGCGCCGGTCACCGAAGTCTGCAAGGACTATGGCAAGACTTACGCATTCGTGCTCAGCCACGCCGACCCAAAATGGAAATTGCTTCCGGCGACGATCGACGCGTTGAGCGATTACGGTCCCGTGCTGGCCGAGCAGCTTCGCTACAATCAGGCTTATGCAACCGCCCTTACTGTGGGCAAGACCGCGGCGGAGATTGCGGGCCGTGTGGCTGCAGAGCCGCGCAGAGATCGCGGCCTTGTGGGAGGCGGTCAAAAAGCTCGCCGCCGCTGCGGTCAAGGGACGGTGATGCGCCATGGACGATTTCCCATCAGATGTCCTCGCCATGAAGGCGGCGCTTCGTGCTCAGCTTGGCAGCAAGCGCCGCAAACAAAGCGGCTCATTCATGGGTCGTAGGGCGCTCGAGAAACGCGCCATGGCGCCCCACGACGGGCGGCTCAAGACGATTGCAGAGCGCCGTGTCCAGTTGAATGTGGAAATCCGAGAGGAGATGAAAGAGCACCTCGATGAAGCAAGGCGCGTTCATCGCCGGACCTCAATCGAGATCGTCGAGCGCGGCATAGCACTGGCGATTGCCGAGCTGGAGGGAAAGGGGGGTCGCCATGCATAAGGCGATCGCTCTCGCCTGCATCCCCATCAGCGCGACTCTCGCAGCCATTTACGGCTATGTGTCGGCTGATACCACGCTCTATGGCGCCATCCGCGCCGCGAGCCTGGGTGCAGTCGCAGTCGTGGGCGCCTGCTGTCCAGCGTGGGCATCATACCACTGGCAGCAGGGCCGCTATGGTCAGTGTCTAATCACCTGGTTCGTGTGCGCTGTATGCCTGGCCGTCACCCTTGGCGGAGGCATTGGCACTATTGCGGGTGGCGCTGAGCGCTCAACAGCTGAACGCGCCAAAGCCTCGAGTGCCGCGAAGAATGACGATGCCGAGCTGGCCAGGATCACCACCGAGCTGGCCAAGCTGCCGGCCCACCGTCCCGCCGGCACCGTCACAGCGGACCTGGAAGCCGCGCGCGCAAGTCGCGCATACAAGTTGTCCAACGGGTGCCAGCCTGAGCAAATCGTTGCCAAGGCCACCCGCGACTTCTGTGATGCCTTCAGGAAGCTCCAGGGCGAACTGGAGACGGCCAAGGCTGCTGATGCGCTGGAGGGTAGGGCCGGGGCTCTGCGGGTCTCCCTAGCGCATGTTCCGGCCATCCAGCACGCAAACCCGCAAGCCGCCGCAATCTCCAACCTGCTGCGCATTGCCGTGGACAACGCGGTGAGCCTTTACGCCTTGGTAGCCTCGCTTGCCCTCGAGCTCGCCGGCATGGCGGCCATGATGCGCGCTGACGCGCCAACGAGCTCGCCGGCCACTGGAAGAATCAGAGTTGAAGTGCCGCCGGCGGCCACCCTCGAGGAACCGTCCAACGTCGTGAAGTTGATCCAGCCACCAGAGAAGACGGGCACGGTTGAGAGGTTCATGCTGGCATGCGTCGGCCGCGCGAAAGGCTCGAGCGTGTCGTGGGCCGAACTCTACGTGCGTTATAGGCGCTGGTGCGCAGATGACGGACTCGGCGCAATGTCAGCCGACATGTTCGGCAAACGGCTCGATAACCTGCGAGCTGAAGGCGTCTTACGCGCTCGTGCCAAAGGTGAGGATGTCTACTGTCTCGACGTAAAGCTCGTGGCCTAAGAGGGTGCAATGGGCATGACTTACATCAGACCGCTGGTGATAATTGCCTGCCTCCAATTCTTCGCGTCGGAGGCTCTTGCCTATAGCTCCCATAGCCACGTTGGTCGTGGTCACCATGGCCCGTACAGTTGGGTTGGGTTGTTCGTCACACTGGCGTTCTTTCTGCTTGTCAGCGGATGGTGGCGCGCCGTGGCCGCGTTCGCCTTGCTTGGAATGACGGAGCTATGGAAAAAAGTCGTCGGGGAACGCTCATGAGCACGATCGACAAGCAGCGCATCACAGCCGTCAGGAAGCTCGAGCAGCTCGGCTATACGTTTGCCGGAGACGACTGTATGCATCCGGCCAACGATGCCGCAGCAATAACGCAGACCATCACCGACGAGCTTCACGCCTTGCTGGTGAAGCGCGCCGACAACCTTGAGGCCTGCACCGAGGGTTCTCGCGAAGAACGCGAGCTGTCGGCCATTGTGCGTGCAATCGAGGCCTACGAAGCCGTCCGCTTTCCCACCGGCAAGGTGCACCTATGCCCCAGTGGTCATTTCAGGGAAGGGTGCTTCATCACTAGCTGTAAACGCCGCAGCCCCCTTCGTGCTTCCGCACAGAGACGATTAAAGATCTGTAAGGATTACGGTTCTGTAACGGCTGACGCGCGCGAGCGCGTAGTGCTTTGGTATCCATCGGGAGTGTAACGCTATGCTGATGGGTGACGAGCTCAGAAACGCGGTGCGCAAAGCGTACGAGGAGAGCCGGGCACAACAGGCGACTGATGATCCTCCGGAGGTGCTTCCGGCATGGGAGCAACTCTCCCTAGGAATGCGAATTGCCTTCCTCGATGTCTTCGCGGCCGGACGCCGGGTGAGTGCAGAGGAGGAACGCAACCGATGAAACAGGCACCATGGTGCCGGAGGCCTCGAGGCGACCTTCCGAGGCCGTTTCTGGCTCGCTGGGAGTGAGGAGGGATTGATCATAATGCGCTACGACGCGAACACAGCGCCTGATCCGGAGGCCTGGCTTCAGCTCGACGAGCAAGAGCGCATCGACCTGGCCATCAAGTATCACCGCCGGTATCACCTGCCCATGGGCGGAAGCCCAAAACTTCATGGCACGGTGCACGCGATCGTTGAGAACCAAGTGGCGCTTGGCGACGCGACGGTCGTGCCGGCGACGCTCGCACGATTGATGCGCGAGGGCCTCGGCCGACATGACGCCATTCATGCCATCGGCAGCGTGCTGATAGGCATCTTTTTCGACGTGGCCACGAAAAAGGTTGATGCCGGTGTGGACATCAACGTGAGATACGGTCGCGAGTTGGCCGCGTTGACTGCCGCGAGCTGGCGAGCACAGGCAGATGAGTAGTGCCTAGAAGCCGGCTTGAGGCGAGGGTCTAGTTGGGCGAGCGGGCATTGATGCACAAGAGAAGAACACAGTGGATGGTATGCCGATCTCAGTCGGGCGCGTTTCTCCATGTTTCGCCCAGACTCGCCTCGATCTACCTGCGCATCGTTGACATTATTGAAACGGAAGAGGACCTCAGCCCCGAAGGGCTGTTCGACGCCGTTGTAGATTTGCTGCCCGCGGCAGAGCTTGGGATAGAGGCACATCGTGAAACGAAAGAAACAACCCACTGATGGCGATCAGCTGGCCGCCTATGCCGTTCGCCTCTTGGAGATCACGGCAGAACTCCGACCCTACGGCGAAAGAGCACTCAATCTGTCGCGCGATGAGGCGTGGGACATCCGCACCGAACTCCTGACGGTCATAGACCGGCTAAGGACCCTGCAGGGACGTTTGATGGATCGGATATACGAGACGCGCCCAAGATCGAGGCGGGGTGAACCATGCCGCTGATGAAAGACCAAGTATTCAAGCGTCTGAGTAAGAAGGCCAAGAAGGGCATGCGCAGATGGCCGATAGCGACGATCGCCTACTACGGCCCCGATGCCAACCGCGCCACCAAGGTCGTGGTCAGCATCGTTCCCTCTGAGGATGCGGAGCCCGGCGAGATGCGCGATTGGCAAATCGTTCACGGTGACGTGCGGAAGAAGCCGGATATCGCAGCGGAGATGTTGGCATTTTTGTGGAAGGCCACGGCGTAAAATCGGTCGTTATGTCTGATGGCCTCATGGGCTGCCCGCACCAGGAGGGCATCGACTATGAGGGCGAATATTGCCCTGATCCGGCGTGCGCGTTCTGGTACGGCCGAGACCGCTTTACCGGGAAGCTTGTGAAGTGATGCGGAGCATAGCCGCATAATGATCGACGAAGCACCAATCACGAGACACGAGAGACTGCGCCGTACCATCTTGATGTGCGGCATCTGTCTGCGAAATATTGCCTATTACAGCGCCGGCTGGGATGGGAAGACGCCGCGTTTCATTGGCCAGGTCCATACACAGACTAACAACAACTTCATCGATATGGCGATACTCGAATGGTGC
>Ga0306920_100003511_pt1 | contig 19895 bp, 13 predicted proteins | sample flu12Cox44000170_FD_204666 | JGI IMG/M metagenome (GOLD analysis project Ga0306920, IMG submission 204666) | Lab enrichment of tropical soil microbial communities from Luquillo Experimental Forest, Puerto Rico - flux4day.12C.oxic.44.000.170 (v2)... | ecosystem: Environmental > Terrestrial >... | reverse complement strand
ATGCCTGACTTCGACGGCACGGTGGCCGGCCTGCGCAGGTGGACTGCTCATCACGACCTGCACGTCCGCGCCGCTGTCGAGCTGCTCATCGACAGCGGGACGTGGATCCGCCGGGCCGACTTCCAACGGGCCTGCATCGAGAAGAACGCCCGGGAGGCGTGGATCAACTGGCAGAAGGCCCGCGAGTTCGCGGATTCCGGCTCGGTGGCGTCCACGTCGGAGATGGCCATCTTGGACCTGGCCGTCGCCATCGGGGAGAACCGGTACAAGTTCAGCATCATGGGCCCAGCTAACTCCCGGATGATCGCCCAGGCGGTCGCCCGCGCGCTCGGGGAGGACTGGCCGTGATGCTCGCCTGGATCGTCCTTCTTGCTAGGGCCGCCGCCGCGCTCACCTTCGTCACGGGCCTGCGGCAGGGGCGTCGCCGCGGAAGGAGACCGGAGTGAGAACCGGATCGTCGGTCAGGCGCTGGCTCGCCGAGGCCGGCCAGCGCCGTGGCGCCCGGCTGATCTGGGCCAGCGCGACAGGGCTTGCCGTCCTGGCCGCGGCCACGTTCTACGTGTCCTACCGGGCACAGTTCACGTTCATGTTCGGCGTCAAGCACCAGTTCGGCCCGGCCCTGATCGAGGCGCTGATCGCCGACGCGGCCATGGCGGTGTGCGCCCTGCTTGCGCTGGGCATGGCCTGCGCCGGGCAGTCCGCCAGGGTGGCCCGGCTGCTGGTGGTCGTCTTCGCCAGCTTGTCGGCCGGCATGAACTACCTCGCCGCTGACGTGGCCTCGGTCCGGTCGGTGGCGGTCTACGTGATGCCGCCGGCGGTGTTCGCAGTCTGCACCGACCAGGTCGTCTCGGTGGTCCGCCGGTTCGGCCTGGGGATCAGCGAGGACTCCGTCTGGACGGTCCTGGGCAGGTCCGCGCTCGCCGCGGCGAGGCTGGCCGGGATCATCATGCTGTACTCGCTGCGGCTGGTTCTGGCGCCCGCCGAGACCGCAAAGGGCCTGCGGAGGATGGTCCTCGCGGCTGCTCCTATTCCGCAGCCGGGACCACGGCAGGCTGCTCCCGGGGCGGTCCTGGAGACTACCCAAGAGGCGCTCCCGGAGATCGCCCCGGAGGTGGTCCCGCGCCCGGTCCTGGAGGCCGTCCCCGACATCGGGGAGCACTCCCAGGCGGCAATGGGGAAGCAGCCGGGACCGGCGACTCCGGAGCGGCTGGCCGAGTTCTACGCGGCCGACCTGGCCGCCGGGCGGGTGCCGTCCAAGCGGCGGATCAAGCGTGAGTGGCCGGTCGGGTTCGACGCGGCCAGCGAGCTGCACGAGCAGCTGGCGGCGAGAGCCGCGCCTTAACCAAGCTCCCCGGCCTGGTGCCAACTGCCAAGAAGACCGCCAGGCCGGGGCCACCGACAGACCCCCACGGAAGGAGGCCGTCATCCATCACCGTATCCGCCGTGGCCGCTCCCGCGTGTCCGGCGGTTTCGTCGCGTCCGCGGTCGCCGCAGGGGTGCTCCTGGCCGTCCTCGGCCACCACAGCGGTACCACCCCGGCCGCGCCGGGGAAGGCAGCCGCCGCGGCGATCGCCTACGCACGTGCCCAGCTAGGCAAGCCCTACCAGTGGGGTGGCACCGGCCCGGCCGCGTTCGACTGCTCCGGGCTGGTCATGCAGGCATACGCCTCGGCCGGGGTCAGCATCGCCCGGACATCGCAAGAGCAGTGGGCCACCGAGCCGCACGTCAGCGACCCGGCACCGGGCGATCTGGTGTTCTTCCCCGGCGCGGACGGCACCGTGTCTGCCCCCGGTCATGTCGGCCTGGTGGTCGACCCGTCCCGCGACCTGATGATCGACGCCTACGCCCCGAGCGTGCCCATTCACGAGGAGACCTACGGCCAGCCTGGCTCGGCGCTCGGCCTGCAGGACCCGGCGGGGTTCACCGACCCGTCCGGGGGGTCGTGATGGCCCGTTACCGCCGCCGGGTCTCGGGGAAGTTCGCCGCCTCGGCGGTCGCTGCTGGCCTGATCTTGGCTGTCGCCCAGGGCCACCGCCACGCTGCCGTACCCGGCTCCGCCGTGGCCACCCTCACCTCGGCGGACTCCGACGTCGCCCTCGGCCAGCAGCTGGCATCCGCCTACAGGTGGGGATCAGGCGCCGAGTGGACCTGCCTGGATGAGCTCTGGACCCGGGAGTCCGGCTGGCGGATGGTCTGGAACGACCAGGGCTCGGGCGCGTACGGCATCCCGCAGGCGCTCCCCGCGTCCAAGATGGCCTCCGCCGGCGCCGACTACATGACGAACCCGGTCACGCAGATCAAGTGGGGGCTTTCGTACATCTCATCGACCTACAACGACCCGTGCACCGCGTGGGCGCACGAGCAAGCCGACAGCTGGTACTAGGAGGAACCCGATATGGCCGCGCTTATCCCGGTCGCCGTGATCGGCCTTGTCCTGTGGGCGCTCGTCCAGTGGGCCGGAGCCCGCCTTTGGCACCTGCTCATCGCCGTCGTCCTCGGCGTCATCCTGTCCGGCACGATCATCGGTCCGGACATCACCACCATCCTGTCGCAGCTCAGCGGCGGGCACCTGCACTGAAAGGCACCATCATGACCCGTACCCTCGTCCTCCTGGCCGCCGCCCTGGCCGCCGTGGCCTGGCTGGTCCACCAGCCCGCCTTCGCGCACGACACGCCGCACAAGCAAGCCGTCGCGCTCATCGCGATCACCGTCCCGTTCCTCGTACTGGACATCATCCTGAGCATCCGCAAGTCCCGGCGGGCACGGGCCCGCTCGTCATCGTCGTCGGCCAGGACCGCGGGCCGGGCGAAGGCGGGGGCAGGGCGGTGGTGAGCCACAAGGCAGCCAGCACCGGCCGCCTGCCGACCAGCCGGGCCGTGCTGTGGACCGGGATCGCCGCGGGCGTGTTCCTCGCGACCGAGGCCATGCTGCACGGGCTGGTACTGCCGCTCAGCCTGGGGGTGCTCGCGGACGCGGCCCTTACGTTCCTGCTGATCGTGGCCCTGGCCGTCGTGCTGGGAGAGCTCACACGCCGCCATCACCGTACGGCGTTTCGCCACGGCAGGCGGGTTTCGGCCGCCCTGGCCCGGCGCGTGCGCCGGCATGGCAGGAGCGCGCTCGGGTGGCTCGCGGCGAGGGCGGGGTCTCGCTGGGAGAGGCGCGTGCACGAGCCCCTGCTGTTCCGCAGGCTTCACGGCAACCAGGAAGGTCCCGCAGCCGAAGGCCAGCCAGAGGAAGCCGGCGGACCTACTTACTCATTCGGCCATGCGGGCCGGCGAGCCGCGTGGCCGGTGCCATCCCTGGAACAGGCGACGGCCAGGGCACGACAGATGAGCGCCGACGGCGAACCTTACGCCGTCACCGAGTACCCGCCCGGCGGCGGCCCCGGCCGGACCGTCGCCACCTACGTGTACGGCAAGCCATCAACCAAGACAACGGAAGGAAGCACTACTATGCCACCCAGCAGGATCTCAACCGGGCACCGCGCCCAGCGGGCCGCCAGGACCGGTGCCGCGGCCATCCCGTCCGAATGGGCGGCCGTCATCGCCCAGACCGCCGACTTCGAGCCCGACAGCGACGCCGAGCTGCTCGACTGGATGGGCCGGCAAGTCACCGGGCTGAGCGCCTGGGCCGAAGCCCTGGTCGACACCTACGAGCACTGCACCCAGGTCATCGGGATCGACCCGCAGGCCTCGGCCATGCTCCACGACGTCGCCGACGCCGCGGCCCAGGCCGCCGAGACCATGGGCGCCGCCAAGGCCAAGTTCACCGAGCACTACGAGCTCCCGCGGGAGTTCGCGGCTAACGGCGGCCTGATGACCCACGACGGCCGATGGATCACCGGAGACGGCGCCTGATCAGCAGGAAGAGCCTCGGCTGTGCCCGGCCCTGGGCGGCGACCCAGGGCCGGGCCTTACCCATGAGGCGGGGATGAGATGACGGCAACCCAGTATCCCAGGCCCTGCCCGATCCCCGGGCACCCGCAAGACGACGCATCTGCGCCGCCGGTCTCGGACTCGGCATGGTCCCGGCTGCGGGCCTGGCACAAGCACGCCCCGGCCGAACGGCTGCCGCTGCCCCTGACCATGCTCACCTGGCCGCTCACCTGGGTACTGCACGCCGTGCACGTCCCTGCCCATGTCGTCACCTACGCCGCGGCCGGCGCCGTGGCGGTCACCTGGCTGAGATGGCGGCGGCACGCCAGGACATCCCCGCACCCGCGCCTGGCCGCAACTGAGGCCGCCACGGTCGCAGCGGCAATCGGCGGCTGGATCGCCGCGGCTGCCACGTCCGGGCCGCTCGGCTGGCCCGCGCACCTGCTGTCCTGGATCTACCTGGCCGGCGCCGTCTTCGGCTACCGGTGGCTGCGCAGGCACCCGGCCGTGCTGGCCGCGCGCACGCGCCGGGACGAGCACGCTGCGTGGACCGCCCGCAAGGCCGAATGGCACCGGATCGCGCACCTGATCGGCCTGGGCGACTTCCACCTCCAATCGGTGACCCCCACGCGCCTGGGCGAGGAACTGCTGCTGACCAGCGCCCCGGGCAGCGAGCTGGCCACCCGCGTGGCGGCCAACAGCAGGCCTTATGCGGAGAAGTACGCCCACCTGCGCGGCCTGCCCTACGGCCGGGTCGGCATCCGCACCACCGACTACCCCGGCCAGCTGGTCATCGAGATCCGCGAGAAGGACCCAGCGGTGGACGGCCCGGTCACCCACCCGGCGCTGGACCCGGACTCGCCCTACAAGGACTGGTTCCCCGACCGGCGCAGCATCCGGACGCCCGTCCCGGTCGGCGTTGTCCCCGAGACCGGCGAGCCGATGGAACTGGTCCTGTGGGACCAGGAGGGCGGCAAGGCAGTCGGCGTCTACTCGATGACCGGCGGCGGCAAGACCAACGTGCTCGACGACATCCGCGAATGGGTCACCGCATGCGACGACGCTGTCCTGGTCCAGCTCAACGCGGCCGGGTCCGGCGACGAGCTGTCCTGGGCGCCGCTGGCCGCCGTCACCGCGGCCGGCCTGCAGGCTGACGATCCCGGGCTGCGGCAGCGCATCATCGGGGCGCTGCAATGGGCGCGGCACCTGATCGGAGAGCGGTCCCAGACCGCCGTGCGCACCGGCGAGTCGGTGTTCCAGCCCACCCGGAAGGACCCCGCGGTGGTGGTCATGATCGATGAGATCGACGAGACCGGCAACATCGAGGGTGCCTCCAAGCTCCTGGAGTTCCTGGCCTCCAAGCAGCGCAAGTCCGCCGTCTGCCTGGTCCTGGCCGGCCAGCGGGCCACAGCCACATGGACCGGCGGCTCAGGGGTCCGGATCAACCTATCCACCATCGTGGCCGGCCTGCTAGCCCGCGACTCTGAAGCCCGCCACGCGGTCGGCGCCGAGAACGAACTGCCCGACGTCAGCGAGTACAGCCGCGGCGAGGCCGGGTTCTTCCAGATCTGGGATGTCCGCGCCAAACGCATCCGGGCCCGCGGCCGCGCCTTCCACATCGGCAAGATCGGCGAGCAGCAGGAGAAGATCATCGCCCGCCGCGACCCGGCCGCCCGCCCGGTCCTGGAGGGCGCCGGTGAGGTCACTGCCCCCGCTCCTGCCGCTCCCCGGGAGCAGCCCGGGAGCGCTCTCCGGGAGCGCCTGGCCCACGCCCGCGAGCTGAACGAGGGCCGCCCGCTCCCCGCCGTGCCTAGGGCGCTCCCGGTGGTCCCCGGCGTGCCCCCGGAGGTCGCGGCGGATTTGGTCCGCGTCCTGGCTTCCTCGCGGCTGTCGTCTTCGGCTGCCGGGCAGGCCCTGGGCATGTCCAAGTCGGCCGCTCACCGCTACCTGGCAGCGCTGCGCGACGCAGGAGTGGTGGAGATGGCGGGCATCGGCAAGTCCGTCAAGTGGCAGGTCGCGGGCAGGGCCGCCGTCGGCGCCGAGCCCGCGGAATACATGACGATCGAGGCACTCGCCCAGGCCATGCACGAGGGCCTGGTGGACGCCAACGAGGAACAGCGGGCGGTCCTCGAGCAGGCCTGGCAGATTGCCCGCCGGCCCCAGCTTTCCCTGGTCCCGCCGCTCCCAGACAACGACGAAGGGTTACGGACGGTGACTGGATTCACGTCCCGGATGCGTCCCGCCATGCGTCCCAGATGCGTCTCGCAGGCTGCTCAGCGAAGTGCGATGGGACGCAAGGGACCGACCGCGCGCCCGTCCCCTCCCGGATGACTTTCTGTGATGGAAGGCAAAGATCATGACCGGATACGAGGAACAACTCCTCACACGCGCGGAAGTGCTTGAGGACACCGGCGAGCTGGTGCAAGCGATCACCGCCATCCTTACCGGCGCCCAGGGCGCAGGCGCAGACCCGGCCGCCGTCACCAGCTTGGGCCGTGCCGCCCAAGCGCTCGACCCCGGCGCCGAAACAAGCTACAACGCGGGCAGCAAGGACGAGCGGCACCCAGGCACCGGGTACCGCTCCGACGGCGAGTTCCTGGAAGCCGTCAGCTGCACGGAGGACGACATCCGGGACAGGCTCCGGGAGGTAGAGCGGCTGCAGGAGACGGTCGCCGCCGCGATGGACGCGGCCCAGGTCGCGCTTGCTGCCGCCTACGCGATGCCGGTCATGGACGAGTGCGACGGCTGCCATGGCGCCAAGGAAGCCGCCATTCAGGCCGCGCTTGGCCGCATCGGCCCATGCGAGGCTGCCGGGGGAATCCTGGATCCGCTTACGGAGCGGCTCCAGGCCGCGCTCGCCCGGCTGCGCCAGGTCTCCGAGGATCTCGGCGAGGTCTACGAGCTCATATACGCCTTCATTCGCAAGGGCGGCAAGCTGCCCGTCTACGCCCGGTGGATCGAAGGGCAAAGCGCACGCACGTGACGCGGCTTACCGGCCAGGGATCGAGTACCTGACCGGAGGGTAACGCTTCAGCTTCGCTCGGCGCCCTCTCGGGGAAGACGGAACGCCCGGAAGGGAGTGGGACAGATCTTTATTTCACGCGGCCCAACGTGGCAGCCGCCGTCCGGCTGAGCATCGGCGTCGCCCGGCTGCTAGCCGCCGTCGGCCCGTGGTTAGCGGGACCATGGTCAACGACAGCGCTCTTTGCGCGGCTCCGGCTGTCGCGGGGCATGACTGACCCGGGTGGGCCTGATTGTAGCCAAACCGTTCAGAACAAGTGATATACGGGTGATCATCTCCGCAAATCGGATCGAAAAAACTAGCGAGGATCACCCGTATATCTAGCGTTATATGGCCCGAAGGGCTCGGTGATCTTTGATCACCCATATAACGCCGACTCGGCGTGATGGGCCGACGTGTCAATTACCGCCGTTAGCATGCGCAGATTGTCCCGGTTCTGCGTCCGCACTGCTGAACGGTGCCGCGCGCTTGTCGCGGCGGAAAGCACAGGCGACATAGGTGCTGCGTTGCCGAATCCGGCGGTAGTTGTATGTCAAGAGCGCCCGCTCGGGTGCCGGACTTGGACTTGAGGAGCCCCCAGATCAGCACGGCTTACTCATCACACGAGCCTGATGCGTGACCCACGGCGCATGGTTCAAAGCCGAGCGGTTAGAGCTTCACAGCCTTCGGTGAGGTCCGGCGGGTCCGCAATTTGTTGAAGGCGGCTTTGAACGACAGGTTCCGCTCGTGCCACACAGCGCCTGTCACCGCGCCCAAGATAACCACCACTCGATGGCGATCAGCCAGGACATCAGGGCAAAACAACCCCCGATCGGCCCGTATTTTCTGGTTGCCAAAGATGACCATGCCGGAGAAGATGACCGAGTAGACCGCCTCCATGCCCAGCCAGAACACGGCCGTGGCTGCGGCAGACGAGAGCAGGACCCTCCACGCGATCCGCCCGGCCAGCAAGAACCGCATCGTGAGCCAGAAGCAGCCGGTGAACGCGACCAGGCCGGGGTGTGTAGCGGCGGCCTTGCGGGTGCTCACCTTCTCGGAGCAGGTCGGGCCGCATAGGCCTCAGTCAGCGTGTCAAAACCATCTCACAACTTCGAGTGTTTCCGGAAGTTTTAGACGGATTTTGAGATGGGAAACGGACCCGTATGGGTTATCTGGGGCAGCGTCCCACAATCGGGCGTTTCCTAGACGAGCATGTGCCCAACACGCTTTCCAAGTCTGCTGGCCAACATCCGCAGGCAGCCGTCACCGCCCTTAACTGAGCCAGAGCCGGTTTCTCGTGGCCGCCGTTACACGTGTCGAATTCTGTCAGGCAATAACCGGAATGTCATTGAGGGCGCCACCTCAATAGCCGAACCTGGGGCACTGGAGTAAGCCCAGATCCGCCCTCAGGCGGAACAGGTGCTACCTCAATCGGAGGTACGGGGGGTGCGCCCGGCGGGTTACCTCCGCCGACGCCACGGAGTAGGCTCAAGAAGCGGGGATCGCGCGAAATCGAACCCTTTGGGGATAGCAACTTACCAAGCGAAATCCTGCCCAGAGGTTGGCCGGTTTCGGTGTGGACCGCCTCGACGTCTGGAAAGCCAAGCTCTCGGTGAGCGACCGCCCTGCGGACGCCCTCGCCGATACGGTATTGCTGCGATGTCTGGGCCACTGGCTCTGGTGCGGCAGGTTCCGGCGGCGGAGGCGGTGCGGCAGGGCCGGAAGGAGGGGGTGAGGCTCCTTCCGGGCCACCCTGAAGAGGTCCTGGAGACAGGAGACGCCCTATGACGCCAAACACGAAACCAAACTTTGCGGCCTGAAGGCCTGCATTGTAATAGGACTTGATCGAGAATTTCTCTCCGGAAGTATTTCGATCGTACCCACCAATTAGCCCCAAAACATGTTGGCTCCCTTCCAGCGCGAGAGCACCCCCGACACTCCCGACTGTCGACTGCAGGATGCCGCCAACCGTGGTTTCAACAAACGCTTGACCTCCAACGGCTGCTACACCGCCTGCGCTGAGGCTTCCGACTGAGGCAGCTGCGAATCCAATGGCATAGAAAGCACCCATAGCCTTTGCGTAGTTGCTGAAATGCTCGTGCCGAGCCGTCTCGTGCAGACGTGTACCGAGTTTATTATACTCTGCGGCGTATGTTGCCTTGCCTTCCCGTCGGTACTCCTCTGCCACAGCAAATGCGCGATTTGCCACCTGCTCCTTCGCCACCGCTGGCTTAGGTGATAGGTTGCTTGTAATGACGAGATCTTCTATATGTATCGAGGTAGGCCGCGCGACGAGTGCGTTCTCCGCCGAAGTTGTTTCTCGTCCGTTCGGATCGAGCTTCGCGACCGGGTTGCAACTCGCATAGCGGTACAGGTTCGGCCCATCATCCGGTCCCGACGGATCGGCGCTCGTCCACCTGCCAAGCCAGCTCGCGTAGTAGCGCCCGCCGAAGTAGTCGAGCCCATTTTCCTCGTCGCGCTCTTTCCCTGTGTACCGGTATCGCTTCGGCGTCTCGGTCTGCCTGCGCACGGACTGATACGACGTGCTGCCGTACGGGAAATACTCCTCGTACGTGATCACGTTCGCCTCGTCGCTTAGCTCGAGCAACGCGGAGCCGAGGTGGTTGCCGTGCTGGTAACGCACGACGACCGGCAATCCCGCGTCGCTGCCCTGCGTGCGCGTCTCGACGAGCGCGACGCGGTTCGGGCCGTCGGAGAGATGCAGCGTCTCGCGCGCGAGCTTCACCGTGACGCCGTCGGCCTGGTACTCGCGATAGAGCTCGAGGCCACTGAGATAGATCCGCTCTTTCGCGCGCGTCCCGGTCTGGCCGGGGGGCGCCTGCCGGTCTGTGACCTTGCGCTCGCGCGCACCGCCCGCGTCGTAGTTGTAGAACGTCGTCTCGGGCGTGGCGCTGGTCACGACTTGGCGCGTGGTCGAGCGCAGGTGATCGAGCTCGTCCCAGGCCATGACCGGCAGGTGCGGCATGCGCGTCATGTTCCCGTGCGCATCGTGCGTGTACGTGGCCGAGTACGGGCCCGCCGCCGGGTCACCCGGTGAGCTCGTCGACGTCAGCCGGTTGTTCGTCTCCGCCGCGGTGATCTGCGACGGCTCGCGGTATGTGTAGCGGCGCGTCCAGCTGCCGCTCGAGACGCGATGCGCCAGCGCGAGCAGGTTACCGACGGGATCGTACCGATACTGCTCCGTGTACGTGCCCATCGCGTTGCCGTCGCCGGGCTGCAGCTGGCTGGTGCGGAAGCCGTCGTCGTCCGTGATCTGCCGCGGTGGACTGAGCTGCGCGCTGGTCTGGCCGAGGTGCTCGCGACCAGTGGCGGTCGCGAGCCGGTAGATCGCGTCATATTTGTAGTCGCTTGATGGCTCGACCCGCTGGTTGCAGAAGTACACGACGTTCTGGATATCCGCGTCGTCCTGGATATGCGTGATGTTGCCGACCGGATCGTACGTGTACGTCAGGTCCTGTACCGTGCGCGCGTTCGCCGGGAAGGAGCTCGGGCGCGTCGTGACCAGGCGCGCGAGCCGAAAAGTCAGCGGATCGTAGGCGTACGTCGTGACCGTCGCGTTGCCGAACGTAATCGCCGTACGCCTGCCATGCGCGTCGTACTCGATACCGGTAACCGTACGCAGCGTCGCGGTCGCGGGATCGAGCAGCCCCGTCGGCTCCGTCGGTTGCTGCTGCCACACATCGATCCGGTCGAGCAGGTTTGCCTCGTTGTAGGCAGGACGGATGACATTCGGCTTCATCGTGGCGGTGTGCGGCGTGACGGTCTGGATGACGCGGTTCAGCGCGTCATACCTGGTCGTCGCAGAGAACTGGTCGGCGTTGACCAGCTTGGGCTTGGCCGCCGCATCGAGCGCCGCGGGATCCGTCATGTCCGCGAGCACCATCCAGTCGACCGCGTTGCGGTACTCGGCCGCGAGCTGGCGCGTACTCGCGACGAGGTTGCCCTTATAGTCGAACGCGTCGTTGCTGGCAAGGCCGCCCTGGTCGTACTGGCGGAACAGCCGACCGCACAGGTTCTGACTCGCTCTGCCCTCGCCGTAGACCGAGCGCTCGAGCAGGATCCTCGTCGCGTTCACCGTGACGTAGCGGTGGGTCGGGCGGCGCAACAGATCGTAGCGCAGCTCGAACGCCCGGCCGAGCGCATCCCACGCGCGGACCGGCTTGCCGGTCACATCCGAAAGCACGCGCCGCTGACCGCCGTCCATGCCGTAGTGGTAGAGCGCGTGGCCGGCGAGGTCATGCCCGGCGACGTACTGGAAGCCGCCGCCTGTGTCCGGTTCACGCAGGCAGTACTCGAACACGCGGCGGCCGAGCGCATCGAAGATCGCGAGCGGCTGGTTCCCGGCGCCGCTGGCCGTGCGCCTCGGGTAGCGGCCGTCCTTGCCGTTGTCGGCGATCGCCAGGCACGTCCGGCCGAGCGAATCGAAGTGCGCGACCGCGGGGGTCGCGGCGTGTGGCTCGGTGTTCTTCGCCGCCGCCTGCCCGGCCGCGCCCAGCGCCCCGCCGATCCGCTGGTCGTGCCACGATGTCCACGCGCCGGGCGCGGCGCCAAGCAAGCGGGCGAACCGGTCGCCGACGTCGGCGTCCGTGCGCGGGTCGGCGATCAGCACGGTGTCGTTGAGGTCCCAGCCTTCCTGGCGCCAGGCGTCGAACACGACCTTGGTCCAGGTCTGGTCCGGGCGCACGGTCGCCACGACGCGATCGGCCGAGTCATACAGCATCACCGTGCTCACGCCGACTGTGCTGGCGAACTCGAACCGCGGCGCGGCCGTGAAGAACGGCTCGAACGCGCGGACCGGCTTGCCCTTGTTGTTGAAGATCGTCCAGCCGGTGGCGATCCAGCGCGGCGTCACCGCCGGCCCGCCGGGGGCGACCGGGCCCGGCTCGGCGAGCGCCTTCTTCTGGATCTCGCGACCGAATCCGTCCGAATAGGACAGTCCGTGCTGGTAACGGTTCGGGCCGCCGAGCAGGTCAGAGACGTGCGTCTCGCGCGCGAGCGTGTACACGACGCATGGCGACGGCTGCGGATCGTTGCGGGTGCGATCGTAGGCAAACAGGTCGTAGATCAGGCGCGTCGTCGCGCTGCCCAGCACGGCGCCAGGGTTCGCGAGAGGATCGGCGAGCTGCGCCTGGACCGTCGCATCGTCCAGGTCGGCGATGAAGCCGGCCAGCGAGTCGCCGAGCGATTCGCTCGTCTTGCCCATCACGGCCGTGCCGACGACGAGCCCAAGCGCATCGAACGCGACGGCGCCGCGATTACCGTTCGCGTCGGTGATCTGCGCCGGCTGGAGGACGCGGAAGTCGTTGGTCACCGTCAGCGTGTTGCCGACGGCGTCGACGGCCGACGCGGCGAGCAGGTCGTACGCGTACGACACCCGGCTGATCCCGCCGAACGGCGTCACCGCCCGTCGCGGGAGATAGAAGTGCGCGCGCGCTTCGGCGAGCTCCTGCACCGGCGCATCGGAATCGCCTGGCGAGTAGAACATGCGGCCCGCCGGGATCCACCAGTTGGGGTCGGGCGCTGGCGTCGGCAGGTCTGGTGGCGGGAAGTGGACGTAGCCACCGTCGCCTTGCAGCAGCGTGTCGGGGACACGCGTCCCGAAGACACGACTGACGAGCACCGGAGTAAGTGCGAGCGCGAACGTGTCGCCGGGCAACGCCAGCGACTCGACCTGATCGGGGCCGCACAGGGAAGTGAGGTCGTCTTTGCGATACAACGTGTGCGCTTGGTTGACCATGCGGCGCGTCGGCGCGGCTGCGGGCTGACCGCTACCGTCGACATCGGACCGCGGGATGTCCTCGAACGCGAGGTCACTGACGCTGCTCCACGCCGTGTCGAGCTCGCCGAACGAGAACAGATCGGTGATCGCCGTGCCCTTCGGCTTCGGCGCAAGACCCGTCCACTCCCAGGTCGTGGTCTGCGACGGCATCGGGGTGCGATGCACGTCCGGGGTCTTCGCCGGATCGGCCAGGTCATTGGTGTAGCGGTGCTCCGTGGCAACGACGTGCAGCCGCGTCTGGTCGTACGCGAGCATCCCGCGGAACTGCGCCGGCAGCGCCGGCTCGGGCTCGGCGTATCCGGCGCGCCGCGGGTAGGCGATCGAGACCGCGCGCTTGGTGTTGCCGAACGGGTCGGTCTCGAGCGTCACCTCATGGGTCGCCCGCGGGTCGTCCGGCTGGCGCTCGTAGTGAAACGTCAGCGTCTCGCGTGGATGCGCGTAGAACACGGCGTGCTTGTTTGGCCCGATCGTCTGATGGCGCTCGACGGTGTAGTTCGTCTCAGTGATCGCGTAGGGATTGGCGGCGGCCGGCGAGCCGTCGTCGGAGTAGATCTCAACCCGCAGCGCGAGCCCTTTGAGCGCGCGATACGCCTCCTGCAGCTCGAACCCGGTCATCGGCGTGTCGGAGGTGATCACGCTGTCGGGCAGTTCCATTGCGCGGCGATCCGCGGCACGCGCATCGGGGCGCAGCGCGGGCTCGGCCCAGTACTCGTGCGCGTACTGCCGCGACACGCTGCGGGCCTGCAGGAACGCGCCGGTGTGAAACCAGCTGCGCGTGCGCACCGGCGGCGACCACCAGGAGTGGTCCCAGTTGGTGTCGTCGACGGCCGGGAACGCCGTATCCTCGCGGTGCTCCTCGGTGTCCCACTGCTCGACCATGCCGAAGCCGCGGAACTCGCGCTCGTAACCGTCGAAGTAGCCGTGGTGGTAGGCGTAGCGGGACACGAACCGGCTGCGCCCGATGTAGTCGAATGTCTCGACGCGCTCGACGACGTGCACGACGTGCGGCAACCGCGTTACCCACGGTGCCCCGGCGAGCTCGTCGGCGACGTAGAACCTCGTCGACGGCGCGTACCTCACGGCCGTCTCGGCACCGAGGTTGTTGCGCGAGCGGGTCAGCAGGTGGGGTTTCTGGCCCATCAGATCGACGTAGCGCAGCGGCGCCGCGGTGTGACCGGGCAGCGGCGATGACCACACGAGGCACGCGGTGCCGGTGCCGAGAAGATCAAACACCTGCACCGAGCTCAGCGCGTCCGCCGTCGGATAAACCGCGATGCGGTGCGGCTCGGCCCACGCGTTGCCGGACCGGTTGAAGCAGACATAGACGCCGTCGTCGGCGACATAGAGGAGATCGGTCGTGCCGGAGCCGTCGACGTCGGCCAGGCGCGCGCGCCGGGGATCGAAGCTCGCCTCGTCGGCGAAGCGCGGCGCGCCGTCCATCATGACTTTCGTGCCGAACCGGCCGTAGCCCTGGTTCGGCCAGTAGCAGACCTCGCCGTTGCGTACGCGAACGATGTCGCTGAGGCCATCCCCCGTCATGTCCGCGAGGAACATGGTCTCGGTGCCGTCGGCGAACACGACCGCCGGGCCGCGCTCCTCGTCCCACGGTGTGTGCACACGCTCCGCTTCTGCGAACCCTTCCTGGCCGAGCGAGGGCCAGAACGTGAACACGCCATCCTCGGTGAGCAGCGCGTCGGGCAGCCCGTTGCCGGTGACGTCCATCAGCTTCAGGTTCGGTTCGGACCACGGCAGATCCGGCCGCGAGGCGAACGGCCGGAACGGGTGCCAGCTCGCATGCTCGGTGCGCGCGAAGAAGCCCGCGACCGGCGGCGCGAGCTCGACGACGTCGAGCCGGCCGTCACCGGACAAATCGAGCAGGCGCTGGCTGCCGCCGAGTTCGCCGTGCGCCGGAAGCCGCGCGATCGTCTCTTGCGGGCCGAACCGCGCGCGCGTGGCGACACTGCCATCGGGTGCATGGACGTGGTGGACCGGGCTGAAGTTGCGCTTATAGACCCACGCGCCGCCGACATCCGAGAGGATGCCCGAAAGCCCTTCGCCATCCAGATCCACCCATTGATAGCGCGCGCCGTCGATGCCCTCGGGGAGGTTCTCGATGCTGTCGCGATCGAAGGTCAGGACATCGGCCTGGAGCTTGGCCTCGGTGTATTCGAATTCGAGAGGCGGCAGCGAGCGGCGCAGGTACTCGTTCTGCTGGCGCCGGTAGCCATTTTGAGTGATCGATGTAAGAAACGTGTAGACCGGATTCCGCGGATCGAGCGGATGGTCCTGATCGAAATAGCGAAGGTCCGTCGACCGGACGAGCAGGTCCGGGCCGACCTCGCGCTCCTCGGCGAACGTGTGGAATACGAGCACGCGCTGGTACCGGCGGTATGTACGGATCTCGAAGCCCGCGCGATGCGCCGAGAACGGATCCGGGCGAGCGGGCCAGGGCCGATCCGGCCCGGGCGCCGGCGCGTCGGGATCGTGATCCCCGAAGTCGAACACGATCTGGAAGTGCCATTCGCTCGGCAGCGGAGGTTCGGCTCCCTCCGCGGAGCTGTCGGCAAAATACGGCTGGACGTTGCCGTAGCGGATCGCTTTCAGGTAGCGCTGAGTGGCGCGCACCGCGCCGGTGCGATTGGTTTCATGGCCGAGCGAGCGATCCACGCCCACGGAGTCGTCGGCGACGTAGCTGTAATGGGCGATGTTGCCTTTGCCGTCGAACGTGCGGCACAGCAGGTACGAGAATACCGCGCGCGGGTCGGCAGGAGACGCAATCCGGCTGTCGTCGTCGAATCCGTACAGCGACGTGATGTTGTCGCGCGTGATCGTGCGAAAGTGGCTTACGCCGGTCGCGACCGCGGTCCAGCGCTCGATGCGCGCGAACAGGCCCTCGATCCGGGGGCGGTAGAAGCGGATGCGGTACTGCACGCCGTGCAGCGTGCGTGTCGTGGTGATGCGCGCGCCATGCTGATCGAGCACCGGCACGAGATCCTCGGCGCCCGAAAGCAAAAATACGTCTGACTCCTCATCGTCGCGATAAAGCGGCAACCCCTTATCGGTCTTCCGCGTGATCGCCGGCGCATCCATATGCCAGCCGAACCCGAACGGGCCATTGCCTGCGCCGGAGTCGTACGCGAGATGAAGCTTCGGCTCGAACCCCGAGCGTCCTGGGCTCGTCGCGATGGGAACCGACAGCGAGCCTGTCCCGGTCGCCGGGCTGACGCCGAACTTCTCGCCGATATCGCGGATGGCGCCGCCACCCTTCGGCAGCGACGGTTGCGGCAAGGAGCTGGCCGGGGTCGCTCGCTCCGCCCCCTGTGCCGGAGCGGCGGGCCGGTCCTGGCTGGCGGCCTGGGCGTGGCCTGGCTGGGGCCGGAGATCGCCGTCATCCACCATGCCGTACCAGCTTCGATCCGAGTGCCGCTGGCCATAGGCGACCAGGACGGCCCGAGGGTGCCTGGCGACCCTGGCCGCGCCCAGGCCGGGCCGCCTGACGCCGCCGCCCGGGGCGGCACGGGCGTTTCCGGTACAGGCAGCCGTGCCACGTGCCGGGCGCGATCGCACGTCCCCGAGGCGGCCAGCGCAGGAGCGGCCGTTTGCTTGCGGACGTCTCGTTGCATGCCGACGTCTCGGCTCTGGGTATCTGTCCTGCCTTTGTGCTTCTGGCAGGTTCCCCGGTTGCGCCGACCCGACAGCTCCGGTGCACCAACCTGTGAGAGCGGCGACAAACGAAAGTGATTCCCTTGGCGTTCCGTACGCTCCCGGGGGAAATTCCCCAGCGAGCGGGTGATCGGCCCCCGGCTTCCGGGAGCGTGATCGAGGGCGGCGTCTGTGGCAGAACGGCATCCGGCGACGTCCGGTCTTGCGTGCCTGACCGTGCAGTACTTGAGGCGTCGGCTTCACGTGACGGGCGCCCTGGCAGGGATGGGGTCACGCCATCACCTCCTCTGCTACCGTTCTAGGATTTAACGAGCTGTTGGGCTGGGAAATGACGATCAGCTGATTGAGTAGCGGACCACCAGGAACACCTCAGCGGTAGGGTCATTGGGCACTTTGTCGAGCACCAGCTGTGCTGTCCCGGTAGCAAGCGCGTTCGTGACATCGGAGAGCACGACCGAGGGGATCGTGGGGCCAGCTGTGCCGTTGTAGAGTTCAATCGCGTCGACGGAGACGTTCTTGCCCTGGGCGAAGTACGGGAAGTAGGCCTTCTGGATCGTCGCGGTGAAGGTTGTGGTGTTGGTATTAATGAACGCCGCCCACTCGGTCGAGAAATCGTGGCGCAACCAGAACAGCAGCGCCAGGCCCGACTGCCCGACCGTCTGCAGCTGGGTGTTCAGCTGATCCATGGCGGATTTGCCGAGCGCGGCGCCGCCTTGCCGTGCGGTGTAGCGGACGTGGAGTATCGCGTCGGAGATCGTCAGGTAGTTGAACGCCGGGAAGTCGGTGGGCAGCTCGAGCCGCCAGCTGGTGATCGCTCCTGATCCTTCGAATGGCAGGAACCGCTCGTCGCGCAAGTTCGTTTCGAACATGCCGCTGTCGTTCGTGCCCGTGCTGGTCACGATCGTCTGCGCGGTGCCGGTGTAGTCGGCGAAGCGGTCGTCAGCCTTGTTCGGATCGCGTTCGTAGTTGCCGTCCGCGGTGGGCTTGACGCGCACGCTGCTGCGCAGCAGCGTCAGGTTGCAGTTGGTCGGCGTATAGGGGCCGACCACCGAGGGCAGCGACAGCGCGACCGACTTGATTCGGCGCAGGTACAGCCCCGGGCAGTCCAGGTCGTACAGCCATTCCGGGATCGTGAGCTCACAGGAGCCGGTGACCTTGAGCTTCAGGAGCGCCATCGGATCGAGCTGTCGTAGGGAGATGTGGCGCGTGATCTCGAGCTCGCGTTTGTTGTTGTCGAGATAGGCCATCTCCATCCGCTTGAGATCAAGGTGGAGGCGGTCTCCCGATAGGAGGCCCTTGCGGCCCGCGTCCCAGTAATTGGGCTGGATGAAGTCGGTCGCATCGACCTCCGGACGCATCAGCTCTAGCTTCATCGTGCGTTCGGCTTTGCGCCCGGTGTCGAGCGCGAAGCGGTAGTACTCGTAGAACAGGCGGGAGACCTCGCCCTGCATCCAGCTGTAGAGCTCTTCGTTGGTGAACTTCTCATCGAGGAACTGCCGGATCTCCTGCGACTGGGCGATCTGCGTCTGCACGTTGAGGTACTCGCGGTGCGCCGCCTGCTCGGCGATCAGTGACGACAGCAGCTGGCGGCCGATCTGCATCAGCTCGCGCGCCGCGAGGTTGGCTTGCAGCATCCACTCGTCGGCACGTCGCTGGTAGCCGGCCGTCCGCGACTCCATGCTGGCCTGGTCCTGCGCCCACGATGCCACGGTCTGGGCGATGTCGGCGCCGATCTTGAGCTCATCGGAAAGCTTGCTGCCGCCGAAGACCTTGATGGCCGCACCGAGTCCCCAGAATGCGAGGTCGGCATTGAGCTCGGGAATGAACGTGACGACCGCCGCGATGGTGTTCAGCGCGGACGCGGCCGTACGGGCATCGCGCGCCATCGGGAGGTGGGTGTTGAGCTCGGAATCCTCGTTGGTGTTGAGGAACAGGCTCCCGGTCCCGGTTGCGCCGGACTGGTTCGACGGCGACGTATTACCGGCGAGCTTAAGCGCGGTGAAAGACTGGATGGCGATCGGCTTGTCGTACTGGCCGACCAGCGCCTGGAAGGCGTCATCGAAATTGTCCTCGGTCAGCTCGCGACGGTCGAGGGGCAACGCGTCGGGTGCGTTGCTATCGGGTTGCTGACCGAGCAGGCGCAGGTAGTACTTGTATCGCTCGAGCGCGGTGTCGCGCGTCTTGAGCAGCGTCTCGGTTGCGGCCTGAGCCTGCCGCCACTGCAGGAACCGCACGTCCTGGGTCAGCTGCTGCAGCTTGATCTCATGATCCTGCCGCAACGTCGCGAGGTGCTCGCTGTCGCCCTTCTCGAGCGCCGCGAGGAGCGCGCTGCCGAACCCCCGCACCTCGCTGGCGAGCTCGAGCGCCTTTTGGATCAGCACCTGGCAGCGCACTGGGCCGGTCGGCTGATCGAGCGCGCTGACGATGCTGCCGACGTCGATGCCCGCCGCCGCCGCCTTGACCAGCATGCCAGGGTCGAGCGGTGGATCGAAGAGCGCGAGCGGCCGTACCACGCCCTCGATATCCATGCAGTGGCGAATCTTGAACAGCCGGTCCGCGACGGTGTCCCAGTATGCGAGGAGCTTGTCGTTCGGCGGGATGCAGAAGTACAGCGTACGCCCCATGCCGAACAGCGGGCCGCTTTGTTCGAGCGACTGCTGTCCAGCCGGCGGGGGATCCGAGAAGTTGAAGGGAAACTGCGCCTCGAGCTCGACGAGCGCGTTGCCCATCGCGTCGATCCCCGGCACCGGGTTGCCGTTCTTGTCGAGTACCACGTTGCCATGGGAGTCGCGCAGCGGCTGATTCAGCTCGGAGAACGAACGCGCGCGCACTGTGCCGCGGGGAGGCACCTGCTGTGGCCGGTCGCCGAGCAGGATCGACGCGAGCACGTAGTACATCGTCGCTTCCGCGATTGACTCGGTCGTGTACTGTGCGAACAGCGCATCCCCGGCCGCTATCAGGTTGTCGAGATACTTCATCACGACGTTGTACTGGTAAGCAACGGGGCGCGTGCGCGCGACCGTATGCGGCTGGAACGGATTGGCCAGGATGTCGTGATAGCCCTGCAGGATGTTGTCGCGGATCGCTGGCTGCCCAGACTTGAGCTCTGACAGGGGCGTGCTCAGCAGCACCAGCAGGTCATCGATGCTCGACGGGCCGGCCGGATCCTGGGGATACCGGAAGCCGAGGAACTTCCAGAACCGCTGTAGCGGAGGCAGGTTGTCCGTGCAGGTCGGGTCGAAGATCAGGTGAAACCAGCGGCGCGCCTCCGCGAAGCGCTGGTTCTTGCTCAGATGCACCGCCACACTGAGCGGAAGGTGGAACAGCATTTCCCAGTTGTAGATGGAGTACGGCCCGCCGATGCTGACGTCGATCTTCTTCACCGGAAGGTGATCGTCGGGGATATTCACCGTCGGCATCGGATCGGGATTCGGCTTATAGAACTGCTTGAAGAACGTCACGTCGGCGAGGCCGTTCAGGGTCTCGGGGTTCATCATGTCCGCGAGCGTCCCACGGTTGAGGATCGAGATTAGCTCGCCAACGAACGGATGAAAGA
>Ga0306920_100003510_pt1 | contig 19899 bp, 21 predicted proteins | sample flu12Cox44000170_FD_204666 | JGI IMG/M metagenome (GOLD analysis project Ga0306920, IMG submission 204666) | Lab enrichment of tropical soil microbial communities from Luquillo Experimental Forest, Puerto Rico - flux4day.12C.oxic.44.000.170 (v2)... | ecosystem: Environmental > Terrestrial >... | reverse complement strand
CAGGACATGTTCTCTGGGTCCATGGGGGGCACGCGGCTGAACGAGCCGGTCGTGGGACTCGCGATGACGCCCGATGGCCGTGGCTACTGGCTGGCCGCCTCCGACGGGGGCATCTTCAACTTTGGCGACGCCGCATTCGAAGGTTCAATGGGAGGTTCGCCGCTCAACGCGCCCATCGTTGCTGTGTCCGCAAGCGTGAACTGAACCATGCGCAGGGGCTGCCACACCGGTCTGTTCGCGTCGGTGGTTCTGACCGCGGCCGCGATGATGGTGACGGCGGCGCCGTCACTGCCGGCGGCCGCGAGCGGCCAGGTATGCATGGGGGTCGTCGTCGACAACGGGTCGGGCGCTCAGGCGACACCCCAAGCGGCACAGGTGCCGCCCGGTTCGAGCGATCTCGATGGTCTGAGCGCAGCAGGTGACACGTTCACCCAGAACAACTCCGGGTTGGTCTGTGCGATCAACAGCTATCCGACGAACGGCCTGCAGAATTGCTTGGCCGCGGCCAACGGCCTCTATTACTACTGGTCGTACTGGGAGGGCGATCCCTACACCGACACGTGGACGTACGCCGAGGTCGGCCCGGCCGAGCACACGGTGAGTGCGGGGCAGACCTACGTCGAGGGGTGGCGATACCAGGACCCCGGTGCCGACAGCCCTGCTGCGACCAAGCCGTCCGTGACTCCGGCCGCCGCATTCGCCCAAGCGTGCCCCGGGGTGACTCCCGTCCCGAAGTCGGGTGGAGGTGCAGCGTCGGCTGGAGGCGGATCAGGTGGCCCGGCGACCACCGACACCACCGCGCGGGCGACCTCGCCCAACCCGCCGTCGTCGAGCGCCGCCCCCGGCGCTTCGACTCCGGCGGCGGGTATCTCCGGATCGCACTCGGTGACGTCGACGACGGCCGCTCGACCGGCGAGCGGAACGGGGTCGAGTCCGCCCGGTGCAGGAACGGACCCCCACTCGACCACGTCGACGTCGTCGGCTGCCGGTTCGGGCGGTCCGGGACCGAAGGCGACATCGAGAGCCGCCCTCTCGAACACCACCGAGCACAAGACCGGCTCCGGGGGAGCCCCGGCTCTGCCGATCGTTTTGGTGGCACTCCTCGTTGTGCTCCTCGGTGCAGCGGCCTGGTTCCGATGGCGACGGAGGGCAGCCGAGGAATGAACGGAGTGCGCGTGCGACGCCCCGTGCATCCGCTGGCCTGGTGGGCATGGGCCGCATGCCTGGCCGTCGCCGCCATGCAGACGACAGATCCCAATCCGTTCCTCCTGCTACTCATCGGCGCGGTGGAGTGCTTCGTCGTGGCGAGCTGCCGCGGCAACGACCCGTGGTCGAGATCTCTCGCGCTGTTCCTTCGGATCGGGCTCGTCGTCATCGTCATCCGTGTGGTCATTGAGATCCTCTTCGGACAGCGCGGGGTCCCCGGCCACGTGCTGTTCACTCTGCCCCATGCCCCACTCCCGTCATGGGCTGCCAGCGTGAGCATCGGCGGTGCCGTCACCCTGGAGTCGGTCCTCACCGCTGCGGTGTTAGGTCTGCAGATCGCGGTCATCCTGGTGAGCTTTGGTGCCGCCAATTCGCTCGTGAGCCCCTACCGCCTTCTGCGATGCCTCCCGGCGGTGCTCTACGAGGCCGGGGTGGCCGTCACCGTGGCGCTGTCGTTCACCCCAGAGCTCATCGAGACGATCTCGGCGGTGCGACAGGCCCGACGCCTGCGCGGCATCCCGACGAACGGCCTGCGCGGGATGCGAGGCATTGCGGTGCCGGTTCTCGAGGGGGCGCTCGACCGTTCCCTCCAGCTGGCCACCTCCATGGACGCGCGGGGCTACGGGCGCCGCAACGACTCGTCGGCGAGCGTACGCGGCGTTGCCGTGGGCGCCACTGGAGGAGGGTTGTTGCTGCTCGCCATCGGCCTCTACGGCGTGATCGATGCCGGGACGCTGTTCGGCTTGGGGTTGCCTCTCGTCGCGGCCGGCGTCGTGCTGTGCGCCGTGGGGCTCACTCTCGGTGGGCGGCGGATGGCCCGGTCGAGTTATCGGCCGGACCGCTGGGGCGCCCAGGAGTGGGGCATCTTGGCATCGGGCCTGGCTGCGGTCGGGTCGATGGCGCTGGCCCACGCGCTCGACGTCGAGGGCATGGCCGTGTCCTTCGTCCCCCTGGCCATGCCCCCTCTCCCGTTCTTGCCGGTGGCCGGAATCCTCGTGGCGGCGTTGCCGGCCTGCATCGTCCCGGCGAGGCGGGCGGCCACGGAAGCGCTGCGGCCCGAACTCGAGGCAGCCGTCGCATGATCCGCTTCGACGACGTGTCCTTTCGCTATGCCGAGGCGCCAGGCCTCACGCTCGAGGCCGTTTCCCTCGAGATTCCCGAGGGCGAGCTGTGCGTCGTCATCGGGGAGACGGGGACGGGCAAGTCCACCTTGCTGCGCGCCGTCAACGGGCTCGTGCCGCACTTCAGCGGCGGCACGTTGGCCGGCACCGTGACCGTCGGCGGGAGGTCGACCCGTCAACACCGGCCCCGCGAGCTGGCCGACGTGGTCGGGTACGTCGGCCAGAACCCGTTGGCCAGCTTTGTGACCGAACGAGTCGAGGACGAACTCGCCTACACCATGGAGAACATCGGTGTCGCCCCCGCAGCGATGCGTCGTCGCGTGGAAGACACCATCGACCTGCTCGGGATCCAGGATCTCAGAACGCGACCGCTGCGGTCGCTCTCAGGTGGGCAGCAGCAGCGGGTGGCGATCGGCGCCGTGCTCACGGCGTCCCCACGGGTCTTGGTGCTCGACGAACCGACCTCCGCCCTCGATCCCGCCGCGGCCGAAGAAGTGCTCAACGCGTTGGCCCGACTCGTGCACGATCTGGGTCTGACCGTGTTGATGGCAGAGCACCGGCTGGAACGCGTGCTCCCCTTTGCCGACCGGCTGGTGCTCGTTCCCGGTGCTGGCGCTCCACTCGTCGCCGGCCCACCCGAGCACATCATGCGAACCGCCACGGTGGCGCCACCACTGATCGAGCTCGGTCGTCTCGTCGGCTGGGACCCGCTCCCACTGACGGTTCGGGACGCACGTCGTCAGGCGACGGCCCTGCGAGACCGCATCGCGCCGATGCGTCATGACGCGACGCCCGCCGCACAGGTGGAACGTGATGAGCCGGCGGCGTCACTGCGCGGGGTCGGCGTGCTGTACGGCCCGGTCGTGGCACTCGGGGCCGTGGATCTCGAGATCCGAACGGGTGAGGTCACGGTGCTGATGGGCCGGAACGGTTCGGGCAAGTCCTCGTTGCTGACCGCCCTGGCGGGTGGGCGCAAGCCGAACCGCGGCTCCGTACGCGTCGGTGGAAGCGATCCGCACACCATGCGTGCCCAAGAGCTCATTACCCAGGTCGGCCTGGTGCCCCAGGACCCCGGTCTGCTTCTCTACGGCGAATCGGTCGAGGACGAGTGCCAGCGCGCGGACCACACGTCGCGGCTTGAACCGGGAACCACGGCGGACACGCTGCGCCAGGTGTTACCCGGCGTGCCGACGGACCGCCACCCGCGTGACCTCTCTGAGGGGCAGCGCCTGGCGCTGGCCCTCGCCATCGTGCTGGCGCCGGTGCCGCCTCTGCTCGTGTTGGACGAGCCCACACGGGGTCTCGACTACCCCAGCAAGGACCGCCTGGTGCAGATCCTCCGCGGCCTGGCCGACACGGGTCATGCCGTCGTGCTGGCCACCCATGATGTCGAGCTCGCCGCACGCGTCGCCGATCGCGCCGTCGTGCTCGCGGACGGCGAGATCATCTCCGACGGGCCCGCGCGTGAAGTGGTCTGCCACTCACCCGTCTTCGCGCCCCAGATCGCCAAGGTGCTGGCGCCCGACGAATGGCTGACGGTCGGAGAGGTGCACGAGGCACTCGAGGAGATCCCGGCATGACGGTTCCCGCGTCACCGGCGAGGCGGCGGCACGTGCCGGCCATCCGACTCGGACACCGATCTGCGATCCTGCTCACCCTCACCACCATCTTCGGGCTGGTGGCGTTCGGTTGGCCCCTCCTGATCCACCAGCACGCAGGGGCGAACACGGCACACAGCGGAGATGCGCCGTGGATCTTCGTCGCGCTCGTGCCGCTCCTGATCGCCATCGTCATGGCCGAGCTGTCGGAGGGTGGGATTGACGCGAAGGCGATTGCCCTCCTCGGCATCCTGGCCGCCTGCTTCTCCGCGCTCCGCATCGCCAGCCCGGGTATCGACGGCTTCGAGCCGGAGTGGTTTCTGCTGATCCTCGCCGCCCGGGTCTTCGGTCGCGGCTTCGGCTTCGTGCTCGGGGCGGTCGCACTGTTTGCCTCCGCTCTGGTGACCGGGGGCGTCGGGCCCTGGTTACCCTTCCAGATGCTGGCGGCGGCGTGGATCGGATTCGGCGCCGGGTCCCTGCCGCCCGCCCGGGGGTTGGCGGAACGCGGGCTCCTGGCCGCCTACGGCGCGGCAGCGGCACTCGCCTACGGGCTCTTGACGAATTTCTGGTTCTGGCCGTTCGTTGGTTCGAGCACGAGCTATTCCTTCATTCCAGGTGCGAGCGTCGGGATCAACCTGCACCGATTCCTGCTCTTCGACCTCACGACCTCCATGGGTTTCGATCTCACCCGGGCGGCGACGTGTGCCATCTTGATCCTCGTTCTTGGTCGACCCGTGCTCGCCGCGCTCCGTCGCACCTCGCGGCGGGCCGTCTTCGAACCGGTCCCTCAATTTGTCGACTGATCCGACACACACCGGTCGGTCGTGCGCCGTGAAGGCGTCAAGAAACGTCCGACAAGGCCCGACCACGAAGCACGAGTGGCCACCGGACACTGATCACCCGCGGGATATTCGCGGGGATGGAGGGCACGAGCGGGGAGCAGGCCGTATTGCCGAAGTGCCGTCGACCGGCGAAGACGACGAGAGCGGCCGACCGGGATCGAACCGGCATCATCAGCTTGGAAGGGACACCGACGCGGATGAGCCCGAACCCTGACGCACTGGCATGCCAGGTCAGGACGATGTGTGAACTAGCGCGAACGCGTGTGATTCGCGGCGCCCGCGGGATATTCGCGGGACAACGTAGGGTAAGCCGCGCCAGGCACTCCACGGACCTTCTGACTGTCAGGCGCCAGGGGTCAATTTCGGCCCTGCGCCACCTGCTGCAATTTCGTCGATTCCAACAGGCGCAGTACTTTTTGACATATCGGTTGACCGCTGTTGTCCGTTGTAATTCGATACTGCGCGGGGAAACGCGCGAAGGATTGTGCGGGACAGACTTGTCAAGGCACGCCGGAAGTGAACGAGGAACGAAGCGTTAGCGTCCCGCAGCGCGGCCTTGACGAGTTGGGTGGTGCTCACACCCACAATGGATCAGGCCGGCCGTTAGCGCCGGCCTCGATGCCTCACGGGACCCTCCAAATGACCTCTCAGAATAGGAATGCTCAGAGGCGACGAAGGCCGGACACGATCCAGCCCGCCGAGCCGAAGTGAACGCCCGTCGTGCCGGCGTGCGAGTCGATCGTCGAGTTGAGCTTGTCGATGGCTCGGGCTCTCGAAACGTCGTCCAGTCCATCGAGCATCCAGCCGGACAACCCCAAGATGAAGTCCCTTGCGTCTTCAGGAGTGCGCCCGAATCTCATAGGTCGCTCGAGTGGTGTCAACGAGACGTCCTCGAAGCCAGCTCCCTCGAGCAGCGCTCGCACGCGTCCCGGGTCCGCCAACGAGAAGGGCCCGGGGGCATCTGCCGGAGGCATTGGTAGCTCTCGCCCTGCTGAGAGGGCGCCGGACACTTCGCAAATCCATTCGTTCTCGCCGAAGGCTCGCCACACAAAGAGCACGATCCTGCCCTCAGGCTTGAGTGCACGAGCGAGGTTGGCGAATGCCACATCTGGCTCACCGAAAAACATCACACCGGAGCGCGACATCACGAGGTCCCACTTCGGCCGGAATGGATGGACTTGGGCATCGAGCTGCTCAAAGGAGCAGTTGGTCAGCCCTTCGTCCTGTGCGGTGCGTCTCGCGAGTTCGATCATCGACGAAGAGAGGTCGACACCGAGAGCAGTGCCTCGGGTCGCCGCGCGCGCTGCTTCACGGGTGGTCTGGCCGGTTCCGCACCCGATGTCGAGCACGTGCATACCTTCGTTCAGCGAACAGGCCGCAATGAACGGTTCGCGGTATCCGGCGACACCATCGTCGAAGTAGTCCGCCTGTTCCGTCCAAAACTGACCCTGATCCCCGTTCCATGCCGCCGCTTGTTCTGCATTCGACGGCGCCACGTTCGTCATGGTGGTTCCCATGGCCGACCTCCCCGAGTTCTATACTCCCTTTGGGAGTATAGAACTACTCCCAAAGGGAGGAGATGTCAATGGCCGCACTCACCACCACCTCCTACGCCATCTTGGGGTTGCTCAGTGTCAAGCCTTGGACGAGCTACGACCTGGCTCAGCAGATGGACCGGTCGCTCGGACGCATGTGGCCTCGTGCCACCAGCAAGATCTACGAGGAGCCAAAGAAGCTTGTTGCGCACGGCATGGCGCACGCCCGCGAGGAGTCGGTCGGACGCCGGAAGCGCACCCTCTACTCCATTACGGCCAAGGGCAGACGAGCGCTGGCTGCCTGGCTCGATGAGCCTGGGGAAGGACCCGTGCTCGAGTTCGAGCAGATGCTCAAGGTTTTCTTCTCCGACAGTGGAACGAAGACGGGCACCCTCGCGACATTGGCCAGGACGCGCCGTTGGGCCGAGGAGCGAAGCGCAGAGAGCCTGGCTGTTGGAACAGGCTATTTGCAGGAAGAAGGACCCTTCGGTGAGCGGCTCGCTCAACTCGAGCTCACATCGCGCTTTCTCACCGACTTCTATGCGCTGGTTGGGGATTGGGCGACTTGGGCCACTGAAGTCGTCGATCGGTGGCCGAGGGATCCTGCGACCGCGGTGGCGGATCCTGCAAACATTCGTGAGACCGTCCGTCGCGCCAGGCAGGCAGCGGGCGGCTCAGGCAGTCCGAATCGCATTCATGGAACACCCGGCGGCGATTAAAAGACCGCGCTGGTCACGTGCGCACTCAATGCGGCCAAGGACACCGCGACTTCTTTTCGGAGTTGTCGCTTACGGATCGGACCGGCCAACAGACGACGGTCAAGCGTCTTGAGGTGGACGTCCCACCGGACGGAGACGCTCGTCCCATCAGTTTGCGGCGTGAGCTCCCAAAGCCACATTGTGTAGCTCGGGTTCCCGTCCGCGTTGACTGTCCGGTAGGAAAAGCGCAGACAACCAGGGTCGAGCTCTTGGAGCGTCGAGACGCTCTTCCAGCGCATTCCACGCGTGGGGTGCATCCCGACGGTCCAGCTTGCTCCGTCGACCAGCCGCTCGGGGCACTCGATCACCTTCTCGATGGCCGCGTTCCACTCCGGCAAGCGTTCGATGTCGGTGATCGCCGCGAACAACGCCCTTGGCTCTCGCTCGATGACGGTGCCGGCATGACCGTGGATCTCATGCATTTTGGGCCGCCGCCTTCTTGATGGCGTCGGTGGTCGCTGCCAACTGGTCGGCTGGGCTGAATTGGACCAACTCGGTGCCAGCCTCAGCCGCCGGCGCGTGACCGGGCGACATGTAGAAGGCGTCGCCGGCCTCGACGGTCTCCTCGTGGTCGCCGTAGCGGATGGTCAGACGGCCCTTGAAGACATATCCCCAGTGCGGGCACGAGCACTTTCCGCCCGGCAGGGCCGTCAGCATGGGTGCAAGGTCATGTGTCTCGCGGATCGTGACGAAGTTGACGGTGTAGCCGTCCAGATCGTCGTGGCGGTCCTCCGCCACGCCGAAGTCGTCAACGAGAGAAGCGTTCTGCTTCGACAGTGTGGGCATGGTGATGCTCCTGTTCGCTCAGTGGGGGGTCGTGACGGAGTGGCCTGGCGCCCGCGTCGCGGGAGCGGTGGGCGCTAGCGCGTCGCCAATGATCGCTGGGCGCACGAAACTCGGCGACTTGGGCAGCTCGGTGTTCTGGAGCGCAGTGACTTCGAACCCGGCGGCCTCAATGGTGTCGAGTGTGGGCCGGTTGCAGTCGCAGCAGACGACGGCGCGGTTGATCCGGTTCATCTTGTCCTGCTTCTTGGCCGCTGCCGGGTCGTCAGCGCGGACGTGTTCCAAGAACAAGAATCGTCCTCCGGGGCGCAGGACTCGGCGGATCTCGCGAACCGCCCGGGGCTGGTCGTCGACCCCGCAGAGCACGAGAGTGGACACAATCGTGTCGAAGGTGCCGTCTTCGAAGGGAAGGTCTTCGGCCGGTGCGCGCAGCACCAGGGCCGACGGTGCAACGGCCTGGGCCCGGCGCTCAAGGCGCTTGAACATGTACACGTCGGGCTCGGTGAGCGTCAGGGAGGTCGCAGCCGGTCGGTAGTGGTCGAGGTTGCCTCCGGTCCCCGCGCCGATCTCGAGCACAGTGCCCTCGGCTCGGGCCACGAGCGCGATGCGCATGTCCGTCAGGCCGGCCTTCTCGGACCGGCGCATCAGGCCGTCGTACGTGGCGGCGAAGAATCGTTTGCGAAGGCTCATCGGACTCCTCCTGTGCTTGCCTCCTAGTCAAGGTACGGGAGGGGCCCGATTCGTTCATGGGGCGATTGCCCCATCTTTGTGAGCTAGGGCTGGCCGGTGGGCGGCGGATCCCAGTCGGGGAGTAGGCCGTGCTGCATGGCGAAGAGGCTTGCCCCAGCACGGTTCGAGACGCCGATCTTGGTGTAGATGTGCTCGATGTGGTTGCGGGTGGTCTTGGGCGAAATCACAAGGCGCGCCGCGATCTCCTTGGTCGGCAGTCCACGCGAGACGAGGCGCAACACGTCGACCTCGCGGGCGGTGAGGCCCGCAGGTCCTTCGCGCCGGCGCGCCACTCGGTGTCCGGCCGCGCCGAGGACGGCTTCGACGGCGTCGCCGTCCAGGCGGCCCGCCTTGACCTCCCTGCGAAGTTCGGTCGCTGCCTGATCGGCCGTGAGCGGTTCGCGGTGCGGACGGGGCTCACGCATGGCTTGATATGCGTCGGCCGCCCCGAGGACACGGGCCGCCATCGAGATGGCGGACCCGGAGAGGCGGCGGGGATAGCCGGATCCGTCGAGCCTCTCACGCAGTGCCACCGCGACCTGCCCGAGCGGGGCCAGGGCGTCGGACTGGCAGAGCATGCGTTCGGTCAGATAAGGGTGCATGCGCACCCGCTCCCACTCGCCCGCACCGAGGCTCCCACGCTTGTCCCAAATGGCGTTGGAAACGCCCAGGCGCCCCAGGCCGTGGACGACGCCGGCTCGGCGGAGCATCGCGAGCTCGGAGTCTCCGAGCCCGACGGTCGCGCCGGCGGTGCCGGCCAGTTCAGACACGCCGCGGGCGTGCCCCAGCATGTAGGTCGATTTCAGGTCGACGAAGTCGGCGATTGCCAAAAGGGCGTCCTCGAATTGCGATGGAGACAGATATACCCCGAGGGCCGGCTCAGCGGCGATGACATCGGCCCAGGTCTCGCCGACCTCCAGCCCATCCATGATGACCTCGGCGTGCGCGCAGAAGATCTCGGCGAGTTCGGGGTCGAACTGGGACCCGGCTCGCTTGTGGGCGAGCTCGACCGCAGCTTCGGTGCCCCCCATACGCTGCGCGACCTCGGTGAACTCGCCGATCGCGGCGAGCCGCGAGGCGATGGGGACGTCGTTGCCGGCGAGATCCCCAGGCCAGCCCTTGCCGTCCCACTGCTCGTACGCCGCGCCGACCGCGTCCTGTACCGACTCGCGCAGGCCCAGCTGTTCCGTGAGATGGCGGGCGAGTGCCGCATGCCACTTGATCATGTTGTCGAGATCCCGGTGGCCCCAGACCGCGAACTCGACGCCGACCCGGAACCGGTGCAGCGGAGGGTTCCCGCTCCCGAGCTTGCGCATCGTGGCAAGGGCTCCACTCAGACTGCCCAGCTCGTATTGGTATTTGTTGGACTTGAGCGCGATGTCGTCGCCGAACCACTTAGCTTGCTCATGGGCGTCGGTGTGGCAGCCCACATTGACCATGAGCGCCGTGTAGTACACGTCGGAACGCTGGTCCTCGTCGAGGCCGACGGTCTCGGCAAGACGCATGGCGATCATCGCTTGACGGAGCACGTGCTCCATCGGCTGTCCGAAACCGAGATCCACCCCGAGGGACAATGCAGCGACCAGCTCGGCGAGGCGCACTCGTTCTGGAGCGATTTCGCTGCGAGTGTTTGGCGGCGGAACCCCGATCGTGTTCGACATCAGCGAGAGACCCGTGCGTGGACCGGCGGCCGCGCACAGGTCACGTGCCTAAGGAGGGACGTGCCGAGGTGCCTCATGACCATCGCCACATCTTGCCCTCCTCGCCGAATCGTTTCCCAGTGAAGTCTCGACGACGTCTCGGTGTTAGAGGCCATGTAACGCCGAGGCTTCCCAGGCGACTCCCAGATGTGGTTCTTGCCAGGCCGATGTCTCGCAATCGCGAACGACACTCGGCCCATCGTGTCCGCGGACGACCGCGACGTGGCCATCGCGCAAGCTTTCTCTGGTCTCGCTGAGTCGTCACGAGCACGGCGCGCGGGATATTCGCGGGATCATGCATGTGACGAGTTTCGACCTGCCCGTGACCAGCGAAGACGACGAGAGCGGCCGACCGGGATCGAACCGGCATCATCAGCTTGGAAGGCTGAGGTTCTACCATTGAACTACGGCCGCGAATCAGGCAGCAGTCTAAAGCCAATACTCTCGATCCCCGTGAGCACGCTGTACGAACGGGTGGGCGGCGAACAGTTCTTCGTGGACTTGGTCGACCGCTTCTATCTGGGGGTGGCCGGCGACCCCCTGCTCCGCCCGTTGTACCCGGCCGATCTGGTGGAACCGGCGCGTCACCTCGCCCTGTTCCTGGTGCAGTACTGGGGCGGGCCCGGCACCTACAGCGAGCAGCGCGGGCACCCGCGCCTTCGCATGCGCCACGCGCCCTTCGTCATCGGAGCCCCAGAGCGCGACGCCTGGCTGCGCCACATGGGCGCCGCGCTCGGCGGACTCGAAACGGAGGGCCGGATCGAACCGCCCGACGCCGATGAGCTGCGCGCGTACCTCGACATGGCCGCTAACACGCTCGTCAACGGCTGAACCTCAGTCCCGGAAGTCGGGCGTGCGCCCTTCCTTGCGGGCTGCCACCGCCTCCTCGAAATTGCGTGTCGTGATGCGCACGAACAGCTGTGACGTGCCCTCGGCGTCCATGTGGGACTGCAGGCTGCTGGCGTCGAGGCTGTTCCACAGCTGGCGCTTGGTCAGCTCGACGCCCGCCCGGCTCCAGCCGTTGATCCGATCGGCCAGCTCGAAGCAGGCCGGCAGCAGGTCGTGCGTGGGCACGACCGAGGACACCAGACCGATCCTTTCGGCCTCCGCGGCGTCGACGTCGCGGCCGGTCAGCATGATCTCGGCCGCACGGGAGTGGCCGATCGCCCGCGGCAACAGATAACTGAGGCCGAGCTCTGCGGCAGTCAGCCCGTTGTTGATGCCGGCAGCGCGGAAGTAGGCGTCGTCGGCGGCGATGCGCACATCAGCCGCCAGCGCCAGGCAGAACCCGCCCCCGATGGCGGCGCCGTTGACCGCGGCGATGACGGGCTGGTGCAGGCGGCGAATGGTCGAGATCACCTCGTCGAGCATCTCCATCGAGCGCAGGGCGATGGTCGGCAGGGTGAGACCCGCGATGTTCGGCATCGTGCCGGGGTCCTCATGATCGGCGCCCGAGCAGAAGCCGCGCCCCGCCCCCGTGATGACCACGACCCGCACGTCGTTGGTGTCCCCGATGGCGCGCAACGCGTCGCGGAATGGGATCATCACGTCGAACGCCATCGCGTTCATCCGCTCCGGCCGATTGAGCGTGACGACCGCGACGGAGGGATGGGGCGTAGTGACTTCGGAGAAGGACATGGGCGGCATCGTAGGGTGCCGCCCCGGCGCGACGGCCAGGCCCGATGCTCAGGTGGGCACCTCCTCCGGCGCGGGGATCGGCGGCTCGCTCGGGCGTGGCGTCTGGTGTGGGGCCGGCGGCACCAGCGATCGCTGGTGGCTCAGCCCGTGCTGCCCCGTGCCTTCCTTGCGGGCCAGCCAGCGCAGGCGCGCCGCCCGCGCGTCCCAGTCATAGACGACCGCGGTCTTGGCGACGTAGTCGTCGAGGGCGCGCCGTTCGCGCTGGAAGACGATCCCGAGGAAGCCGATGCCGAGGGTCAGCAGGCAGAGCCCCAGCCCCAGCGTGCGCAGGATCGCTTGGCGGAACGAGATGGGGCCGCCCTCCACCGTGACCACCTGCACGCCGAAAATCGCCATTCCCAACGTCTTGCCGCTCACCGCCCACTGATAGGTGAAATAGAGGAACAGCCAGACCACGAGGACGGCGGTGGCCACGACGCGGTGGCTCGTGAGGGTGTACGCGTGGCCCGAGATCAGCCGCACCACGCCGCCCAGGAGCGCCTGCCCGAGCAGATAGAGGCCCCACGAGACGCCGACGTCCACGGCGAACGCCACCAGACGGCTCGCCGCGCCGGCGTAGTGGCCCTGACGGCCGACCGTCATCTCCTCGGCGGGCATCGGCACCGTCGTCACGGCGCCACCTCTGCGGTCACCGCCACGACCGGTTGCCGCGGCACCAACAACGGCGGGCCGTCGGGCCAGCCTGCGATCTTCTTCCGACGCCCAACCAACCGGTTGGCCCAGCGCAGGATGAAGTCGTCCAGCCCCACCCCTTGTGCACGGATCACGTCGAGGATCTCCGTGAGCACGCCCGTCGTCGAGCGGGCGATGATCGAGCCCAGTTCGGTCTGCTCCACCAGAGCGTCGATGTCGATCTCGTCGACAATGGCGTTGATGTCCACCCGCTCGATGACCTTCTGCACATCCACTCGTTCGACGACCTTCTCAATGTCGACCCGTTCGACGACCTTGTTGATGTCCACCCGCTCGATGAGCGCCTCGATGTCGACCTTGTCGAGCACGGCATTGAGGTCGATCGCGTCGACGATCAGGGGCACCAGCCGCTCCGCCAGCGCCTGCGCCAGCTGTTCCATCCGAGAGCCGATCGGGTTCGGGCTCATCCGCCGCCGCCGTCGCGTGACATTCCCGTGATCTTCTCACCCGGGCCGGTGCGCATGAGGGACCGATCGGATACCGTCGGAGACGGAGGGGGCGGGACCATACACCAGTCCGGCTGGGCCGGCGATCGGGCAAAGGAGATCGCAGTGGAGTTCGAGCGCTACGACGACGGAGTCCCCTCCTGGGTGGACATGGGCAGCCCCGACCTCGAGAAGTCCCGGGCGTTCTACAGCGGCCTGTTTGGCTGGGACGCGCCCGAGGGGCCGCCGGAGGCCGGTGGCTATTCCGTTTGCCTCTTGCGGGGCAAGACGGTGGCGGGCCTGGGAACGCAGATGATGGCCGACGTGCCGCCGAACTGGATGTCTTACGTCAACGTCGCGAGCGCCGACGGCACCGTCGCCAAGGTCTCCGCCAACGGCGGCACGGTGTTCGCGGCGCCGATGGACGTGATGGACGCGGGCCGTATGGCCGTCTTCGCCGATCCTCTCGGCGCGGTCATCGGGATCTGGGAGCCCAAGTCGCACATCGGGGCCCAACTGGCCAACGAGCCCGGTACCTTCTGCTGGAACGAGCTCGTCACGACCGACCTCGACACGTCGAAGGCCTTCTACAAGGCGGTGTTCGGCTGGGACGCTGCGGACGCGGGCCCCCCGGACGACACGCCCGCCTACGTCGAGTGGAAGCTCGGCGACAAGTCGATCGGCGGCATGATGCCGAAGACGCCCGAGATGCCCGCCGAGATGCCGCCGGTGTGGGGCGTCTACTTCGCCGTGGCGGACTGCGACGCCAGCGTGGCCAAGGCCCGGGAGCTTGGGGGATCGCTGTTCATGGGACCGACGGACATCGAGCCGGGCCGCTTCGCCGTCCTGGCCGACAACGTCGGCGCGGTCTTCAACGTCCTCCAGCTCAAGTCGTAGGGGGAACGGCAAGGTGGAACGCCGACGCCTCGGGCGCACCGGGCACGAGAGCAGTGTGGCCATCCTCGGCGGTGCGGCCTGCTGGGCGGCCAGCGTCCAGGAGGCCGGCGCCTGGCTGCAGCGTGCTCTCGATCGCGGGGTCAACCATCTCGACATCGCCCCGCAGTACGGAGCGGCGGAGTCGGTCGTCGGTCCGTACCTCGGTGCGCACCGCGACGAGCTGTTCCTCGCCGGCAAGACGCTGCGGGCCAACCCCGACGGGGTCACGGACCAGTTCGACGAGACGCGGCGACTGCTCCAAGCCGAGGTGCTCGACCTCTACCAGGCCCACGCCGTCACCTCGTTGACCGAGCTGGACCGGCGCTCGCCTGCGCTCGAGCGCATCGTGGCACTGCGCGACGCGGGCAAGACGCGCTTCGCCGGCATCACCGGGCACGACCTCGAGGTGCCGCGCGCGCACCTCGAGGCCCTGCGCCGCTTCGACTTGGACACCGTGATGTTCCCCGTCTATCCGGCGCTGTGGGCACGGCCTGAGTACCGCGAGCCGGCCGAGGAGCTCCTCGCCCTGTGCGCGGAACGTGATCTCGGGGTCATGGCCATCAAGGCGGTGGCGCACCGCCCCTGGGCGGACCGACGGCCCCTCAGCGATGCCGTGGCGGGCAGTTCGGCCACCGCGGCGCGTTGGGCCGACTCGTGGTACGAGCCCGTCGCCACCGACGAGGACCTCGACCGCGGTGTGCACTTCGCGCTGTCGACGCCCGGCGTCCACGGCTTCTGCACACCGGGCGACATCGCGCTCTTGCCGCGCGTCCTCGACGCGGCCGATCGCTACCGCCCTCTCAGTGAAGACGACCGCCGCGCCGCGGTCGATTCGATGGCGGCCGAGGAGCTCATCTTTCCGATGCCGCGTTGAGGCCGTGACTGCCGGGCCGGACCGCCCGATCGTCAGCCGGTCTGCAGCGAGGCGACAACGGCGGCGAAGGCGTCGTCGTGCGAGGGGTCGGCCGGCGGGTTAAGCATGAGGCCCTGTCCCAACCCGGCGAAGCGGTCGAGCAGCACCCCGGGCAGTTCCTCGAAGGTGCCTGAGGGCACGAGCGTCTCGAGTACCTCGTCGGAGAGTACGGCCGCCAGATCGTCCCAGCGGTCGTGGCGAATCAGCTCGCGCAGCCGTGGCCCGAGCTCGGGCCAACCGTAGAGCTCCAGCGTCGGCGCGTAGGCCGGGGTCGAGTACAAGAAGGCGAGCAGCCGGCGCTGGCGCTGTCGCTCGGCCGCCAGCGCCCCTGGCGACGCGCCCGTGATGACGGGGGACCCCACGACGACCTCGAACCCCGCGCCGAGGTCGCGGCCGGATTCCGCGGCACCTTCGGCCAGTGCGGGCAGACACGTCTCTGTCAGGTAGCGGGGGTTGGAATTGGTGGGATGGCTGACGAAGCCGTCGGCCACCGCGCCGGCGAGGGCGCAGGCGCGCCGCTGCACACCGCCGAGGTAGATGTCCGGCGGCGCGGTCTCCGCGTCGGGCCCGGGGTTGAAGTAGGGCTGCAGTCGCGTCACGCGGTAGTGCGTGCTCTCGTACGAAGGCGACGCACCGGTGGCAAAGGCGCCGAACACCGCCCGGACCGCGCCCACGTAGTCGCGCAGCCGTCCGATGGGGTCGTCGCCGAAGGGGACGCCGTAGCGGTCCTCGATGTTCTGGCGGATCTGCGTGCCCAGGCCGAGCTGGAAGCGACCGCCGCTCAGCTTGGCGATGTCCCAGGCGGCGTAGGCCACCAGCGTGGGGCTGCGCGTGAACGCCAGGGCCACGCTGGTGCGCACGACGATCCGCTCCGTGTGCTCCGCCACGAGGAGCGCGACGGCCATGGCGTCGTGGACCGTTTCCGCGACGTGGAGCCCGTCGTAGCCGAGTCGCTCGACCCGCGTCGCGTGCTCGAGCACGGCGGGCAGGGGTAGCCGCGGGTCCATGCCCGCGTAGACCCTCACGCGGGCGCGCCGTCCAGTCCGGTGTTCTGTTCCCGCCCGCGGGCCACGATCTTCTCCCGCTCGGTGGTCAGGCGCGCCTGGTCGAATCGCTCCTCCATCCAACGGCGCGACCAGCGATTCTCCTCGGCGAGCGCGTCGTCGCCGGACAGCGTTTGCATCTTCTCGTAGCCGCGCCGCAGCTCGCGTACGTACTCGGCGGGGATGGCGGCGATGGTGGCTGCGATCTCCCGTGCCCGCCCGACGAGCGACTCGTGGGCCACCACCTCAACCACGAGGCCCCAGTCGCGGGCCGTCTCGGCGTCGACGTAGTCCCCGGTCAGGCTCATGCGCCGCGCCCGGTCGATTCCGATGACCTGCAGGAGCCGGATGGTCATCCCGCCGCCCGGCATCACCCCCACCCGCACGTGCGTGTCGGCGAAGCGGGCCCGCTCGGAGGCGATGAGGAAGTCGCAGCACAGCGCCAGCTCCAGGCCGCCGGTCACCGTGGGCCCGTTGATGGCACCGATGATGGGGGTCTGGTGTGGCGGCATCATCCCGGTCGTCCGCCGCGTCGGCGTGCGCTGGCGCTGTTGCTGCACGGCGCGCTCTTCGTTGGCCAGTGCCTTGAGGTCCATGCCGGCGCAGAAGGCCGGGTCGGCGCCCGTCAACACCATGCACCTGACGTCGTCGCGCCCGTCGAGCCCTTCGATCGTCTCGTCGAGCTGGCGGTGGAGCTCCGACGAGATGGCGTTGCGGGCTTCGGGACGGTTCAGCGTGACCGTCGCCACCCCGTCGGCCACCTCCACCAGCACCAGCATCAGCGTTCCCTCCTCGTCACTCCGGCTCGGCCTGCGCGCCGGGCACCAGGCCTTCGAAGACGACCACCCGGTCGATCGCCCCGGCGTCGTCGACCGAGCCGAAGCTCCAGCCTTCCATGGCGACGGCGCCGTCCTCCACCCGTTCCCAGCTGTAGCGGAAGTAGCCGTGGTGCATCTCGAGCTCGCTCGTGCGGCGCAGCCGGATCACGCGCCAGGACTCGCGGCGGTAGCGGGCGAACGCCTCGCTCAACCCCTCGGCGCCGTCGAAGACGGCTTCGGGGCTGATGTAGACGAAGTCGGGCGCCAGGTGTTCGGTCAGCCGTGCGAGGCGCTCCCGGTCGCTCGCCACGAACACGGCATCCATCAGATGGTCGATGCGCTGGGCCACCGCCTCGGCGTGATGGTCGCGACCGAACACCCCGGCAGTCTGTCAGGGCTCAGCCCGGCGGCGCCCAGTCCGCGTAGAGGCGCGCGTAACACTCGGCGTCGTGCTGTTCGCCGTCGATGCGCTCGAAGTCGCGTAGCAGCGCCTCACGCAAGAACCCCGCCGAGATCGCCGTCTTGACCGAGGCGATGTTCCACGGCTCGATGAAGAGTTGGAGGCGGGGGATGGCCAGCTCTCCGAAGGCAAAGGCCACGAGGCCGCGCAGGGCGTGGCCGGCAAAACCCCGGCCCCGCGCGTCTTTCACGATCCAGTAGCCGATGGTGGCGCGCCCGCTCTCGATCTCTTCGAGCCACAATCCGATGGAGCCGACGCCATGGCCAGGGTCCGAGGCCGGGGCGATGACGAAGGAGAACCCGTCGCCCTCGGCGGACCGCCGGTACTGGCGCTCGATGAAGGCCCGCCCCTCGTCGCCGTCGTAGCCCCGTGGGACCGACGTGATGGAGGGGATCACCGGATCCACTGCCGCCAGCCGCACCAGCGACAGGTCGTCCGCCTCGAACGGACGCAGCACTACCGGTCCGGCCGTGAGTAGCGGCACGCGGAGCGGCGGCGCGAAGGCGGCAGGGTCGAAGCGTCTCATTGCAGGGCGAAGTAACCCGGAACGAGGTGGTGTGGCGTGTCGAGGTAGCCCTTGGCCTCGGGCGGGCCTCCGAAGCGTCCATGGCTCCAGCGCACCTCGATGTGCCCGCTGATCTCGGTCGTCTCGTCGGTGACGCGGTCGCGCACGAGGGCGTCCCATCCGACGCGGGGCTGCCCGGCTGGTTGTGGCGCCATGGCGATGGAGAGCAGCCGGAAGCGCTGGCGCCAGTCCCACGAGGTGGCGATGCGCAGGCGCAGCGAGCGGGCGGCCGACGAGCCCAGGACGAAGTAGGGGGCGCTCCCCATGCGCAGCAGCCGCCAGAGCATGGTTTCACCGGTGCCGCCCGCGACGCTCATCGCCGCCTCCCAGCGCCGGACCGACGCCCGCGCCACCGCACGCGAGAGCTGTTCGTAGACGGCCTTGGCCCCCGCGGGCCAGCCTGGCCGTAGCCAGTCCCCGAGCGCGTCCCGCTGCTCCGCCACCAGGTCGGTGGCCCGCGCCGGGAGCGCGCGGAGCAGGCTCGGTGGCGTCCCCGGTGCGGACACACCGTCGCGTCCGCCGTGGAGCCCCGTGCCGTTGGCGCCGGGCTCGGTCTGCGTGCCGGCGTCGACCTCCAGGCCGGGCAACGAGACCGCGGCGACGGCCCGCCCCGCTCCCACGGCGGCCCGGAGGGCCCCGGGTCGGGCCGGTGCCCCCGGCGTGAAGGGGACCACGTCACCGCCGTGCAGCGCGGCGAGGCGGACCACCTCGTACAGCGCCTGGTACTCCGCCGGCGCAACCTGCGCGTACCAGTCGCCACCGCCCGGCAGCAGGTCGCGCGCGCCGCGCGCGCTGCGGCTCTGACCGGTGAGCAACAGGTAGTCGAAGACGTGCGACGGTGAGACGTTGAACAAGATGTCGGAGAGGTATTTGCAGCTCACGAGGTAGACGTGGTCTACCCGCAGGTCGACGGGCGCCACCTCGTCGCCCGGGGCGCGTCCGGTCCCCTTCCACTCGACGATTCTGGGCAGGCGCCCCCGCAGGCCGTCCGCCGCGGCGAGGAAGGCCCTGCCGTTCTCCCAGGCCGCATGGAATTCGGTGTCGAAGGCGCCTCCCGCCCGCAGGGAAGCCAGGCGGTCCCAGGTCTCCGGCGAGAGACTGCGCATGACGGGCGTGCGGGAGTGCACCGCCTCGTCGAGGTCCTCCAGGCCAAGCATCCCGAGCGCCGTGCCCACCTCGGTCACCGTGGTGCGATCGCTCGGCATGTGCGCATCCTCCCACGGGGAACCTTCGCCCGATCGAGACGGGTGGCGCCGCACACGCCGTGACCATCCGCGCCTTACCGGCACCTGACCGGCCATGGTTAGCGTCAGCAACCGAGGTGACGAGGGCCGAGCCAGCCTTCTGTCCGAGAGGGGAGCGAGCCATGACCGACGACCTTGGGCCCGGCACGCCAAGCCGCGGCGAGGATGAAACGACGTCATCGGTCTCTCCCGATACGCCGCCCTCGTCAGAGACGGCCGCGCCCCAATGGCCGCCGCCGGCCTCGCCGCCGCCACCTCAGTGGCCACCACCCACGCAGGAGCCCGTCGAGTCCGGGGCACCCGGACTCGACGGCCCCAGCGACCGACCGGACCCGCTGCTCGTCCAGCTCCCCGATCGGGCGAAGCAGCGGCGCTGGACGGTGCTCATCCGGGCCATCCTCGCCTTGCCCTTGGGAGTCGTCACGTTCTTGCTGGGCATCGTGGCGGCGCTCTGTGTCATCGCCGGGTGGTTCGCGGCCCTCGTCATCGGTCGTGCGCCCCAGTTCCTGCGGACCATCCTGACCATTTACTTCAGGCTCTCCCTGCGTCTCTCCGCCTACGTCTTTCTCCTCACCGACCGCTTTCCGCCGTTCGACTTCGAGGAGGCTCCCGACGACCCGGTCGGTCTCGAGGTACCGCCTGCGACCAGGCTGAACCGTGCTGCGGTGCTCTTCCGGCTGATCCTGGTGATCCCCGCCTACCTCGGCCTCTATGTGGTCTCGCTGGGCATCTTTCTGTTCTTGGTCTTCGGTTGGTTCGCATCGCTGATCACGGGGTGGTTGCCAAAGCCCGTTCACGATGCGTTTCGTGCATTCGTGCGGTTCCAGTTCCG